>WNGK01002083.1_pt1 | contig 27529 bp, 25 predicted proteins | sample 5400601 | NCBI WGS metagenome assembly WNGK01 (sample SAMN13153376, study PRJNA577476) | soil metagenome | isolation source: 60 cm soil or saprolite under Garry oak tree replicate 1 | place: USA:California | collected 2016-06-15
CTCGTCACCCGCCAGGCCAGGTAGATCAGCCCGGTGATGCCCAGCCAGGCCACCAGGATCGGCAGGAGCACCGGGATCTCCCGGCGTCCTCCGCGGCCGGTCCGGCGATCCGGCACGGCCAGCGACGCGGCGCCCACCGCCGCCCCCGCCAGCGACAGCCTGAAGTGGTAGCGGTTGAGGTCGGCCCGGAGCTTGGTGGCCAGCTCTCCTCGCTTCAGCCGGGGAGCCGGCAGGTGCGAGCTGATGCCGAACACCGTGATTCCGGCCAGGGCCCCTCCACCGAGGACGGTCGCGCCCAATCGGCCGGCCGCCGTGTCGAGGAGCGGTTCGCCGCCAGACCGCCACCGCCGCCACGACGAGGGCGCGTACACCAGCGCTGTCACGGCCAGGCTGGCCACGATCACGGCGAAAAACGGCGCCTCGATCAGCGCGCCGATGCCGAGCAGCAGGATGCCCGGGAGCATCGGCCCCCCGTCCTCCACGGCCACAATGGCCGCGAGGACGGCCGCCGCAAGCACCGAGACCACGAGCGCGTTGTCGATGTAGGCGTACTGCAGCATGAGCACGGTGTTGATGGACGTGGCGGTGAGGATGGCGGCGAACGGCAGGGTCCACCACGGGAGGTGGGCTCCTCGTCGGATCGCCGCGCCGGCGGCCAGGCCCAGCGACACCGCCGCCACCATCGGGATGACGAACGTGAGCCGGAGGACGCTCAGCCCGGTCAGCGACGACAGGGTCGCCGTCACCACCAGGAAGGCCGGCCGGCCCTCCTTGACGAAGGTGTGGGGCGGTACCCCGTCGCGGATGTGGGCGATCCCCAGCGCCTGGGCCAGGCGGGTTCGCCACACGTAGTCGACGTTGTCCCACCCGATGGGGACTTGGAAGTGCCGGTTCGGATAGACCGCCAGGAAGAAGGCCAGGATGCCCAGGATGGCCCCGCCCAGCACCGCCAGTCGAAGCAGCGGTCGCCGGATCCCTCCGGGCCGGCCGGCCGCGTCCGCGGCGTGGGTCGGGAGCGTTCGGGTCGTGGTCTTCGTGGCCACCGAATGCTACCCGCGGGGGTTCGAGCCGATGTGGCGTCCTCGTTGGGCCCTCACGCCGGGGACTCCGCGGAGGCCGAGGCCCCGGCCGTGGGAAGCCAGCGCTCCCGGTACCACCCCGCGGTGCGGGCGATCCCCTCCGGCAGCTCCACCTTTGGATCGAACCCCAGGACCCGGCGGGCCTTCGAGATGTCGGCCCGGCTCTTGTAGACCTCGCCCGATCGCTTGGGTTCGAACCGGATCTCGCTGGCCGAGCCGGTGACCTCCTTCACCAGCGCGGCCAGGTCGGCCACCGAGGTCTCCTTCCCAGTGGCCACCTGGAACACTTCGCCGGCGATCCCCTCGGTGGTGAGCGCGCGGTGGATGGCGTCGCACAGGTCCTCCACGTAGACGAAGTCCCTGGTCTGCGAGCCGTCGCCGTAGATCACGAGGGGCTCACCGGTCAGGCACCGCTTGACGAAGTTCGGCACGGCGTTCCTCTTGTGAGGGGAGAACGGCCCGTACACGTTGGAGAACCGCAGGGCCACCGTGTGCAGCCCGAACGACGCGGCGAAGGCCCCGCAGTAGGCCTCGCCGGCGAGCTTGCCGGCGCCGTAGGGCGACACGGGCTTCGGCACCACCTCCTCGTGGATCGGGTTGACCTCGCCCACGGCGGCGCCCGAGGAGGCGAACACGAACCTCGCCACGCCCGCCGCCCGGCTGGCCTCGAGCATGGAGAAGGTCACCGAGAGGTTCCCCTCGTGGGCCACGCTGCCCGTGTGGACCTCCGCCGGGCCCTGCTCGTGGAGGTACTCCATGCCGCCGGTCCTGAGGTCGTCCAGGGCCCGGAGCTTCCATCCGGTGCGGCCGGCAAGGAACCGAACGAGGTTCGAACCGATGAAACCGCATCCGCCGGTGATCAGGACGCGCTCGATGTCGGCACCCATGCTGTTGTCCTTCGGCCGGGAAGAGCTTGAATGGCTGGAAGGAGGGCTAGGCTATCATCCGCCGGGGAACGATCAGGGGGATCGATTTGCTTGGCGTGAGCGCGTTCGGATACCTGAGGATCTTCGGCCTCGTCGTGGCCGGCCTCATGCTGGCCGCGGTGGCGATGCGGTGGCGCCGCCGCCGGCTCCGGATCACCGACACGATCATCATGGGCGGCCTGGCCGCCGGACTGGCCCTGATCTCGATCGTCCCAGACGTGGTCCAACCGTTCCTGAACGTGCTGGGATTCCCGGCGGGCCAGGGCCGCCGGGTCATCGGCGTCCTGGTGATCGCGACGATCGTCGTGTACATCCTGGTGTTCCGGTCGTTCCTGCGGACCGACCGGCTGGAGGACCTGCTGGGCGACTACGCCAATCGCCTGGCGGTTCGGCACTTCGTGTGGGAGTACGGGACCGAGGAGCCGAACGGGCACAAGCTGGCCGTGGTCATCCCTGCCCTGAACGAGGAGTCCTCGCTCCCCGCGGTCCTCGCCGTGATGCCGAAGCAGGTCCTCGAGCTGGAGACCGAGGTGATCGTGGTGTCCGACGGCTCCACCGACACCACCGAGCTGGTGGCCCGGGAGCACGGCGCGCTGGTGGTCGGGCGGGACCTCCGCCGAGGCCAGGGCGCCGCGGTCGCCTTGGGGTACCAGGTGGCGCTGCTGCGGGGGGCATCGATCGTGGCCACGTGCGACGCCGACGGCCAATACGACCCCCTAGAGCTGCCGCAACTCGTGCAGCCGATCCTGGACGGCGATGCCGACGTGGTGCACGGCTCCCGGATGCTGGAGGGCGGGGCCTACGAACGGCCCGTGTTCGGCCGATCCCACGGCGTGAAGGTGTTCGCCAAGCTGACCACCCTGATCGCGCGGTCGCCCATCACCGATCCCGCCAGCGGATTCCGGGCCTTCAAGGCGGCCTCCCTGGGGAACCTGGAGTTCCGGGAGCGCCAGTTCCACGCCAGCGAGGTGACCGTGGCGGCGGTGAAGCAGGGGCTGCGGGTTCGCGAGGTCCCGTGCACGTTCCGGGAGCGGATCGAGGGCCAGTCGAAGAAGCCCCCGCTGTTCAAGTACGGCCTGGGCTACGCGCGAAGCCTGATCCGAACCTGGCTCGGCGTGGGAGGCCAGCGGCTGCCCTGAGGGCGTTCGCCGGCCTCCCGGAGCGGAGTCCCGCCGCTACGACGCGGCGCTGTCCGGCAGCACCACCAGGCTGCCCCACATGTACGGCATGTGCTCGGGGACCGCGCAGAAGAACTTGAAGGCCCCCGTCTTCGGAACGACGAAGCTCCCGGTCGTCTGGGACCCGCCCTCGACGCTGATGCTGAAGTTCATCTCGGCGATGGTGAAGGTGTGCGGGTCGTCCCCGGGGTTGAACACGGTCACGTTGACGGTGTCGCCCTGGTAGACGGTCAGGGTGTTCGGCGAGAACGCCCAGACCTCCTTGTCCTGCAGCAACCCGCCCTTGGCGAAGTCCCCCTTCAGATAGTCGAAGAACCCCGCCTGCTCGTGCACGAGCATCGGAACCGCCGTGACCACGAGGCTCCGGGTCTGGGGCCGATAGGTGACGGGGGCGCTCGCGGTGTTCCTGGTCACCTGGGCCCCGCTCCCCGTGGCGCCGGCGGCGACCCCGGTCTGGTGGCTGATCGCGTCGAACGCCAGGACCACCACGACGGCGATCGCCATCGTGACGATGAGGGCGCGAAACAGCGGGTCTCGCTCCGGGTTCATGTTGGCTGCCATGTCTTCCTCCCTTCGATCGTTTCCAGAAGGATCGGCGAGGCGGCTTCCCCGGGCAGCGGCCGTTCGGCCCCATCCTGGCGGGACCTTCGGCCCCACGTCGCCGGGGCCTTCCCGCGGGAGCCTCAGGCGCTCGGCGCCGTCCGGTCCCGCCTCCGGCGGAGAGCCGCCGCGCCACCGAGCAGCGCGAGGAGCACGAATCCCGAGGCGAGCAGCCCCCGCCCCACCCACGGGTCGTCGTAGGTCAGGAGCACCCGGTGGTGGCCGGCCGGCACGGCCACCGCTTGCATCAGGTAGTCGGCTCTCAGCACCGGCCTCGCGTGGCCATCCACCGTGGCGTGCCAGTTGGGGTCCCAGGAGCTTCGGATCAGCACGACGGCCGGGCGGGACGCGTCGACGTCCACCAGCGCGGACTGGGTGCCCAGGGCGCGATAGGAGGCCCGGCCGGCCGGCCCCGAGACCGCTTCGCCGCTCGGGATGCCCGGCTGGGCCTCCACGACGACCTGGCGAGAGCTGTCGAACCCCGATCGGGTCACGGCGGCCAGCTCCCGGTCGGGGTTCGCGATCACCGACCACGCGCTCACGACCGAGGCCCGCGGCGGTGGGTTCGACACGCGATACAGGGTGAGCTTCCCCTCGCGCAGGACCCGCGTGGCCGGGACCGGCGGGGGCTGGTTCCGGTACATCACCACCCAACCCACCTGGAGCAGGTCCAGTGCTTCCGGGGGAGGGTCGACCAGGATGGCGTGATGGTGCCGGATGGGCACCGCGTTCACCGCCCGGACGAAGGTGAAGAACCGCAGGGGCTGGGCCGGGTTGTACCCCTGGGCCTCCTGGAGGCCGAACGGCTGGGACCGGAGCGGCGCGAACAGCGCCTGGCTCTTCGGCGAGAGCCAGGCCACCCGGCCCCGCGGGTCGGCCCGGATGGCCCTGGCGATGGCGTCCTCCCACAACAGCGGCGACGTGGCCGGGAGCCTGGGGGCGTTGAGCGGCCCGAGCGGCCCCAGCCGCGGCGAGTGCGTGGCGAACTGCCCCACCACCCCGGTCGTGGCGAGCTCGATGGCCACGAACGCCGGCACCGCAGAGAGCAGGACCGAGCGCCGGGCCAGAACCAGCCCGAGAAGGATCAAGACCGTCAGCCCCATCAGCCAGGCGAAGCGCCGGGCGTCCGCGTCCAGGGCCAGCGCCAGCACTCCCCACACGGCCACGCCGGGCGCCACCATGAGCGCGCGCCGCCGGAGGGCGCCCTCCGAGATCCACGCCTCCAGCCCCAGCGCCGCCAGCAGCACCGCGGCGAACCACGTCCCCAGGAGCAGCCGGTCGGGGCCATGGAGGTAGAAGTCGCCGAACGGCAGCTTCCGGGCCACCGGGGCGATGGCCCTGGCCACCCGGGTCAGGGTCAGGACGTAGCAGGCCGCCCCGTAGAGAGCGAAGGCCATGGCCAGCGCCCGGAAGCGCTTCGTCCAGAAGGCGGCGAAGGCGAACGACAGCACCAGGAAGCTCAGGTAGGGCCCGGGCGGGCTGCTCAGGGTGAGCGGCCAGGCCGCGTGGAGGCCCTCGATGGGCAGGGCCCTGGGGGTGCGGCCGGCGAGCTGCAGGGTCAGCCGGTAGGAGCGTTCGTACCCGAGGGAGAGGCTGGTTCGGCCCAGGTACGCCAGGCGCGGCAGCAGGTAGGCCGCGTTCAGCCCGACCATCACCGTCACCAGCAGGCCGGCGGCGGCCGCGGCTTCGGCCCCCCGGAGGCGTTCGTCACGAACGCCCTGGACCAGCCAGACGCCTCCGTAGAGGAACAGGGCGATCGTGCCCAGGATCATGCCCAGGCTGAAGTGGGCGGCGGCCAGCTGCCCCCAGGCCAGCCCTACGGGGACCGACCACAGCAGCCGGGTCCGCCAGGTTCGAGCCTTCAGGAAGCGGGCCCCCGTCGCCAGCACCACGGGGGTCCAGGCGAGCGTGCCGGCCGCCCACAGGTCGATCAGCCGGTTCGAGCCCGCCACGCCCATGGCCAAGGCCAGGCCGCCTGTGGTGGCGGCGATCCTGGACAGGCCGGCCTCGCGCAGGAACCAGTACATCCCCAGGCCGCCCAGCAGCGGCTGGAACACGATGAACAGCTGCAGGGCCGTCGCGCACGACGGCACCGCGGTGAACAGGACCATCTGGGGGAACGACATCCACCCGGCCTGGGGATCCGCGGCGAACGGCACCCCCGCCATCTGGTACGGGTTCCACGCGGGCACGTGGAGGTGCCGTAGCGAACGTCCGAGGAAACAGTAGTTGACGTAGAAGTACCCCAGGGTGTCCCAGCGGTTCTGCAGGGTCAGCCTTTGCCCGAAGGCGAACCAGTGCAGGACGACCAGCACGGCCACGACGATCAGCACGGGCCCGGCCAAAGCCACCGCCCATCTCGGCGGGCGGAGGGTCGTTCGGCCTTGGGCCCTAGAGCTTGTCGCCGTTCGGCTCCACGTCCTCGAGCAGGCCTTCCTTCCAGCTGTGGCGTGGGTAGAGCAGGCGCTTGTTCACCCGGCCGGCGTGGGACTTCACCGTCTCAAGCAGCCCGTCGATCAGCGTCTCCGACAGCAGGTGCGGCTGCAGCCCCAGGTCGAGGAGCTTCGTGTGCTTCGCGTTGTAGTAGTGCTCCTCGAGCTCGGTGCGGGGGTTCGCGATGTTCTCGATGATCGGCTCCCACCCCATGTGCCTGGCGCCCTCGGACACCATCTCGGCCAGGCCCTGCACGGAGAACTGTTCGGTGAACTGGTTGTAGACCTCGTAGGTCCCGAGCGGCGGGGGGTTGAGGCACGCCAGCTCGACGCAGGCCAGGGTGTCGCGGATGTCGAGGAACCCGCGGGTCTGGCCGCCCTTGCCATAGACGGTGATGGGGTGGTCGATGGCCGCCTCGACGCAGAACCGGTTGAGGGCGGTGCCCCACACGTCGTCGTAGTCGAACCTGGTGGCCAGCCGCGGGTCGAGCGAGGTCTCCTGGGTGTGCACGCCGTAGACCACGCCCTGGTTCAGGTCGGTCGAACGGATCCCCCAGGCCCGGATGGCGAACTCGATGTTGTGCGAGTCGTGCACCTTGCTCAGGTGGTAGAAGCTGCCCGGCCGCTTCGGGTACAGCACGGTGTCGGTGCGGCCGTTGTGGGTGAGGGTGAGGAAGCCCTCTTCGATGTCGATGTTCGGCGTGCCGTACTCGCCCATGGTCCCCAGCTTCACCAGGTGCGACTCGGGGGCCAGGTCCTTCATGGCGAACAGGATGTTCAGCGTGCCGACCACGTTGTTGACCTGGGTGATCACGGCGTGCCGGCGCGACAGCATCGAGAACGGCGCGGCGCGATGTTCGGCGTAGTGCACGATCGACTCGGGTTCGAAGCTCCTGAAGACGTGCTCGACGAACTCCCAGTCCGTGATGTCGCCGACGAACGGCTTGATGGGGCTCTTCCCGAGGGAGGCCCACGCGGCGACGCGGTCCTGCAGCGTGGAGATGGGGATGAGCGAGTCCGCCCCGATCTCGTGGTCCCACAGCCGCCGGTGGAAGCTGTCGGCCACCGCCACGTCGTGGCCGCGGCTGGCCAGATGCATCGCGGTCGGCCATCCCAGGTAGCCGTCACCGCCCAGTACGAGGATCCTCATGGTCACCCACCTCCGAGCCGGCCACACCCCCAGCGGGGGACCGCACCGGCCTGCCCTGTTGTCCGTCGAAGGATATCAGCGCAGCCGTGCTGACCAAGCACGCCCGTGCTGGGAGGGTTACCCCGGGACGGGACGGTCTGAAGCTCCGAGGGCCGGTCGCCACGGCCTCGTCACGATGCCCTGGCGGGAGGGATGGGAGTTCGTCCTCGGCCCGCCAGGTTCGATCCGACGCGTGGATCAGCGAGAGGTCGATGGCCAGGAAGATCGTCTTGGAGAACGGATAGAAGGCGATGGGGAACACCGCGTTGAGGGCGATGCCCGCCACGGCCAGCCCGATCCACGGCACGTGGGGAGAGGTGAGCAGCGCTCCCACCACCAGCAGCAGGCCGAACGCCGCCTCGGTCGCCCCGAGGTTGATGGCGATGGCGCCGAGCCTGTACCCCTCGCCGCGTTCGGACGGAAGCCCGCATCGTGGGCAGCGTTCGGCCATTGCGAACCACCCCGTGAAGAGGTTGCCCTCCCCGCACCGCGGACAGCGCTTGGCCAAACCCGGGCCAGCATGACGAGGGCGTTCGGGCTCTCGGTCCCGGCCGTCTTCAGCGCTCGAGTTCGATGCGCATCCGTTTTGAACGCCTTCCCCTTGCTCTCGGTCTTGACCACCCTGACCCGGCCGACCTCGGCGGTGGACCGAACGTGCGTGCCGCCGTCGGCCTGCTGGTCGATCCCCTGGATGTCGATGATCCTGACGGGGTCCACCCCCTCGGGGATCAGGTTGATCTTCGTTCGGATGAGGCTCGAGTCTTGCAGACGTGCACGGGCGTGCCGTCGATCCGGTAGGTGTCGGTGACGCGAACGTGGCCGTTCGGCGTTCGGAGCCAGCCGGCGTCGCCGGCCTGCCCGCCTCCACGCGCGTAGAACACAGTCCGGTCGAGGACGATGCCCTCCGGCCAGACTTCCGTGACGATGGCTTCCACGGCGCGCGCGTAGGCATCGGCCTTGCAGATCTCCTCGGTCACCGGAGTCGTTCGCCAGCCAGCCGAAGCACCTGTGCCACAGCCTCTTCGGGGGTAGAGGCCCGCACGATCGGGTCTACCAGCCGGCCGCCCTTCGAAAGCTCCCATGTGTCCAGCCCGACCACCGGCACCCCGGTCTTCAGCGCGAACGCGATCTCCGACAGCGTGCCGAACTCGCCGGCGATGGCGATCAGCGCATCCGCGGCCCGAACGATCAAGGTGTTGCGCATCTCGCCCATCCCCGTCGGGATCGAAACGGTGACGTATGGGTTGGCATACGAGCGGTCGGCCGACGGCAGGATGCCCACCACCATCCCTCCCGCCGAGGCGGCGCCGCGCGAGGCGGCCTCCATGACCCCGCCACCTCCTCCACAGACCAGGACCGCTCCTGCCTGGGCGAGGCCCCGCCCGATCTCCTCTGCGGACTCGACCGCATGCTCAGGAGCCGGGGCGTCCGGCCCGCACACGGCTATGTACAGGGACATAACGGGAGGCTACCGGCTCGGGGGGAACCATGCCTTCCGGGTCCCACTCGATGGTCTTTGCTCAATTGACTCGGCCTCACGGCAAGTGGAAGAGTGTGCCGGCGACGGACGTGGAGGCTTGATTGCCCAGCAGGCGGAGAGCTGTAACGATCGTGGCCCTGTGCTCAGCTCTGCTCCTGTGGCCCAGGGGCGCAATCGCGGCGTCCATCGGCGAGCGACGGATCCCGACCCCCGACAGCGATCCCGCGTACATGGCACTGGGGCCCGACGGGTTTGTTTGGTTCACCGAGTTCTACGGCGAGCGGATCGCCCGGATCCAGCGAGACGGCCGGATCGTGGAGTTTCCGCTTCCCGATGGAGGGAATCCAACAGGCATCGCCGCCGGACCCGATGGCAACATGTGGTTCACGGAAGAGTTCGGCTCGAAGGTGGGGATGATTTCGCCGGCGGGGACATTCGGTCCCGAAGTGCCCCTTCCCGGCATGAATCCATTCGGCATCACCGCCGGTCCCGACGGGAACCTTTGGATCACCGGCTTTCCGGACGATATCGCCCGCGTCAGCCTCTCGGGTGAGGTGACGGAGTTCGCGGCCGGCGGGAACCCGGTCGGGATCGCCACCGGGCCGGACGGCAATCTGTGGTTCGCTCGCACTTTTCCCAACGGCGCCATCTGCCGGATCACGCCCGACGGCACGATCACGACGTTCTCGTTGGAGCCGGACGCTGGCCCCGCGTTGATCACAGCCGGTCCGGATGGGAACATGTGGTTCACCGATCAGTACCGCGACTCCATCGGCCGCATCACGATGACCGGCGAGGTCACCGACTGGGCGCTCACGCCCCAGTCCCAACCGGTTGGCATCACGACGGGCGTGCATGGCTTCATGTGGTTCACCGAGTTCGGCGCGAGCCGAATCGGCAGGATCGGTCCGGCTGGCGTGGTCACTGAGATTCAGACCCCAACGGCGAACAGTGGGCCCCGAGGCATCGTGCGGGGGCCCGGGGATCGCCTGTTCTTCGTCGAAGGAGACGCGAACCGCGTTGGGTTCGCCACCGCGACCTGACTCCCGCTCGGCTCCGCCGCCTCACCCCCAGGTTCGGCCCAGCATCGCGGACAACACCGCCACGGCGCCCTGCTTGTCCAGGGGCTCGTTGCCGTTGCCGCACTTCGGGCTCTGCACGCACGAGGGGCAACCTTTCGAACACGGACACAGGCGAACGGTCTCCAGGGTCGCTTCCAGCAACCTCGTGCCGCTTCGATACCCGCGCTCGGCGATGCCCGCGCCGCCGGGATACCCGTCGTAGATGAAGATCGTGGGCAGGCCGGTGTCGGGATGGAATGGCGTCGACAGTCCGCCCACGTCCCACCGGTCGCACGTGGCCACCAGGGGCAGCAGGCCGATGGCGGCGTGCTCGGCCGCGTGGATCGCTCCCGGCAGCACCGACGCGGAGACGGCTGCCCGGTCAAGCAGAGAACCCGGGAGCAGCCACCACAGCGCCTTCGTCGTGAGGTGCTGCGGCGGCAGCGACAGCTCGACCAGATCGATCACATCGTTCGTCACCACCGACTTCCGTTGGTAGCCCACGACCTGTCGCGTCACCCTCACCTCGCCGAACGCCCCCGGCACCGACGCCACCGGCCCCTCGTCCAGGACCCGCAGCACCTCCACGTCGGTGATGTCCCTGGCCTGCGTGTAGAAGTCGGCCTCGCTCTTTCGAACCAGCGCCACCTTGTCCTCCAGGTCCAGCCGGGACACCTGGAACTGCTCGCCCTGGTGCAGGTAGATCGCGCCCTGGTGGACGTGGTAGTGCGAGCGTCCCTCGTCCACCGTGCCCATGAGCGCGCCGGTCTCCTCGTCCACGATGGCGATGAGCGAACCCGAGGCCGAACGCACGTCGATGGCCCGGTGGGGCGACTCTCGCCCCCGGTAGTACAGGAGACCCCGGCGCTGCTGGACGAACCCCTTCTCCATCAACCGCTCCAGCGCTTCCGGCGCGGCGTCACCGAACAGCGACACCTCCTCCGGCGACAGCGGATGCTCATGGGCCGCGCACGCCAGGTGCGGCGCCACGACGTAGCGATTGTCCGGGTCGACCACCGCCGCCTCGGGCGGCCGGGAGAACAGATCGCCGGGATGGTTCACCAGGTACTGGTCCAGGGGGTCGTCCTGGGCCACCAGGACCGCCAGCGAGCCCTCGCCCCGGCGCCCTGCCCGGCCGGCCTGCTGCCACATGGAGGCCCGGGTCCCCGGATATCCAGCCAGCAGCGCCGCGTCCAGCGAGCCCACGTCGATCCCCAGCTCCAGGGCCGTGGTGGCCGCCACCCCAAGCAGCTCCCCGTTCGACAAGGCACGCTCCAACGCCCGGCGCTCCTCGGGGAGAAAGCCCGCCCGGTACGCTTTGACCCGGCGCTTCAGGATCCCCGGCAGCTCCCGCCGGGCGAACTCCGCCACCAGCTCGGCCGACCGGCGGGTCCGGCAGAAGGCGATGGTCCTGATCTCGCGTTCGATCAGCTCCCGGAACAGCCACGATGTCTCGGAGACGGCCGAGCGCCGCAGTCCCAGCTCCTCGTCCACCAGCGGCGGGTTCCACAGGGCGAACAGTTTCTCCCCCCGCGGCGACACGTCCTCAGTGACCTCCTCGAACGGCAGCCCCACCAGCCTCGAGGCCAGCTCCGAGGGGTTCCCGATGGTCGCCGAGGCCAGCACGAACTGGGGCCGCCCGCCGTAGTGGGCCACGAGCCGGCGGAGCCGCCGCAGGATCATGGCCACGTGGGAGCCGAACACCCCCCGGGCCACGTGGGCCTCGTCCACCACCACCAGCGACAGGCGCAGGAAGAAGTCGGCCCACCGGGCGTGCCCGGGCAGGATCGAGGCGTGCAGCATGTCGGGGTTCGTCATCACCAGGTTCGCGTTGCGCCGGATCAGGGGGCGTTCGGCCTGCGGGGTGTCGCCGTCGTAGACCGCCGCCCGCACCTGCGGCAGACGCAGCCCCCGGACCTGCCGGAGCTGGTCCCGGGCCAGGGCCTTGGTGGGGAACAGGTACAGCGCGGTGAGCTTCTCGTCGCGAAGCACCGATGAGGCGAACGCCAGGTTGTACACGAGCGTCTTCCCCGACGCCGTGCCCGTGGCGATCACCACGTTGTGGCCCTCCGTGACGAAATCGAACGCCCGCCGCTGGTGCGGATAGAGGCCTTCGATCCCCAGCAGGCCGAGGCGGGACCGGAGCAGCTCCGGCAGCTCCGGGGGCAGGGGCTCGAGGATGGGCTCGCGCTCGGGCAGGATCTCGACGTGCGCCAGGCTCTCCCCCACGCCGTCGAGCCGTCTCAGCTCGTCGAGGAACCCCCGCGCATCCATCGCCCGACCGCGATGGTAGTGGCCGGATGGGACAATGATCGGTCCTTCCCTACGGCCGGCCGTCGAGGAGCAGGAGGCCACCGCGTGCGCTGGTTCGAACTCATCGCCGGCCTGCTGACCATCCTGGCCGGGGCCGAGCTGTTCACCGGCGGGGTCGAATGGATCGGCCAGGGCATGGGGCTGTCGGAGGGGATGGTGGGGAGTGTCCTGGCCGCCATCGGGACGGCCTTGCCGGAGACCACGCTGCCGTTCGTGGCCATCCTCACCGGGCACGGGGTGGGGAAGGACATCGGGGTCGGGGCCATCCTCGGCGCGCCGTTCATGCTCTCGACGCTGGCGATGTTCGTGCTGGGGGCCTCGGCCCTGGCCTACGCCGGGCGGGGCAGGCGGGCCATGACCCTGGGCCCCCAGCGCCACGTGATCTCGCAGGACCTGACGTTCTTCGTGGGGATGTACTCGCTCGCCATCGTGGCCGGGCTCCTGCACGTGAAGCCGCTCGACTGGGCCGTGGCAGGGGTGCTGGTGATCTCCTACGGGTGGTACGTACGCCGGCACTACCGGACCCCGGGGGAGGAGAAGCTCGAGGAGGAGGCGGCGGGGGAGATCCGCCCGCTCCGAATCTGGGCGATGAGGTCGGCGGGCCGTCCGGGCGAACGGCCGGCGGACCCTCCGCGGTGGGCCAGCGCGGTGCAGACCCTGTTGGGGCTCGCCCTGATCATCGTGGGGGCGAGGATCTTCGTCGCGGTCATCAAGTCGCTGGCGGCCCGGTTCGGCATCCCGGACCTGCCGTTCGCCCTCCTGCTGGCGCCGGTGGCGACGGAGCTCCCCGAACAGTTCAACGCGGTGCTGTGGCTGCGCCGGCGCAAGGACACCCTGGCCGTGGGGAACGTCACCGGCGCCATGGTGTTCCAGGCGTCGTTCCCGGTGACCGTGGGGCTGCTATTCACCCCGTGGCGCCTCGAGGGCGAGGCGCTGGCGGCGGCTCTCGTCTCCCTGGCCGCGGCGTTGTTCGTCCTGGCGTCACTGAGGCTGCGAGGCCGGCTCTCGGCGCCCCTGCTGCTGGCGCAAGGCGCGCTCTACGCGGGCTATGTCACGTACGTGCTCACCCGGCTCTGAGCCGTCTCGGCTCGGCCCGCTTGACCATCAACAGCCGCGGGCGGTCGCTCGGTTTGAATGATGGATGTCCGGCTGGTCAGTATTGACATCGCCTGACGGGGGGCCCCGTTGAGTCTTCCGCGTCCTTCGCCTATGGGTCCGTCTTCATCGGCAGCAACAATGGGGCCATCAACGCCCTCGACGCGCAGACCGGCGTCAGCGGTGGCGATTCCAGACCGGCGGGCCCATCCAGTTGGGCTCTCCCATCGTGGCAAACGGCGTGGTGTACACCGGCTCGGAGGACCACACCGTCTACGCCCTGGACGCGTCAATTCGACGGTTACCTGTACGCGTTCGGCCTGCCGGGCCGGCGGTAGGGACCAGGGCTATCGGGCTTCCGCGTTCGATCGTTGCCTCCACCGGTTCGGCGGCGGCGACCCGCCATCCCAAGCGCGGCTCAGCCGACCACGCCGTCCTTTCGCATGTCGCGGTAGATCGCGCCGGCCGCGCCGCTGATGAACACCACGCTGGCGGCGCCCTCGGTGCCGGTGCTGCCGGGGACCACCAGGTTCGTCACGTTCTTGGGATCCACCTTGGTCGCCGTGATGGCGAGATCGAGGAGCGTGGACGGCGACAGATCGGTCTGCACGTTCCGCCAGCCGGCCGAGATCCACCGGAACAGCTCCGTGGGATCCTGGGCGAACCTCTTCCCGAGGTCCGAGAGCGCCGAGAGGAACAGCGTGCCCTGGTTCTGCGACCGGCTGAAGTCGCCGTTCGGCGTGTCGTGCCGGTTCCGGGCGAACGCCAGGGCCTGCCAGCCCCGCATGTGGGTTCGTCCCCTGGCGAAGTTCGCGCCCGAGTACCGGTCGTGCATGGCGTAGGGCACGTTCACGTTGACCCCGCCGATCCAGTCGACCATGTGCTCCAGGCCCCGGAAGGAGGTGAGCATCCAGAAGTCGATGTGGATGCCGGTGATGGCCTCGATGGTCCTCACGGTGAGCTCCGGTCCGCCGTCGACCATGGCCTCGTTGATCTTGGCGTGGCCGTGCCCCGGGATGCTCACCCACGAGTCCCGGGGGAAGCCGAGGATGGTGGCCCGGTGGCGCTTCGCGTCCACCCCGATGATGTGGATCGAATCCGACCGCTCCCGGCTGATCGGCTCCCCGGGCCTGGCGTCGCTCCCCAGCGCCAGGATGAAGAGCGGCCGCTTCCCCTCGATGGCGGGGACGAACGACGCGCCGTGCGCCGCGTGGAGCTCGATGGTGTCCTCGGCCTGGGCCGCCGGGGGACGTCCCCGCAGGCCCACGGCCATCGCCGCGGCCGCCACGAACAGGGCCGCCATCGCCCCGATCAATCGGGCCGGCCGGCCCGCCCCGGCGCTCATGGCGTGGGGCCCGGGGAGACGCCGCCGGCCGTGGGGCCCGCCGAGGCGCCGGCCCCGCTTGCCGTCGGCCCCGGGACCGGCGGGGCCGGGGACTCGTCGAGCGTCGTGCTGGCCTTCGGATAGCCCACGATCAGCCACCTCGAACCGACCAGCCGGAACAGGTACCTCGCCGAGTTCGACACCGACAGGAGGTCACCGTTCTCGAGCGTCCCGACCGCCTCGAACCTGACGGTGGCCACCGCCGCCACAGCTTTCAGCGACGGATCCAGGAGCACTCGAACCGACAGGGTCGGGTCCGTCGCCTTCAGGATCTCCAATCCGTTGACGGTTCCCAGCGACAGGCTGCCCGCGTCCTTCTTCCTGGCCCGCTGAGCCACGTCCGGCCCGAACAGTGCCCAGGCCGAGACGGCCGGGCCTGCCTTCCACTCGTTCGGGTCCACGAACGCGGCGTCGTACCAGCCGCTCAGGCCGATCCGGATCTGCTCGGCTGCCTTGCGGGCGTTCGTGGGCGAGTCCTTCGAGACGTAGGAGGTCCAGGTGACGCCGGAGAGCTGGAAGGCGAACGGGGCCCGGGGGGGAGGGGCCGGAGAGGGACGGCTGCTCGGCGTGGCCACCGGCCGCGCCGCGTGATGATGCTGGGGCAGCGTCAGCACGAGCGCCGCGGCCGCACCGGCCACCACCACGCCCAGGCCGCCCCACAGCAGCCGGCGTTTTCGGCTCCCCTTCGCATCGGGAGCGCCGATGGCTGAATCGGGCGAGGATGCCTCGCCGTGGAGGGCCGGCCCCGGCCCGGCCTCGCCCGCAGCCGGATCGCCGTTCTGGAGCAGGGTGGAGTCGTCGCCTTGCTTGGGGGAGGGCATTGGGGAGGCAGGGTAAGGCTGGAAGCGGATTATTTCAATGCTCGGCGGCCGCCGGATGTGCCTGGTTTGTGGGTTTTCCATGGCCGGAGACGCGGTTTACACTCCCTGCCATGGACCTCGACGTGGAAACCGGCACCGTCGACGGGGCGGCCCTGCTGACCCTGCGCGGTGAGATCGACGTGTACACCGCACCCCGGCTCCGCCAGGCCATCATCGACCTGGTCGACGGCGGGGCGAACCGCATCGTGGTCGACATGGAGAAGGTGGACTTCCTCGACTCCACCGGCCTGGGCGTCCTCGTGGGAGGGCTCAAGCGGGTGAAGATGAAGGAGGGGTCGCTGTCCATCGTCACCACCCAGGACAAGATCCTGAAGATCTTCGACATCACCGGACTGAACAAGGTCTTCGCCATCCATCCGACGGTCGAAGCGGCGGCCGGCGGGTGATCGAACCCGCCTCCGAGGCGACCGCCCTGGCCACGCGGGACGACCCCGAGTTGGAGCTGGCCTTCCCGCCGCGGCCCGAGTACGTGCGGATGGCCCGGCACACCGTGGCAGCGCTGGCCCGCCTGTACGACCTCGCCGACGACGTGGTGGAGGACCTCAAGCTCGCGGTCTCGGAGGCCTGCACGAACGCCGTCTCGGTCAACGCCAAGAGCGGTGGCGAGGCCGTTCGGATCATGGCCGCCGTGGCCGACGGCGTGTTCATCGTGGAGGTGCTCGATGCCGGCCCGGGCATGGACCCCCTGCTGCTGGCCCAGGAGTCCGAATACGACTCGGAGGAGTTCACCTTCGAACGAGGGCTGTCGCTCCCGCTGATCCGGGGGCTGGTCGATCAGCTCGAGGTCTTCCCCCGGGAACCCAGGGGGTCGGTGGTCAGGATGCGCCTGGCCGTCGCCCCCGGCGCCGCCCCGGCCCCGTAGCCGGCCGAGCCGGGCCGGTCGCGTAGGCTATACTCATCGCCGCCCCCGACCAGGGGTTTTTGTTCGTTCCGGCCCCATGGGCGATCCAGACAGTTCAACCGGGAGGGACCGACCATGCAGTTTCTGGCCCAGGAAGGCGGGTCCATCAACGCCGTCTTCCGTTCGTTCGAGAACACCTCCCTGTGGGTGATCCTGGTGGTGGCGCTGCTCGCGCTGGGCTTCGCCTACTACCTCCGCCAGGAGGTCCTGGGCGCCCCCGAGGGCACCGAGAAGATGAAGGAGATCGCCCGGGCCATCCAGAAGGGCGCCAGCGCCTACCTGAGCCGCCAGTTCCGGACGGTGGGGCTGTTCCTGGGGATCCTGACCGTGGCGCTGTTCTTCGTCCTGCCGGTGCCGAAGAACGCCATCCACGCGGCCTGGACCATCCGCCTGGGCCGGTCCCTGGCCTTCATCATCGGGGCGTCGTTCTCGGCCATCACCGGGTTCGCCGGGATGTGGCTGGCGGTGCGGGCGAACGTCCGCACGGCCAACGCGGCCCGCGAGAGCGGCCTTCGCAAGGCCCTGCGGATCGCCTTCCGGGCCGGGGGCGTGGCCGGGATGTTCACCGTGGGCCTGGGGCTGCTGGGCGCCACCGTCATCGTGCTCCTCTACAAGCAGGACGCCACCAGCGTGCTGGTCGGGTTCGGCTTCGGGGGCGCCCTGCTCGCCATGTTCATGCGGGTGGGCGGGGGCATCTTCACCAAGGCGGCCGACGTGGGAGCCGACCTCGTGGGCAAGGTCGAGAAGAACATCCCCGAGGACGACCCCCGCAACGCCGCCACCATCGCCGACAACGTGGGCGACAACGTGGGCGACTGCGCCGGGATGGCCGCCGACCTGTTCGAGTCCTACGAGGTCACCCTGGTGGCGGCGATCATCCTGGGCTCGGCGGCGTTCGCCCACTCCCCCAAGGGCGCCATCGTGGGGGTGATGTTCCCGCTGTTCGTTCGGGCCATCGGCGTGATCACCTCGATCATCGGCATCATGGCGGTGGTCCCCCGCAGCGACACCGAACACGGCATGAAGGCCATCAACCGGGGCTTCTTCCTCTCGGCCGCGGCATCGGCGGTCGGGGTCGCCCTGCTGGCGAAGGCCTACGTGAACGACTTCCGGGTGTTCTGGGCGGTGTTCTTCGGCCTGGTCCTGGCCTCGGTGATCCAGATCCTCACGGAGTACTTCACGTCCACGAAGCGCCGCCCCGTCCGGGAGATCGCCGAGGCCTCGCTGACCGGGCCGGCCACCACCATCCTCAGCGGGTTCTCCACGGGCCTCGAGTCCACGGTGTGGGCCATCCTGGTGATCGGTGGGGCGATCATCGCGTCCTTCTACCTGGGCCACACCACGGCGGAGCGCCTGTACTTCATCTCGCTCACCGGGATGGGGATGCTCACCACGGTGGGCGTGATCGTGTCGATGGACACCTTCGGGCCGGTGTCGGACAACGCGCAGGGCATCGCCGAGATGTCCGGTGAGTTCGAGGGGCGCCCCGCCGAGATCCTGACCGGCCTCGACGCCATCGGGAACTCCACCAAGGCCATCACCAAGGGCATGGCCATCGCCACCGCGGTGCTGGCCGCCACCTCGCTGTTCGGCTCGTTCGAGACCGCCGTGCTGGGCGAGCTCGGGCGGGGCGGCGAGTTCCCCATCCGGGTGAACCATCCCGACGTCCTGGTGGGCCTGCTGATCGGGGGGGCGGTGGCGTTCCTGTTCTCGTCACTGGCCATCCGGGCCGTGGGCCGCGCGGCCTCCCAGGTGGTGGTGGAGGTCCGGAACCAGTTCCACGAGCACCCCGGGATCATGGCGGGCACCGAGCTGCCCGACTACGCCCGGGTGGTGGACATCTGCACGAAGACCTCGCTGCGCGAGCTGATGACGCCGGGCCTGCTGGCGGTGCTCAGCCCGATCATCGTGGGGTTCTTCCTGAAGGCCGAAGCCCTGGGGGCGTTCCTGGCCGGGGCCATCCTGACCGGGCAGCTCCTGGCGGTCATGCTGTCGAACTCCGGCGGGGCCTGGGACAACGGCAAGAAGCTGATCGAGGAGGGCCTGTACGGCGGCAAGGGGTCGGAGGCGCACAAGGCCACCGTGATCGGCGACACCGTGGGCGACCCGTTCAAGGACACGGCCGGCCCGGCCCTGAACCCGCTGATCAAGGTGATGAACCTGGTGGCCCTGCTGACCGCGCCGCTGGTGGTTCGGTACGGGCTCCCCGGCGCCGCGCACACCGCGGTCCGGGTCGTGGTGACGGTCCTTTCCGTGCTGGTCCTGGCGGGCGTGATCTGGTACTCGAAGTCCCGCCGGGCCGAACAGCTCGTCCCCGCGCCGGGCGAGCCGAGCCTGCCCGAGGCCGAGGAGGTCTCGGACATGGCCCGCCACGCCGTCGAGCAGCCCTAGCCCGGGGCCATCGGATCAGGGCGGGGATGGCGGGATGGCGGGAATGGCGTCGTCGTCCCGGCTACGGGAGGCCTTCCGCGGGTGGCTGCGGCGGGTGGCCGAAACCGACGAGGAACGCCTGGCCCAGGAGCTCCGGGACTGGGCGTCCCGCGTGCGGGGCACGGTGCGGATCGCCGGGGCCCCCCTCCGCCAGCGGGTGAAGGTGGCCGGGGTGGTCCGGCGGATCACGGTCCGGCCGGTCGAGGGGTTCGAGGCGCTGGAGGTGGTCGTCCACGACGGCACCGGCGAGCTCGTCGCGGTGTGGCTGGGCCGGCGTTCGATCCACGGCCTGGTGCTGGGCTCGCGGCTGATCCTAGAAGGCGTGATCGGCCGCGAGCACGGCCAGCTCAGGACGGTCAACCCCACGTTCGAGTTCGCATAAGGGGTGGACCTGGCGGGATGGCTATCGGGGCCGACCGGAGCCCTGCCCCAGCTCCTCGGCGAGGCCGATATCAGGCCGCGAAACTGAACGGGATCTCGAGCTCGATCCCGTATCGCTCCTTGACCTGCGCCAGCTCCACCCCATGCGTTCTGGGATAGAGGAACTCGACGCCCACGACGTGGCCCTGAGCGTCGATGTCCACGTGGAGGTTCGGCCCGACCTCTTCAGTCCGCTCGATGGCCGCCTCCTGCTCATCGACGAGAAGGACGTAGAGCACCTCGGCGTCGCCGTCGTACGTGTAGACCGCCATCCTTCACACCACCCACATCGTGATGACCCAGCCTTGGCTCTCGTCGATCACCACGATCAAGCCGGTCGTCCCGATCGTCATACGGGCCCAACGATTGCCGCGGTCATCGTAGCCCACGGTCACTGCACCGGGAATGGTCTCCATCAGCTTCGCCTCGGAGATGCCCGGATGCCGCCGCGCGATCCATCGAAGCCGGTTCCTGGCGTGGCGAGTCAACCGCACCTGCGGAAACTACCGGCAGCAAGCCCGGACGTGACCCAACCAGGAGGCCAGTTCGAATCCCTCACCTCTGGCGAGTGGACGGGCTAGTCACATCGCGTAGGCGTTTCTGTGGTCTTGGGGTGCCATCATGCGAACACCCCGCTGCTAGTGGAGGCTCCGCCGATCAGGCTGGCCTCGCCGAACACGGTCCTCCGCCGCGGGGACCGCGCGATCGATAGGACCCTGTGTGGCCAGCCACCAGCAGCCCGTCGAATCGGACGTCGAATCGGAGAGCGGATGTATGAGCGACCCAGATTGGACCGGTCTGGTCACCCCGAAGACGCTGGTCATGCGTCATGCAACCTGGTCGAGTACCATCCCCGACTCCGGATAGGACTTAAAGAGTCTCGGTCAGTCTGGCGGCCCGTGCAGCTTCTCCCTGCCCCGGGCACATGCCTGCAGGCCCATGTGGCAACCGCACAGCCTAGTCACCCCAGCTCGTCGGCACCGCATTGACTGAGTGGTCGACGAAGATTGCGTGGACGTTCGAGCCATCAGCCTCCATCACGTAGATCCCTAGGCCCAGCTCCCCCCCGTTCGCACGGCGATCAAGTGCGATTTGCGCGGGCGTCCCTCCACGATCGCTCGCAAACAACATCTTTGAGCCGTCTCGCGACCAAACGGGGCGAAAGTCCCACCCCTTCCATCGCGTGAGCTGCTGAAGACTGGAGCCGTCGGCATTGAGGACGTAGATGTCGAGATTCCACGGGTTGCCGCCCATCCAGCGTGCGCAAGCGATCGACCTTCCGTCAGGCGACCAGGCAGGATCCGCATAGTTCGCCCCATCCTGGGTGATCTGCGTGAGGTTCGAGCCATCGACGCCCACGGTGAAGAGGTTCCCGTTCCCGACCACCGCGAGCCGGGTTCCGTCGGGCGACCATGTCGGCTCCTCCCACTCGCTGCCCCTCAGGACCAGGCGTGGTGAGCCTCCTGATAGCCGCACGATCCAGATGCCGAGTGGCCCGGGAGGGCTGCCCTCTGGATCTTGCATGCCCAGAAAAGCGATCCACTTGCCGTTTGGCGACCACGCTGGTTGATCCGCCCCGAAGCCATCTGCCACCTGAGCGAGCCCCGAGCCGTCGGGGTGCATGACCCAGAGGTGGCTCGGCTGGCTCGGTTCGGCAGTCCCGGCAAAGGCGACCCACGAGCCATCCGGAGACACCATCGCGGCTTCGTTGGATCCGGCCGGTTGGGCCAGGGGATTGGCCGAGGTGCCGCCCTCCGAGACTGACCAGATCCGGATGGTTGCCGTAGCAACTTCTGCCGGCGATGCGCTGTAGCGCTCAAAGAGGATTGCCCTGCTGAGGGCGCCGGATCCGACCCCGGAGGGCGACAGGAAGAACAACCGGCCGACGAAGATCAAGCCGGAGGCAGCGATCCCGAGCGCAACGACGCCAGTGAGAAGTGGATGATCGGTTGGTCGACGGCGTTGGGGGAACCGGCTCCGGTCGAGGAGGTCCGACAACCGGTCCTCGACGTCGATGTCCACATCGTCCACGGCCGCGGACAGCCGGCGTGCTACCAGTGGATCTCGATTGTTCATGGCTCCTCTCCCAGTTTATTGCGGAGTCGTTCGCGACCCCGCATGAGATGAACGCGGACGGTTACCGGCCGGATGCCCAGCAGACCCCCCGCGCTAGCCGCGTCATGCCCGATATAGTCGATGAGGACGAGGCACTCCCTCTGGCGGACGCTCAAGGCCTTCAGCGCCTCGAACACCGCGATGCGGTCGGTCGCCTGGGCTGGATCACTGTCGGATGACTCCGTCGCGCCGTGTTCCAGGAACAAGCGCAGGCCTCGCGTTCGCCGAAGGTGCGAGCGCGCCCCGTTTAGTGCCGCTCGGAAAACGAAGTTCCGCGCATGGTCGTCTGACTCGAATCGGTCCATTCTCTGCCACAGACGCAAGAACGCCTCCTGCGCAATCTCTTGGCCGCCCTCCAGGTCCCTCACGATCAGAGCCGCCGCGCGAGCCACTGAGGGAAACCACGTGCGGTAGAAGTCGATAAACCCGTCGCGGTCCACCACGGCAGCGGGCTCGGAAACCCCGATCTCCATACGCTTACTACGCCCCAGTCACGGCGAGTGTTTACAGCGCGATTCTCCACCGTTCGGGGTCCGCGGCAGTCCCGATTGGAGGGTGCCAGTCGAGCGCGGGCGGTGTTCACGCCATGACACCTGAGGTGGACCTGAGGGGACTCGAACCCGAAGGCGAGGTCGTTATTCCAGCACCCCGCGGAGTTCGTTCTCGGCTTCGGGGCGGGCGATGGCGATGAGCTCGTCGCCCTCGGCGAACACCGTCTCGGGCTGGGGGATCACCACGTGCTCGTCGCGCACGATGGCCACGATGGCCGAATCGCGGGGGAGCCGCAGCTCGTAGAGAGGATGGCCCACCACCTTCGAGCCCGGCTCCAGCGTCAGCTCGACCAGGGCCACCTTGCCCCGTTCGAGCTTCAGCAGCCTCACCACGTCGCCCACGGTGACGGCCTCCTCGACCAGCGCCGTGAGGATGTGCGGGGGGGATACCGCCGCGTCGACGCCCCACTGCTCGGTGAACATCCATTCGTTGCTCGAATGGTTGACCCGGGCCAGCACCCGGGGCACGGCGAACTCCTGCTTGGCCAGCAGCGAGCTCACCAGGTTGTCCTCGTCGTCGCCGGTGGCGGCCACCAGGACCTCGGCGTCGCCCAGCTTCGCCTCCTCCAGGACGTAGGGCTCGCAGGCGTCCCCGAGCAGCACGGTCACGGTGTCCGGCACCTCCGTGGCCGCCCGCGTGGCCACGGACTTGTTCTGTTCGATCAGCGTCACGTCGTGGCCCCGCTCGGCCAGGTCGCGGGCCAGATGGCGCCCCACGTTCCCCGCCCCGCTGATGACGACCTTCACGCGTGTCCCTGCCTACTCCGCCGTGGGTTCCATCAGGGAGTCCAGCTTGTCGATGGAGTCCGACGTCACCACGACGTGGGCGATGTCGCCCTGCTGGAAGGTGCTGCCCCCGTCGGGGATGAACCCGCTGCCGCCCCGGTCCACCCCGATGACCTCGATCGATCCCGCCGACTCCACGGGGCTGACCGGCGCCCCCACCAGGTGGTCCGGGATGAGCCGCTGGAGGTGCAGCAGGGTCCCCCCGGCGAAGCTCGCCTTCAGCTCCTCCTTGCCGTGGAACAGCAGGTACAGGATCTGCGCCGCCGCCCATCGCGCCGACGCCACGGTGGGGATGCTCAGCCGTTCGTAGATCTCGGCCCGGCGAGGGTCGTAGATCCGGGCGATCACCTTCTTCACGCCGTAGTGCTCCCGGGCGATCCGGGCCGACACGATGTTCGAGTTGTCGCCGTTGGTCACCGCGACGAACGCCCCGTCCTTCGCCGCCTGACGGATCCCGGCCTTCTCCAGCACGTCCCGGTCGAACCCCACCCCCACCACCTTCTGGGCGTCGAATCCGGGCGGCAGCCGGTCGAAGGCGGAGACTAGCGGGTTTCCACGGGCTGCTTTGACCCTGCGGAGGCGCCGACCTGGTAGGGAACGGCCACCACGTCGACGTGCGGCTGGTCGGCCAGGGCCCTCGAGATGGCCCGGCTGGTGTGGTCGTGGAGCAGCCGCTGGGTCCAGCGCGGATAGTCCCGGCGGGGCAGGATCACCGTGACCTCGGTGTCGGCGCCGGCGGCCCGGGCCACCTCCTCGATGACCGTGCGGGGGACGTTCCGGTCCGGGCACTCCACCACGTCGAGGGGGACGCCCATCGCGGTCCCCACCTCCGCCCACCGGTCCAGGAGCTCCCGGGCGTGCTCCACGTCCGCCGCGGCGTGCAGGGCCCGGATCTCCGTGGCGTTGATGGCCCTGGCGTATCGGATGGCCTTCAGGACGCTCCGGTCGAGGCGGTCCACCGGGATCAGCACCACGTGGCGGCCCCGGGGCAGCACCGAGAACCTCCCCTCCTGCAGCGGGTGCCCCCGCCCGCCGTGGTCGCGAACCACGACCACGCTGACGCGCTCCAGCTCCCGAAGCGGCTCGAGCAGTCCGGACCAGATTCGGCCCCTCCTGAGCCGCCGCCACACGGAGACCCGCGAGGGTCCGGGCAGGATGACGGTGGTCTCGGCGTGGCTCGAACACCGCGGCCCCAGGTGCTCGGCCAGGCACCGGCCGCGTTGGCCTGAAGGGCAGGCCACCATCTCCAGGGGGAACCGAACCCGGTACCGCTGCCAGGCCTGGCGAAGGGCCTCCGTCGCGGCCGGATCGCTGTCCAGGTGGACGGCCCGAAGGTCCTGGGGCTCGATGGTCAGGGCGTACTGCAGCGCGTGGAGGGTCTTCTCGTCGAGCCGGTCCACCAGCACCACCACCTGGTGGTGCAGGCCCGTCTGTCGGCCGATCCTCTCCAGGCCGGCCATGAGCGCCTCGGCCTCGGCCTCGTAGGTCCTGTTCACCCGGACCAGGAGGAACACCATGACCGGCACGAAGACCACCACGATCCACGCGCCCTTGGTGAACTTCTCGACGGCGATGATCGCCGTGACCACCAGCGTGGTCATCGCGCCCAGTCCGTTGATCAGCAGGCCTCGCCGCCAGCCCTCCTCGCGCAGGCGGAGATGGCGCTTGGCCATGCCGCTCTGCGACAGGGTGAACGAGGTGAACACGCCCAGCGCGTACAGCGGGATCATCCGGGTCACGCTGGCGGCGAACACCACGATCACCACCGACGCCGCCGCGGCCAGGGCCAGGATGCCGTTGGAGAACACCAGCCGGTGGCCTCGCTTGGTGAGCTGGCGGGGCATGAAGGCGTCGTGGGCGTGGAAGGAGGCCAGCCGGGGGAAGTCGGCGAACGAGGTGTTCGCCGCGAGGATCAGGATCAGGGTGGTCGAGATCTGCAGGACCAGGAAGAGCGTGTGGCCGCCGGCGCTCCGGCCGTAGACGGCCTGCGCGATCTGCCCCAGCACCGACTTGCTCTCGTCGGCCACCGGGACCACGTGGAGGCGGTGGGCCAGATAGGAGACGGCCAGGAAGCTGGCCGAGAGGATCGCTCCCATCCACATGAGCGTGGTCCGGGCGTTCCTCCATTCGGGCTTTCGGAACGCCGGCACACCGTTGGAGATGGCCTCCACCCCGGTCACGGCGGCACCGCCCGAGGCGAAGGCCCGCAGGACGATGAACATGGCCACCGCGGCCGTCCCCGGGCTGAGCCCGCCGTGGTGAACCTGCGGCCCGATGGGGAAGGCGTGGAGGTGGCCGGCCACGACCTCGTACAGCCCCGCCGTGCAGGTCAGCCCGAGGCTGAGGATGAATACGTACGTCGGCACGGCGAAGATCCGGCCGGACTCGCGCACGCCCAGCAGGTTGCCGTAGGCGATCAGCCAGACGAAGAACAACGAGAGGCCGATCCGCACCGGCACGGTCAGCGGGATCACCGAGCTGATCGCCTCCACCCCGGCCGCGGTGGACACCGCCACCGTGAGCACGTAGTCCACCAGCAGGGCCACCCCCGCCAACTGCGCGGGCAGGAGCCCCAGGTTGTCCTTCGTCACGATGTAGGCCCCGCCGGCCGACGGATAGGCCCGGATGGTCTGGCGGTAGGAGAAGATCAGGATGGCCTCCACCACCACCACCGAGATCGTGATCGGCATGACCAGGGCGAACGCGGCGACTCCCACGGTGGGGATCAGGACCCGGAGGATCTCCTCCGTGGCGTAGGCCACCGAGGACATGTTGTCCGAGGAGAACACGGCGAGGGCGGTGGGCTTGCCCAGGCGTTCGTGCTCCAGCCTGGCCGTGGCCAGCGGGCGGCCCAGAACCAGCCGCTTGAAGAGGTAGGCGGGGCTGACCGGGGGGACGGGCCGGGTGCCCTTGGACGGGAGAGCCCCTTCGGCGCGAGGAGCCGGCGGGCGGGTGGCGATGCTCACGGGACCGTCCCGGCGGGGGTCGAGTCGGGCTGGGGTTGGGAAGCCGGCGGGCTGCCGGGCCGAACCGGTCGTTCGGGCTCCGCCACGGGCACGTCGCGCAGGCTTCGGGCCAGGCGTTCGGCCTTCCGGGCCAGGCTCGTGGCCCACCGGGATCGCCACCACACCCACACGGCCTGGGCCAGGAGGACCGAGACCAGCAGGCCGATCCACGCCAGTCCCACCACGAGGTCGAGCCGCGTCATCGCTACCATCACTTCGAGGGTCGGCCGGGCGGCGCTAAGAGGGCGTCAAGATCGGAGGCAGGAGCGTCAAGATGTCGTTAAGGGCCGAACCCGCCGAGCGCGCCGAACGCACCGAGCCGGCCGAGCCGGTTGGCCGAAGCCAGGGGCGGTCCGGGGAGACGCTGCGGCGCCTCCTGGCCGCGCCAGGGCGGAGGGATGTCCTGGTCGGTTCGGCGGTGGCCGTGGCCGGGCCCCTGCTGGTGACCGTGCTGGTGACCTCGATCCACCAACGCCGAACGGCCATCCCGGCCCTGCTGCTCATCCTCGTGGTGGTGGGCGCGGCGGCCATCGGACGCCTGTGGCCGGCCCTGCTGTCGGCCGCGGTGGCGTTCGTCTGCCTCGACTACTTCTTCACCGAGCCCCGGCACACCTTCCGGGTGAGCAAGGCCGAGGACCTGTTCGCCCTGGCCGTCTTCCTGGTGGTGGCGGCGGCGGTGAGCGCGGCCATCTCGACGGTCCTGGAGCAGCGCTCGATGGCCGAGTTCCGGGAGCACCAGGTTCGGGCCCTCTACCACGTGGTGTCGAGGCTGCTGTCCGGCCAGCCCCTCGACCAGGTCCTCTCCGAGCTGGCGTCGTCGCTTCGAACCCTCTACGGGCTGGCGGCGTGCCGGGTTCTGGTTGCGGAGACCTCGGGGGAGCTCCGGGAGCGCGCCGCCAGCGGGGCGGCCGGAGCCTTCGGCGTCACCTCGGTCCCGCTGATCGCGGAGGGGCGGGTTGTGGGCCGGATCGAGATGGCCGGGCAGGGTGCCGTGGGCCCGGCGGAGATCGAGGTGCTCAAGACGTTCGCCGGGCAGCTCGCCCTGGCCCTGGAGCGGGCTCGCCTCGGGGAGGAGGCCGAATCGGCCCGGCTGGAGGCCGAGGCCAGCCGGATCCGGGCCGCCCTGTTCTCCTCGGTGACCCACGACCTGCGGACGCCCCTGGCCTCCATCACGGCCGGCGCCTCCAGTCTGCTGGAGGAAGGGGTCCCGTTCTCCGAGGAGCAGCGAACGGAGCTCCTGCGGACGATCTTCGAGGAGTCCCAGCGGCTGAACCGGCTCGTGGGCAACCTCATGGACCTGTCCCGGCTCCGGGCCGGCGCCCTGGTGCCGTCGACCCAGCCGGTCCCGATCGAGGACCTGGTCTCCTCGGTGGTCGAGCGCCTCCGCCCCGTCATGGCGGGGCGGCCCCTCCGGGTCCGGGTCCGGGACGACATCCCGCCCGTTCCCATGGACGTCGTGCAGATGGACCAGGCGCTGACGAACCTCTTGGAGAACGCCATCCGGTACTCGCCCCCGGATTCGGAGATCACGGTGAGCGCCGGGCGGTGGGAGGACTCCGTGGAGCTGAAGGTGGCCGACCGGGGGCCCGGCATCCCGCCGGAGCAGCGGGGCCGGGCCTTTGAGGAGTTCTACCGGCGCGACGTGGGCACCCGCCGGGGGGGCACCGGCCTCGGCCTGGCCATCGTCCATGCGGTGGTGGCCG
>WNGK01001494.1_pt1 | contig 27525 bp, 25 predicted proteins | sample 5400601 | NCBI WGS metagenome assembly WNGK01 (sample SAMN13153376, study PRJNA577476) | soil metagenome | isolation source: 60 cm soil or saprolite under Garry oak tree replicate 1 | place: USA:California | collected 2016-06-15
GAACCCTCGGGGCGAGGACGGCCAGCAAGACCGCCGATGAAGGTCCGTACGATGATTTCCGGATCTTGACCTGCCTCCGTCGTCGGCTCGAACTACTTTCCGCCGCTACCCTCCCCCCTCTGTGAGACATTCGGGCTAGTTGCGGATCAGGCTTGGTAACGATTACGCGGGCACACCAAAGTAATTAAGCTTTGGTAGGAAACGGGCCGCTGGTCGAGAGCGGCGGATGCTGGGCGCGGGGCCTCTCTACTAATCAAAGGAGGCCAGAACTGCGCAAACGCGCGACCGGATCGACAACCGGCAATGGCTCTCGCTTGAAGAACCATCGGGCCACAGCAAAACCCAAGGCAGCGTAGCAAACGTGAATGAACTTCATAACATCACCCCCAGATAGCAACCGCATTTCCTAGCCACAGGGGGAGACAACAACTTCAGCCAACTTACCTCTGAACACCCGGAAGGTCAATGAACCAAAAGTGCTATGGCAGTGCACGAAAGTAATCGGAAAAACCGCAAGACTTGACCTCTCCCGACTGTGCATGAGGTACATCGGGGACCAGAACCCGCTCGGGCCGCTCGGAAATGGTTCTTGACAAAGATATCAGCCCGAAACGGGAATCCCCGTGACGAAATGATCCGCCACCGAGAGCAGCCCATCCCACTCGCGACGCATCTGAGTTCCCGGACTGGAGGTGTCGATGAAAGCGCTCTTCCTGGCAGGTCTGATCGTGCTCGTGGCCGGAGTAATTCTGCTATTCGTCCCCATCCCGCATTCGGAGAATCATGGAATTAAGAGTGGAGACGTAAATATTGGCATCACGACTACTCATCACGAGCGAGTCTCCCCGATCATCAGTGCGGTTATGATTATTGCTGGCGCTGGCATGATGCTCGGCGGTCGAGGTCGCTAACCTAGTCAACCCGGCTGCTTGACTTTCGATTCTCCTGTCCAACACAATCTCGAATTGACCATTCCCAGGCGTTTGCGTCTTTCCACTCATCGCTGCTGGTTTTCTATTGCGAGGGTTTGAATGCTCTTTCGATCGTTATCAATTTGCTTCATGTCGCTGCTCGTTGTCTCGACCGTGGCCGCTCAAGCTCCATCACAGCCGACAATCTGGGCTTCGAAGCCGGACGTTGTTGCCTTCGGAAAGATCGTTAATGATCGACTGGCGGCGGCACAGAGTGATATAGACAAGATCACTGCGGCCAAGGGCGCAAGAACAATTGATAACAGTCTCGCTCCGTTTGATGAAGCTCTGACGCAGATCAATTCTGCGAACTACCTTGCCGGCTTGATGCAGCAGGTGCACCCGGACGCGAGGTTTCGCGACCGTGCTACGGAAATGGTGCGCAAGGCCAGCGCCGCGCAAACGGCGCTCTCGCTCAATCACGATGTCTATCAGGCGCTCGCTGGGATCGACATATCGAAGGCCGATGCCGCAACCCGGTATTACGTAAAACGGCAACTGCTCGAGTTCAGGCTGGCTGGAGTCGATAAAGACGATGCAACCCGCGCTCAACTGAAGAAGCTAAACGATGAGCTCACTGAACAACAGTCGATGTTCGATCGCAATATTTCTGACGATCAGAAAAAAGTCGAAGTGAAAGATCCTAAGGAACTCGAAGGTCTTCCTCAGGACTACATCGACCGCCACAAGCCCGGAACAGATGGCAAGATCTATATCACTACGAACTATCCGGATGCCCTCCCGGCTCTGAAATTCAGCAAGAGCGACGATCTCCGCCGCAGATTGTTTGAGGCTTTCCAGACGCGCGCTTATCCCAAGAACAAAGATGTTCTCGAAAGCATGATGAAGACGCGGTACCAGATCGCGACGCTCCTGGGATATTCCTCGTGGGCCGATTACAACGCTTCTGACAAGATGATCAGGACAGGGGGAAATATTGGCGACTTCATCCAGAAGATAGATTCTGCCGCCCGTCCGATTGCCAAACGCGAATATGACATGCTTCTGGCTGAAAAGCAGAAGACCGATTCGGGCGCAAAGGATGTCGGCGATTACGAAGTCAGCTATCTGAGCGAACTGGTGCGCCGGTCGCAATTCAATTTCGATTCGCAGGCTGTGCGTCCTTATCTGCCTTTCAACGAAGTCAGAAAAGGCATTCTCGATACCGCGTCCACGCTATTTCATGTGACCTTCCGGCAGGAAGAGGATGTGTCGGCCTGGGACCCAAGCGTCGAAACGTGGGATGTCATCGATGGTGGAAAGACAATTGGGCGCTTTTATTTGGATATGCATCCGCGTCCGGGCAAGTTCAGCCACGCGGAAATGGCTCCGGTGCTCGACGGAATTCGCGGCAAGCAGTTGCCGGAAGCCATCCTGGTCTGCAACTTCCCTGTTCCGACTGCAGACGATCCCGGGCTGATGGAATATGGCGACGTGGTGACGTTCTTCCATGAATTCGGCCATTTAGTGCACTGGATTCTGGGCGGCCAGCAGCAGTGGGCAGGGATCAGCGGCATCACCATGGAAGGCGATTTCGTGGAAGCGCCGTCGCAGATGCTGGAGGAGTGGATGCACAGCCCGCAGGTGCTGGCGTCTTTCGCGCATCACTACAAAACCGGTGAGCCCATTCCCGCGGAACTGGTGGAGCGCATGAACCGCGCATCCGCATTCGGACGTGGCACCTGGGTGACCCAGCAGAACGAGTACACAGCAATCTCCTATGATGTTTATAAAACCAAACCCGAAAATGTCGACCTCGATGCGGTGACGGCGGCAGATCAGAAGAAATACACTCCATTTGCGCCGCTGCCGGGCACTCATCTTTACAGCGCGTTCGGGCATCTGGCTGGATACTCATCCGCTTACTACACCTACCTTTGGGATAAGGTGATTGCAGAAGACTTCTTCAGCCAATTCGATCGCGCAAATCTTTTAGCAGGGGAGGCGCCAATGCGATATCGACGCGCCGTGCTGGAGCCGGGCGGATCAGAATCAGCCAACGACTTGGTGAGGCATTTTTTGGGACGGGAGCAGAATATGGCTGCCCTTCAGAAGTGGATGGGTGAGGAGTTCGCTCGCGCACCAACCGCTCAGCATGCGGGAAACTAACCGGTGACCAACTAGCGCTCGATGTCGGCAACTGCCATTTCGCTACCCCGGCTGGCGCGTCACAATCCGCTCGCCGCAATAGGCGCTATTTTTGTCATTTTCTTTGTCGTGTGCGCAATCTTCGCTCCTTGGATCGCTCCGCAAGACCCCGCACGCATCAATCTTGCGACCCGTCTTGCTCCGCCATCACTCTTGCAAATTTGCGGGTCGGACGAACTTGGCCGTGACATCCTCTCTCGCCTGATCTACGGTTCACGAATTTCCATGCTGGTGGGCAGTTGCGTAGTAGGACTTTCGCTAGGAATAGGTTTGATTATTGGTTCCATCGCGGGGTATTACGGGGGCCGGCTGGATCGGTTTGTGAACGTGGTGGTGATGAACGCATTTCTATCGTTTCCCGGAATCCTGATTGCTATCGCATTCGTAGCTTTTCGCGGGCCGGGAATCTTCAACCTGGTATTTGCGCTCTCGCTCGGCGGCTGGGTCGGATACGCGCGTCTGGTGCGTGCACAGGTGCTGGCTGCCAGAGAAAAGGAGTACGTCGAGGCAGCGCGCGCGTTGGGAGCCAGCGACTTGCGCATCCTGGCCCGCCACATTCTGCCTAATATCATTCAGCCGGTGATCGTTCAGGCCGCGATCGGAATGGCCGGCGCGATTCTTGCTGAAGCGACCATGAGTTTCCTTGGGCTGGGCGTTCCCCCTCCTACTGCGTCGTGGGGCGCCATGCTGAACGACGGCCGCGGGCACCTGTTTGACGCCCCGCACTTGGTGGTCTTCCCCGCGCTGGCGGTCATGCTGGCAGTTCTGTCGTTCAATTTTATTGGAGACGCGTTGCGCGACCTGCTCGATCCGCGCTCGCGAATCGAAGTCGGTTTGTAGTATTACTGTGCTACCAGCTACAGCGAGATTGAGCCGACGGTAGAGAGAAGAGAGTAGTACAGCGCAGGAAATCTACAAGCCTAATCAGCTAGCAGATCCTCAAAATCCAGCTCCAACTCTTCTTTGAGATCGTGAGCCAACTCCTCGGGCGGGTCGCGATACTCGCAAATTCGCACACCCTGATGGTCGATGGCGATGTAGGTGGCATTGTCCTGGGTCCAGCTTCCGGTGTTGTAGTACTCAGCCCCATCGCTCGTCAGACTCAAAGCTTCATGAGTGTGGCCGCAGAAAACACGCTGTGCATCTTTCGATCTTGCGTGCCCAAGCGCTCCCGCTGCGACCTTCGCAGAAAGACGGAGCCAGGCTGTATCAAAGCGCTCCAGAAAACCAATCATTCTCTTCCGGCCAAAGGAAATCTTCTGCAAGCCAAGATGCAACGCCGACAAGAAGGCGCTGAGCACACGATTGCGCGTCAAGAATCGGTCGAACTGGTGCCCATGAACAGCCAGGTGGCGCAAACCGCAGTATTCCCACGCGTATTCTTGATACACGCGAATTCCCACCAGATGAGACATCATCTGAGCGAGCCCGTGATCGTGGTTGCCCTCCACCCAGACGACTTCGATATGCCGCTTAGGATTAGAAAGTTTGCGGATGTGTCCCAGGAACTGCCAATGTTCCTTTTTCAAACGCCGGAAATTCAGGTCGGAGAAAATATCGCCTAGCAGGATCAGCCGATTGAACGACGCCGATTTGAGCATTCGCAGCGCGGCCGGGGCGCGGCTTACTTCCGAGCCGAGGTGGAGATCAGAAATAATGATTGTATCGGCAAAAATCATGTCGCATAGCTCGTTTGGAGTTGTGACGCTATCGATGCTCGAGCCGCCTTTTCCAAAGCGGTTTGTGGTACCACGGGCGATCGCAAGCCTTCCCGGCGCGAATTGTGCCGCTTGAGAATTTCTTCCAGGAACTCTGGTATCTCGAATAGCGCCTGATTGGAATAGGCGCTGGCATTCGCAAGCAGCTTCTGGAAGGTTGCTGGATCCAGTAACTGCTCGACTCCGGCATTGATCTGGCGAAAACTCTTGAGCACGATCCCCATCTGCTTTTCCGTTACCCACTGCGCGTTGTAACGCTCTTGCGGCAAAGTTCGCGCATTACATTCGACAACCACCGGCAAATGAAACTGGAGCGCTTCGCTGATGCTTCCCGGGCCAGGCTTGCCGATGAAGAAATCCGCGAGCGACATATAGTAGTCAACGTTCTGGGTGAAGCCCTCCGCAAAAACCGGGAACCGCGTTGTGACAGCTTTGATTGCGGTCAGCAGTTTCTGATTTTTTCCGCAAATCAGGATCAGCTGCAGGCGGCTCTTGCCCGCGTTAAGACGATTCACAATGTCGAGCATCGTGCTGGAACCGTGTCCTCCGAAAAGTACAATTCCCGTCGGAATCTTGGGATCGAGTCCAAGCCGCTTCCGTTCTTGCTCGCGATTCACGGAGGTCTGCTGATAAAACTTTGGCTTCATAACCATGCCCGAAGCCAAAAAGACGTGATCACGATCGTGGCCTGACAGAAGCGCCTGTTGCTCGGCGTGTTCCGTTCCGCAAATGATGTACTGCGACTCGCGCTCAACCCAGAAATGCGGAGGATAGTCGGCAAAATCGGTGAGCAGAGTCACGAACGCCGTTTCCGGCGTGCTCTTGCGAATGCTCTCGGCCAGCGCCCGATTAAAGTGAGGGATTACAGAGAGCACGAGATCCAACGGATGCTGCTCCCAATACTTCCGCAGCATCTTCACCGTCGGGCGATGATACAAGCGGATGACGCCTTGCAGCACCGGAAGCAGTTGCGGGGTAAGGCGCGTCCAGCCTTTGCGCAAGATGAGATTGTAAGCGTCTTGAATACGGATGCCAGTGGCCCGCCGCAGCAGATCCAGCTTGTCGAGCTGTTCTTGAAGATTAAGGAGATGAACGTCCCACCGCGTCTGTTGGCTTTCGAGCACACTCTTCAGCGCTTCGGCGGCGCTGCGATGGCCTCCACCGGCGTCAAAGAAGACGATCGTTAGTTTGCGGCCCATCGGTTCTTCCCCGCCTCCCCGGAACTGCGGCGAAGCACTATTTCCCACATTTTAGGATGCTGCCAGGCTGCTTACAAGATGATGAAAGCCGGGTAAATTATCGATGAACAGGGTTAACTAGATTAGCCCACAGTAGTGGCAGAGCGGCTCAAACCGAGCTGTCGAGCGCGCTCCGCAGTGGTTGTCCAGTTTCCGGATTCGCGCGCCAGCATGAGGTCGTAGAGAGACCGAAGCTGGCTGGCGGTCCCCAGGAGCACGGCTTTGATCTCGTGGTCTAGAGGGATAGTTTCCAGCACTCGCACCATGGGGACTTCAAGAATCGCATCAATCATCGAGAGCAATCCCATCAGAAACAGATCGGACTCGCCATGGGGTACTTTAGGTGCCAGCAGTTCGCAAAAGCGTGCACGGATCATCGCTGAGACCAGCAGTTCGCTCGATCACTTTTCCCCGGCGGTAAGCGTAGCGACCAGGCGCACCCATCGGCGGACCTCGCGCTCTCCAAGCAGAGTAAGCGCGTGGCGAATGGAATGGACTTCGTTCTGAATTCCAAATGCCGCCGAATTCAGATAACGCAACAACCGGTAGCAGACGGAGGCTTCCTGCTTGATGATGGACTCGATCTCGCGGACATCGATCTCCTATTGAGAGACGGCGCGGAGAAGGCGCAAGTAGTTCAGGCCATTCGCAGGTATATCTTTGGCGCGGAGAACTTCCGGGCGGCGGAAAAAGTATCCCTGGAAATAAACGAACCCGGCCGTCTTGGTCGCGACAAATTCTTCGCGAGTCTCGACCTTCTCCGCCAGCAGGCGGCACCGCCAAGGCCCGTATTTTTTCATGATGGCGGCGCTTTCTTCCATCGTGGTTTGGCGAACGTCGACTTGAGGATGTCGGCGAAGTCGGTGAGCGGCGCCCGCGGATCGTCAATACTGAAGTCGTCGAGCGCGATCACGTAGCCAGCCTGCTTCAGGCGCTGCAGCGCAGCCATAACAAGGTCATCGGGCGGCACTGACTCCAACACCTCAACTACGGCAAGAGTTGAGGGCAGAAGAGTCATGTAGTCCTTGAGCAGTACTTCGCGGGTACAGTTCACGAACCGGCGGCGGCCATCGCAGAGAACTTCCAAACCAACCTGCAAGGATGTGCCGAGGGCACGCCGGGAGGCGGCCTCTGCGTCAGTTTCCCGAAAGTAGTCTTCGATCCCATCCTGGAAGAGCAGCTCGTAGCCAAAAACTCTCTCGTCAGCCGTGAGAATGGGGTTGGCGGGCAACAAAGCTGCAGCGCCGGCCCGGAGCCGGGACGCCCGAGGCAAGGGAAGCTCTGGAGGCGCTCACTGTTGAAGTATCGCCAGAGTGAGGTGGTCACTTTAAGTTACCGGAGCAAGTAGGCTCAAGGATCAGCCTTAATTCGCACAGAATCGAAGGTCAAATCTGCGACGTTCGCTCAATTAACCGTGACGTTTACAGTAAGTGAGTGTGAAACGGAACTGGAGTCGGTACCGGTGACGGTCACTGCATAGGTCGCCGGCGTTCTCTGCTGCTTGTTAGCCGAAGATCCGGAACCGCCGCAGCCCACAACCACTCCGAGTAGTCCGAGTGCGAGGAAACCAAGTATTCTTCTGCTCCTCGCATAACCAGGCGCTCGGAACAGGAGCATGCCAGGAAGCACGATAAACGCGGCGAATATCTCGATACTTTGATGCCACACCGCCGCGGACGAGGTCAGCGCGTTGATAGTCAACGTCGAGGTGCCGTTTATGTTGGTCGCATCCAGCGCAACTGTAGATGGCGAAATTGAGCAAGAGATTTTCGAGCTCGAAATAGAGGGAACAGCGCAGGCAAGACTCACGCTGCCAGTAAACCCGTTGGTTCCACCAACCAGCACACTGGTGGTTCCACTTTGACTAGCCGCCGGAATCGCAAAGGTCGATGGGCTCGCGCCGATGCCGAAGCTTTGGGTCGAGCTAAAACCTGGCCATGCCGAGACAAGATTGAATCCGTTAATCGTTCCCAAACCGGATACTTGGTCGTAGTTTGCTCCAGCTGAGAAGCCGATGCTGCCGCTGCTCGGACATCCCGTACTCCCCTGCGTGCAAGGCACGTTGTTATTTCCGTTCATAACATCGTGGAATGCTGAAGGCTTACTCACGGCAAGGCTGTAAAGATTGGGATTAGCGTTGCCCTGCCCCGAAGACTGTGTCGCTTGATTGATAATCGCTAAGATTCCCGCGAACGATGGCGCGCCGACAGACGTTCCACCAACGCCGGATAGACCATTGCTCGAATCGCGGAAGCCGTTGACGCAACTTCCTGAAGTGCAGAACAAGTAGGGATCATGGCCGTTGGAAGCATTGAGTGATACGTCTGGCACGTCGCGCTTGCCATCGCTCGGGACCCCGGGCCCGGTCTGCCATGAAGGCTTAGTGAATAGAATGCTTGCTCCTCCGCCGCCGGAGGCAAATCCCTGAGATGTGATAGCGTCGTTCCAAATAGTCTCTGGAATGTAACCGAGGGCGGATGCGCCGCTCGTCGGACTGGAGGAACCACCCCAGTAGGGAGGATCTGCGGGTGCGGAACCACCAGTGCATCCGGTGGAAGGACAGCTTGCGGAGTCTCCGGTGAACTCAGTACCGCCCACTCCGGTAACCTCCGGAATACTGGCGGGCACATCCACTGCAAGGCCGTGAGTGGCAGACGTTACGCGGAAATCGCAGTCCGCTGCACCATCATCGCCGGATGGGCCGCTGATGGTCTGACCCTGAGCATTAGCTTGCTGGGCCCATTGCTGAATAGTATGCACGCGCGTGCTTCCGAGGTTTGCCTCGCAATTTCCATAGCTGATGCTGATCACAGGAGCTACATTGTTGGTGATGGCATATTGAAGGGCATCGAACACGTCCTTATTGGCGCTGTTGCCGACATAGACGTAAATAATTGCCGCATTCTTTGCAACGCCACCCGACCACTCAAGGTCCAAGTCAGCCTCCGGTAGATCGCTACTAAAAGTAGTCGACGTTCCGGTGCTGGGCACAAGCAGCAAAGTCGGATCGTATTTGGGTAGTCCCGAAGCGGAGCGAAATGCGTCAATGTCCGTGAGGTTTACTGCCGTTTGCCCTACAACCGCGATGGTTTGACCTGAACCATCCAGACCGATGCTGTAGAGAGGATCGAGGTTATAGATAGTCGCAAAGTCGCCCGGAATTACGAAGTGGTTTCCAGAAATACTTGACGTGAATCGCGGCGAAGCTCTGCGAACTCGAGGTTTCGGCCGGAGGTCGTCCAGCCCTCGAACGCCGAGAACCTGGGGCGCGAATGCCGTGGGCAAGGAAACATCTGTCGCATTGGCGAAGTGCTGCTCACCCTTAATCGAGTAATTGTGGATCTCAGTCTTCAGCGCATACTCGACCTGCCCGACTGAACCACTGAAACGGATTTCGTTGCGGTTGCGTGAAACTCCGTCCACTGTCAATCCTTGCGATGTCAGCCAGGAGGTCACTTTTGCCAGGTCGTTCGAACTCATCCCGAAACGGACGGCGTACTGATCTGGCGTAAGCCATTTGTGGTAATTGGGAGATGTGCGGTCCTGCTGCTCCCTCAAGAGCTGGTTCATGTCGGCCTGCTGTCCTGGCGAGAGCCGGAACGTCATCGAAACTCCGGTGAGGTGCCAGGTGGGATTGATTCTTCCCTGGTCGAATTGCGGACGCGCCAGCGGGTGAGCTGTTCCCTTTACGCCCACAATGTCCGCCGAATCAATTGCCCGTAAAATTCGGTCCCAGGACGCAATCTGAGTACTTCCAGGAGCGATGCAGACAATCAAAAGGGCTGTGCAGGCAAGACAGGAACGAGCTTTGGCCATACGGGTTCCTCCCCAACGTTAACTTTGGCTGTCGCCGCATTCTTAGGCGGGATGCAGGAATAGATTCAGAGTACTCCAGCAAAGGATGTATTCCCAAGAGCTTGCAGGTAGAAATTTGTTTACAAACGCGGTAGCCGGTTGCGTCCGGCCCACGTAGCTATTGGCACCCTGGGCCGAAGAGAGCATCTCCCCCTGTCTCTTTCATCCCGATCCCCTGACGATGCCGTACACTGTTGCTTTCCACAATGAAGCTTTCCGCGGTCATGGCGGTGTACAACGAACGCGCCACTCTGCGCGAGGTTGTGGAACGGGTGCTCGCCGTTCCCCTCGAAATCGAACTGGTTTGCGTTGATGACGGCTCGCAAGATGGCTCGCCAGAGATTTTGTCCGACTTGCAAGCGGCGCATCCGCAAATCAAAGTCTTCCTGCAACCGCACAACATGGGAAAAGGCGCCGCACTCAGGCGCGGCATACAGGAAGCCACCGGCGACTTTGTCGTTATTCAGGATGCCGACCTGGAATACGATCCTGCGGATTATCCCGCGCTGCTTGAGCCACTTTTGGAGGGGAAAGCCGATGTGGTTTATGGCTCACGTTTTCTGGGCAGCGGACCGCATCGCGTGCTCTATTTCTGGCATTCGGTTGGGAACTCGATTCTGACGCTGCTCTCAAATTGCCTCACCAACATAAACCTGAGCGACATGGAAACCTGTTACAAGGTTTTTCGCCGCGAAGTCATCCAATCAATTCCCCTTGAAGAGAACCGTTTCGGTTTCGAACCGGAAATCACCGTGAAAATCGCTAAGCGGCGGCTGCGCATATATGAGGTCGGTATCAGCTATTGGGGACGCACCTATGAAGAGGGGAAAAAGATTGGATGGAAGGATGGCGTGCGTGCGCTCTGGTGCTTGCTGAAGTATTCGCTAAAAAAGCCGATTGCGCCGGTTGCAGCGAAGGCGCTAGTGGCCACGTCCGGCGGTAGGGCGGAGAGAAGCTGAGGATTAGAAATTGGGCACTGCGGAACTGAAATTGCACCATTTTCGTGTTAATGTGGAGGCATATGAGATTCGCTGTTCTTGCCATTATGTTGCTCTTTAGAAGCTTGGTCCTGGGACAAGCGGCCAAGGATCAGACATTGCGCAGTCAGCACCCAACCCGGACATCCACCAAGGCGATGCCGAAGTCGGGTGTTGCAGCTTCAGCGGTACAGACGAAGGGAAATTCTAGCGCCAAGGAGTTGGCCAGGATCGAACAAGAGAGCGTTAAACCGCAAGCGCACACCAAGCCTCAACGGCCGGCTGCGGCCACACCGCAGGTGCCTCCTCAGGGACAAGGCAAGAACAAGCGTATCAACGCCACCTATCGTCCGCCAGGGCGAGGGCAAAAAAGACCGTGAAGTAAGCGCCGCTGCTTGAGAAAGATTTAGTAAACTCAAGTAGAATTCTGCTAGTATTGCTCGGCACGTGGAATTAGCCTCGGGTCGTAGTTTGATTATCTGGCCGTATTCGATCACCAGGATGAATAGAGCCCCCAGGGCGCCTGAGATCGCAGATGAGCCCCCCTCTATATCAGTACCGCCTAACGAAACTCCATCCTACCTTCGACTAAGAGATGGGTTTTGGTTGCTGGGGATTGTCCTGGCTGTATTTCAAGCTTGGACAAGTCGCTATTTTGTGACTACCGACGCGGTCGCCTACATGGACATGAGCGATGGGGTATTGCGCGGCCAGGACTGGCACCGGCTAATCAACGGAGTGTGGAGCCCTTTATATCCGGCTTTGTTGGGACTGTTCAGGGGAATTTTTCAGCCCAGCGCCCCGCAGGAAATCGCCTTCGACCACCTTCTGAATATTCCGATATTCCTACTCGCATTCGCGGCGTTCGAATTCCTACTCTCCACCGTCGATCGTAAATTCATTTCGTCGTTTTCTCGTGACGGTTTTTCTCTGCCGCGCTGGGGATTTTTGGCGCTGGGTTACACGCTGTTTATTTGGGCTTCCATTTCTGCGATCACCTTGGAAAGCCTGCGCCCCGACATGTTGATGTCGGGCTTTCTCTATCTGGCGGTTGCGCTGCTCGTTCGCCTGCGAGGACAGCGACCGAACCTGCGTTTCTATGCGGCGCTGGGTGTGGTCTTGGGAGTGAGTTTTCTGGTGAAGGCACCTATGCTGCCGATCGGAATGCTGATTCTGGCAGCGAGCGTGTTGATCGCGAAAGACAGGCGGCGCGCCCTTCCGATGGCGGTCTGCTCCGCGGTTATTTGCTTTCTGATTGGCAGCCTGTATTTCGTCCCGCTGTCGCGGGCTCTGGGCCATTTCACACTCGGAGAAAGCGGACGGTTCAACTACATTCTCTACGCGGACCATGCGGGTCCTGACATGTATCTGACAAACGGTGGTACTGCGGCGGGAGTTCAGGTGCATCGAACGCGCCAGATCTTTCGCGATCCTCCAACCTACGAGTTCTCCATTGGCGAGCCAGTCACACACCCGTTGCGTTTCGATCCTTCCTACTGGACGCAAGGATTGAAACCTACTTTTAGGATGCGCGATCAGTTCAACGCCGTGATGCAGGACGTGTACGTATACAAAGACATCTTGCTCAAACTTGCGGGAGTGGTGCTTGGGCTCGCGGCCTTATGCTCCTTCCGCACCGCCGGCTCTCGGCTCTCACAGGATTTAGTTGAAGGTTGGCCTCTGTGGCTGATCGGCGTGGCCGGAATTGCAATGTACGCGTCGGTCCATGTGGAGCCTCGGTACGTAGGCGCATTCTTTGTTCTGTTCTGGCTAGGACTTATTGTTGGCATTGGCCGCCGGGGCAAGAACCCCAGAATCGTCGGAGGCATAGTCATCGCAATTGCGCTTTCTCTTATCGTCCCAACGGCGAGGGCCGCGTACGCGCCGAGGCTGTTCCGTTGGAATCCCCGGCGAAATGTCGAAGCAGAAGTTGCCCAGACGCTGCCTCGGTTTGGCGTTCATCCGGGTGATCCGGTGGCCCGCATCAGCACAGCGGGCGACCTGGGATGGGCACGCACCGCGCGGGTCACGATCATCGCTGAAATTGATTGGGAGACCGGCGCCAAAACCTTCTGGAAATCTGATCCTGTAATTCAAGCTGAGGTTCTCGAGGCGCTTCACAAGACTGGGGCTAAATGCGTCGTCGCGCACGTTTGGACTGACGTGACGGCCCCAGGATGGTATCGGGTCAGCTGGACCCGCTACTGGATTTATCCGTTCAACTGATCCGCCTTCGTCCTTCTAGTGAAAATACTTGCATAGTACAGGTGGCGTACGGCGTTTGCGGACGCCCTTATCTTGAGCGAAGTTTCGCAGTCACAACATGCTGCGGGACGCCCAATTCCTCCCATTTGGCAGGTGTCCTGCAGCTTCTGCTTTTAGTTTGCTCCGCCCCTAATTCGATTGCGAGGCTCTAGGCCCTGAAAAAATTTATCAAAAAGCACGCGGCGTTGGTCGCAGTCATGTGTTTAGGTGTTTTGGCTGGTTGCGGTGGCAGCAGTAGCTCCACTGCGGGCGCCAAAACGCCCCCGGTCCTGAAATTTGTCCAGGTCAATCCGGGCACAGCGTCGGTTGCGGCCGGGAACACTCAACAATTCACGGCGACCGGCAAATACAGCGACGGCAGCAGCCACGACCTGACCCAATCTGCAGCTTGGATTTCTTCGAATACGAGCATCGCAACGCTTCCCAACGGCGGCTTAACCACTACAAGAACACCCCGGCACGGTAACCATCACCGCCACATTCTCAGGTGTTAGCGGTGGCGCGACCCTAACCGTGACCACAGCCACGCTCACATCACTGGTAGTCTCACCTGCCAGCGCGTCCATCGCGTCAGGTACGGCTGTGCAGTTCGTAGCCATCGGAAAGTTTAGCGACTCAAGCACGCAAAACGTAACCGCCATCGTACAATGGGCCGCGAGCGATCCCTCCCTGGCAAATATCAACCTGCATGGGGCGCAAGGGCTTGCCTTAGGAGTGACACCAGCGACCTGCACCGTCACGGCGGTTTCGGGAGGCGTTTCCGGAAGCGCTACTTTGACCATCACCAATGCGGTCTTGGATTCGATCGCCGTGACCCCCGCGAATCCGTCCATCCCTTTGGGAACCTTGCAGCAGTTCACGGCCACTGGCACGTTTTCAGATGCCACCACGCAAGATATCTCGAACACGGTGACCTGGAGTTCCTCGAACACAAATGTGGCATCCATCACCGTCAGCGGACTGGCAACAGCTCGAAATTTGGGAGCCACGACTATCGTTGCCACCTCAGGCCCGGTGAGCGGAAGCGTATCAGCGACAGTTGATGCCTCTGATATCTCGTCGCTGGCGGTCGCACCTGCAAGTCCAACGATCGCTCAAATAACCAGCCAGCAGTTTTCCGCAGTTGGTACATTCAACGACGGAAGCACCCATGACCTGACCAATCAGGTGACCTGGACTTCGTCAGATACTGCCGTGGCCGCCATTGGGAAGACGAATGGAATCGCTAAGGGCCTGACTGCAGGAACCGCGACTATCAGCGCGGCCGTGGGAGCACTAAGCGCTTCCGCCGATCTCACCGTGACCAACGCCACTGTCACCTCCATCGCCGTCACGCCCACAGCTCGCACCATTCCGGCGGGCACGAGGCTGGCGTACACAGCGACCGGATCATTCAGTGATTCCACCAACCAGGTCATTACGCGGGACGTGACCTGGGCGTCCGACAACGTTGCCGTCGCAACCGTCGGAGGTTCGGCCCTCGCCACCACGATTGCACCCGGAAATGCCAACATCAGTGCGACTCTTGATTCCGTAACTGGCTCAACATCGTTAAGCGTAAATTCCGTGACCCTCACAGCAATCTCGGTAGCTCCGGCTACAGCCGCACTCGCCCCGGCATCCACGTTGTTCTATGGGCCACGGGGACATACAGCGACGGCAGCACGCGCGCCATCACGAAGGCTGTGCAGTGGAGTTCTTCGGCAACGAACGTGGCCACGATCACGAGTGGGGGGCAGGCGACAGGAGAATCGGCTGGAACCTCCACCATCACCGCGCAACAAGGCTCGATCAGCGGCACTGCCGGTTTGGTGGTCGAACCGTCGCCGCTGATATCGGTGCAAATCACGCCGGCCAGCACGACCATTGCGCAGCAAACCAGTGTGCGTTTCAAGGCAATCGGAACGTTTGCTGATGGGAACACACAGAACCTCACGAATTCGGCCATTTGGACCGCGTCGCCCTCCTCAGTCGCCACCGTAAGCGTTGCACCAGGCATCAAGGACTGGCGACAGGAATCGCGCCTGGAACTGCGACCATTACGGCCCTGTTTACGGGACAGGGGGGAACTGCATCACTAAACGTTACCAACGCTACCCTCAGTTCTATCATCATCACACCGAGCAGCCCGAGCGTGGGCCTGGGTAGCTCCGTACAGTTCGAAGCGACTGGCAACTTCAGCGACGGGAGCACGCAGACCCTAACAGGCCAGGTGAGCTGGACTTCGTCTAATGTGGGTGTGGCGGCCATCGCCCCGAATGGCCTAGCAAACTCAGTTGCTACCGGGACCACAACTATAACCGCCAGCATGCTGGGCGTAAGTGCCACCGCGGTGTTGACGGTTTTCTGACCAACGTAACGCCACACTGCCCTGCTAGCGTGGGACTACAATAGCCGAACTACTTCGCTCTCTCCTTGCGGTGGTACTTGATATGTGTGGAATTGCTGGCATTTTTCATCTCGACGGCTGTCCATGTGATGCGATGGACGTGCAAAGAATCACAGACGCACTGGCGCACCGCGGACCAGATGGAAGCGGCATTCATACCGACGGCAGCGTCGGGCTGGGGCACCGGCGGCTTGCCATTCTCGATCTGAGCGAAGGCGGGAAACAGCCGATGTCCCTACTAGATGGACGTTACTGGATCACGTTCAATGGCGAGGTTTTCAACTTCCTGGAATTGCGCAAGCAATTGGAAAGGCTTGGCCAAAATATTTCACTCAGAGACAGACACGGAAGTGATCGTCGCTGCCTACCATCACTGGGGGGCGGACTGTGTTCTGAAGTTCAACGGGATGTGGGCGTTCGCCATTTGGGATTCGCAGCGCCGTGAACTGTTTCTTTCCCGCGACCGCTTCGGCATCAAGCCGCTGCATTACTTGAGTGAACCTAGAAGGTTTGTGTTTGCGTCCGAGCTCAAATCCTTCCTACATCTGCAGGACTTCGCTGCCCGCGAGAACGAAGAGGAACTGCGGCGGGCTCTGACCACGCGCGGAGAGTCCGAGGAAGCGACCCTCGTGCAAGGCGTAAAGCTGCTTCGCCCCGGCCATAACTTGCTGGTCTCCACATCGCGTACTCGGATCTGGTGCTGGTGGCGGACCCTCGACCATCTCACCGATATTCCCAAACCGTTTTCAGATCAGGCAGAGAGGTTTCGCGAGTTGTTCTTCGATGCCTGTAGTCTCAGACTGCGCTTCGATGTCCCGGTGGCGACGTGTCTAAGCGGGGGAATGGATTCGAGTTCGATCTTATGTTCAGTATCCGCGCCGCAACAGATAACGCGGGTGGAAGCGAACGGCGGACGAATGACTTTCATCGCGCTTACGTTGCCACCTTTGAAGGAACCAGGCAGGATGAACGCGAATATGCCGAAGCTGCCATCGAAAAAGCTAGCGCTGATGCCCGCTACATCGCGATGAAAGCCGACACGCTCCTTCAGGACTTAGCTCAGTACGCTTACGATTTCGAGATCATCGGCTCCGCCCTGCTGCTGCCGATCTGGGCAATCTATCCCGAGCTTCGCAAGGATGGCGTGGTGGTGTCCCTCGACGGCCATGGCGCGGATGAATTGTTGACTGGGTACGAGGATTCGCTCCGTTCGTTGCTGAAGATTCATGGCAGCCTGCTTCACGCGCCGCTGCGCACGCTCGATGTAGTCGGTACCGTAACTTCCATGGAACCCGGTACGGGATGGAAGACCCGGGCGCGACTCCTGTTGGATAGCGATCCGTTTCTGCGGCGCGTGCGAGACACTGCGCGAAGTGCGCGGAGATCCTTCAAGTCTGGGCCAGAAATACAGTTGGAGCCCGATCCAGCATGGACCAGATTTTCGACGATGGCGGCAACCAGGAGATGGACGAAGGCGAGCGTCTCCGAATGAAGGCACTCACTCCCCTCAATCGCCAGCTCTACTGGATGTTCCACCATGGCGTGCTTCAGTCGATCCTCCGTAAGTACGATCGGCTCTCCATGGCGCATGGAGTTGGAAATCCGTATGCCGTTTATGGATTGGCGGCTTGTATGTTACGCCTTCTCCTACCAGATGAGAGCAAAGTGGGAGGAGGTTTTACTAAGCGGATCCTGCGCGAGGCCATGCGCGGAGTGCTGCCGGAAAAGGTGCGAACGCTCCAAGCTGGGCTTTGTATCTCCGATCGAAAGCTGGCTCAATGGCGAACTCGGAGACTGGGCATGGGATCGCGTAAACACTAAAGCATTCCTGGAAAGCGAGATCTGGAATGGCCCCGCAATCCGGAATTTCATTGCGCTCCGGCAAACAGCGAAGAATTGGAATCGACGAGACGCCCTTTGCGTTTGGATGTACTTGCAAGCCGACCTCTGACGGGAAACGTTTTTCGGCAGCAGTTCGGGGATGCGTCAGGGAGCGACAGTCAGTCACGATTAGCCCCGCTTTTACTTTGCTGATCATTTGGAGACACGGCCCCGTGCAGGATTCGTGGGCTTTGGATGATTCTGAAAAAAAAGCCAGATCACATCATCGAGTGTCACGCCCAGGGACGGATTCTCCGCAAGTTGCGAGTTGTACGGATTTCTCCTGTCTGCGGGGGTGGTCAATTTCACGACAGGAGCGCATCCAGCATTTGCAGAACAGTAGGCTTTGGTTGTGCCTCCGACCAGAGCGAAGTATGCAACTTCAGTGTTTAAAATCCCAGTCGTTCCCTTCTTGAAGTCCAGTCCTGTCCAGATTCCGGCGCCCTTGCCGTCATAGCCTTGGCACATCAATTTCTTTGTATTGAATGAGGTGATGTTATCGGCCGCGGCCCAGTGGGAAAGCAACTGGTCAGCGCTGTAAAGAAATTTCCCTACCGCGCCGCCTCTCATTCCACACATCTTCAGCGGATTACTGGGTGCAGCTCCATTCAATGCGATCACCGACACCGGTCCAGCGGGAAACGGGACATTGGGCGCCTGCGTGGCGTCGCCATTTGCGTTTCGCAGGTTGTAGTTGTAGCTCGATACTGCCGCTACTAGATCATAGTTGTCACGCGCCACCTGATACGCCATGGTGCCACCGTGAAGCCACATCCCCATCACCCCGACAGCTTTCAGATTCACTCCATTGTTTCCTGCCCAGAGAATCCACTGGCGGATGAAATCGGAGTCATTCGGCGCGGGTGGATCAAAATGCGAGCTGTCGAACTCAATGACGTTCCACTGCGGCCCGGCACCAGCGACGCGCACCGGATTGGAACAGATCAACAGGGGCGCAGGCGGAGGAAGTGAATCCAGGTATCGGCTCCAGCCGAGGGATTCACTCCCGGCGTGCTGACAGAACCACGTTCCCTCAACGTCCCCACCGGAGAGGGCAACCAGCAGTCCGCTTGTTCCTGGGACGAAATTCTCTGGGACATGCACCAGTGCTGTGCGCGTGCGCGAGTCGTGCTGCATGGTACAGTTGATGTCTCCGGCGACACCACTGTCTCTCCTCGTGGTGCAGCTGATTGGTGGCAAGCTGCCGCTCAGCATGACCGTTGCAGTACCTGAGCCGCTTTCGCTAACCGCCTTGATCACCACTGGAAATCCGCCAGTGGCAGGGGCGCTGTAGATGCCATCTTGCGAAATCGTGCCCAGCTTGCCGTTGCCGCCAGGGACGTCGTTGACATACCAGTCCACCGCCTGCGAACCGGCGCCTCCGTTGACATAGGCTGTGAACGGCTCCTTCGTCGCGAATTCGACGGTTGCGGTGCGCGGATAGAGGATGACGCTTTGCGCAAGCGCGAGGTTTAAGGGGAGCACGAGCAGGAATGCAACTGCGTTGGATTTTATTCGTTGCTTCAAGTGACAGGCCTTCTTCACCACCCTCAACTCGCGCGGATCAGCAAACATACCCAAGTTGGGCGTGTTTCCGTCTCGTCTACCCTCTTATCCTTAGTGTTTTGTGGCTTTTTTTCAAGTGCGAGGACCACAAGGGACGCGAGGTGCATGAAGACTGAAACAAATGATCAAATACTAAAACAGAACCCGTCAATACCCACAACTTGCCTGGGGCGTGGGATCAGGGATCGACGTTTTCCTTATTGCTTGGGGTGGGCCACAAAAAAATTCCAGATAATATCGTTCAGGGTGGTGCCGGTAGTGCTGTTCAGGCTGGGGTTGCAGGGGGTGGTGGAATTGCAGACGGAATTGTTGAAATGCACGACCGGACTGCATCCGGAGTTGTTGGAGCAATAGTACTGGTGAGTTCCGCTCAAGAGCTTGTAAATCTGTACCGCCGTTCCGTGCGAGCAGCTGGAGGCATGCTTCTCAGTCAAAGCTGTCTGAATCCCCCAACCTGCGGACGTATAGGCACCCGTACAGAAGTTGGATGTCGTACTAAGAACTGAGCAATTGTTATTCTGTGCGCTCGCCCAGTAAGACATATCCTGGTCGACAGAACTCTGATAGAGACTTCCGTTGGGCTGGGGAGGCAGAGCATATCCGCACATGTTGGGGCCGCCGGCATGATCACCGTCAATATAGATGGCCGCAACCTTGCCGTTGGCGCCAGCATCGGGGATAGGTGTGCCCCCAAGTCCATCCTCGGTGTCTAGCGGAAACTCATACTGCGCGGCTGCGGCGACGAGGTCCGCTTGGTCAACTGCCACGCGACCGGTCATTAAGGACCCCAAGGAGAACCCTGTTACATAGACCTTGTTGGGGTCCATGTGGATGTTTGCCTGCGCTGTCAAAATGATCTGTCGAATAAAATCCGAATCGTCCGGACAGGGCTGAGGAAAGATTCGACAAGAGAAGAAAGCATTCCAAGCGGGGTGCGGCGTTTCGGCACCGCTGCCTGCAGTCAAAAGACCTTGAGGGTAAATCACAGCAGGCTGTGGACTGGGCAGGGCATCTGCGTAGGAACTCCAACCGCTTAACTGCGCGAATCCTGTATCAGTCCCCGGCGCGGGATGCAGCGCTACAATCAACGCGCTGGAATTCTGCACGTACTGCGGGGGAATGTGCACAATATATTGCCGCGAAGTGCTGTCGTGCTGCATGGTGCAGCTGTTATCGCCGGGGTTGAAAGTGCACGAGCCCGCAGCCAAATGCGACGAGCGGGACGAACCTCCACCGCAAGACCCGCAACTTAGCAGAATTACAGCCGTCAGCCCTATTGCCCCCCCCAAGCGCGCGGGCTTACACGGATTGCCGGGCTGGGACTTTAGAAAGTTCATCTCACGATGCTGGCGCTTTTCATGGGCGCTGGGATGCGGGAAAATCGTTACGCCAGAAACAGCAGGTATTCTGCTTTTTCGGGCGACAGTTGTCAAACTCAGAGGTATGCTTTGCCACCAACTACTCGCCGGGGTCGCCACCGGCGGCTTCATCCCTTTCCATTTCGGTCGGCAGCAGTCTCTCCGCTTCCTCGTCTGACATGCCCTCAAGTTCGCGCAACAGGCGCTCCGTCTCCTCTTCCTCTGCCCCGGCCCCAGGATATTGGCTGATCTTGTCAGCCATTTCGGCAATGGTTGGACTTAGCAAGAAATCAATAATTGGGAACTGAACGCCGAAGCTGGCGCGAATTCGTGAAATGACTTGGGTTGCCAGGAGGGAATGACCTCCTAACTCGAAAAAATTGTCGTGCACGCCGATGCGTTCCTGTTGCAGCACTTCTTTCCAGATGCCAACGAGTTGCTGTTCCGTAGGGTTGCGTGGTTCAGCGATTTCGCGCTCTGTCCTCTCCTCTTCTGTCCTAAGCGCAGCCAGAGCAGGCAAATCAACTTTGCCGTTCCGATTCAGGGGCAGAGATTCCAGCATCAGCATCCGGGAGGGAGTCATATATTCAGGGAGTTGCTGACGCAGGAATGAACGCAATTCACCGATTTCCAGTGGTGTGCTGGGAACCACATATGTCGCCAGGAACTTTTCTCCGAACGGGCTGTCCTCGGGCACAACCACCGCCCGCTTAACGTTCGGGTGCCGCTTTAATACTGCTTCCACCTCCGCGGGCTCGACGCGAAATCCGCGAATCTTCACCTGATGGTCTATGCGGCCCAGAAACTCAATGTTGCCGTCGGGGAGAAAACGTGCGAGGTCGCCGGTCCGGTAGAGACGGGCTGAGGGGTCGTCGGAGAACGGGTTTGCGACAAACTTTTCTGCAGTCTGCTGCGGCTGATTGAAATAACCCCGGGTGAGTCCCGCTCCGCTCATACAAAGCTCGCCGGGTACACCTACAGGAACCGGCTGCAGATGCCGGTCCACGATGTAGAGCTGCTGGTTGGACATCGGCCGCCCCAGAGGGACAGTGGCGGGCTTCCACTCGCTGAAGTCATAGCCATCTACCACGAACGTGCAGCAACCCATTGTCTCCGTGGGCCCATAGTGATTCATCACCTGGCAGGTCCCGTTCTCACGGATCTGTTGCAACAATTCCCCGGTAAATTTCTCGCCTCCGATGACGACGTACTGCCGGGGCAAGATCGGCCTGCCTTGGGCGCCATTCAACAAAGCGCTCAGTTGCGAAGGAGCAATTTTCATCACGTCGATGGGATGGGCGGCGACATAGTCAGCAAAAAGGTTCGGCGACATCGCCGTTTCATAATCAATCACGTGCAGACAGCCGCCGGACATCAGAGAGCCAAAAACGGATGTATTCCCCAGAATGGCGCTAATGGTGGAGACGGTTGCGAAGTGCCATCCCGGCGGATTCTCCAGCCGTTGACAGATGAACTGAATGTAATTGGCGAGGTTTGAATGCCGTGCGGCCACGCCCTTGGGGACCCCAGTGGAACCAGAGGTATAGATAATGCACACCAGATCGCTGGACTTGGTTCTGTTCTCAGGATCGCGCTCGGGCTCCGTCTGCAGGGGATCATCGAAAAACACAACTTCTCCGCTATACACAGGCAAGCGCGGCGACAGTTCCCGTGTGGTGAGGAGCACCGGCGGTTGAGTGTCCGCCAGCAGGTAGGCCAGCCGGGCTTGCGGATCATCGTGAACCAAGGGCACGTAGCACCCGCCCGCCTTGAGGATTGCAAGAAGACCGATGATCATCTCGGCTGAACGCTCCACGAATAATGCCGCCGGAATATTCGGTCCGACACCACGCTTACGAAGATACTGTGCGAGCTGGTTGGCTCGCACATTCAATTCGTGGTAGGTAAACGTCTGATCATGAAATCGCAGCGCGGTATTTTGAGGAGTGCGCTTGACCTGGTCTTCAAAAAGCTCGTGAACACATTTGTCCGGATACGGACGAGCGCTCTGGTTGAACTTGATCACTACCTGCTGATAGTCCTGCGCGCTCAGCCTGTTTAGGGCGTCGGCCCGCGCATCGGGATCGGCGGCCAATGCGGAAAGCATTGTGGCGTAACTGCGAGCTACCCGTTCAACGGTCTGGCGGCTGAAGCAAGCTGTGTCGTATAGCAGCTCCATATTCCACGACTGCCCGTCAGTCTGCACGCGCAAGAGCACCTGGAAACGACCCGGATAAGACGAGGGCTTCGTTGCCTGCGCGGAGACCCTCTCGGTCACGAATCCGACAGGAAACTGCACGGCATCACTAGCCTGTGAGGGGTGCGGAGGTTGTTCCGACTTCGCTCGCTGCACCTGTTGCACAACATCCGCGGAAGACGGCTCCGGCGAGAAGCTCACGGCGACAGGAATGATTTGAATTGGGTCATCGCCAAAACAAGCGACTCGTATCTCGGATTGATCAGAGAAACGCCACAGCAGAATCTCCCAGACCGCCAGCAACACGCCATCAAGCTCCGGAGCGACTCCCGACAATCGGCTGCAAACGTCCGCGTGGATTGGAATCTTCACCGACGCGGTTGTCATCGGACTAATGCCATCAGATTTGCGGGCAAATGGAAGCACGAGTGGCGAGGTACCCGAAACACGGACGGGAGTCGCTGGGCTGTGACTACTCTCCGCAACAGGATCAGGGCGCTGCGCAGTTGTTGTGCGAAAGGAATCTTCGTCGAGTGTTTGGCTCATTGATATTCCTTTTCCGTAAGTGCCTCGTTCGCGGGCTCAGGCTTTACCGCCCCGAAGTTAACCGTCCGCGCTACCAGATACAGAGGACGTCCCTTGGCCTGCTCGTAGAGCTTCCCGACATATTCGCCAAGGACCCCAATGCTGATCAGTAGGCTTCCCCCAATAACGCATATCGTGACGATGAGGGAGGACCAGCCGGTAACTGTGTACCAATGGAACAGATGTGCCAAGACCGCGCGAACAGCTTCCACAATTCCAAAGAGGGACACAATGAGCCCCATGATCATACTGATCCGGAGGGGCAGAATCGAGAATGAGGTTGCCGCTGTCCAGGCAAAGAATAGCATCTTGCGCAGAGGATACTTGGTTTCACCGGCGACGCGCGGGCCACGTTGATAGGGAACGGCGATCTGGGCATAGCCGACCCAGGCAACCATGCCGCGCAAAAAGCGATGGGTCTCACGCATTTGTCGAAGGCCGTCGAGACACTCTCGCGAAATCAGGCGGAAGTCCCCCGCGTCCGCAGGCAGACTCCTGTCCACCAGGCTGCGCATCAAGCGGTAGAAAAGCCATGCGCTGAATCGCTTGAACCAAGTCTCGCCTTCGCGCAGCAGCCGTGCAGCATAGGCCACGTCATAGCCTTCGCAATAGCGACGAATCATTTCATGGATGACGTGGAGTGGGTCCTGCAAGTCGGCATCGAGCACCACCACGGCATCGCCGGAAGAATAATCGAGCCCCGCAGTACAGGCGCACTGATGCCCGAAGTTGCGCGAAAAATGAATGAGCTTGACTCGCGAGTCCTCCGCCGCCCAGGCGGCGATTTTAGCGAATGTAGAGTCGCAACTGCCGTCGTTCACCAGAATCACTTCCGTCTCGCAGGGGATCTCGACCATGAACTGCTCGAGCGCGCGCCGCAGCAACGGCGCAACTGCCTCCTCGTTGTACATGGGGATTACCAGCGAGAGCTTGGCCGGATACGGACGCGGCTGTAGAAGGTGAAATGTTTGGACCTGTCGCGACATGCTCTTTCGCCTGCAACTCGGGCACCAAAGGGCCCGAACAATTTCCGAAGCCTAAATAGGTTTCATATAGTAAATCCACATGGTCTTGCCCACTGTCGTAAGCAAATGCTGCTGGGGCAGCCAGGGATAGCACTCGGGATGGACTCGCGCGCGGCGCACTTCTAGCGCTACCCAACCGGAAGGCTTGGCGTCGCAATTCGTGGTTATGTTTTGGGTTTCCGGTAGTCCCAGCGCATCGGGAACGTACCAACCATCGTATGCAATGCTGACGTGCTGCACGTGTTGTTCACGCAAGTAGGTCGCCAGTCGCGTCAAGTCTTGTCCCCAATCGAGATCACTGATCACCAGCAGACGAGAGGGATCGCGGCCGCCGAACTCGTTAAAGTAGGCAAGGTAATCCGGGTGCGAGCGCGCCGACGAGATCGCCAGCCACGCCAATAGCAAAATCGCAGCCGTCCGGGAGACTAAGCGATGGTCGCGGAGCGTCCACAGAGTTGCCAGTCCGACCGCGGCCAGCATGCTGAGGAACACGTACATCGGCAAGACGTGGCGGAGGCCAATGTTGAGGCGGCTCGGCGCCGTAACGATCATTACCATAACCGCAGCCGATAATGGTGCCACACTCTCCCAATCGCCGCGATTCCGCCAGTATCGGAACAGGAGAACCACCGATCCTCCAGCCGCCAGCAAGAGCACAGAGAGAGGCGTCTTGAGAGCCAGGGCGGCGAAAAAGAAGTACCACCAACCTCCCGTTTTCACACGGCCAAACAGGAACGATCTGGTTCCTTCGCTGTTTTGATTGCGCAACGTCCGAAGACCGTCGAGAAGTTCCGGCGCAGGCACCGGTACCCTGGAAGTAATTTGCTGGATGACGGCGGTCACGCTAGACGATTTCCCGAACACTCTGGCTGCCGCACGGTCAGGCAATTTCGTGACCTGATTGATCGGAGCGTGCGAAAAGCGATAAACCGCCCACGTGACCAAGAACGCGCATAATGCGGCGACCGCCAAGGTGCGCAAGAGCGCACGCCAGTTTCGCTGCCCGGCCACGGCATATAGAACCACAATTGTTGCGGCACACGTAGGCAAAAAGACGAGCGTGGAGAATTTGGTGCTGAGCGCCAGTCCGCTGGCAACGCCGAAATGTGCCGCGGTCGCCGAATTGGGCTGCCGCAACCACAGCGTAAATGAGGCAATATTCCAATCCGGCCGAGGGTCAGGTTGCGCCAGTAGTGCCCATTTGCTGATAGGATCGGGAACGTTTCGCGCCAGTTCGTCGCTCCCGTCCCCCGCACCCCCGCGAGGTAGGGACCGAGTGCAACTGAAATTCGCGCCAGCGGAGCATGTTTGGTCTCGATCTGATAAATGCCTTTTTCCCACCACTGGACCCCACACGCGATGTGAGAAGGCTCATCAATGGTGTGATTGAAAACGTGATACGTCGAGACGATTCGCAGGATGGCAACGGTCAGCAGGAGCGTAAGGCACAAAGCCCAACCCGCAGGACGGGCAAGAATTCCAGAAGGCGCTTTCGCGCTGACGACCTCCTGGGCGACGTTGCGATGCGCGACTGTAGCTTCCGTGCTGGACATAGCCGGGCCTTAATTGAGCGAACCCACCGCATCGGCCGTCGAACTGGTCACCGGAAGTGAAACGCTCTGCGAGTTCATTGCCGGACCGCGAAAAATGCCCAGCCGAGCAGAATAGAGGTCTTTGGGAAGTCCCTTCATATGCAGCACTACTTCTCGGACAACATGGTTTTCCCGCTTCAATTGCAGCGTCATTCCGGGAGGCAGGCCCGAAATTCCAAAAAGGTCGTCGGAGAGGCGTTCTAAACGGAACGCCGGGGCGTTATCGATCAACACCGTCAGTTTGCCGTCCAGCAGGCGCACGGACGCATTGGCTCCCTTGACCAGAGTCGTGAGTGGCTTGCCGATGACGAACATCGGCATAAATTCTCCGGGGATACGGAAATCGCAGGCAAAGCGGCGTAATTCCGATTCCGACGCAGGTACAGGATCGGTGGTGATCGAGATGCCCTCCGCACGGCGCCGTTCGATGAAATCCTTAGGAAACAAGCTAAGGACGAAATCATTGATCTGAACGTCAATCACCATGTGCACGCGAACCACTTGACTGTTGTTCTTAACGGAGTGCACCTTGGAGAAATCGCCATACCATAACTCTCCCGCGTTCCAGGACATGCGTTCTCCAGCGATCACGAAGGTGACGTCAGGATGCGTGATAATCGGGATGTGTAGGCGTAACAACCCGAAGTGAAAGCTGGTATGAAAATCGAAATGGTCTTTGATATGGCCGCCGGGAGGCAGAAACAGGATCCGGACCACCTCTTTGGCGCAATGCAGATCACTTAAGATTTCTTTGAAGTACGGGGTCTTTTGCAGCTCCTCGGTCTCCCGGTAGTGGTCCGTACCGGCCGCGCTGGGGAATACCGATTGTTTGCCGCCCATCGAGTGGAGCGCAATACCCGTCCACTCCCCTTGATGATACGGCCCGGGCTGCGGTGCCGCTTTTACGTCGCGCAGAACCTGTAAATTACGCACCAGTTGAGCAACGTCGTAGGTGCGCGGAAGACGTATTGCTACTGGTTCGCGAATGGCAGAAGGGGACATCGGCTATTCACCCCTTCCATATTCCTGGATTAGACCCACAACTGGAATACCCCGTGGCGAGCGTTCGAACCAAAAAATCTATCCGCTCTTAATCGAGCAGATTTAAGCGAGACAAATACTCCGACATTTATAACATGATCCACGTCAATCTCCGCGGATACTCTCGGTACCGCATGGGTAACCGGGAGAATCCCAATTTGCGGTCATTCCCGACCTCAGCAGGCCCATTGCCAGTGCATGTTGATTGCCAACCCGTGGTAAGTCGTCCCTGGGCCGGATTGCGGCGAGCCGCCTTTCAAGACTTCGCTCGGTCCAGACCGCGCAGAATGGTCTTTTCACGGCAGGATTCTATTGACCACGCAACCAAAGCTGTCAATTTCCAAAGTAACTTGTTTTTCAACACCTTACCTGCTAGAAATGCGAAGCAATGCGAAGCCAGTGATTCCTTAAGGTAGGGGTGGCGTCAGGGCCAGCCTGTTTTGTTTGGAGGAGTTTCCACTCCGGTTTCAGTTTGACGGCATTCTTGCAAATCTTTTTGGGTACTTGACTTTGTGCAGTTCTGACACTATTGTCAGTGTCATATGAAAGCGCCCCGCGAACCCGACCTGGAACTGCGCGGCAAACTCATTCGCAGCCTCGGGGCTCTTCGCGAAATGCTGCCCGGCTCTTTTGTCGAACGCACTCGCGCCTGCGGCCGCCCCAACTGTCATTGCGCCGACGGCAAACGCCTGCACTCCCAATATCAGATCTCGGTGCTG
>WNGK01003453.1_pt1 | contig 27522 bp, 28 predicted proteins | sample 5400601 | NCBI WGS metagenome assembly WNGK01 (sample SAMN13153376, study PRJNA577476) | soil metagenome | isolation source: 60 cm soil or saprolite under Garry oak tree replicate 1 | place: USA:California | collected 2016-06-15
CCTTGGCGACTTCCGGCGCGATCAGGACGCCGCGGGCGTGTCCGATGTTCTGCTGCAGCCACGTCATGTCGGGATCGCGCATGAAGTTCTGAAACGTCTTGTCCGCTGCGTCGACGAGCTTTTGCGGGTCGGCCTGCGCGAATCCGGCGGTGCTGGCTACCGCAAGGAACAATGCGCTGATCCACCGTGCGGCTTTGAGAAACCGAAACGTGTTCATGTCTTCCTCCAGTGAAACGCGGTAAGACTGCTGGACTGCGCACTCATTATATTCCCGCGCCGCGCGGCTGTGGTCCGCGGACTTCGGGTGGTATAGTGCGCCGGACAAACAGTGCGTTCAGAGATGACGTTCGACGCGCTCCTGCTGTCACGACTGCAGTTCGTGTGGGTGATCGCGCTGCATATCCTGCTGCCCGCGTTCACCGTCGGTCTCGCGTCGTATATCGCGGTCCTCGAGATCCTGCATCTCGCGACTGCGCGGGCGATATTTCTGCGGTTGTCCCAGTTCTGGCTGAAGGTCTTCGCCGTGTCGTTCGGCATGGGTGTCGTCTCCGGCATCGTGATGCCGTTTCAGCTCGGGACCAACTGGAGCCGCTACTCCGACACGACTGCCGACATCCTCGGGCCGTTGATGGCCTACGAGGGGCTCACGGCGTTCTTCCTCGAAGCGGGTTTTCTCGGCGTGCTGCTGTTCGGGCGCAAGCGCGTGCCGCCATGGCTGCATGCTTTCGCTGCCTTGATGGTCGCCGCCGGAACCCTGTTCTCCACGTTCTGGATTCTCTCGGCCAACAGCTGGATGCAGACGCCGGCGGGGTACACCGTCGTCGACGGGCGCTTCTTCCCGGAGGATTGGTTCGCGGTCATCTTCAGTCCCTCGTTCCCGTACCGGCTGGTGCATACGGCAGTGGCGTTCTACATCACGACCGCGCTGGTTGTCGCCGGCGTCGCCGCGTACCACTTGCGCGCGGGGCGGTTCCGCGAGGAAGGAACGACCATGCTCAAGATGGCGTTCGGCTTGCTGACCATACTCGTTCCGCTGCAAGTGCTGATCGGCGATCTGCACGGGCTCAATACCCGCGACCGCCAGCCGGCCAAGCTGGCGGCCATCGAAGCGAACTGGGAAACGCAGAGCCGAATGCCTTTGCTGCTCTTTGCGTGGCCCGACGAGCGTGCTGAAAGAAACCGCTTCGAGTTGGGCATACCCGCACTGGGCTCGGTCATCATCGCGCACGATGCCGACGGCGTTGTCAGAGGTCTCAAGGAATGGACGCCCGAGGACCGGCCGCGGGTGGCGATTCCATTCTTCTCGTTTCGGATCATGGTCGGCATCGGACTCGCGATGGCCGGGCTGGTGGTCTGCGGTTGGTGGGTGTGGCGGCGAAGAGGATTTGCCGATTCGCGCGGATTCCTCAAGCTGTGCGAGCTTGCCTCGCCGCTGGGCTTTGTGGCGGTCATCGCCGGATGGCTGACCACCGAGACCGGGCGCCAGCCCTGGGTCGTCTACGGGCTGATACGCACGCGCGACGCCGTCACGCCGTCGCTCACCACCGGCGATGTGGCCACGTCTTTGGCGATTTATATGGCGGCGTACATCGCGATCTTCGGCGCGGGTGGCTATTTCCTGGTGCGCTTTCTACGCGCAGGGCCGATCGAGAAGCCGACCGCAGCGGAGCGTCGCACGACCGGGACGCCGGCGCGGCCGCTTTCCGCAGCGTCGGAAACGGACTAGCAGGTTTTGCCGTGGCGCTCGATCTCGTTCCGTTGTGGGCCGGCATCATCGCCTTCGGCGTTTTCATGTACGTGCTTCTCGATGGATTCGACCTCGGCGTCGGCATCCTTGCCCCGTTTGCACCGGACGATGCGAGCCGCGACGCCATGATGGATTCGGTCGCGCCGATCTGGGACGGCAACGAAACGTGGCTCGTGCTCGGAGGGCTCGCAATGCTCGCGGCTTTTCCGCTTGCGTTCGCCATCATCATGCCCGCGGTCTATTTCCCCATCCTGTTCATGCTGATCGGGCTCGTCTTTCGCGGCGTCGCGTTCGAGTTTCGCCACATGTCGCAGCGACGCCGGCTGTGGGATCGCTCGTTTCATTTCGGCTCGGTCGTCGCGACATTTGCCCAAGGCGTCGTGCTCGGCACGTACGTGCAGGGCATTCCGATTGCCGGCAGGCAGTTCAATGGCGGCAGCTTCGAATGGGCGACGCCCTTCGCGCTCCTCACCGGCGCGGGACTGATCGTCGGCTATGCGCTGATCGGCGCGTGCTGGCTGGTGATGAAGACCGAAGGCGGGTTGCAGGCTTGGGCCAGGAAGCAGGCGATCCTGCTCGCTTTCGGCGTCGCCGCGTTCATCGCGATGGTGAGCCTGTGGACGCCGTTCATCCAGCCTCAGATATTTCGCCGCTGGTTTGCCTGGCCTAATCTGCTGCTGCTCTCTCCGGTGCCTATCGTCACCCTGGCGTTGTTTGTCGTTTTGCTGCGATCACTCAGGTCGGACCGCGACTTCGTACCCTTCCTCGCTGCGCTGGGGCTTTTTGCGATGTGCTATCTCGGCCTCGGCATCAGCATACTGCCCATGATCGTGCCGTACACCATCACGCTCTGGGCCGCCGCGTCGTCGCCCAAGTCGCAGGCTTTTCTGATGATAGGTACGCTGTTTTTGTTGCCGATCATCCTCATGTACACCACGTGGTCGTACTGGGTCTTCCGAGGCAAGGTCAAGGCGGGGTCGGGTTACCACTGACGGGAACTGCAATGCGCATGACGGCGCGATGCTGCCAAGGGTGCGGGACTGCATCGCCCAGGCGCGATGCGAGCGCTCGCGTGCTAAACTTGCCCGCGCTCGCCGAGGGAACTCGAAGACAAAAGCTGCGGCGGGCCTGGGACGTACAGGCAGGAGACGCTGATTCAACCGCGCACCGCAGTCACGTGCATCTGCATTGCAATCGGTGCTCTGCTTACCGCGGAGTCCGTCCTGGCGGAGAGCTCGCGCACGCTCGAGCGCATTCGCGCCGACGGCGTCATCTATCTCGGTTATCGTCCGGGCGCCGCGCCATTCTCGTTCAAGGAGCGCGACGGCAGCGTGCGCGGGTATAGCGTCGAGCTTTGCGCGCATGTTGCATCGGCGATTCAGAAGCAGCTGCAACTGCCCAGGCTCGCACTCGATTGGACGCCGCTGGAAGCGGCCGATCGGCTCGACGCCGTCGCCAAGAGTCGCGTGGACATCGAATGCGGCACGACGACGATCGCGCTGTCACGAATGGAGCGCGTCGACTTCAGCGTGCCGATTTTTGTCGACGGCGCAACGCTGCTCGCCAGGATCGATTCGAAGCGGGCGCGGCTCGCTGACCTCGATGGCGCCAGGATTGCGGTGATTTCGCGCACGACGACTGAGATCGCGCTCAAGCGCCTGCTCGAAAGCCTGTCCGCGAAAGCGGAGATCGTCCCCGTTCGAACCGCTGCCGAAGGCACATCTCTCGTAACCGGTGGAAAGGTAGACGCCTACGCAGGCGATCGAATCGCGCTCATCTCGCTTCGTGACGCGAGCGTCGATCGCGCGCGATTGCAATTGTTCGACAGCGATTTTTCCTACGAGCCGTACGCGCTGGTGGTCAGGCGCGACGATCCTGATTTCCGTCTCGCGGTGAATCGCGCGCTCGTCGACCTTTATCGCAGCGGCGACATCGACCTGATCTTCTACCGGTGGCTCGGCAACCTGGGTGAGCCGGGCCCGCTGCTGCACTCCATGTTCTACCTCAATACGCTCCCGGAATGACAATCGCCACCCGCCACGGGCTTGTGCTCGCGCTCGCTGTGGCGCTGTGGGCAACGCACGCGCCGGCGCAGACGCCGGGTGTGGCAGGCGACTGCGACCGCTGCGGCAGGGTCGAATCGGTGCGACCGGTTACGACCAAGGACCCGTGGACCCCACTTGGCACGACGGCGTCGGGAGGTTCCGTCGGCAACCCGTCCGATAGCCCCAGCGGTGGTCCGACCGGGGTCACGATGGTTCAAATCGGCAAAGGCATGACCAAGAAGGAGACGGTGCTCATCGGCGCCGCCGGCGGCGGAGTGTACCGGACGCGCCCGCCCGAGCTCAACGCCAAGCGCTGGGAAGTGGTCGTCCGCATGGACAGCGGCGAGAAGCGGTCCGTGACGCAGAACTACGAACCGATGCTGCACGAAGGCGATCGCGTGCGGGTGATGGGAACACAGCTCGAGCTGATGCAGTGAGCACCGCGACCGCGCGTCTGGCCACGCCGCCCGCGGCGGAGCTATCGGTCGTCGACGCCGACAACTCGCGCGAGCTCCGCCTTTCCGGCAGGCTCGATGCGTATTCGATCGCCGGCGTATGGAGCGAGGCCCGCGCTGCGCTCCTGGCCGCGCCGAATCGGCCGATCGTTATCGACGCGAGCCGCGTCGACTATTGCGATGGCGGCGGCATTGCGATGCTCGTCGATCTCCTGCGCCAGCCGCGCGACCCCGCGGCGCGCGTTTCGGTACGCGGCCTCAAGTCCGAGTTCCAAACGCTGCTCGATCAATTCGAGCCGGACCAGCTGCGAGTTCCTCCCGAGCAGCCCGTCGAGCGGCTGCACACGGTCGAGGAGATCGGACGTGCGGCGCTCATCGTGGGACAGGACCTGCGCACACAGATCATCTTTGTCGGCGAGACCGCGTCAGCGCTCTGGCATGCGACACGAGAGCCACAGAGCGTGCGCTGGAAGGACGTCTGGTACACCTGCGAGCAGGTCGGCGTCAACGCGCTTCCGATCGTGGCGCTGATTTCGTTCTTGCTGGGCATCATCCTTGCGTTCCAATCGGCAGTACCGATGCGCCAGTTTGGCGCGGAGATTTTCGTTGCCGACCTGGTGGGTCTTTCCATCCTGCGCGAACTCGGTCCGCTGATGACGGCGATCCTGCTCGCCGGGCGCTCGGGCGCCGCGTTCGCCGCGGAGATCGGAACCATGAAAGTAAACGAGGAGCTCAACGCGCTGACGACCATGGGTCTCGATCCGGTGCGCTTCCTGGTGGTCACGCGTATTCTCGCCGCGCTGCTGATGGTCCCGCTGCTTACCATGTTCGCCGACATCATCGGCATCTTCGGCGGCGCGCTGACCATGCTCACCTTCAATATTCCGATCGCCGCCTTCCTGCACGAGATCAACAGCCTGGTCGACGTCAAGGACCTCATGGCGGGGCTCGCCAAGACACCCGTGTTCGCGATACTCATCGCGGGCATCGGCTGCCTGCGCGGCCTGCAGACGGAAACCGGCGCCAGCGCCGTCGGCATTTCCGCGACGCGCGCAGTAGTCTCGGGCATCATTCTGCTCGTAGTCGTCGACGGGATTTACGCCTTCATCTACTATCTGCTCGACATTTGAATTGCGGATGCCCACCGAACCCATCATCCGCGTCGAGAACTTCACCACCGGCTACGGCGGCAAGGTGCTGCTGAAGGACATCAACTTCAGCGTCGAGCGCGGCGAGGTCTTCGTGATCCTCGGCGGCTCGGGAAGCGGCAAGAGCACGTTGCTCAAACACATGATCGGCCTGTACGAGCCGATGACCGGGAGCATTTTCATCGATGGCGACGATATCGTCACGGCCGAAGGCGACGGGCGCCAGGCGATCCTCAAGAAGATCGGCGTGATGTACCAGAGCGGGGCGCTGTTCGGTTCGATGACGCTGCTCGAGAACGTTCGTCTGCCGCTGGAGGAATATACATCTCTCGACGACGACGCAATGGACCTGCTCGCGCGCATGAAGCTGCAGCTCGTCGGTCTCGAGACGTTCAGCGGGCACATGCCCTCGGAGATCAGCGGCGGGATGCAGAAGCGCGCCGCGATCGCCAGGGCGATGGCGCTCGATCCGATGATCCTGTTTCTCGACGAGCCCTCCGCGGGCCTCGACCCGATCACCTCGGCCGAGCTCGATCAGCTCATCGTGCGCCTCGCGCGAAGCCTGCACATCACCTTCGTCATCGTGACGCACGAGCTCGCCAGCATCTACGCGGTCTCCGATCGCGTGGTCATGCTCGACAAGCGCACCATGGGCATCATCGCGGAGGGCGATCCGAAGGTGCTGCGCGACACCAGCGACAATCCGTGGGTGCGCCAATTCTTCCGTCGCGAAGCGGTCGCGGAGGCGGCATGAAGTTGCTCTGCAACTCCGCCGGCCCTTACTCCTTCCCCTTCTCCCTGGAGGGCGAGGGGAAAAGAAATGCGGCGCTTCGCGCCGTAGCTAAGAATTGAGCGCCAAGGCCAATTTTTTCAAGATCGGGCTCTTCACCATCGGCGCAACCATTGCGCTGATCGTGCTGTTGGTCATACTCGGCTCGGGCCGGCTGTTTCAGCAGAAGGTACTCATGGAAACCTACGTCAACGAGTCGGTGCAGGGACTCGAGGTCGGCTCCAAGGTGAAGTATCGCGGCGTCGTGGTGGGCGAAGTCACGCGCATTGGCTTCACCTACACCAAGTATCAGCTCGACAAGCCCATGCCGGAGCGTCTGCGCTATGTGATGATCGAGGCGACGATCCTGCCGCGTCTGATCGGCGGCCGCGCGGGCGGCGACATCACGCGCACCGAGTCGGCGCGCGCCGAAATCCAGCGCGGCTTGCGCGCTCGTCTCGCGCCGCAGGGCATCACGGGAACGAACTACCTGGAGATCGATTACGTCGATCCGAAGACCAATCCGGAGCTGCCGGTTCCCTGGGAGCCGGACAACCTCTACATTCCCAGCGCCCAGTCGACGGTGACGCAGTTCGTCGCTGCCGCGTCCGACATCATGGCGCGCCTGCAGCGCCTCGATCTCGAAGGTACGCTCGTCAATGTGAACAAGCTGCTGGTGACGACCAACGCGCGCATCGACTCGATCGATACGGCGCAGATCTCGCAAAAGACGGGACGCGTGCTGGACAAGGTCGAGAAAAAGCTCGACCAGCTGCCGATGGATCAGATCGGCAAGGACGGCGCGGCGCTGCTCTCCGAGTTGCGCACGACCAATCAGCGACTGTCGGCGATGCTCGACGATCCGGCGTTCAAGCGCCTGCCTGCCGATACCGACGCGGCGATGGCACAAATCAAGAAAGTGCTCGACGATCCGAACCTCGGCAAGTCGCTCGCGCATCTGCAGAACACGTTGGCGCGAATCGATCGGCTCACGGGCGGTAGCGAGCGCGACCTCAAGCGCACTCTCGACAACCTGCGTCAGATCACCGACAACCTGCGCGAACTGACCGAGAACGCCAAGCACTATCCGTCGCAGTTGATCCTGGGCGCGCCTCCTGCGCCGGCGAAAGGGTTGCAGCCATGAATCCGCCCGATTCCGTGTCGCGCCGGCGCGTCTTGGCATCGGCCGCCGCCTTGCTCATCGCGGGTTGCTCGTTGTCGCGGCCAGCGCCGGTCAAGTCGACGTACATCCTCGAGCCACCCGCGCCGACCGCAAAGTCCGGCACGCCGCGGCCAGCCACGCTGCGCATCGACGCAGTGACGGTCGCTGCGCCTTTTCGCGAGAGGTCGCTCGTCTACCGCGAAAGCGATCTCAAGTACGAGGCCGATTTCTACGAGGAGTTTCTTATCGCTCCCGCCGCGATGATCGGCGAGGCGATGGCGGCGTGGCTATCAGCCGCCGGCCTGTATCGCGCCGTATTGCCCCCGTCGAGCTCGCTGGATTCCGACGTGGCTCTGGAAGTCTTCGTTACGGAGTTCTATGCCGACCTGCGCGATCCCGCGCATCCGGCGGCTGCAGTGAAAATGAAGCTGTTTCTGAGCGACACCGCCGCAGGTTCGGGCGCATTCGTGTGGACCGGCGAGCTTGGATCGCGCGTTGCCGTCGCGTCGCGATCGGCCGACGCCCTGGTGCAAGGGCTCAATACCGCGCTGGGCAATGTCCTCGAGCAGCTCGCGGCAGCGCTGCGGGGATTGCCGGTCAAGTAGCAGAGGCGTGCAAGACGCGAGCGCTGAGATCGTGCTCGCTGCTGCCGGTCACGCGGACGGTGGCGAACTCGCCGACCCGCAAGCCGCTTCCATTCTCCATGTGGACCACGCCGTCGATCTCCGGCGCGTCGGCCGCGCTGCGCGCGATCGCGCGTGAGCCATCGATCTGATCGACGAGCACGGTCAGGGTCCTGCCGATTTTGTTTTTCAGGCGCTGCGTGCTGATCTCCGCCTGCACGGACATGAACCGCGCTCGTCGGTCTTCGCGGACGCGGTCAGCAACGGGCGAGGGCAACGCGTTCGCCGTCGCGCCGTCGATCGGCGAATAAGCAAAACATCCGACACGATCGAGCTCGGCGTGTTTCAGGAACGCGAGCAGTTCCTCGAACTCGGCCTCCGTCTCTCCCGGAAATCCCGCGATGAACGTCGAACGGATGGCGATGTCGGGACACGCGGCGCGCCATGCCCGAACGCGATCGAGATTGCTCTCGACGTTGGCCGGCCGCTTCATAAGCCTCAAGATGCGCGGGCTCGCGTGCTGGAACGGCACATCGAGATACGGTAGTACGCCGGGACTGCCGTCTTTCCCCATGAGCTCGACGATTTCGTCGACGTGAGGATACGGGTACAGGTAGTGCAGCCGGACCCACGCGCCGTGCCCGGATGCGAGCGCGCCCAAGGCGCGCACGAGCTCGGTCGCTCGCGTCCTGAGCGGCCTTCCGCGCCAGAATCCGGTGCGGTAACGCACGTCGACCCCGTACGCGCTGGTGTCCTGCGACACGACCAGCAATTCGCGAACACCCGCCTTGAGCAGGTGCTCGGCTTCGAGCAGCACGTCGCCGATCGGGCGGCTGACAAGGTCGCCGCGCAGTGAGGGAATGATGCAGAAGGTGCAGCGATGGTTGCAGCCTTCGGAGATCTTCAGATACGCGTAGTGCTTGGGCGTGAGCTTGATTCCCTGCAGGGGCACGAGGTCGACAAATGGGTCGTGCGGCTTGGGCAGGTGCGTGTGCACCGCGGACAAGACTTCGAGCGCGGCATGAGGACCGGTGACCGCGAGCACCTTGGGATGCGCGCTGCGGACGAACGATCCGCCGCCCTTGGCGCCCAGACATCCGGTCACGATCACCTTGCCGTTCTCGGCGATCGCCTCTCCGATCGCCGAGAGGGACTCCTCGACAGCGCTGTCGATGAACCCGCAGGTGTTCACGACGACCAGATCGGCAGCTTCGTAGTCTGGAACGACGACGTAGCCTTCGGCGCGCAGGCGCGTGAGAATTTGCTCGGAATCGACAAGCGCCTTCGGACAGCCGAGTGAAACGAAGCCGACGCTCGGCGCGGCACGCGTGCGCGATGGGGCTCGCGACGAATCGGTGGTCATTCGGGATGCTCTTTGTGCCGCGGAAAAGAACTCCGCCGCCATGCGGTTATCGCAGCGCTTCGCGTGTCAACGCTTTTTTTCGTCTTCGGGGCCCGATGGCGGCTGCCCAAAATTGGGGAAGGGGAACGAGGTAAACAATCCGCGCGTCTGGTCCTGCATCCGCTGCTGCATGTCCATGAAGAGCTTCGCGCTTTGCTCGAGATAGTTGCCGAGCATGCCCTGCATCGCAGGGGCCTGCATCTGCAGGAACTGCTTCCACAAGTCGGGCGTGAGCATCATCTTGTCGCCGTAGATCTGCTTCGCCTGGTCCTGCAGCTTGTTCTGAATGACCAGGAAGGCCTTGACGTTCTGCTCCATGTAATTGCCCATGATCCCCTGCAGCGCGTTACCGTAGAAGCGGATCATCTGCGACAGCATTTCGCTGGAGAACATCGGCAACCCGGCTGACTCTTCCTCGAGAATGATCTGAAGGAGGATGCTACGCGTCAGGTCCTCGCCCGACTTGGCGTCGATGACCTGGAAGTCGATGAAATCCAGGACCATCTGCTTTACATCCGCGAGCGTGATGTACCCGCTGTTGGCGGTGTCGTAGAGACGGCGGTTGGGATACTTCTTGATGATGCGGTGCGGCTTGCTCATCCAGGACGAACTCCTCGGCGGAAGCCAGGATTATAACTGACTGATTTTTTTGGCCGTTTGAAACGATTTTTGGAGCCGAACCAACACTATGGTGCAATGCACCAAAAAACTCTTGACTTGGTCGCATGCCGCCCCCATACTTTGACTTGTGCGGTGCAGCAAAAGAGGAATGGTTCTCTCTTGGGCGCAGTCGAAGTCCGGACCCGTTGAGGGTCCTCTTGATGAACCTTAAACGGAGAAGGAAAGTATATGTACAACGCGACGGAACAATTGGCTGAGATCAATAAGGCGGGCTACGACAATGCGGTGAAGCTCGCGGAGCTTTCGCTGGAGAAAGCGGAGCGGCTGACCAAGCTCAATTTGCAGGCGGCGAAGGCGGCGCTGGAGCAAGGGGTGTATAGCGCCAATGCGGTGGCGGGGATCAGAGGCCTGGGCGGCCTACACCAAGGGTGTGGCGGCGTGGGTGGAGAAGGCGGCGAAGAATGCGCCGGCGGGCTCGGACGTGGCGGTGACGGCGTTGAAGTCGACGGTGGCGGCGACCACGGCGGCGTTCGACCAGTTCAACAAGGCGACCAAGCAAGTGGTGAACTTTGCCGACGCCTCAGTGCGCGCAGCGGCCGCCAACGCGGTCAATGTGGCCAAGACCAGCACCACCAAGGGTCGCAAGGCAGCGTAATCGAGGCGCGTTTCCCAAGGATTCGCCCTCAACAACACCGGGCCTGACCATCGAGCCCCGACCGAGCGGTCGGGGCTTTTTTTCTTGAATGGCGCGACGCTATTTCGCGGGCAGCCGCGAGAGGGCTTGCTCGAACTCGGCGAGGTGCTGCTCCATTGAGGCACCTTCGCTGTTCGGAATTCTGCGCCTGTCTGCCTTGGTCCGGACGTACATGCTGCCGAAACACGACATCGCGGTCGACCAGATTGCCAGCTTCGCGTGCTCCAGCACCACGGCCTTCCTGTCCGCGGGGTTATCCTCGAGCGCTACCCTGGCACCCAGACCATGCGCAAACGCTTCGAGAAACCTGCGGCGTCCGTCGCCGTCGAGCGCAGCGACATAATCGGTGAAACTGAACTTGGTATGACCGAGCGAACTCGTCAATTCACTTTTCAATTCAGCGAGCATGGTGACGAAGCGACGATCCTTTTGAGACAATATGCCCAGCGCGCTGGCAAAGGACAACTTGCCGCCGGCCGCGCGGGCTCCGATTTCCATCCGCGCCAGGAGGTCCTGCAGCCGGGCGTCGCGAAAATGGGCCGTCAGCAACGAGGTCATCGTCGCTTCGAGCAAGGCGTGCAGCTTCACCACAAACGACCAATCGTCTTCCTGGAGCAGGCGGCGATAAAAGCCTTCGCTCAAGCCGAAGTCGCTCTCCAGCGCTGCCACGTTCTGGTCGAGTTCGGCGGACACGCCGTTGTCGGCGGAGGCCGCGCCACTGCTCGAGTCAGCCATAAACACCGCCTAAGCCGGGGGCTTCTACGCTAACGGAAAGCAGGACCGTGCGCCCACGCAACCAATGCTCGCCGCGTTCCGCGGGTGATTGGGGTGACGCGGTGGGCCAGGAACGACGGGAACACGATGACGGTGCCCAACCCGCGCGATTGTCCGAGCGGCCCCATGCCGCAGAATTCGAGTTGGCCTCCGTCGTATTCGTCGCCTTCGGTGAGCTGGACGGACATGCTCAACTTGCGCGTCGAGGTCTGCCCGCGACCTGCATCGAGATGCCACCCGAATCCGTCGTCGACCGTGTAAGTCGTAAATTGAACCGAGTCGACAAACCCGGCGATCTCGTATCGGTACCAGCGGTTCACCTTGAGGAACAACTGCGCAAGTCTGTTGTACAGCCACGGCGTCTGCTCGTCGGGCTCGAGCCATGCGATGCTCGAGCGACGGCAATCGGGACGTGCGTCCATCATGTGACCGGGCCGAAGCTCCAATCGCTCGCCCGCTTCGATGGCCCGCGTACACTCTTCCCGCGAGAAAACGCCGGAAAAGACCATCGGAGTCACAACCGACTCGTTGACAGGCAATGTCACATCGGGTGGGATCGATTCTGCTTCGGCCATGGAGGAAGAGATCGGGAAAATGATTCTTCCCAGCTCTGTTGTTCCGAACTCAACTCGCATGTCGCCCCCCGTTGCTGCAGCCGACTTCTCGTTTTCGCGAAGCGGCGGCGTGGATGGCTCCCCGCATGGCGGGGAGGATATAGAGCTAACTTTTTTAAGGTCCAATCAGCCGGAGGCGGGGATGGACGCCAAATCGATCGCGTAGAGTTGAACGGTTCCTGCACTTCCGAACTTCGCTTGTCCGTCAGGGCTGCTCAGCCATTCGCTAAAGGCGCTCGCCGGATCTCTTGCCTTTCCGAGCTCGTCATTTCCCGGCCAGCCCATTTCGAAGCGCTCAAGCTCGATTGAGACAGCTTCATCGGGGTCTGTAACCGGTCGGATCCCGACGGCGAGAGTGTCCGTCCTCACGGTATAGATCGTCACCCCGACCGTATTGATGCTCATGCCACCGGGCAGATCACCCGCGGGATTCTCGGAATTCAGCAATTGCCGGTCACGGGCTGCGCGCTGCTCGCGATTAAGCACACCGACTGCGGAATAAAGCACTGCTTTAAAATCGTCCTTCATCGCTGCATCTCCTAGTCGAAAAGGGTTGCCGCAACTCGAGTAACGACAATCGAGTTGCAATTGGAGTCTAGTCAAAGCGAATGAAACATAACCCTACCTGGACAGATAGGTTATTTGCCTTATCGTTGCTGGCTATACTTGCGCTGGCGGTTGTGATGTACGCGCGAGGCCCTCACGGCCAGGACAGCGAAGGTCATGCTGGTTTCGAAGGAAGAGTCGCGTGGATTGACTACGACAATGGATCCGCCAGGACTGTTTTTCGAAACTTCGTGGCGGTTTTTGACGACGCCCAAATTAAGTCAAGGACCCACCACGACGTGGAATTTTTCGGGGCCGACGTGATGAATGAAACGGATTTGGAGAATGCCGTGCGGAGGGTCATTCAGCGTAAGCCGGCAGTTATAGTTGCTACGTCCGTTCTGGTCGCACAGGCAGTCAGGCGAGCCTCGTCCGATATACCCATGTACTTCGTCATTCAATCGGATCCTATGGTCGACGGCATTGTCGATTCGTCGCGCAAGCCCGGAAGGAATACGACGGGATACACGTTCTTCCTCCCGGTCGACAGCAAGATCGTTGAGATGGCCAGGTATGCGCTGCCTAATCTGCGTTCGATCGGCATCGTGACGGACCAATTCTGGATCAAGGAGCGGAATATGACGCCGACTTTCTTCGCGGATTGCAAGCTGCTCGACGTCAAGGTCAAGATTTTTGAGGCGGAGCGACCCGAAGATCTTCTGAAACTCTTGCATTCAAATGGCAGCTCCGACATCGACGCTTGGTACGTTCCCTACGGTGCGCTCGCGTTCGAGCACGGGCCCGAGGTCGTCGATATTCTGCGCAAGACCGGCAAACCGACTTTCTACGCCCGAAGCAAGTTTGTCGACATGGGCGGGATGATTTCGATGCAGCCGGTCGACGCGAGCGCCATGTCCACGTGGGCGGATACCTTGCTCGATATCCTCGACGGCATTCCCGCCGGGGATATTCCGGTCGTGCGTCCGAAGCAGATCGAGGTGAGTGTCAGCGCGCGGGAGCTTACCGTGCTGTCGCCCGAGACGCGACGGCGTATGCTCATTTCCGCGGACCGCGTCCTGAAATGAGCTCATCGCGTAATAACCGGACCACCGCCGAACGAGCGCAGCAATGAGAGCGCCCGCGAAGGGAATCTTTCTACGCTATCTCAAGGTGCTGAGCACGCTTGTCGCGGTGGCTATCGTATCGATCGGTGCAGTCCAGGTGGTGATCTCGTATCGCGACGAGACCCGCCGCATCGATCAGGTCCAGCAGGCCGAAGCCCGTGCGACGGCATCGCGCATCGATGAATATCTCAAAAGCATCGAGCGCCAGGCTCGGGATAGCGCACACGTTTCGCTGTCCTCGGGTTTGATCGGCCCCGAGGAGCAGCTCGTGGAGCTTCGACGCCTGCTCAAGGTTTTACCCCCGATATTCGAGATCCGCAGGCTGGACAGCGATGGGCGCGAGCTCGTGTATGTTTCGCGGACAGAGCTTGACCGGGTCAAGGCGCGGCGCGAGCTCGACCCCGCGCGGCAAAGCCTTCTCGCCAACACGATGCCCGTCGCGTACGGAGTCGCGTATTTCGTCAACGGAACCGAGCCGTTCGCCTCGGTTGCGCTCCGCGAGGCCGACACCGCGGCAGGCGTCATCGTCGCGGAAGTCAACCTCAGGTTCGTCGCCGATGTCGTGTCGTCGATTCGAGTCGGCGAAGAAGGCGATGCATACGTGGTCGATAACGCCGATCACCTGCTCGCGCATCGCAACAAGCGGCTGTTGCTAAGCGAAACCGATTTGTCGAACGCCTCGCAGGTGCGCGCGGTGAGAACGGCACTCAAGTCGGAGCGCGCCGGTTCGCTTCCGACGCAGTGGGCGCGCAGTCCCGACGGACGCGACGTGCTCACCAGCGCCGCGCTCATTCCGTCGACGGGCTGGCTGGTGTTCGTCGAGCAGCCGGTGGGCGAAGCCCTGCGATCGGTGCGCAACACCTTGCTCGGAACCCTTGCGCTGCTCGTGATCGGACTCGCGGCTTCGCTGGCCGCCAGCCTGCTTCTGTCGCGCCGCCTGACGCGGCCGATCCTGTCGTTGCAGCGCGGCGCCGCACGCATCGGATCCGGCGACCTGAATGCGCGCCTCGATGTCAAGACGGGCGACGAGCTCGAGCTTCTAGCCTCGGAGTTCAATCGCATGGCGGAGAAGCTCAAGGACTATACGGCCGGCCTCGAGGAGAAGGTCGCAGACAAGACGGCCGAGCTGCAGCTCGCCAATCGCCACAAGAGCGAGTTTCTCGCCAACATGTCGCACGAGCTGCGAACACCGCTCAACGCCATCATCGGCTTCTCCGAAGTGCTCAAGGAGCAGATGTTCGGGCATCTGAACGCCAAACAGGATGAATACGTGAGGGACATCCATGCCTCGGGGCTGCATCTGCTCTCGCTCATCAATGACATCCTCGACCTGAGCAAGGTGGAAGCCGGGCGCATGGAGCTCGACTGCCAGGAATTTGCGATCGGCCCCGTCCTGGAGAACGCGATCACCCTCATTCGCGAGCGCGCACAGCGGGGGCAGGTGAAGGTCGAACTGCAATTGACCGGCGAAATCGACAGCATCGTGGCCGACGAGCGCAAGTTCAAGCAGATCCTGATCAACCTGCTGTCCAATGCGGTCAAATTCACGCGCCCGGGTGGCAGGGTGACCGTGAGCGCGGCGCAGGACGCGGACGGCCTGCAGGTCGCCGTCTCCGACACGGGCGTCGGGATTGCGGCGTCCGATCTGCCGCACATATTCCAGGAGTTCCGACAAATCCGCTCGGCGGGCGATGCCAAGTTCGAAGGCACCGGCCTTGGGTTGGCACTGACCAAACGATTCGTCGAGCTTCACGGCGGGAGGATTCATGTCCAAAGCGAGCTTGGCCGCGGTTCCAGCTTCACCTTCTGGCTGCCGCGAAGCGCGTCCGAGTGACCCTTCGATGCACGTCCTGATCATCGAAGACAACGAGCCGAGCCGGCGTCTACTGTCCGACGTACTGGGTTTTCACGGCTACTCGATTCTGCAGACCGATCGGGGGGAAGAGGGATTGAGGATCTTGGAGGACCGTCGCCCGCATCTCGTTCTCATGGATATCCAGCTGCCCGGCATCGACGGCTTCGAGACGCTTGCCCGCATCCGCGCCTCCGCGACGCTCGCGCACACGCGGGTCATTGCCGTCACCGCATCGGCGATGGATCACGACAGGCGCCGGGTTCTCGAAGCAGGATTTGACGCCTATATCGCAAAGCCTGTAAATATAAAGGCGCTCGTTGCAACCATCGAAGATTTGATGGCCATCGATCACCCTTAGGAGCTCGCGGGCTCCTCAAGCGGCCGATCCGGCAGCGGCGCGCTGTCCAAACCATCAGAGCCCGGGGGTCGCACGATGGGGGAAGCCGCAGACTCGCAAGCTGCCCGCATCCTCGTAGTAGACGATACTGCCGCCAACGCGAAGCTGCTGACCGACGTGCTGGTCTACCATGGCTATTCGGTCAAGTCGGTTGCATCCGGATCGGATGCGTTGCCCGCGTTGGCCGACGAGTCGTTCGATCTCGTTCTGCTCGATGTCGTGATGCCCGGGATCGACGGCTACGAAGTCTGCCGACGGATAAGAGCGGATCCGCGTTTTGTCGCGCTGCCCGTCGTGATGGTCACCGCGCTGGACGCCAAGGACGAGCGCGTCAAGGGCCTCGATTCGGGCGCCGATGATTTTCTCTCCAAACCGATCAACCAGCCCGAGCTCCTGGCGCGCGTGCGCTCATTGCTTCGCATCAAGCGCCTCCACGATCAAACGCGGCGCCAGGCCCGCGAGCTTGCCGAATGGGCGGCCACGCTCGAGCGCCGCGTCGCGACCGGAATTGCCGAGGTCGAGCGGCTGTCGCGCATGAAGCGCTTCTTCTCGCCGCAGGTCGCGGAGTTGATCGTCAACGGCGGGGCCGCCGATCCGCTGCAGAGCCGTCGCCGCGAGATCGCGGTGGTGTACCTCGATCTTCGAGGCTTCACCGCGTTTGCGGAAACGTCCGAGCCCGAGGAAGTCATGCGTGCTCTTCGCGCGTACCATGCCGCGATGGGCAAGATCGTTCTGGCGCACGAGGCGACCCTCGAGCGGTTCACGGGAGACGGGATCATGCTGTTCGTCGGCGATCCCGTCCCGGTCGAAAAACCCGCGCATCGTGCGGTGGCGATTGCGCTGGCGATGCGCAAGGCTGCCTTCGACCTCTCTGAAACGTGGAAGAAGCGAGGGGTGGAGCTCGGGCTTGCAATCGGCGTCGCCCAGGGTTTCGCGACGGTCGGCGCGATCGGCTTCGAGGGACGCGTCGACTACGGCGCGATCGGCACCGTGACTAACCTTGCGGCTCGGCTTTGCCAATACGCCGAAGCCGGCGAGATTCTTCTTTCGCAGCGCGTTTTTTCCGAGCTCGACGGGGCGTTCGAAGGCGATGATCTCGGGCCGGTGCAGCTGCATGGCTTCGCCAAGCCCACGCGAGTCTATCGCTGCGCGGCCTACCCGGAGCGAGGAGCACGGTGAGCCGCAGCGCGCGAGCCTCCCGAGCATGACGCAGGCCAACCTCAGGGTCCACATCCGGCAGTTGTGCTGCCTGGGCTTGCCGAGCGAGCAGCTCGTGCCTCCGCTTCTCAAGGCGGTGCGGCAGCTGGTTGGAGCGGACTCCGCGGGATTTTTCTGGGTCGATTCCCGCGGCGACATGACGAGCCTCTATGCCGAGCGGCTGCTGCCACCGTCGGTAATGCGGCTGTATTTCGAGCGGTATTACGAATCGGACGAGTCTTCGTTCCGCAGATCGTTCACCGAGAGGCTGCGGCAGAACGAAACCGTCGCGGCGATGTCACCTTCGCGGGCCTTGCAGCGCACGCCCTACTACAACGAGGTATTCCGCCGGCTCGACGCGCATCATGTGCTCTACGGGATCGTGCGCGATCACGGGCAGGCGATCGGGCAACTGAGCCTGTATCGCGCCCGAACGGCGCAGGCTTTCTCGCCCGCGCAGCGGGCCGAGCTGACGGCGATCATGCGCTACGTCACGCATGGAATCGCGCAGCACGGCCGTCCGGGAGTCGACTCGCAGGATTTCCTGGACACCGACGACGACGCGGTATTCCTCATCGGAGCCGATGCGGGCATCCGGCAGATTTCGTTGAATTCGCAGAAGCTCCTCACGCTCGCGACCCAGGGGCGCATCGGCCCGCAGCATTCGCTGACCATCGACGATCATGCTCTGCGCCCGATGCTGTTGCGGCTCGCGCAGGGGCTTCGCACCATTCTTTCCGGAGGCGAAGGCGGTCCGCCGAGTCTCGTCCTGCAAAACCCCTGGGGACGCTTCGTGCTTCGCGCGTACGCGGTCGGCGACGGGCCGCTCGATGCCGATGCGAATATCGCGATAAGAATTCAGCGCCAGGAAACCAAGATTCTGAAGTTCGTCGATGCGCTCAACGGACTCGAGCTCTCTCCGCGCCAGCGCGACGTCGCAGTCGGACTGGCCAGGGGCGCCTCGAATCGCGACCTCGCCGCCACGATGGGCGTGAGCATCAACACCGTCGCCTACCACGTGAAGCAGCTTTTTGAGCGCCTCGATTCGCACGATCGTCAGCACATGATCGCCAAGGTGCTGTACACGGGCACGAGGCAAGCCTGACTCTCGCGCGAGGCGGCGGCCCCTCTGCGGCGCTATTCCGGCGCGGCGCGGCGGCGAGGGATAGTGATCCGCGCCGCCTCGGCAGGCGGCGGCAGCGGCCGGTACAGGGCGTAGAACTGCTGGACAAGCTTGACGTATTCCTGCGTTTCCGGAAACGGCGGGATCTGGTTGCGATAGCGATGCACCGCCTGCTCTCCGGCATTGTACGCGGCAAGCGTGATGGCAAGGTCGTTATCGAACAGGACGAGCAGGTCGTGCAAGTAACGCGTGCCCACGCGGATATTGGTCGCCGGCTCGAGAATCTTTTGCTCGGCCGATCGCTTGGAGTCGCCGACGATGCCGTAACGGGCTGCGGTATCGAGCGTCAACTGCATGAGGCCTAGCGCATGTTTTGCCGACGCTGCGCCTGGCTCGAAAGACGATTCCACCGCGACGATCGCCTTGACGAGCGCCGGGTCGAGGCTGTTCAGCTTCGCTTGTTGCTCGATCAACGACTGGTAACGCACGATGTTGGGATGCTTGGCGATCCGCTGATACATCCGTGTCCGCTTGAAATCCTCGAGCGCCTGGCGGTCCGCGGGAGTCAAGGCGGGCGCGTCGAGACTCGTGCGACCGCGATAAAAAAGCTCATAGCGGGTATCGAGCTTTTCAGTGGCGAAATGGGCGGCGCCTCTTTCGTCGACGTAGGCCCAAAGCTCGGCGCGCAAAGGTATGGCGACGAGCCAAAGCGACAACACGAGGCAGCGCTGCGCGCGAGATTGCATAGAAAAACCCCACGAAATGCGCGGCACCCTGCTGATCGCGTTTCCGCCTGTGGCGGCTGCGATGCCAGACCCAAAACAAAACGGGCCAATCGCTCGGCCCGTCTTGCCCTAATGAGGGGCAGGGATCAGATCGGAGAATCAACCTGAGTGTCGAGAGTCAGCATCATGTCTCCCGATCTGCCCTACCTGCGAGCAAGTATGCCTGCCGCGCTATCGAGTGAATATCGGCGAAGAACTCATTCTAGTGTAGGTAGTCGCAGCGCGGCGAGTAGGACAAATCGGAAGCCTTTGCTCCCGGCTCGTCGTTCGGTCGACCGCCATGGCCGCCGTTCGATTTCAAGCTCGCGCCTTGGCCTGATTCGCGACCGCCTCGGCCGCGCGCGCTACCTCCGCCGGATCGCCGAGATAATAGCTCCGAGCCGGTCTCATCGTGTCGTCGAGCTCGTACACCAGCGGGATTCCGGTAGGGATGTTGAGCGCAACGATGGCATCGTCGTCGACGCGGTCGAGGTGCTTGACCAGCGCGCGAATCGAATTGCCGTGTGCGGCAATGATGACTCGCCGGTCCGAAGCGACGGTCGGCGCGATGACGTCGTTCCAATACGGAACAAAGCGCGCGACCGTGTCCTTCAGGGATTCGGTCAATGGCAAGTCGGCGGGACTCAAGTCGCGGTAGCGCGGATCGTGGCCCGGAAACCGCGCATCGGAGGGGTCGAGCGGCGGCGGGGGCACGTCATAGCTGCGCCGCCACAGCAGGACCTGCTTCTCTCCGAATCGCGCCGCGGTCTCGGCCTTGTTCAACCCCTGCAGCGCGCCGTAATGCCGCTCGTTGAGCCTCCAGTTTGGATGTATCGGGATCCACACGCGGTCCATGACCTCCAGCGCGATCCACAGGGTGCGAATGGCGCGTTTGAGCACCGAGGTATACGCGATGTCGAATTCGAATCCGGCGTCGCGAAGAACCTCGGCGGCTTTCCTCGCTTCGGCCACCCCCAGTTCCGAAAGGTCGACATCGGTCCAACCGGTGAAGCGGTTTTCGCGGTTCCACACGCTTTCCCCGTGGCGTAGCAGGACCAGTTTTTTCACGTTGCTCCCCTCGATACGCATCGGTTGCCTGTCTCAAAGGCAGCGCTCGATGCCGCATTCTAGCCGGTCGCGTGGCGGCATATTCGCACCGCGCGTATTGAGCTATTATCGTTGCGGTATCGCGCCTCCCGCTTATCCCTGATTTCAGCCATGAATTCGACCCTGCTTTCCGAGGTCAAGGGCAAAGTCTCCGAAATCGAATGGAAGACCCGCGTCGATCTCGCGGCATGCTACCGTCTGATGGCGCATTTCGGAATGAGCGACCTGATCTACAACCACATCACGGCGCGCATTCCCGGAACAAACGATCACCTGCTCATCAATCCGTACGGCTACATGTACGAGGAAATCACGGCGTCGAGCCTGGTCAAGATCGATCTTGCCGGCACGATTCTGTCCAATCCGCATCGCGACTATGGCATCAACCCCGCCGGATACGTCATCCACAGCGCCGTGCACGCCGCGCGCCAGGACGTCCGGTGCGTCATCCATACACATACGCGCGCGGGAATGGCGATCGCTGCACTGAAGTGCGGCCTGCTGCCCATCACGCAAACAGCGATGCGCTTTGCTGGCATCCGCTATCACGACTACGAGAGCATCGCCCTCGACGTCGATGAGCGGGAAAGGCTCGCCCGTGATCTCGGCGGGGGAGACGCGATGATCCTGCGCAACCACGGCCTGCTCGCCGTGGGCGCCGGCGTTCCGCAAGCGTTCAATACCATCTACTGGCTGGAGCTGGCGTGCCGTGCACAGGTCGACGCGATGGCCTGCCACAGCGAATTGAACATTCCTTCTCCGGAAATCGTGGACAAGACCGGGTACCTGTTCACGCCGGAAGCGCGCCGCCCATTTGGCGTGCTGGAGTGGCCCGCCATGCTGCGCTACCTCGACCGCCGCGACCCGTCGTTTCGCAGTTGAGCCCGCCAGGCGGACCTTGGCGACTTCGCGCACACCCGACCCGCACCAGGACATCCGCGACGCGGTGCGCGATCTGTGCGCGCAGTTTCCGCCCGAGTATTTCCGCAAGATCGACGAGACGCGCGGCTATCCCGAGGAGTTCGTCGATGCATTGACCAAGGCCGGATGGCTCGCGGCGATGATCCCGCAGGAATACGGCGGCTCCGGGCTGGGGCTCACCGAGGCCACGGTGATCATGGAGGAAATCAACCGCGCGGGCGGCAACTCGGGCGCGTGCCACGGCCAGATGTACAACATGGGCACGCTGCTGCGCCACGGCTCCGAAGCCCAGAAAAAGCAGTATCTGCCGAAGATCGCGAGCGGCGAGCTGCGCCTGCAGTCGATGGGCGTCACCGAGCCCTCGACCGGAACCGACACGACCAAGATCAAGACCACGGCAGTCAAGAAAGACGACCGCTATATCGTCAACGGCCAGAAGGTGTGGATCTCGCGAGTCCAGCATTCGGATCTCATGATCCTGCTGGCGCGCACCACGCCGCTCGGTGAAGTGAAAAGGAAATCCGAGGGCATGTCGATCTTCATGGTCGATCTGCGCGATGCAGTCGGCAAGGGACTCACCGTGCGGCCGATTCTGAACATGGTCAATCACGAGACCAACGAGCTTTTCCTCGACAATCTCGAGATTCCCCAGGAAAACCTGATCGGTAAGGAAGGGCAGGGGTTCAAGTACATCCTCGACGGCCTCAATGCCGAACGGACCCTGATCGCGGCGGAATGCATCGGCGACGGCTACTGGTTCATCGACAAGGTCAGCAAGTACGTCAAGGAACGCGTCGTATTCGGCCGCCCGATCGGACAGAACCAGGGCGTGCAGTTTCCCATCGCGCGCTCCTACATCAATCTCGAGGCGGCGAATCTGATGCGCTACAAAGCGTGCACGCTGTTCGACGCGCAGCAGCCGTGCGGGGCGGAGGCGAACATGGCGAAGCTCCTCGCCGCCGACGCGTCATGGGAAGCCGGGAACGCGTGCCTGCAGTTCCATGGCGGATTCGGCTTCGCCGCCGAATACGACGTCGAGAGGAAGTTCCGCGAGACGCGGCTCTACCAGGTCGCGCCGATCTCGACCAACCTGATCCTGTCGTACGTTGCGGAGCATATCCTTGGCCTGCCGCGGTCATTCTGATGCATAACTGCTGTGCGGCCCGCCTGCTTTGTTGTGTCCTCGCTCGGTGCTCGCCGTACTTGCTTGGTACTGTCTCGCACCTCGCTGCGGAACGCCTCGCACCCGGACCTGCTCGCGACGTTCTGCATCATCCTGCTGAGAGTTGATGATGCGACCGCTTGACGGAATTACCGTTGTCACGCTCGAGCACGCCATCGCAGCGCCGTTCTGCACCCGGCAGCTCGCCGACCTGGGCGCGCGCGTCATCAAGATCGAGCGTCCGGGCGTCGGCGACTTTGCCCGTGCCTACGACGAGCGCGTGCGCGGGCTGGCGTCGCATTTCGTCTGGACCAATCGCTCCAAGGAAAGCCTCACGCTCGACGTGAAGCATCCCGAGTCGTCCGCTGTTCTCGCCAAGCTGCTGGATTCTGCCGACGTGCTCGTGCAGAACCTTGCGCCCGGCGCCGCGGAAAGGCTCGGTCTGTCGTATGAGGCATTGCGCGCGCGCAGTCCGCGGCTAATTGTCTGCGACATCTCGGGATACGGCGCCGACGGGCCCTATCGAGACAAGAAGGCATACGACCTGCTCATTCAAAGCGAGTCGGGCTTTCTGTCGATCACGGGCTCGCCCGAGGAGCCCGCCAAGGCGGGGTGCTCGATCGCCGACATCGCCGCCGGAATGTATGCGTTCACCAATATTCTGGCGGCGCTGATCGAGCGTGAAAAAACGGGCCGCGGCTGCAGAATCGACGTGTCGATGCTCGAGAGTATGGTCGAGTGGATGTGCTACCCACTCTACTATGCATTCGACGGCGCGACGCCGCCGCCGCGCGCAGGCGCCGCGCACGCCACGATTTACCCCTATGGGCCGTTCCAGGCGGGCGACGGCAAGACGGTCATGCTCGGGCTGCAGAACGAGCGCGAATGGACGATCTTCTGTGACAAGGTCCTCGATCAGCCGCAGCTCGCGACGGACCCGCGCTTCGATTCGAATTCGCGGCGCGTCGCGGCGCGACGGGAATTGCGCGACATCATCGTCCGGGTGTTTGGGGCGCTTAGCGCGGAACAGGTCATCGAGCGACTCGACACGGCCCAAATCGCGAACGCGCGCATGAACGACATGCGCGAAGTCTGGGACCACCCGCAGCTCAAGGCGAGAAGACGCTGGGTCGATGTGGGGACGCCCGCAGGCCCGGTGCCTGCGCTCCTGCCGCCTGGGATGCCCGACACCTACGCTCCTCGCATGGATCCCGTTCCCGCGCTGGGCGAGCATACCGAGGCGGTACTGCAGGAGTTGGGTTACGACGTCGCGCAAATAGCCCGATTGCGCGCCGAGCGGGCGATATGAACCTTATTCGATCAAAGATTCTGCGGGTGCGCCGCACTTCGCTCACAGGCCGAGCCAGGCAATGTCCTTTTGCTCCTCGTCGTGGTTGGGCGCGACGAAGCCCTTGTAACCCAGCGCGGCGAGCGCCTGCTTGCCGGCGTCGTTCAGTGTCAGACTCATCAAGACACTGCGCACCTGTTGCTCGTCGTCTGCGGAGACCTTGGCCGAAACGATCAGCTGCTTGATCGGCATCGGTCGTGACGACAACAGCACCTTGCCGCCCTTGTCGGTCCACTCCTTGATGACTGACTTCGCCGCCGTCGCACCCGCCTGCGCAAAACCATACTGCACGTAAAACGGTACCGCGTCCTGATAGCGCGTCGTAATGACTTTGACGTCCTCGGCGCGCAGCTTCTGATCGCGCAACATCGCGCGCAGCATGGCCGCAGTGATCGAATCCGGATCGGGGCTCACCACCGTGTGCCCCTTGAGGTCGTCGAGCTTGGTGTAAGGCTTGTCCTTGTTGATCAGAAGCGACACCGCGTAGTCGGTGTATCCGGCGGTCCACGCGATGGACCTGTATTTTCCGGACTTGATCGCCGCCAGTGAGACATGGGCGGGGTGGATGAATGCAAGGTCGTATTCCTGCTTTTCGAGCCCCGCGCGAACGTCGTTGTAGGCGCTGACAATGGCGATATGCACCGGCTTTTTCAGGACCTTGGCGAGCTGATCGGCAAGGGGCTGAAAGCGCGCCTGGATTTCCCTGTTGGTCTGATAGTAGGTGACGCCCTCGGTCACCGCAAATACGAAATCGGCGGCCGCAGTCCCGGACGCGGCGAGCGTCATGCACAGCGCGATCAGCACCGAGCGCATCGTTCCCAGGCCATCTCCCGCATGATTCCGGCCGCGCGATGCGCGACGGTGCGCATCGAAAGCGGGAATTCTTGGGCCGCAAGGATAGCACATGCTGAGGTAGCGCCCGACCGCGGCGGCTCTCGCGCCTTGTAGTCATCGCGTATCGCGATCGCCTCAGCGAACGCTCGCGTTGCGTGCTATCGTTCGTGCAATCGCTGCGCCTGCCGATCTGCACCACCATCCGCAGCGACGGTGACGCGCTGCAACATCAGATTTTCGCGGTGGAACACGCTCCAGCGCGCGCAAGCGGGGGGCTGTCCGGCTTTTCACATCCGCGGCATACTGGATGCCTACGGTCACACTTTGCCGATGACTCCCTATCTTTCCATCGAAGCGCTCACGGTGTCCTACGGCGGGATCCGCGTGCTCGATCACGTCAGCCTCGGAGTCGAGCGCGGAGAAATGATCGCGCTTCTCGGCAGCTCGGGCTGCGGCAAGACAACGCTGCTGCGCTCGATCGCCGGTTTCGTAAGCCCGGAATCGGGGACAATACGCGTCGACGGCAAGGACATCACCCGGCTGCCACCCGAGGCGCGCGAAACCGCGATGATGTTCCAGTCGTACGCGCTGTGGCCGCACATGAACGTTGCCGACAACATCGGCTACGGATTGCGCATGCGCAGCTGGAAGAAGGACGCCATCACGGCGCGGGTCGCCGACATGCTGAAGCTCTTGCAGCTCGACGGTTTCGGCCCGCGCCCCGTGACGCAGCTCTCCGGAGGACAACGCCAGCGAGTCGCACTCGGCCGCGCGCTGGCGGTGGATCCGCACCTGCTCCTGCTCGACGAGCCGATGTCCAATCTCGACTACAAGGTGCGCCTCGAGCTCCGCCACGAGCTGCGTGCGCTGCAGAAGCGCATCGGCATCACGGCGGTGTACGTCACGCACGATCGCGAGGAAGCGCTGACGCTCGCCGATCGCATCGCGGTGATCGACACCGGACGCATCGTGCAGATCGGCGCGCCCGAGGAGATTTTTCACCGCCCGACGTCGGCCTTCGTCGCCGGGTTTATGGGCGCCGATAACGCGCTCGATTTGATGCGCGGCGGAGACGGCGCGCTCAAGGCGCTCGAGCAGAGCACCGCGTCGGATCAGAAAATCCGCGTCCATTTTCGCAGCGATTCTGCGCGGCTCGCGCCCGCAACGACTCCACGTCCGCCGGAGAGCGGGGATCTGCTGCTCGAAGGCGTCGTAGCGCAATCGGTCTATATCGGTCAAGGCTATCGCTATCGCGTACGCACCGGAGGCGCGGACATCTGGGTTCATGCCCCCGAGCGCGTCGCGGAGGGCACGGCCACATGCGTCGTCGTCTCGCGCGAGGCCCTTTTGCTGTTCCCCAAGGACACTACTCAGCATTCACCACGCACTGCCTAGGAGGTCGTCATGAAGTTTCGTAGCTTGTTGGTCGCCACCGCGTTTGCCGTTGCCGGCGGAGCCGGTGCGCAGACGCTTAACGTCGTCACCGCCGGCGACCAGAACATGGTCGATTACGTCAACAACTATCTCGCACCGAAGTTCGAGGCGATGAACCCCGGCGTCAAGGTTCGCGCGGTCGGGACCGGACCCGGAGATGCCGGATCGCAGAAGATCTACGAAAAGCTCTCCGCGCAGCAGAAGGCGGGCAACAACGAATGGGACGTCGACGTTGCGGTGATTCACCAGCTCGCGTCGGCGACGATGGTTAACGAGAAGCTCCTGCTGCCGTATCGAAACGACATTTCCGCGGGCAAGCTGGTGTCGCGCGACACGGCCAAGAACGCGCTGGGTGCGAACGTCGATGGCTACGTGCTGCCGATGTTCCACAGCCAGATCGTGTTCGCCTACAACCCAGACCTGGTCAAGGCGCCTCCGAAGTCGTTCGCCGAGCTTAACGACTGGGTGAAGAAGAATCCGAAGCAGTTTGGCTACAACGGCGTGAAGGGCGGGATGTCCGGTGTGGGCTTCGTGACCGGCTGGGTCTCGGCGTACAGCGGTATCGCCGACAAGCTGGAGAAGGGGCCCTACGATCCATCCTCGGGCGCGGCGATCGACAAGGCGCTCTCGGGCCTCAAGGAGTTCAACCAGTATGTGGTGATGACGCCAGGCAACGCGGGAACGCTGGACATGCTCAACCGCGGCGAAATCGCCATGGGTCCGGTCTGGGTCGACATGTTCTACACGTGGCAGGCGGACGGCCGTATGAGCCCGAAGATCAAGCTGTCGCTGCCGTCCCCGGGCTTGCCGGGACAGCCGATGTACTACGTCATCCCGGCCAAGGCGGCGCACGCTGCACTGGCGAAGAAGTTCATCGAACTCGCCGAGAGCCCGGAAGTGCAGGCCGAGGGCATCGTCAAGCAGTTCAACTGGTATCCCGGCATCGACCCGCAGTACGTGCAGTCGAAGATGGACCAGGCGAGCTGGAACAAGCTGTTCACCGACGTCTCGCCGGCTGATCTTTCCAAGTACGGGCGGCCGTTCCCGCTGTCGCCGTATTTCAAGGAGATCGTCGAGGGTTACGAGCGGGTCGTGCTCAAATAAGCCAGGACCATCGGCTCGGCTTCGCGTCGCTGATCTCGGATGCAAGCGACCGCCAACGCGCCCGTGGCTGCGAGCCGCGGGCGCGGTGTCGCGCTGGCGCTGATCGCGCCGGCGCTTGCCGTCGTCGGCTTGTTCTTCGTGGCGCCGCTCGCCATGTCGGTGGTGGTCGCGTTTCGCGCCAAGGGCGGCGGCTTCACGCTCGAGCACTTCGTTAAGTCCTTCGACTACTACACGACTGACCTGCTGTTCACGCTGGCGATCGTCGTCGTGTCCACGCTACTGATCGGGTTGGTCGCGATCGCCATCGCCGGCTACCTGACCTTGGGCGAACATCCCGTCGCCGTTGCGGTCCTGCGCTGGCTCTATCGCTGGCCGCTGTTCATCCCTTTCGTCGTCGCGGGGCAGGTGATGCGCACCTTCCTCGCCAAAAACGGGATGCTCAATCACGTGCTGATCGGCAGCGGCCTGATCGAGCCGCTGTCGGCACAGAGCCTGCTCGATTGGCGCGGGATCGTCATCGCCTTCGTATGGAAACAGACGCCCTTCGTGACG
>WNGK01001887.1_pt1 | contig 27505 bp, 23 predicted proteins | sample 5400601 | NCBI WGS metagenome assembly WNGK01 (sample SAMN13153376, study PRJNA577476) | soil metagenome | isolation source: 60 cm soil or saprolite under Garry oak tree replicate 1 | place: USA:California | collected 2016-06-15
CGTACACGGTGATCGGTTTGTTCTGCGCCTTTGCGGGCGGCCTGAACCTGATCGATCCGACCAAGATCTTTCCGAACGCCGTCATATTCCTCGGGCTGGCAGGATTCAGCTGGGGATACGTGTTCGGGATTCTCATGGCGCGAAAGGAAGTCCTGGGCCTCGGGCTCGTTGCCAGTATCGGTTACGTCGTGGCGGGCATCTGGCAGCTGGGTCCGCACTGGGCGCTGGGGGCGTTGTTACTCGCCATCGGGATCTACGGCCTCGCCGCGCTCGCGCTGTATCGTCGCCGAATCCTCGAAGCCTAACCGATCACGTCGTCCCGCACCGGCGCGGCCGGCAGCTCCACCACAAACTTGGCCCCGCCGAGCGTCGCGGAGTCTTCCAGCCAAATCCGGCCGCCGACCTCCGCCACCACACGCTGACAGATCGATAAACCGAGTCCCGATCCCTCGTCGGGACTCTTGGTTGTGAAAAATGGATCGAAGATGCGGCTGCGGACCTCGGGTGGCACACCCGGCCCTGAGTCCTCGACCGTCAAACGCACCCAGTCTTGGCGGGCTTCGGTGGCCAGCTCGATCACCGCGTTGGGTCGGCCGCGCACCGCATGCTCGGCGTTGGTCATGAGATTGATGACGACCTGCTGCAGCTCCTGGCCGAGTCCCAGCACCGCTTCGGCGGCGTGATCCATGCGCGTGCGCACCTCGATATTGTCAGCGCGCAGCACGCGCTGACGGATCTCGGCGACGTCGCGGACGAGCTCATTCAACTGAATCCGCACCGGGGTGAGGTCCGCCCGGCGCGCCAACCGCAACAGGCTTCTCACGATGCGCGCCGCGCGATCGACTTCGCGCACGATGCTCGCGGCGGCGGTGCTGGCTTCCTCGTCCTTCGTGGAGCGACTCAGAAGCTCGGCTTCCATACGAATCGCCGCGAGCGGGTTATTCACCTCATGCGCGACGCCGCTCGCGATTTCGCCGACCGTTGCCAGCTTTTCGCGCGCGATCAGCTCGCGCTGCGCGCGTAGCTCGTCGGTGCGGTCGTAGAGGGCTACCAGCAGGTCCTGCGATCCCAGCCCTCGCAGGTCCGTCACCGTGCAGTCGCAGATCCGCCGCTCGCCCGACGCCTGCGTGACGAGCACGCGCCCGTGCCACGGTTGCCCTTCCTGACGGCCGGTCAGCATCAGCCGCACCGTGAGGCCGCTGGGCGAGAGCCCGAGCTTCTCGAGGTGCCGCCCGACGGCCGCTTCCTTCGTTGCCACACCGAAGACCTGGATCGCCGCCCCGTTCAGCTGCCGCACCGTGCCAGCGGTGTCTACCAGCGCCATCGGCAACGGACTGGCGTCCACCATTGCGCGCGCGCGGTCGGCGGCGGCGCGCGTAGCGGCGACGGCCTCGGAGAGCTCGATGCCGCCGGCGATGTGGGCCGCGACGGCGGACACGTAATGGAGATCGTGCAGGCTGAACAGAGCAGTGGCGGCGGTGCCCGCTTGCTGGTACCGCAGCAGTCCGACCGCGCCGACGGTACCCTGAGAGATGCGCAGTGGCGCGATCAGCGCCGCCCGCACGCCATCGGCGAGCCGCGTCGCGATGGGGCTCGCATCCGGCTCCGCCCGCAGGTCCGCGCTCATCAGCGCCTCACCGGTGCGCACTACTCGGCCGGTCGTGCTGCTGTCGAGTCTGAGAATCAGTCCGTCGGTCGCTGCCGCGGCGCCCAGTGCGGGAGAGATACGCAGGTTCTGGCCGTCCGGCTGTTTGAGCGCCACGAACGCACCCTGCGCCTCGACCAGCTCCATCAGGCTCTGGAGTGTGTAGCGCAGCAGGAGCTGGGTTTCCGGCGCGGCGAGCAGCCAGCGCGCGAGCTCGACCACGAAGCTGCCGAGGCGGCGCTCGCGCTCCAGCGCAGCGCGCCGGCCCACCATGACCGCCAGGCGTGAGCAGAATTCGATTGCCGCCTCGAGCTCCGAGACGGGCAGCGCGGGCGGCGCGCCCGCGAGCGTCGCTTCGACGCGCCGTCCCTCGGGATCGCGCCACTCGGCCGTGATGCTCCGCCCGGACCGGTCGTCGGCGCCCGCGGCGACCGTGCCGCTTTCGTTGATGCCCTGATAGCGAATCGCCAGGCGCGCGCCGCCGGCCCAATCACTGAGGATGGTGGCGGCCCCGCGCCAGAAGTCCACCGAGCGCTTGGCGTCGCTGGCCTGGCGGAGCAGTGCTTGCAAAGCCTCTCGCATGCGGGCTCGAATATATGGGTTCGGGAACCGCGTGGCGTTGCGAAGACATGAGCACATCTCTCATGTTGGTGGAGGGGGAGCCCACCCGTCCGCAGCCGTCGCCGCTTCCCTCGACCGATCCGGTCGATACCGAATTACTGGATGCCTATTCGCGCGCGGTGAGCGGCGTCGTCGAGCGTGCCGCGCCTGCCGTCGTCAGCGTGGAAGTCCAGCACCGCCGCCGTGGCGCTTCAGACCGCCGGGATCAGGGGGGGAACGGGGGGGGCCACGGCTCCGGATTCGTCTTCACGCCCGATGGATTCATTCTCACGAACAGCCACGTTGCGCACGGCGCGAGCAAGACTGACGTCGCCTTCCCCGACGGCCGGCGGCTGCGCGCTGAGCTGGTCGGGGACGATCCCGAGACGGACCTCGCCGTGCTGCGCGTCGACGCGTCGTCACTCGTCGCGGTGCCGCTCGGGGACTCGGCCGCCCTGCGCGTCGGGCAGGTCGTCATCGCGATCGGCAATCCGTTCGGCTTCCAGAGCACTGTGACGGCCGGCGTCGTCAGTGCGTTGGGCCGCTCGTTCCGGTCCGTCTCTGGGCGCCTGATCGACAACGTGATCCAGACCGACGCCGCGTTGAATCCGGGCAATTCGGGCGGCCCGCTGCTCGACTCGCGCGGCAACGTGATCGGTGTCAACACCGCCGTCATCTTGCCGGCCCAGGGCATCTGCTTCGCGGTGGCGGTGAACACGGTGAAGCTCGTCGTCGGGCAGCTCATTGCGCACGGGCGCGTGCGGCGCGCCCGCATCGGTGTGGGCGGGCAGAACGTGTCGCTCCCGAGACTCGCCGTGCGCGCGCATCGGCTGATTCAGCCGAGTGGCGTGCTGATCACGACCGTGGAAGGCGGGAGCCCGGCCGAGCGCGCAGGACTGCAGCCGGGCGACATCATTGTGGCGTTCGATGCGCAGCCGGTGCACAGCATCGACGATCTCCATCGACTGCTCAACGGTGAACGCATCGGCAGAGTGACGACGATCACAGCTGTGCGCAAAGCGGAACGCTTGGAGCTTGGAATTACCGCTACGGAGACTCAAAAATCGTAGCTGGGAGTTGACCCGCGACGCCCCTCGTAACTACCATTCGTGCCATGACTAAGTGCGCCTGCAAGCCGAATTTGCTCCACACCGGGAACCTTTTCGGGGAGGCGGGCGCTAGCTAACGCGATGGACGTAGTCGCAAACGCACAGAACGGCCCGCCCCACGATGGAGCGGGCCTTTTTGTTGCGGAGCCGTCAATGAAGGGAGCTGTGATGAAGAAGCATTACCTGCTGGCGAGTGACTTCGATCAGACCTTGAGCTTCAACGACTCCGGCAGCGTGCTGAGTGAGATGCTGGGGATCACGGGTTTTCGAGAGAAAGTCGCCGGCTTGTCGAACCTCAATCTCGTGCAACAGGGCGCGGAGCTTGCGTATCTGCTCGCCCACGACCCCGATTTCCGGCGCGTCACGCGCAACGATCTCCAGGAGGTCGGCCGGCGCGTCCGCCTCAAACGCAACGTCGCACTGCTCGCCCGGATGCTCGTGCAGGGCATGGATGGGCACCGCTTCGATTTCTACGTGATCTCAGCCGCCCCGGAAGACGTCGTGCTCTCGGCGCTCGCGGGGATCGTACCGACGGATCATGTGGTGGGTACGCGCTTCCAGTTCCAGGAAGGCAACGGCCAGATCGGCTCGCTCGTCCGGGTGGCGGCCGGCTATGGCAAGGTCGCCGCGGTCGAAGAGATCCGCGCGCGACACGTGGTGCCGCGAGATCAGGTGATTTACGTCGGCGATGGGCAGTCGGACATTCCCGTGATGCTGCACGTCAACCGCGGCGAGGGTTTCACGATCGCCGCGTCGGAAGCGCGCGAAATCGCGCAGATTGCCAAGCGCACAGTGATCAGCGACGACGCCCTGTCGGTGCTCGTGCCGATTCTCGAAGAAATCGCGGGGTATGGCCCGAGCCAGATCCGCGCCTTGTTCGAGGATCAGGGGCTCGTGATTCAGGAGTGGGACCGCGTTCGCACCGACTGGCTAACGATTCGGGACGGGGCGGGGGACGGCGTCATCCGCCTGGACGCGACGGCGAACGCCTAAAGGCGGATGGCTCCCAGGAAGCGCCCAGGATCCGGCACGTAGCCGGGGAAGACGGCGCCGAGATCGGTGGCGCCGACGTGGCGCGCAAGGATCTCGCCGAAGAGATCACGGAAATCAGTCGTGACGGCGACATCGCGTCCTTCGAACCGCTGCTCGACGCCGAGTCCTGGCCAGCGACCCAGCACGCGACCGCCGTTCACCGGCCCGCCGAGGGCGAGCATCGCGGTGGCGTGGCCGTGGTCGGTGCCGCTGTTGCCGTTCTCGCGGATCGTCCGGCCGAACTCCGACATCGTGAGCACGACGATGTTGCTCATCCGTTCGCCGAGATCCTTGTTGAAGGCGGCCAACGCCAGCCCGAGCTCCCGCAGCCGCGCGGAGAGCTGGCCGTCGCTCGATCCCTGGTTCACGTGGGTGTCCCAGCCGGTGCAGTCGGCGAACGCGATCTCCAAGCCCACGTCCGCTTTGATCAGCTGAGCAATTTGCAGCAGCGTCTTTCCTAGCCGGCCCGGCGGATAGTCGGCGCCGTTGGCGGGAACGTACTGCGTCGGGTTGGCGCGCTTCAACATCTGTACCGCCTCAAACCCCTCACGCGATGAAGACGCCAGCAGACCCGTTCCCGCGCCGTCGTAGAGTTCTTCGAAGGCACGCGTCAGACGATCTCGAGCGGCTTCCTGCGGCGCTCGTAATCCGAACGCCTGGAGATCGTCGATGGCGAGCGCTGGGGCGCTGCCTGCAAGAATACGCGGCAGCTGCGGGCCAAAGCCGACGGCCCGGAATGCCGTGTCCGCGTGCTCCCGATCGTGCTGGCAATAGCGGTTCACCCAGCCGTCCGCCGTGCTCTTCACGCCCGGCGTGCCGGTTTCCATGTAGTCCTGGGCGTCGAAATGACTGCGCGTCGAGTCGGGCGAGCCAACGGCGTGAATGGCGGCGAGGCTCCTGTTGTCCCACAGTTCCTTCAGCGGTGCGAGGCTGGGGTGCAGGCCGAAATGGCCGTCGAGATCCACGACGTCGCTCGCAGGGATCGCGATCCGCGGGCGCTCCTGGTAATACGCAGGCTCGCCGTGCGGAACGATCATGTTCAGGCCGTCCACGGCGCCGCGCTGGAAGAGACAAACGAGAATCGGGCGGGAGGTGGGGCCGCCCGGCCGGCGGGCCGCAAAGGCGGCCCGGGCGAGGAATAATGGATCCAGGCCCAGACTCACTAACGTCAGGCCGCCGGCCTTCACGAAAACACGTCTTGAGATGGTCATTGTTTTTGGAAATCAGGGCCGCCCAAGGCTAGGCCGACGGCCATGGCCCGGGCCTGGGCTGGATCGTTGATGTCGGTGAGCTGCTCGAGAATGACACTGCGCGTATGCTCAGACATCGTGCCCGCGAGGAGCTTCTGATCGATCGCGTCCACTAACTGGCCGTGATCGTCAATCGTGGGGATGCTGGAGCATTCCTTCGCGAGCACCATGGCCGCATTCATGCGCGCGAGCAGAGCGCCGCTATTCACCCAGTGCGCTTCCGTCTCCGCATAACCCGTGGGGGCCGGCTGCTGATAGAGCGGTTCGCCGAGTCGCGCGACCATCTGCGCCAGTCGCGGCGTGTCGTCGGGCTCAACGCCGGCGGCGCGGACCGCGCTCACGACGAATTCAACCGGCGTCTTGACCTTGGCGCGCACCGCCTGCGGTGACCAGAAATCGGGAGACGTGAAGATGGCGCGCAGCACCGCGCGAATGTCGCCGCGCGACTTCTGCCAGGCGGCCACCGCCGCGTCGACACAACCGTCCGGGGGGTCGTCCGCCACGAATCGAGCGCACAGCTTCGCGCTCACGTGATGCATGGTCGCGTGTTGATTCGCGAGGAACTTGAGCAACCGGATTCCTTCATCTTCACCGTCGCCCTTGAAGGTCTGCCCCAGCACGATCTTGTCGCCCTCGTCGTGGGCCCAATCGTGGAACACGAACCCGGAACCGCGGTCCGGCGCCTCGATGCTCCAGCCGGTGAAAATGCGCGCGACATTGATCACGTCCTGCTGCGTATAACCGCCATCCACACCGAGCGTGTGCAGCTCCATCAGCTCGCGCGCGTAATTCTCATTGATGCCCGTCGGTTGTCGGCGCCGTCGATCTTCCGGCATTTCGTTCCTGCCGAACCGGCGCGACCTCTCCCCCTGACCCCCTCTCCGCAATGCGGAGAGGGGGAACGGAGGTGAAGACCCTGGCGCGACGCTTTGCGCATTGTCGAGATAGAACAGCATCGCGGGGCTGCGTGCCGTCGCGATGAGCAGATCCTCGAAGCGCCCCAGCGCTCGCGGCCGGATCGTTTCCTCTATATAGGAAGGCAGGAGGAACCGATCCTGGCCCTTGCCGACGAAGACATTGAAGTGGTTCGTCCAGAAATCGACCATCACCTCGCGTAGCTGCCGCTCGGAGAGTGCCGCCCGGACGATCGCGAGCTGCTGCAGCTCCCCGCCCAGCTCGCGGAACTCCTGCATGGGGCGCGCCTCGCGCTTGAGCGTCGAGTCGCCGGTCGCGGCGGCTTCGCGCTGCAGGCGCTGGCGCTCGCGAATGGCGTCGCGGTACCGACTGGCGAGATCGGCGCGATCGTAATCGAGGATCTTGAATTCCTTCTCGCGCGCCCCAAGACGGGAATCGGGAATGTGATCCGCATCGAGCTGCTGCTCGATCCAGCGCATTACGCCGACTTTGGCGACGCTGTCCGCTTCGCCTGGGCGAGGACCATACGCCAGCCGATTCAGAGCATGAAAAGCCGAATCGCGCGGCGTGAGGCGGGGGCCGGGCGCGAAACCGGGAGCCTGCGCGGTCAGCACACAGAGGGCGGCAACTATGGATAGCATGTGTCTGGTCTGACGTCTCTCCCCAAGCCAAGTTAATGCCCATGGGCAAACGGCGACTATATCGCGCTGCCCGCGCCGCTCAGGGGGCCAGCCCCGATGCGCCACCCACCTGGGGTGAGCGCGTCGCTGCGCTGAAGCACGTCCCCCCGCTGGTGCGGCTCGTGTTTCAGACGCACCGCGGCTACACCGTCTCCATCCTGCTGCTCAGGGTCATTCGGTCACTCATCCCGGTCGCGGTTCTGTGGATCGGCAAGCTCATCATCGACGCCGTCATCGCGGGCGTGGCGACCGTCCGTGCGGGCGGCCTGCCCGATTGGTGGCATCTCGCGGTACTGGTCGGCTTGGAGCTGGGCATCGCCGTCGTAGGCGAGGGGTTGGCGCGGCTCTCCTCGCTGCTCGAGAGTCTGCTCGGCGATCTGTTCGCGAACCGTCTCAGTGTGCGTCTCATGCGACACGCCGCCACACTCGATCTCGCCCAGTTCGAAGACGCCGAGATCTACGATCATCTGGAGCGCGCGCGCCGGCAGACGGTCGGACGAATCGGTCTATTCACGCTGCTCCTGGGGACGGCGCAGGATCTTATCACGCTGATCTCGCTCGCGGGCGTGCTGCTCGTTCAGCTGCCGTGGCTGTTGCTGCTCCTCACGGTCGCCGTGCTGCCGGCCTTCCTCGGCGAAGCGCACTTCGCCTCGCTCGGCTACTCGCTCCTGTTCAAATGGACGCCCGAGCGCCGGCTCCTCGACTACCTGCGGTACATGGGTGCGTCCGACGAGTCGGCCAAAGAGGTGAAGCTGTTCGGCCTGTCGGACTTTTTGGTCGGGCGGTACGCGGAACTGTCGGAGAGGTTCTATCAGGAGAACAAGAAGCTTGCGATCCGGCGGAACACCGTCTCGACGCTCCTCGTCACGCTGGGGACACTGGGCTACTACGGCGCCTATGCCGTGATCATCTATCGCACCGTGATGGGCGACTTCACCATCGGCACGCTGACGTTTCTCGCGGGCTCGTTTCGCCAGAGCCGCGGCCTGATCCAGAGCGTCCTCATCGCGCTCTCGTCCATCTACGAGCAGAGCCTCTACCTCAGCGACTTGTTCACATTCTTTGATGTGCAGCCGACGGTTGTTTCACGGAACGGAGCGAAGCCGGTGCCGCGACCGCTGCAAACCGGATTCCGCTTCGACAACGTCGGCTTCCGCTATCCCGGCTCGCAGCGCTGGGCAGTACGTCATCTGACGTTCTCGTTCCAGCCGCATGAGCGGGTCGCGTTGGTGGGCGAAAACGGGGCGGGAAAGACGACGCTGGTGAAGCTGCTGGCTCGCTTGTACGACCCGGACGAGGGTCAAATCCTTCTCGATGGCATGGACCTGCGAGACTACGACCTGGACAGCCTCCGCCAGAACATCGGCATCATCTTCCAGGACTTTGTTCGCTACGATTTCATTCTGCGCGAGAACATCGGGGTCAGTCAGATCGATGCATTGAGCGACGAGGCGCGCATTCGCGAGGCGGCGAAGCGCAGCCTGGCCGACTCCGTGGTGCAGCGCGTACCCCAGGGCTACGACCAAATGCTGGGCAAACGGTTCGACACTGGCGTCGAGCTTTCCGGCGGTGAGTGGCAGAAAGTGGCCCTGGCGCGCGCGTACATGCGCGAGGCGCAGGTACTCATTCTCGACGAACCGACGGCCGCGCTCGACGCGCGCGCCGAGTACGAAGTGTTTCTCCGGTTCGCCGAGCTGACGAAGGGGCGGATGGCGGTCTTGATCTCGCACCGCTTTTCGACGGTGCGGATGGCCGACCGGATCCTGGTCTTAAAGGGCGGCGAGCTCGTCGACGATGGTACGCACGACGAGCTGGTGGCGCGCGGCGGCCTCTACGCGGAGTTATTTTCTCTGCAGGCGGCAGGATACCGCTAACGCGGGTCAGGAGGATTCATGTCGACGATTGTTCGAGCACTGTTGCCGTTGTGCACGCTGGCCCTCGTGGCATCAGCCGCCGCGGCGCAGGCAAAGCCAAAGAGCAGCAGCACGCTGATCACGGAGGACGAGATCGACCGCGCCCGTCCGAACGTGGGGAACGCGTTCGACGTCGTCCAGTTGCTGCGGCCCAGGTGGCTCCGCACGCGCGAGATGGTACAGCTGCCCGGTAATGCCTACAATGGGGGTATGGATCCGCAGATGGCGCAAGTCCACGTCTACATGGACGACCGGGACAAGGGTGACGTTGATTTCCTCAGAACGATCCCCGCTGATCGCATCTCGACGCTCAAGTTCCTCAGCATGACGGAAGTGGGCGCGCGGTTTGGACCGAGCCTCGGTCCTGGGATCGTCGTGACGCTCAAGCCCTAAGGCGCCGGCCGGGCGTTTCCTCCGTCGGCCACGAATTTCCAGGTGCGGTCAGGCTGCCGTCGCCAGATGGTGAGGTACTTGCTGTAGTGGTTCAGGCTCGCGATTCTCGCCTCGCCTACCGTGCAGCCGAGGTCTCCTGACGGCGCGATCTGGGCAGCGACCGGGCGCCATTCGAGTACCGCGCCCGCCGGAAAGCCGTCGAACGCGGCGCCGATTGCCTCCCGTCCTTCGGTCATCTGTACCCCACCCCCGAACGAGATCGCGTTGTCCGCCGCGTACGTGAGAAACGCCAGCTTCGCCCCGCTCGTCACCGACAGCGCGGCGAAGGCCGAGTCGGCATACATCAGGTCATCGGGATTCGCGCGCCCGCGCACCTGGTCACTGAGTGCAGCAGCGGGAGGCGGTGGTGTGACTGAATCGGGCACCGCGATGGGCCGCGTCATCGCGTACGCCGTGATCCGCCACGTCCCGCTGGCTTTCCGCCAGCACGCGAGATACTTGCCGCGCGTTCCGCCGGCCCTTGTCCAGCCGTAGGAGTAGCCGAGACGCCCATCCGCCGACACATCGGCGAATGCGGGCGACCACTCGGGCCTCATGAGAGAATCACTGCTCGCGAGAAACGATCGAATCTGGCCGCCGCCGCGCAGCAGTGGGGCGCCGGGATACAGATAGATCGCGTCATCCGTCAGTGCCGGCAGAAAGCCCTGCATCAAACCCGCTGCCGCGGTCTTGTCGGAAAGCGACCGGTCAGCTGCGAGCAGTGCCTCGCGATCGGATGTTCTGTCGGCCGAAATAGCGAGCAGCGTGAGAGCGAGGAGCGCGTAGCGCATGGGTAACCTCCCGGCCACAATGTGGACGTGCCGCGCGGGCGGGCGAAGAGGGTTCACACGATTCTGACGATCGCACGCAGCAGGTCCCCACCGCGCGTCTGCCCGCGGTTCCGTATCATGCTACAATGGGGCTCATGAAGCGTGTTTTGATCGTTTGGGGCGCCTGGTCCGCGGTGGCGTTGCTCTTCTCGATCCAGATGCATTTCCAGACCTCCCCGAGCGCTGAGCCGCGTCCCTGGGGCTGGATCTTTGCGTGGCAATTCTCTGGATGGTGGACCTGGGCGCTGTTTACAGCGCCGGTGTGCGCCTTTGCCGCTTGGGCAGTACGCATTCGCCGTCCCACGCTCGTCATTGCCGCCCACATTCCGATGGCGCTGCTCACGGCGGTTGCTTGCGCGGGCTTCGAGGGCGGGCTGAAATGGGCGCTCGGCCTGTGGCGGACACCCCACACCTTCCTCACGGGTGTGTGGGACGGGATTGGGTTGTGGTGGACGTTCAACCTGCTCGTCTACGCGATGGTCGCCGGGTTGTACCACGCCTGGCGCGCGGCGCGCCTCGAGATGCAGCTCGTGCAAGCGCGCCTCGATGCCCTCGTCGGACAACTGCAGCCTCACTTCCTCTTCAATACGCTCCACACGATTTCGGCTTTCGTGCTCGAGGACCCGAAGCAGGCGAACCGGATGATCACCCGGCTCTCGGAGCTGCTGCGGCAGTCGTTCAACCGGGACCGCGGGCCCCTCGTCACACTCGAGCAAGAGCTCGAGCTGCTCGATCACTACGTCGCGATTCAGGAAGCGCGCTTCGGCGACCGGCTGCGCGTGACGTTCCGCGTCGATCCACGCGCCGGATCCGCGATCGTCCCGACGCTGTTGCTGCAGCCGCTGGTCGAGAACGCGATCCGTCATGGCGTGGCGCCTGAGACCAGCGTCTCGGAAATCGAGATCGCCGCGACGCGTGAAGGCGATCGCCTGCATCTCTCGGTCCGCGACAACGGCCCGGGCGTGCACGCCGAGCCCAAGCGCGGCAACGGCGGCGGGTTGGGAATCGCCAACACGCGCGCTCGGCTCTTGGAGCTGTACGGCCCCAGTCACCGTTTCGAGCTGACGAACGCGCCTGATTCCGAGGGGGGGGGCGCGTTGGCGACGATCGAGATTCCGTACTCCGATCATGCGCGCGATTATCGTTGACGACGAAGCGCCGGCGCGGCGCCGGCTCCGCGGCGTGCTGCAGCAGATTGGCAGCGTCACGCGCATCGACGAATGCGCCAATGGACGTGACGCCGTCGAGCTGCTGCGCCGCGGCGCGCCCGACCTGGTGTTCCTGGATATCCAGATGCCGGACCTCGACGGCTTCGCGGTGGCCGCCGCCGCGAGCCACGAGCGTCCGCCCGCGATCATCTTCGTCACCGCGTTCGACGAGCATGCGGTTCGGGCATTCGAGATTCAGGCGTTCGATTATCTCCTCAAGCCGTTCGACGATGAGCGCATCATCGCGACGGTGAAGCGCGCGGCCGATTTTCTCGAGTGGATCAGACGGGACGGGAGCCCCCCCCCGGGCTCCGCGGACCCGGCGCTCGGCGGCTTCGGCGACGTGACGGTCGATTTCGCGCGCCATCAGGTACGGCGCGCGGGGAAGACGGCGGACCTTCGGCCGAAGGAGTACGCGTTGCTCATCGCGCTCCTCAAACGCGGCGGGCGCGTCGCCAGCCGGCTCGAGCTGTTGCGGGAAGTCTGGGGCTATGCCGAGGACGTCATGAGCCGCACGGTGGACACGCACGTCGCGATGCTGCGGCGCAAGCTCGAGCACGACCCCGCACACCCGCGCCACATCGTCACGGTGCGGACCTTCGGCTACCGGATCGAGCGCTAGCGAAACAGCAGCCGGTCGGCGATGCGCTCGGCGATCGCCGCGGGTTCCCCGCTGGAGCGATTGGTCAAGACCACGATCGTGAGCCGGCGGCGTGGAAAGCGCTGGATGGCGTTGCGGAATCCGCTCGTCTCGCCCGTGTGGCGCCAGCGCCGCTCGCCACGGTAACTATCCACGAACCACCCAAATCCATACTGCGTCTCGGCGGCAGCGGGCAGCTGAGGCGGCGTGGTGGCTTTGTCCAGCGTCGCGGCATCGACGAGCGTCGTGTCATCTAGCGCCTGATCCCACCGTACCATGTCGTCGACGTTCGTGTAGATGCCGCCATCGCCTAGCGTCGCACTCGTGATGCTTTGATCGGTCTGCTCGAACGTGCCGCCGCGCGGTGAGTAACCGTACGCGCGGTGCGGGATCGTGTCGGATCCCTCGACGTGCATGACCGTGGCGCGCATGCCGAGTGGCTCGAAAATCCGCACGCGCAAGAACGTGGGCAGTGACATGCCCGACACGCGCGCCACGATCAGTCCGAGCAATACGTAGCCGGAGTTGCTGTAGCGATATTGGGTGCCCGCCGGGAAGTAGACAGAGTCCTTGGACGCGAGGAGTGCCAGCACGTCGTCGTCGTTCAGCTGCGTCGTGCGGGTTTCCGGAATCAGATCTTCGTAGTCGAGCAGCCCGGAGGTGTGATTGAGCAGGTGGCGCACCGTGACTGCGGCTGTGGCAGGCGGTAGCTCGGGGAAAAAGTCTCGAATGGGCTGGTCATAGCGCACCTTCCCGTCTTTCGCCAGCAGCATCACGGCCATGGCGGTGAACTGCTTCGACACCGAGGCGAGACGATAATCGGTCTCGGGTCTCGCAGGGATGCGGTGCTCGAGGTCGGCCATTCCATAGGCGCGTCGCACGATCACCTGGCCGTCGCGAATGACCACCACGCTCGCGCCCGGCACGGCTGATCCGCTGTACGCCGTGAACAGGTCATCCACGTTCACGCGAGCTTCCCTTCCGCTACCGCTGGCACAGGCGGCGCATAGGACCAGGGTCAGGACTTCGCGGCGGCGTACCACGCGTTCCAGGTCTCCTGCGCGGCGCCCCCGCCGATGGTGAGCTGCTGCTGGTGGCGGACAAGCGGCATGCGCAGCAGCAACGGCTCGAGGCTGAGCTTCTCGAGCCAGCGCTCCTCGCTGAGGATCGCCGCTTTGAGGCCTAGCTCCGCGAAGCGACGCGACTCGCGGTCGATAAGGGCTGCGATGCCAAACTTCTGGGCGAACCGCCGCAGCTCTCCCACCGATGCGGCCCGCTCGTTCAAGTCGACGAAGTGCGCCTTGATGCGCCGCTCCGCGAAGAAGCGCAGCGCCGCGCGCGTGTCGGCGCTCTTGCGGATGCCGAAAACTTGCACTTCCACGCGCCTAATATATTCCCCGCCACCATGAGCCCTAGATCCAAGATCATTGCGGCGGCCGTACTGTTCTCGACGGGCGGCGCCGCCATCAAGTGGAGCGGCTTCGGAGGCTGGCAGCTCGCCGCAGCTCGCGCGACCATCGCGATGCTCACGATTCTCGTGTTGCTTCCCGAGGCGCGACGCGGCTGGAGCTGGCGCACCGTCGTCGTCGGCTTCGCCTATGCCGTAACCACGCTGCTCTACGTGCAGGCGAACAAGCATACCACCGCGGCGAGCGCGATCTTCCTGCAATCCACCAGCCCGCTGTTCATCCTACTGCTGGCGCCATGGCTATTGGGTGAGCACGCGACCCGCCGTGACATCGCGCAGATGGCGGTCATGGGTGCCGGGATGGTGTTGTTTCTCTTCGGCATCGATCGGCCGTCGGCAACCGCGCCGAATCCGGCGCTCGGGAACGCGCTCGCCGCGATCTGTGCGGTGACGTGGGCGTTCACCGTCATGGGGTATCGCTGGCTCGCGGGACGCGGTCTGTCAGTGGCGGCTGCGGCCGTCTCGGGGAATGTCGTGGCAGCGACCTTCTCGTTCGTGATGGCGCAACCCCTCACGGCGGGACGGCCGACGGATTGGGCCGTGGTGGTATTCCTCGGTGTCTGTCAGCTCGGCATCCCGTATCTGTTTCTGGCGCGGGCCGTGCCCAGAGTTCGGGCGCTCGAAGTAGGGCTCTTCCTTCTTATCGAGCCGGTGCTGAATCCGATCTGGGCCTGGCTGGTCCACGGGGAGACGCCGGGACCGACGACAATCGCGGGTGGCGTCTTGATTCTCGGCGCGACCGCGGGTCGCATGATCCTCGACGTGAAACAACCGGTGCGCGCGTCGATACCAGCGTAAGAACCTAGACGACCACTTCGTCCACGGCGAGCGGATTGGCCTTCCGCCCCGCACGCTCCATCGGCTTCTCGAGTACCGCGCGGGACCTGTCGAGGATCGTCCAGAAATCGACCGCACGCTCGACCAGCTCACGCGATGCCTCGCGCAGCACATCGCTCGCCTTCACCTGCCGCACGTTGTTCTGCATGTCCTCGGCGTCCCAGCCGCGCGAGTGCGCGATGAACGGGAAGGGAGGGAACACGAAGCCCAGCTCCGACCAGAACGTCAACATGCTGCCGGCGACCGCCTGGATGTTGTCCTGACCACCGGTGATGATGAACGCACCGACCTTGCTGCGGATCAGCACGCGATTGTGAATCGTGATCTGGTTCTGCACGCAATTGAGCCGCTCGACCATCTTGTAGTAGAGCGACGAGGCGTTGCCCCAGCGGATCGGCGTCGCCAGCACGACGACGTCGCACCAGTGGACCAGTCCTTCGTAGACCGCGGTCAATTGGTCGGCCGGGTCTCGTTCTGTGATCGCGCACGGCCAGGTACACGCATGGGACGCCTTGGAGTAGTTGCCCTCACAGTGCTTGAAATCGAGTGACCGCAGCCTGATGAGCTGCGTGTCCGCGCCGAGTTCCCGCGCGCGGCCGATCGCGTGGTCGAGCAGAGCATCTGAGGTCGAGAAGCGGGGGTTTCCCTCGTCCATCGCGGTCGTCGAGATCGCCAGGACGCGACACGGTGACCCCGGCTCTTTGGGATGCTCCGCGAGGAGATGGCTGGGTTTGTGCTTCAGGAGTTTGCGCGGCGCGATGGGCGGGATTTGGACATAGACTCCGTCCGGACGCTCTTCCAGGGCATAGACCGGGACTTGCTCTTCGTCATATCCCGCCGGCCCTTTTCCCGTCACGACGCTGTATTCCCAGCCGTGCCACGGGCAGGTCACGAATTCGTCGCGCAGGCGTCCTTCCGAAAGCGGACCGCCCTTGTGATTGCAGATGTCGGAGATCGCGGTGAGCCGCCCATTGTATAGGAACACCGCGATCCGGTGACGCTCGACATTCACGGACAAGGGGACGCGCGCGCGTAATTCAGACGCGTCACCGAGACGGTGCCAAGCGGACATAACGGCGCTCCTCTAATGGGCAGCGTAGATTCTAGCCCGAATGTCGCGATCACGCCTGTACATGGTGATGGGCGCCCTAGTGCTGGTGTGCGGGCCTGCGCGCATCGGTCGCAGCCAACTGTCTCCCTTCGCTGCCCAAAAGGCGCGAACCTTGTTGCGCGAGCGGCTGCCCTGTCTCGGTTGTCACCAGCTCGATGGAGAAGGGGGCCGGCTCGGGCCCGACCTCGGCGTCTCGTCATCCGGTGCCAGCGCCGCATTTGTGTACGCGATGATTCGCGACCCGCAACGGACGCGGCCGGGAAGCGCGATGCCGAAGACTCCGATGTCGCCCGCGACGTTTGAGCTCGTTGCGAGCTATCTCGTCGCCCGCCGCGGGAGCCCCGGCGGGAGCACAACGGTCGCGCCGACGCGAGCGGCCACGCCCGCCGCCCGTGACACACGCACTCTTTATCTGATGTACTGCGCCGGGTGCCACGGTGCGACCGGACGGGGTGACGGTCCCAACGCAAAGTTCCTCCCAGTCCAGCCCGCGGTCCACGCGGACGCAACGACGATGTCCGAGCGTTCGGATGACATGCTGTTCGACGCGATCGCGGCCGGCGGCTACGTCCTGGGCCGCTCCAACAGGATGCCCGGCTTCGGCGCCACACTCAGCAGCGCCGAGATCCGCGGCCTGGTCCGCCATATCCGCGAGCTCTGCCGTTGCGAAGGCTCACGATGAGGTGGTTCGCGTTGGTGCTCCTCCTCGGTTGCAAGGGCGAAGGACGCGTGTCGTTCCCGCCGCCTCGGCCGGTGTCTCGGGGAGCCGAGCCCCGCTTCGCCGACTTTGTCGGTGCCGAAGCCTGCGCCTCGTGTCACGCCGCGCAGTATGCGGCCTGGCGCGGCTCGACCCACGGTCGTGCGGGCGGCAGGCCCGGACCTGGTGTGATCATCGCCCCGTTCAACGGCGCGCCGATCCGGTTTGCAGACGCGGTGGTCACGCCGGTCGCAGCGGGTGGCGATTACAGATTCATCGTCGCTCGTGACGCACGCGCACCCGTCGTGCTCCGCATCGACGGGGTCGTCGGTGGCGGTCACATGGTGGGCGGCGGCACGCAGGGGTTCGTGTCGCGCTTTGCCGACGGCACGGTCCGGTTCCTGCCGTTCGAGTTCGTACGGCGCGAAGAGGGGGGCGTGTGGTTCTGCAATACCAACTCGCGCAGCAAGCGCGGCTGGATCCCGATCACCCGCGGCGTCCGCCTCGTCGAATGTGGCGACTGGCCGCCCGTGCGCGTGCTCGGCGACGTGGCGCGTTACGCGAATTGCCAGGCTTGCCACGGCAGCCAGATCGTAGTGCGCTTCGACACGGCTCACCGACGCTACGAAACGCGATTCACCGCGTTGAGCATAAACTGCGAGTCGTGCCACGGCCCCGGACGGCGGCATGTGGAGCTGGCGCGCTCGGGGGAGATCGGTCGCTCCCCCGACATCGGCATGCGGTCGCTCGCGACGCTCGACAAGGATGCCTCGCTCGAGGTCTGCTTTCGGTGCCACGCACTCAAGGACGTGCTCGAGTCCGGTTACCTGCCCGGCCAGTCCTTGACCGAGTACTACTCGCTCGGCCTGCCGCAGCTCGGCGAACACCCCCTCTTGCCTGATGGCCGCGTACGCACCTTCGCCTATCAGGAGACGCAAGCGTACAGCGACTGCTATCGCAACGGTTCAATGAAGTGCGTGGACTGCCACGATCCGCATTCGCAAGGCTATCGCGATGTGACCGGCATGCCGTTGCCGGATCGCTTCAGCGACGCGCAGTGCACCTCTTGTCATGCGAGCAAGGCGGAGCATCCGGAAGCGCACACGCATCACCGTGCTGGCTCGGCCGGCGGTCGCTGCGTCGCGTGTCACATGCCGTACCTGCAGGAGCCGGAGGTCGGCCATGCGATCCGGTACGCGCGCTCCGATCACACGATTCCGATTCCGCGCCCCGCGGCCGACGAGGCTGAAGGCGTGAAGAGCGCCTGCCGCCAGTGTCATGAAGCCGGAACGCCGGAGCGGCTGGAGGCGCAGGTGCGCGAGTGGTACGGCACCCTAAAGCCCCCGGCGCCACGCGGGTTCGCGCTGACCGAATTCTTCGAGGACAGTCTCGCGCCGGATACGCCCTCGCTCTCCAAGGACGTGGTGCAGCGGCTCGAACGCCTGGCGCAGAGCGATGACCTGGATGAGCGCGCGCTGGCTCTGGCGAGCCTGCATCTCGCCCGGGGAGACGATGCGAGAGTCCGCCCTTTTCTCGCGGGTGCGCTCGAGCAGCTTGGCTCCCTCGACGACCCGATCCGCAAACGCTGGAGCGTTGCGCTCGGCTTTGTCGCCGACCGCTACCGCCAGCGAGGCGATCCCGCGCGAGCGATCGCGACCTATCGAAAGGCGCTCGAGATCAGACCCAACGAGGCACGCGTGCTGCTGAATCTTGGACTTGCGTTCGCCGACGCCGGCGATTTCGCCAACGCGATCGAAAGCTACCGACGGAGTCTTGCGGCCGACGCGGCGCAGCCGCTGGCGCATGTGAACTGGGGGATTGCCCTCGAGGCGCTCGGCGATACGGTAGGCGGAGTTGCGGAGTTCCGCCGGGCCCTTGCCGTCGATCCCAACGAGCCGCTGGCGTACTTCAACATCGGGGTCGTCTCGCTCGCGCGCGGGGCTAGCCGCGAGGCGATGGAGCCGCTCGCGCGGGCTGCGGCACTCGATCCGGGCCTCGCGCCGGCACATTTCGCCCTGGCGCAAGGCTACCTGCTCGCGGGGGACGCGCGCGCGGCGACGCTGGAGCTCCGGCTGGGGCTCGATTTCGATCCTGGCAACGCGGCGGCGCGACAACTGCTCGAGCAGATCGAGCGTGCCACAGGAGGACGCTGAGTGCGGCGCTTCGCAGTCATCTTCTTTACCGTTTTGATCGACCTGATCGGCTTCGGCATCGTCTTGCCGATCCTGCCGTTCTATGCGCAGCGCTTCGGTGCCGCCGGGCTGGGGTACGGCGGCGTCATCGGCGTCTTTTCGCTGATGCAATTCGTGGCGACGGCGCTGCTGGGGAAACTGTCCGATCGGATCGGCCGCCGGCCCGTGTTGCTGACGACGATGCTCGTGAACGCCGTGGGCTACACGCTGTTCGCGTTCGCGGGCTCATACTGGGTGCTGTTTCTGTCTCGCGTCGTTTCCGGGTTCGCCGGTGGCAACATTTCGGCCGCGCAGGCATACATGGCCGACATCACGACTCCCGCCGAGCGTTCTCGCGGCATGGGGGTGGTGGGGGCCGCGTTCGGCATCGGCTTCAGCATCGGGCCGGCGATCGGCGGCTTCGCCGCGCACTTTGGCACGGCGGCTCCCGGACTGGTGGCGGTCGCGTTGTCACTGGCGAATTTTGTTTCGGCCTACTTCATCCTTCCGGAGTCGCTGAAACCCGAGCTTCGGGTCAAGCGGCGGCTGTTCGATCTGGCGCACATCGGTGAGGCGATCTCCCGCCCCCGGCTGCGGCCGCTCATGATCGTCTGGGCGCTCGTGCCGCTCGCGTTCGCAGGGTACACCGTCGCGCTGCCGCTGCACGCGGCCTTGGTCCTCGGCTGGAGAGAGCGCGAGTTGGCCATCTTGTTCACGATGATTGGCGTCACCGCCGCGTCGGTGCAGGGGTACTTCTTTGGAAAGATCGTGCGACGCCTGGGCGAGCGAACGCTGGTCATCGCGGGCACGTTCGGCATGGCGGTGGCGATCGCCGTGGTACCGTTCCTTCCTAGCTCGGCGCTGCTGTACGGGTGGACGTTCATACTGGCTGTTTCCAACAGCGTCTTCGCGCCCGCGGCGACCGGACTCGTATCCGTGTACGCCGATCCGAACGAGCAGGGCACGGTGCTGGGTGCGGCCCAGGCGATCGGAGCGCTCGGCCGCACGGCCGGCCCGCCGTTGATCGGTACCGTGTATGACGTGAGCGCGATCACGTCGTTCCTGCTCGCCGGTGCGGTGATGGCCCTGGCTGGGCTGGCGGCATTTGGTCTCGCGCCCGTTCCGCATCACGCAGCGCCCACGCCGGCGGCGCCTCCTGCGGTTGCGGATGACGAGATGGAGAGTGTAGGGGACTAGCCGTGCGGCTGGGCCGATTCGACCCGGCTTGACCGCGGGGCACAAAGCGGGTCGTTTAGCCTGCCTCCAGCGACCCCGGGGACTGAGCCATGACGTGGACCCAGGTGTACGATCCGCTGCACAATTGGGTCTTCTCCACACTCGTCGCCGCACTACCGATTCTGGTGCTGTTCGGCCTGCTGGCGGGGTTGCGGGTGAAGCCCCACTGGTGTGCCATCGCCGGCGCCGCCACCGCGGTGCTCGTGGCTGTGCTGGTTTTCGGGATGCCGGCGTCGCTCGCCGGCATGAGCTTCCTGTACGGTGTCGGGTTCGGCGTGCTGAAGATCGCGTGGATCGTGCTCGCGGCGGTGTATCTGTACGACATCTCGGTGTTCACGGGCCAGTTCGAGATCATGAAGGAATCGGTGGCCGGGATCACCGCCGACCGCCGACTGCAGTTGCTGCTCGTGGCGTTCTGCTTTGGGGCGTTCATCGAAGGTGCGGCGGGCTTCGGGGCGCCGGTCGCGATCGCGGGCGCCTTCATGATCGGGCTCGGGTTCAAGCCGTTCCACGCGGCCGCGCTCAACTTGATCGCCAACACGTCGCCCGTGGCGTGGGGAGCGATCGGCACGCCGGTGCACACCTTGGCGGCGGTGTCGGGTCTGCCCGAGTCGGACCTGAGCGCCATGATCGGTCGCATCCTGCCCATCACGGGGATCATCGTGCCCTTCTGGCTGGTGCGCGCCATGGTGGGATGGGCCGAGACCCTCGAGGTGCTGCCCGCCATTCTCGTGGTGGGAGCTTCGTTCAGCCTGACGCAGTACCTCTGGTCCAACCACGTGGACTCGAACCTGGTCGACATCGCCGGCGGCGTCGTGTCGCTCGTTGCGACGGTGATCTTCCTCCGGTTCTGGCGCCCGAAACGCGTGTGGCGGTTCGCGGACGAGCAAGCGCCGGCAGGTACCGCGGCCGCGCACAAGCATTCCCCCCGTCAGGTGGTCAAGGCGTGGATGCCGTTCGCCATCCTGTCGCTGACGGTGCTCGTGTGGGGCCTGCCGGCGGTCAAGGGCGCCATCAACCGCGCGACCACGCCCCTGTGGGATGTGCCGCTGCTGCACAACGCGGTGACGCGCGCGGCGCCGGTCGTGACGAAGCTGACACCGGAGGCGGCGCGGTTCGACTTCAACTGGCTCTCGGCGACGGGGACGGGGTGCTTCGTTGCGGCCATCCTGGCCGGTCTGGTGCTCGGCCTGGGACCGGGGCAGCTGGCGAAGATCTTCTGGTACACGCTCAAGCGCATGAAGCTCGCGGTCATCGCGATCTCGTTCATGCTGGGCCTAGGGTTCACTACGCGCTATTCCGGGCTCGACGCCGTGCTGGGGCTGGCGTTCACGCGCAGCGGCTGGTTCTACCCCTTCTTCGGGACGTTCCTCGGCTGGCTGGGGGTCGCCCTGACGGGCAGTGATACCTCGTCCAACGCGCTGTTCGGCAGCCTGCAGCGCATCACGTCACAACAGCTGGGACTCGATCCGGTCCTGATGTGTGCGGCGAACTCGGCGGGCGGAGTGATGGGAAAGATGGTGGACGCGCAGTCCATCACCGTGGCCACGTCGGCCACGAATCAGGTGGGCAACGAAGGCAGCATCTTCCGCTACGTGTTCTGGCATTCGGTCGCCCTGGGGGCCGTCGTGGGCGCGATCGTGCTGCTGTACGCCTACGTGTTCCCGGGCGGGGTGCCGCACGGCCTGACGATCGTGAAGTGACGGAAACGCGTAGGGGCGCAGCATGCTGCGCCCCTACAGTCTTCCGCACCCCTACTGTTTTCAGCCCCTCGCGCCCGCCCGCACCTCCGCCGGCTGCCAGATTTTGATCTTCCTTGTCTCGGGCATCAGGAAGATGCTGAGAATGAACGCAATCGAGGGCACGAGGATCGGATAGATCAGTGCCGAGCCGATCCCTGCCTTCAAGTACGCTGCGGTCGTGATGACTGGGACCAGGCCGCCACCCCACCCGTTACCGATGTGATAGGGCACCGAGACCGACGTATACCGGATGCGTGCCGGGAAATACTCGGCGAGGAACGCGCCGATCGGCCCGTACACCATCCCGACGTAGGACACCATGACGGCCACGATCAGGATGGACAGCACCCAGTTCGTGTTCGCCGGGTCGGCGGTGTGCCCGAGCGCGATGTAGAGCGGGTAATAGGTCAGCGCGGCGAGCGCGAATCCGGCGAGGATGATCGGCTTCCGCCCGATCCGGTCAGACAACCAGCCGAAGAAGATCAGCGAGGGAGTGGCGATGAGGAGCGCCACGCCGGCGATGATCGCCGGTGACAGCGTATCCGGTTTGCGGATCTGCTGCAGGAAATACAGCGCCCAGAATTGACCGCTGTACCACACCACGCCTTCGCCGAGGACGACGATGCTGGCGATGATCACGTACTTCACGTTCTGGCTCAGGAACGCTTCCTTCCACGGATTTTTCGCCGTTTGCCCCTTGGCCTTGATAGCCTGGAAGATCGGCGTCTCCTGCAGCTGCAGTCGGATATAGATCGCGATCGCGATCATGAGCAGAGAGAGGAGGAACGGGATCCGCCACCCCCATGCGGGCCACGCCGTGGGCCCGACGATCTCGCGCGTGGCGATGATGACGACGAGTGACACCACGATGCCCAATGTAGGCGAGGTCTGGAGCCAACCGGTGTAGTACCCGCGCTTTTCATCGGGCGCGTACTCGGCGACATACGTGATGGCGCCGCCGTATTCTCCGCCGAGACATAGGCCCTGAATGAGTCGCAGGCCCAGCAGGATGACGCCGGCGAATGAGGAACCCGGCCGTGAACGTCCCGACGTACTTGATGAGGTCCGAGCCCGAGGCGCTCTGTGCGAAGAATTTGGGGGCGAGGAGGGCCGCAAGACTGCCGAAGATGTAGAAATCGTACCACTCGATGACGTTCCCGACTGCTGCGGCGATGACGACGCGACGAAGCTCCTTGAAGGACAGCTGAGGCGCGGTCATAGACCCCCTCGAGAGTAGGATGTCCGAGTTTCCCGGTGCAACGCGAGTCCGTCAAGTACGGTATTGTTTCGCCTACTTGTCCCCCGTCCCGCCGGCGACGAGTCCCTTCGCCCGCCACTTCTCGAAGATTGCCTTTACGCGCTGATGTGCGTCGTCCAGCGCCTGTTCGGGCGTCATCCGACCTGTGGCGGCGTTGGCGAACATCGTCGGCAGCACGAACGTGTCGAACACCTCGCTCTCGGCCGGATTCGCCGGGCCCGGATGGCCGATATTTGTCGCCCACTGGAGGGCCGTGCCGATGGGTTTGAGCTTCGTCGGCGGATTCGAGCCGAACGGGTCGCTTGACGTCTGTTGCTCCATCCAGCGGTTGCCCGCAGCGGGCTTCTGCGCCAGCGCCGTGCTGGGGTCCGCGGCGGCTCCGGGGAAGGAGGGGAAGTTGTAGAGCTTGCTGGCCAAGATCGCGTCGCGATTGTGGGCCACGAGGTCGACCAGGAACTGTTTCGCCACATCGGGACTCTGGGCGAACTTCCAGATGGCGTAGATCCCCATCACGTGCTCGCACGCCCACCCTGTGCCGCGCGGCCCTTTCAGCGCCGGCACGAAAAAGATGTCGTCGGCGACCGGAAGCTTGTTGTCTTGGGCGGTGCGATAGGCAGAGATCGAGTTCAGGATGTAGGACGTCTGGCGGGCGTTCAGGGCCTGATTGTTGGAGGCGGCGTTCCAGCTCAGCACGGCGGGCGTCATCCCCGCCTTGTAGAGCCGCACGCCAAACCGCAGCGCTTCGAGCGTCTGCTCCGACTTCAAGATCACGTTCTCGTTGGCGTCCTGGACCGAGCCGTCGAACGACCACAGCATAGCGCGCGTCGCCATGTTGGTATCGAGCTCCTGCGACATCCCGATCCCGATCGGGATTTGGATCTCGGGATGCTTGGCGTGGATCTGCGGCCCCGCCGTCACGAGGTCCTCCCACGTCTTGGGCCCGTCCGGCATGCCGATCTCGGTCCACAGGCTCTTCAAGTAGTCGCCAGGATCGGGGACGTAGTTGTCGCTGAAGCCGAACCATTTGCGCGTCACGGGATTGTAGGTGGCGCGCTTACAGAGATCGAGGATCGGCCCGTGGGTGCGCTCGGCGTCGCGCACGACGTCCGCCATGTCGAGGACCTGCGGCTCGAACGCGCCCGGCGGCGACAGGAATTGAAAGAGGTCGTGACCCTGTTGGGCCGCGACCTCAGCGTTCGCCCGCGTCGTCAGGTCCGCCAGGGCGATGTGATCCACCGTAACCTCGACGCCCTTCTGCGTGCCCCAGTCCTTGGCGTACTTGTCGAACCAGGTGTCGTAGGCGGGGACGAAATGGCTCCACTGCATGATCTTCAGCGTCTTCTGCTGGCGCTTGATGAGGATGGTTGGGCCGAGCACGACCGCCGCTGCGGCGGCGCCGGTCGTGGTGACGAATTGCCGCCGATCCATCCCTTTCCGCCTGGTCATGGACCTACCCTCCATTTCATTCGGAAAGGCGACTCGCGGCGAAGCGGACGACGCTCCGCCGCGAGCTCGCAAGACTCTTCAGAGCGTGTACAGCACGCTGAGGGCGTATTGGTCAGCCGTCCGGATACCAGTGCTCCACCTTGTCACCGCCCGGAAATACTCGAGCCCCAGCGCGTAGCGGCCGGCCCGAAACCGGATCAGCGCATCGGTGTCGTGATTCAACCGACGGAGTAGCGCGACGCCGTTGTCCGCCAGGAACTTCGACGCGTCCGGCTGGTCCATGCCGTAGTAGAACCACAGGCCCCAGTGGGGCGTCAGGTCGTAACCGGCCTGGGCCCACGCGCCCCAGCCCTGGATTTTCCCTTGCTGCGCAGCGGCGGCGTTGGACCCGGCGCCCTGCGTGATGTGGCCAAACTGCTGTCCGAGGTTGTGGCCGAAATAATAGTTGCCGTGCAGTGTCAGTTTCCCCGACGTGATGTTATGGCCGGTCTCGAAAGCCCAGCCGTTCAAGTTGCCACCGTTGACCCCAACCCCGTTCACGTCCTTGTTGTCCACGTGGTAGACCACGTAGCCGTTCCAGTTCGCGCCGCCGATTTTCTTGGCGAGGTTGAACCGGGCTTCGAACTGCGGCTTTCCGGACGCCTCACCGCTCCCGACGCCGCTAGCCCCCACGGCCGGGCCCGAGCCCTTCAACAGGGCCAACTGCAGCTGCACGGTCAGCGGCTTGCCGGGCCTGAGGTCGTGATAGAGGAACACGCCCGGGAACCGCCAGCCAATCATGCCGGTCGCCCCATATCCCAAGGGGAAGGCGAGATGCGTCACGGACACGGGCACTTCGCCGAACAGCGGCGCCCAGAACTGGCCCACGCGCAGCGTCGTGTGGCCGTTCGTCAGATCCACGTAGGCAAAGCGGGCCCGGAGCTGTGGCTGCTCGTCCCCGAACGGCGGGGCACCGTTGATGGCACCGAAGAAATCGGCCTCGAGCGTGGCCTTCGGTGCCCACTTGCCCAACACCGGTCCGGCGCTGAAGTCGAACCGGATGCGCGTGTTCCGGATGTCGCCGTCCAAGAATCCTTGGTCGGTCGTGGGCTGCACCAGGCTCGCCCACTCGGCGTTCTGACCCTGCCCGAAGTCGAACAAGCCCCGGTTGTTGTGCATTGTGGCGTTGATGAAGCCGCTGATGGTCAGGGTGTCTCCCGCCCCCAGCTTGACCGATTGCTGCGCGCACACGGCCGACGGCCCCCCAAGCAACGCCACGAGCGCGACCACGACTCCAGCGAACCACGCAATACGCCTTCTCATGAGGACCCTCCCCTCCTGTGGGACTGGGTGATGGAGCGGCCTCAGCCCTTTACCGCTCCCATGGTGAAGCCCTGAATGAATCGGTCGATGAAGAGGTTGTAGATGATGGCGAGCGGAATACTGGTAAACAATGCAGCGGCCATGAGGGAGCCCCAGTGGTACACATCGCCGCGCACCAGCGCGATGGGGACGCCCAGGCTGACGGTCATGCGATCGACCGAGCTGATAAACGTCAGCGCATACACGAATTCCTGCATAACCAACGTGAACGTGAAGACGACCACGGTCAAGATGCCCGGAAGAATGAGACGCGGCGCCACCCGCAAAATCACGGCCAGGCGGCTGTAGCCGTCGATCATGGCCTGCTCCTCGATCTCCCACGGCACCGACCGCATGAATCCCATTACGAGCCAGGTGCAGAATGGAATCGTCATAGTCGGATAGACCAGGATCAGGGCGCCGAGCGAGTTCTGCAGGCCCAGTAGCGAGATCACGCGGGAGAACGGGATGAACAGCAGGGTGGGAGGGATCAGATAGGTGAAGAAAATGCCCATCCCCAACCGCTCACCCCAACGCCCGGCGAGCCGGGCCAGGCTGTACCCCGCCGGCACCGCGATGATCACCGTGATGATCACCACGGCGACGATCACGAGCAAGGTGTTCGCCACCCAGCGCAGGAAGTCCGTCTGTCCGAACAGCAAGCGCACATGTTCGAGCGTCGGCGGGTCGTTGAAGATCCAGGGCACGTGCCGTGTGTCGAACGCCCCGACGTACAGGTCCCGGTTCTGCTTGAATGCGGTGATGAACATCCAATAGAACGGAAAGCCGGCGAACGCCGTGAAGCCCAGCGCCGCGGCGTACAGCCCCACGCGCTTCAGCGGAGCCCCCCCTCCCGCGCGCCGACCTCGGCCCGGCGAGCGAACCGCAGCAAGAGGACGGCGACGGCGATGAGGAACGGCAGGAGGAAGACGGCGATCGCGGCGCCCTGCCCCAGATCGGCGCCCAGCACGCCGCGTTGGAACGCGAGCGTAGGCAGGACATGGGTGGTATTCGCCGGTCCTCCGCCCGTCAGGATGAATACGACGCCGAGGTCCGTCGCGGTATAGACCACGCCGAACAACACGGCGACCGCCACGACCGGAAGCAGCAGCGGCAGCTCGACGTGGACGAGGCGTCGCCAGAAGCCCGCGCCGTCCACGATCGACGCTTCGATGACGTCCTGCGGAATTGACGCGAGGCCCGCGAGCACGATCATGGTCGCGAACGGGAAGATTCGCCATGCCTGCACGATAATGATCGCGACGAGCGCGAGGCTGGGCTGCCCGAGCCAGTAGAGCCAGCCGTGGAGAAGACCGGCCACCTTGAGCGTCCAGTTGATCACGCTGAACGTCGAGTCGAAGATCCAGGTCCAGGCGATCGCGGCGAGTGAGACGGGGACCGCCCACGGCAACAGCAACACGAACCGCGCACCGCGCTTACCGTGGAAGGTAGCGCGGAACACCTGGGCCGCCGCCGTCGCCAGGACGACGACGAGCACTTGGGATCCGATCGTCACGATCGCCGTGTTGCTGAGCGAGCGGAGAAAGATCGGGTCGGCGAGAATGGTGGTGTAATTGCGAAAACCGGCCCAGTTGAAGGTCAGGCTCCCCGCGGTGGCGCTCGAGAAGCTGAGCAGAATCGCCAGCACGAATGGCACGCCGACGAGCAGGATCACGTAGGCAAGGGCCGGGCTGAGCATCGCCGCGCCGAGTAGATCTTCGCGATCGGCAAACTTCACCGCCCCCCCGCCCCCCCTCCCCCCGGCACCCGCGCCCCGGTCTCAGCATTGAAGTAGCAGAGCGCCCGCTCGGGCACGGCGAAATCGAGCAGCACTCCCTCTTCTTCCGGAATTGCCCGTCCGACGTTAGCGGGCAGCTTCGCGATTACCGTTGCGCCGGGGGCCGTTTCTACGGTTCCGTACACGTATCGGTCCGAGCCCAGGTA
>WNGK01001237.1_pt1 | contig 27455 bp, 29 predicted proteins | sample 5400601 | NCBI WGS metagenome assembly WNGK01 (sample SAMN13153376, study PRJNA577476) | soil metagenome | isolation source: 60 cm soil or saprolite under Garry oak tree replicate 1 | place: USA:California | collected 2016-06-15
GCGTCGGTGAACGCTCGGACTAGGTCGGGAAACCACAGCGCACCGCGGAAGACTGAACTTCAGCGCGACACCCACGCGAATGCTACTTTTGCGTCGCGTCCTTCCCTTTGGTGCCAGCCTTCGCCGCCGCGGCCTCTTTCATCGCCGCGGCCGCTTTGTCGGCGGCTTCTTTGGTTGCTTGCGCCGCCTTGTCGGCGGCTTCCTTGGTCGCATCGGCCGCCTTGCTCGCGGTGTCCTTTGTTGCGTCGCTCGCCTTCGCGGCGGCATCACTCGCGGCGGCTTTTGCGGCTTGGGCCGCTTTGTCGGCGGCTTCCTTGGTCGCTAGCGCGGCCGTCTCGGCAGCTGCCTTGGCTTGCGCTGCAGCGTCGGCGGCTGCCTTCGCATCGGCGGCGGCCTTGTCGGAACTCTGCCCGCATGCGACGAGCGTCGCGGCGAATGCGAGCGCAGTCAGCGTGGCGATAGGGCGAATTTGCATCGAGTCTCTCCTTGGTGGTTATCGTGGCGTCGATCGCGCGGCGGTCCTCTCACCGGCAACCCACCGTGGACGATTCATTTTAGCGACGTGGTGGCGGTGGTATCCGATTTGGAAAGCGCTCGCGAGACATTGCGCTTGGCAATGCCGTCAATGCGCATAGTGGCGCGCCGGTTTCTCGAATTCCTTGATTTGCGTCAACCCGCGCCGCGGAGCGGCGCGAGGAAGGCCAGCGGATCTTTGGTAAGGGCGACCGAACCGATATAGCCAAACGTGACCAGCGCAGCGATCCACGCGACCGTTCGCTGCCGCTTCGTGCGGCCGCGCCGCAGCGCGATCATCCCAAGACCGATGTATACGACGAGGCCCACAAGCTTGGCAGCCAGCCACGGCGTGGCGGGAGACAGTCGCAGCTGCCATGCGAGCGTGACGCCGGAGAGCAGAAGGATCGTATCGACGATATGCGGCAGGGTGCGCGCAGCTCGATCGCGCACCCAGTCGGAATCCGCCACCATGCCGAGGCCGCGGGCAAGAAAGCCAAGAAACGACAGCGCCACCGCGGATTGGTGGATTAGTTTGACGATACCGTAGTCCATTCGTCCTGGCCGAAGGTTCGTTCCCACCGCAACTACCCTGCGATCTGCTGCATGGTACCCACGCTTGCGGCGGCTAGTATCTCGCTGCGATGATAGCCGAGCGCGGCGTGACGGCATAACTGGTCGAGCAGCCGAGTGAATCGCTTCTGTCACGCGTTGGCAACCTTCAGTGCACCGACTCTCTGATGAATTGAACCTGTGAGCGCAGGCAAGAAGCTTCCCGGAACACCCGAGCCAATGCACTTTTGGAATGGGGCGGGCAGTGTACGCGTAGCGGGCGATTCGTGGCGTGATCCGAACGGACCGCTCGTGGTGCTGCAACATGGCGGAGGGCAGACGCGCCACGCCTGGAAAGGCGCCGGCGAACTACTTGCGAATGCCGGCTATTACGTCGTGGCATTCGATGCACGAGGGCATGGAGATTCCGACTGGGCTTCCGACGGACGCTACGATCAGGACATCATGGTCGAGGATCTGAAGTGCGTCATCAGCGCATTGGGCAACCGACGCGCCGCGCTCGTGGGCGCATCTATGGGCGGAGGCACGAGTCTGGTCGCGGTGGGTGAGGATCACGTCGACGCCACTGCGTTGGTCCTGGTCGATGTGGCCCCGCGTATTGAGGAAGACGGCGTCGCCAAGATCCGCGCGTTCATGAGCCAGCACCCGGAAGGATTCTACTCCCTGCAAGGGGTAGCCGAGGCCATCGCCAATTACCAGCCGCACCGCAAGCGCCCGAGAAACCTGGAGGGGCTAGGAAAGAATGTCCGCCTTGGAGCAGACGGCAAATATCGGTGGCACTGGGACCCAAAATTCAGGCGGTCCACTCGGTTCGATCTCGGGAAGCGTCAGCTACGCCTCGAAGCATGTGCACGCAACTTGAAGCTGCCGACACTGCTGGTGCGTGGCGGCATGTCCGATGTCCTCAGTGACCAGGGTGCTCGCGAGTTTCTTCAGCTGTGTCCGCGATGCGAGTACGTCAACGTCACCGACGCTGCCCACATGGTAGCGGGAGATCGCAACGACATTTTCGGGAACGCAGTAATTGCATTTCTGTTACGTGCCGTACCCGTGGGCGGCACGCCCGCCCAGTCGCTGCGCGAGCTCCATCCCCACCATGAAGGTCCGCCGGGGGAGGTGCAGGACGTTCCCTGACCTTGAGCAATCTCCTTCTCGACCCCAGATCGAGCCCGCGTGCTCGAAAGGGGCCTCGAGGAACGCGTCTTACACGACCATGCGAGCGCTGAACCCGGGGCCCACTACTCGTGAACGGGATTCCAAAGGACGCTACATCCCCTCCATCCCCTGCATCCCCTTCATGGAACTCGCTCTTGAGCTGAAGAAGAGGAAGAAGTTTGAGCCGACCTCGACCGCTCTGCCGGCCGCCTCGGCCGCGTCCATTGCCGTTGCCGAGGTGATACCGCTGCTCCCATCGGCTGCAGGCCAGTCTCGCGGATCCATAATCAGCACCGGCCTGACTTCCCACCAGATCGGCTGGGTATTGACGCGAGAGTTGTCAACGATATGACTGTGATTCGGCGTTGGCAAGAAAACATTCGCAGTCGGGGGATTCGCGATCTTGCCGAGCGTGGCCAGTAGCACGGCGAGATCGACCGAAGACGCGTGCATCGTGCAGGTACCCGGCACAGGATTGTTGGGATCGGGACACTGCGTCGCGATGTCTGGGTGCGTCTTCCACGCTTCAGGTACGATGCCGAACAGCGAGATCAGCGCCTTTCCGAGCGTGACGCCACAGAGTTCGCCCGGCCTGCCTCCGTTTGGACACGGCATCGCGTCGGCAGCGTTTGTGCTACTGCCGAACATCGGCACCAGCACGTAGAGATGCGCGGTATGTTTGAGATCGCCGCCGGTAGGATCCGCCGTAGGTTCGGTAATCACTTGGCAAATCGGCGTCTGCATCTCGTTCGGGTCCGACTGCGCCTTCAGCCCATTGAAGTCCAGGTCCATGGTCGGCTGATCGACGCAGTCGAAGTTTTGCAGGTAGGTGAATGTGACCAGCCGTCCGTTGCCAAAGCCGTTTGTCTGATTGGGTGCCAGCTGCGCCAAGGCAGGGCCCGCAGCGAATGTCATCCACGCGCAAATCGCAGCCGTCAGCCAGAGATGGCTTGGCAGGATCGTCATGGGTCGCGGCCGGGATTGTAAACGGTTCATATCGCTCTCCTTGATCAGTGAGTTCCATTCCGAATGGCGCGCGGCGACACCGCCATTCGGCTTAGTCACGCCCAACTTTCGATCCGCTGTATCGCGACGCCCGACTGAAGCAACGGCCGTGACCGTCCATCACGCGAGATCGTGAATCGCACGCCCTTTTCATCATTTCTTCCGAGAAATGTCTAACCATTTCCAAGGCTCATCCTCATTGCGCAACGCTCCTGCGCGAAGGTCCTATTTGGACCTCCTTGACTGCGCTTGAGGATCCTTCGGCCCAAAAGTAAGGCTGAGCAGGTACTGGACCAAATCGCTCTTTTGCGCGCTGGTCAGCCCGAGGTGCATACACGTGTTGTAATGATCGACGACCTTATCCAGGGTCGGGAATCGCCCGTCGTGATAGAAGCCGCCCTTGAAATGGGTGAACAGGACGCCGATCGGCGACGTGCGATACCGCATATCCGGCGCCCGGTTCGCCTGGAAGTTGTCGATGCACACCTCCTGCGGCGTGTGCAGATTCCAGCCCGGATCGGTCCATAGCGGTTCGACGTGACAGTTGTTGCACTTGGCCTGGCCGCTGAAGAGCTCGTCTCCACGCATTGCGGCGGCCGGGTCGAAACTGCCCGCCGGCGGCTGCGGCGAAGGTAGCGCGAGCTGATAGAACTGGAGCGCCTGAAGCTTGGACGTGATCAGGTCATCATCCGGAGAGATGTGCGGCAGATCGCCAAAGCCAGCGCTGGCGGCGATCGGAAATTGTGCGGCATTGTTCAGACGCGAATCAAAAAATCTGCCTTTGCCGTGCATTTCCAGGTTGGCCACGAACGCGTTCCAGTGCGGTACCGAACCCCATCCGGTCCATGTATGCAGGTTCACTCCGCCGAGACCAAACGCCGGCGGAATCAGGGTGGCGCCTGGCACATGCGTGCCGGTGGTCATGCCGTCGGTGACTTGTAACGGATTGAAGGCCTTGCCATCTAGGACCAGCTCGGCATCGAACTTTCCCGGACCCCAGGTGCTAAGCACGCTCCTCACGTCTGCCTGGGTGATGCCCGGCTGAGTCACGCTCAAGAGATGGACAAAGGGAGACAGATCGGGGGCCAGCGCCACGATGGCGCCCGCGTCCAGATCGCGATTGGCCCAACCATCGAGGCGACGGCCCACGCAGCCCGTGCCAGGGTTCGGCGTAATCACACCGGCGCATAGCGCAGGCTGGGAGTTGTCGACGGTGGAGTGACACAACGCACATTGAATGCCGACCGATTGGAGCGTGCCGGAGCCATTGAAGAAGCCTGTGAGCCCGACGACGGCGTTCAACTTGAGCAGCATGACAGTTACCGCCGGATCGTCCAGGTTGACCTTCCCGTGCTTGAGTGCTCAAGCAGATCGGCTGGCAACGCGTCTACATCCACCTTCAAGCCCAGCTTGAGGGCATTCTTGGGACTCAGCCCGGGGCCGATTCCGCCTCCTGCAGCTCCCTCGATTGCCTTATGCAGCTGGAGTGCACCGCCCCAGAAAGCTTCGTCGCCGAAGGTATCAAAACGGAAGATGTTGCGCCCTTGGCTGACCAGCTGCACCGCATTCGTCGCCGTGGGATCCTGTTTTGGCGCCTTCCCTTGGTCGTCTTGTGCCGCCACATCCCTGAACTACACCATCGAGAGCACTGCCGTGAGCACAGCCAGCACACCACCGATAATGAACGTCGTATATCGCTTCATTTTTGCTCCTCCGGCACGGCACGCATCCGCGATTAACACGGACCGACAACTGGGCCACCGCCGAATCGTCCGACGCGTGCTTCCAGTGTGGCCGCAGTCCCGCGTATTCTGCGCCCATGCGCATTCTTGCGGTCACGCCCAAGACAGTTGGGGCGACTCTATCGATCAAGATGCTTGCGCTTTTTGCAATCCGTCATTTCATGGCCTTGCTCCCAAACAAAAATCACCACGCGAAATACAATCCCGACGCCTGGCGTCATTACTCAATTGCGCGGGCTCTTCATCGAACGCGCCGCAGTTCCTCAGCAATGTTTGCGGAACTGCGGGTTGGTCTTTCAGGCTCAATCGGGAAAGCACGTATCCGCACTTTGCAGCGTTAACATGCTCGGACCTTCATTTCTTCCATTGCGCAATGTTCGTAGAAAGCGAAGCTTCCGCAGCCTACGAAGATGTAAGAATTACAACGTCTGACCGACGGATCTGGCACAGGCTCAATCGGCGCCGTGCAACGCATGCGAGTTGCCGTGGTGTGATGGGCAACGCAAGCGTGTCGAAGAGATCTTTGGCTGAATGAAGCCTGTGGCGGCTTGCACCGCGTGCTCGTGCGTGGTGCTGCAGCGTCGCGCTTATTGTCAGCGTATTGTCAGCGATGCGGAAATGGCCACAACCCCGGGCACCCAATCCGAGCGATCAGGACTTCGGTCAAATCAGCAAGACGGTCAAGTACAGCCATGCGCACCCAAGTGCACCCGTCCGCTCAAGAATTATTATCAGGATTCGCATTTGACGGTTCGCTGCCATAGTCCGCTTCGCTGAATCCTGGAATCCTCGCGCAACGCCCACCATTTCCCCTTCGCAACCGCGTGGAACGGATGAAATAATCAGCACCACCGCGAAACATCTGTCCGGGAGAGAAGCCTTGAAGTGCGCGGCAGGACGCGATGGCCGGCGCGACCGCCGACGCCCCGCCGCACAAGCAGAGCGGCGCGTTTCGCGTGTTGGCGCTCGCGGTGGAACAGCCGGACAAATCGATGCCGGACGTTCCGACGATGAAATCGCTGGGCTACGACGTCGCGGCCGCTTCTTGGACGGGCATCGTGGCGCCGGAGGGAACACCGTAGAACGTCGTCGATACGTTAACCAAAACAGTGAAGAAAGTGATCGACAGTCCGGAGCATCAGAAGATGCTGCAGCAGCTCGCGCCTACGCCGGATTCTGCCGCCTGCACCAAGCTCTGGATAGACACGGAAACCCGCGTGACGCCGATTCTCTAGAATCTGCGACAGAAATAAAGTTCGTTGCTCGTGCGCACACGACGCACGCTCCACGCCATGGGATTGCTGTGACACGGTGTTTGCGGCGCTGTCTGCTTGGGTTCGAGATCACCCTCGAAGCTCGGGACATGATTGCGAAAAATGTATACACTTTTGGACGCTTCACCACAACAACTGCCACCTCATCCCGGCTCTGATTGCGAGACCGCTACGATGCCTCACCTACCCGCCTCCGCCGCCCTGGAACGCTTTCGCGTCATCGATCTCACCCAGGTCCGGGCCGGGCCGACGGCGTGCCGGCAACTTGCTGACTGGGGCGCCGATGTCATCCAGGTGCAGATGCCGGAGCATATGCGCGGCGACGACACGCTCGGCGGCCAGGACGGCTCCGACTATCAATACACGCATCGAAACAAGCGTTCGGTGACGCTCAATTTAAAGCAACCCGAAGGCATCAGCGCGCTCAAGCGGTTGATCGCGACTGCGGACGTCGTGGTCGAAAATTTCCGTCCCGACGTCAAGTTCCGGCTCGGCATCGACTATGAATCCCTCTCCAAAGACCACCCGCGGCTGGTCTACGCGAGCATCTCAGGTTTCGGTCAGACCGGCCCGTTGGCCGAGCGGCCCGGCTTCGATCAGATCGCACAGGGTATGGGCGGGTTGATGTCGGTCACCGGCTTGCCGGGACAAGGGCCGGTGCGCGTCGGTATTCCGATTGCAGATCTGTGCGCGGGAATTTTTGCGGCACAGGGCATCCTGGTCGCGCTGCTTGAGCGCGAAACCTCAGGCAAAGGGCAATGGCTGCATACCTCGCTGCTTGAAGCCATGGTGTATATGCTGGATTTTCAGACCTCGCGCTGGCTCATCGACGGCGAAGTCGCCGGTCAAGCCGGCAACTTTCATCCGACCAGCATTCCAACCGGCGTTTACAAGGCGCGCGACGGGTATATGAACATCGCGGTGTTCGGCTCGAAAATCTGGGAGCGCTTTTGTGCAACCCTGGGCGCGCCGGAATGGGTGACCGACGCGCGCTTCCACGACAAGGCGACCCGCTCGGTGAATCGCGATGCGCTCAACGCTGCGATCAATGCGCGGCTGGCCGGTCAGGACTGCGATTACTGGATCGAACGCTTCAACGCCGATGGCGTAGCCTGCGGCCATATCAATAATGTGCAGCAGGTCTTCGAGGAACCGCAGATTCAACACTTGCACATGGTGCAGGACGTGGTGTCCAACCGTCTTGGTCCGCAGCGCCTGATGGGACAACCGATGCAGCTCGAACGCACGCCCAGCCGCATCGTGCGCGCCGCACCGCGCCGCGGTGAACATACCGAGGAAGTCTTAAGCGAGCTCGGCCTCGGCGCCGATGATCTCGCACGAATGAAATCAAGCGGAGTGTACTGATGGACAGGAATACTTATCAATCGCCGACCGAACGTGTGGAGGTTTGGCTCGACGCTTCGACGCTGCACATCCGCTTCAACAATCCCGCGCGCCTCAATGCGCTGTCGGTCGACATGTGGGAAGCCGTTCCTATCCTGCTCGCGCACGCGGAAGGCGATGATCGTGTGCGCATGGTGGTGTTCTCGGGCGCCGGTGAAAAAGCGTTTGTGTCGGGCGCGGACATCTCGCAGTTCGAGGACATGCGTGCCGCGCGCGAGGCGGTTGCTCGCTATGAAATCATCGCCGAAGCCGCGCTGATGGGTATCTACCGGTTCAGCAAACCGACGCTGGCGTGCATACGCGGCTTTTGCGTCGGCGGCGGCGTCAATGTCGCGATCAGTTGCGATCTGCGCATTGCGAGCAGCGATTCGGTGTTCTTCATTCCGGCGGCACGCCTGGGCCTGGGTTACCGCCATTCGGCGATGAAGATTCTGGTTGACCTGATTGGCCCCGGAGCGGCCAAGGATTTGTTTTTCACGGCCAGGAAAATCGACGCCGACGAAGCCAGATCTCTGGGGTTGGTCAACCGCGTCTGCCCTCCTGATGAGATCGCTGCGCTGCTGTCCGAATACACGACCGCATTGGCCGCCAATGCACCGCTGACAGTGCGTGCCGCCAAGGCCGTGATCGGAGAAATTCTCAAGCCTGCGCCGGACTTCGACGCCGAGATGTGCCAGAGGTTGATCCGCGGCTGTTTTGAAAGCGAGGACTATGCCGAAGGCCGGCGCGCGTTCATGGAAAAGCGCAAGCCGGTCTTTGCGGGCAAGTAGGATTTGGTTCCGCTTCATTGAATGATAGACGGCCGCACCCCCGCCCCCAGCCCCCAGCCCCTTCACGCGTGCAGAAGTGGGACGCTAGTTGATGCAAGGAGAAATAATGAAGCGAAATTTCGCGCTTGCTGCAGCGCTTGTCATGTGCAGTATGGGGGCCGACGCTTTGGCGCAGGCTTATCCGAGCAAGCCGATCCGGTTGGTCGTCGGTTTTTCCCCCGGCGGGGCCGCTGACGTTGTGGCGCGGAACATCGGCGAGGGCTTGGGCCACGCACTGGGCCAACCCATCATCGTCGAAAACCGTGCAGGCGCGGGATCATCCATCGCTGCAGACAACGTCGCCAAATCGGCGCCCGACGGATACAGCATGCTGATTGCCAGTCCGGCCGCCATCTCGGTGAACCCTGCGCTGAATCCCAAGCTCAACTATCGACCGAGCGATCTAATACCGATCACCAAGGTATCTGCCTCACCGTTGCTGATTGTCGTCAATCCGGCAACCGGAATCACTTCGGTCAACGAACTGATCGCCGCGGCCAAGAAGTCTCCCGGCAAGCTTAACTACGCGACCTCGGGCGTTGGTTCGGCGCCGCACTTCGGTGCCGTGCTGTTCAGCCGAATCACCGGCATCGACATGGTGCACGTACCGTACAAGGGCGGCGGACAATCAGTGGCATCGGTCGTCGCCGGCGACACCCAGGTAACCTTTGCGACGCCGCCATCGGTGCTGCCGATGGTAAGGGCCGGGCGCCTGCGTGTATTGGCCGTGACCAATCCCGATCGTTCGCCGCTGATGCCCGAAGTGCCCGGTATGAGAGAAGCCGGTGTGCCCGAATTCAGCATAGCGTTCTGGTACGGTTTTTTCGTGCCAGCAGCTACGCCGCCCGATATCGTCAAGAAGCTCTTTGAAGCCACCACCATCGCGGCGCAGCGACCGGAATTCAAAGCGGTGTTGGCGCGCGAAGGGACCGAAGTGGCGCTCTCCCGTTCGCCGGAAGACTTCGCCACATTCCTGACCGAAGACGCCAAATTCTGGGTGCGGCTGGTAAAGGAATCCGGCGCGACGGTCGACTAAGTGTGAGTCCTTGGCCTGGAACGCGGTTCCGGCTCACGCCAACGTGCCAGCGAACCGGCTCACGACGCCGCCCGCTGCAGGTGCAGCGCCGCGATGATTCTCGCGACGATCTCGCGGCGTGGCTTCGATCGATACGACGATCGCGTTTTCGTCGGGCGTCGGCTCTTCCAGTGTCTCGAACTGGCTTCGTACCAGCGCGGCCGGCATGAAATGGTCGTGTCGCGCCACCATACGGTGCACGATAAGATCGAATTCGCCCTTGAGGTACACGAGCCGTACGTCGGCGCGGCCGTCGATGATGATCTCGCGATAGCTGCGCTTCAACGCCGAGCACGTGACGACGCCGTGCCGACCGGCTGCGCGCTCGGCGTCGATCGAGGCCGCAATCGCGCGGAGCCACGGCCAACGGTCTTCGTCGGTGAGCGGACTGCCGCTGCGCATCTTCGCCACGTTGGCCGGCGAGTGGAACGAGTCGGCATCCGCTAGATCCCAATGCAGGCGCCCCGCCAGCAACGCGGCAATGGTCGTTTTGCCGGATCCAGAAACGCCCATGACCACGACCACTGAAGGCATCATCGCTTCATTCGGCGCGTCGCCCGTGGTCACAGTCGCATCCATTCAGGTCTGCTTCGCGTTTCCGGTTGCTCTGCCCTTCCATCTCCAGTTCCGGATTTCCGGCATATCCTCGCCGTGTCTTTCGATGTAGGCCTTGTGCTCGACGAGCTTGTCGCGCAGAAACTGCTTGCAGGACGTGGCGCGCGAACCGAGCGTCGGAACGCGATCAATCACATCGCCGACCAGATGAAAGCGATCCAGATCGTTCAACACGACCATGTCGAAAGGCGTGGTGGTCGTTCCATTCTCCTTGTAGCCGCGCACGTGCAGTTGATCGTGATTGGTCCTGCGATAAGTGAGGCGGTGGATCAACCATGGATAGCCGTGGAAGGCGAAGATGACAGGCTTGTCCCGGGTGAAGAGCGTATCGAAGTCCCCGTCGGAAAGCCCATGCGGATGTTCGCCGGATGGCTGTAACGCCATCAGGTCCACGATGTTGACGACGCGGATCCTGAGATTCGGAAACTCCTCGCGCAGGATCTGCACCGCGGCCAACGTCTCGAGCGTGGGTATATCACCGCAACACGCCATCACGACATCGGGGTCGCCGCCCTCGTCGTTGCTTGCCCACTCCCATATGCTCACGCCCGCGGTGCAGTGCTTGATGGCGGCGTCCATGTCGAGCCATTGCAGCGCCGGCTGTTTGCCGGCAACGATGACGTTGATGGAGTTGCAGCTGCGCAGGCAATGATCGGTAACCCAGAGCAGCGTGTTCGCATCGGGCGCCAGATACACCCGGATGATCGCCGACTTCTTGTTCACGACCAGATCGAGGAATCCCGGATCCTGGTGGCTGAATCCGTTGTGGTCCTGCCGCCACACGTGCGACGAGAGGAGATAATTGAGCGATGCAATCGGCCGCCTCCAGGGTATGCGACTCGCCTGCTCAAGCCACTTGGCGTGCTGATTGAACATCGAATCGATGATATGCACGAACGCTTCGTAGCATGAGAAAAAGCCGTGGCGGCCGGTGAGCAGATAACCCTCGAGCCAGCCTTCGCACTGATGCTCGCTCAGCATCTCCATGACGCGGCCGTCCGGCCCCACGTGTTCGTCCGTCGGAATGATCTGCGCAATCGACGACCGCTTCGTTACCTCGAACACGGCATCCCAGCGATTCGATGCGGTTTCATCCGGGCTGAACACACGGAAGTTGCGTGCCTCCGCATTGAGCCGCAACACGTCGCGAATGAGCCCGCCCTGAATACGCGTGGCCTCGGCTTCGACGACACCCGGCTGCAGGACCTCGACCGCATATTCCCGGAAATCCGGCATGTGTAGCTCGCGCAGGACGATTCCGCCATTCGCATGCGGGTTGGCTCCCATGCGTCGCTGACCTGTGGGCGCGAGCTCGGCGAGCTCGGCGACGAGCGTGCCGTTCTCGTCGAACAATTCCTCCGGCCGATAGCCTTTCATCCACTGCTCCAGCATTTGCAGGTGTCCGGGCTTCGTGGCGAATTCGGCGAGCGGCACTTGGTGCGCCCGGAACGTCCCCTCGACCGGCTTGTCATCGACGATCTTGGGTCCGGTCCACCCTTTCGGTGAGCGCAGGATGATCATGGGCCACTGCGCGCGCACACCGCCGCCGTCGGCGCGCGCATCGCGTTGTATGCCTCGAATCTCGCCCAGTACCGTATCGAGCGTAGCGGCCATGCTGACGTGCATAGCCTGCGGTTCATCGCCTTCAACGAAGTATGGGGCGTAGCCGTAGCCGCGAAACAGCGCTTCGAGCTCCTCGCGCGGGATACGGGCGAGCACGGTAGGGCCGGCAATCTTGTAACCATTGAGATGCAGAATTGGCAGCACCGCGCCATCGCGAACCGGATTGAGGAATTTGTTCGAGTGCCAGCTCGTCGCCATCGGCCCGGTTTCGGCTTCGCCATCGCCGACGACGCAGGCGACGATCAAGTCCGGATTGTCGAACGCCGCGCCGTAGGCGTGCGCGAGCGAATAGCCAAGCTCCCCTCCCTCGTTGATCGAGCCGGGAGTCTCGGCGGCGGCGTGACTCGGGATGCCGCCGGGGAAAGAGAACTGGGTAAAGAGCCTCTTCAATCCGATTTCGTCCTGCGACACGTTCGGGTAGAGCTCGCTGTAGGTGCCCTCGAGATAGGTGTTTGCAACCAACGCCGGGCCCCCGTGGCCGGGCCCGGTCACGTAGATCATGTCGAGGTCGTACTGCTTGATGATGCGGTTCAAATGCGCGTAAATGAAGTTCAAGCCAGGCGTGGTGCCCCAATGACCGAGCAGACGTGGTTTCACGTGCTCGAGCTTCAACGGCGCCTTGAGGAGTGGATTATCGTAGAGATAAATCTGCCCGACCGAGAGATAGTTCGCCGCACGCCAATAGGCGTCCAGCTTGCGCAGCGAATCGGGTGAAAGCGCCATCTGTGTGTGCGCAGTGTTATCCGGTTTCACGATGACGATCCTGGTTCGGTGGACAAATCCAACAGGCGACAAACCGTTCTCGCGATCATCAGCTGCTCATCCGTGCGCATCACACGTACCGTGACACGGCCGCCGCTCACGGAGATCACGTCCGCATTGGTGGTGTTGCGCTCGGCCTCGAGGTCGATACCCAGAAAGCCCAGGCCCTCGCAGATGCGCGCGCGCACCGCGGGCGCATTCTCGCCGATGCCGCCTGAGAACACGACCGTATCGATTCCGCCAAGCGCCGCCGCGAATGCCCCAATCCACTTTCGCGCCGCGTAGCAGAACAGCGCGATCGCCTCCGCAGCGCGTACATCGGCGGCTTCGCGCGCGAGCAAGTCGCGCATATCGCCACTGGTCTCGGACACGCCGAGCAAGCCCGATTCGTGATTGATGATATCGTTTAGCTGTTTGGCGTCCAGCTTGCCCTTGTCAAGCAAGCACCACGCGACGCCGGGATCCAGATCACCGGATCGACTGCCCATCGGTAATCCGCCCGCGGGCGTGAACCCCATGCTCGTGTCGATGCTCTTGCCGCCGTGGACCGCGGCCATACTCGCCCCATTGCCCAGATGCGCCAGAATGACGCGGCCAAGCGCGGCCTGTCTGCCGGCAATGCGCTCGAGCTCTTCGACGAGATAGGCATAGGACAGTCCGTGGAAGCCGTAGCGTCGAATGCCCTCAGCGTCGTAGCGGCGCGGGATTGGCAAGAGCTGTGCGACGCGCGGCAGCGTGCGGTGAAACGTCGTATCGAAGCAGGCTACTTGGGGGCAGTCCGGATCGCGCTTCCGGAACGCGTCGATTAATTCAAGCTCGAGCGGCAGATGGTCCGGATCGTAGGGCATGATGCGACGAAGCTCGTCGAACATTGTCGGCGTGACGCGCGCTGGCTCGCTGTAATGCATGCCATGCACGACCCTGTGCCCAACGGCCGCGATCTCGTTGATGCGTTCGCCGAGGCTTTCGATCAGCACTTGCGCTGCAGCGCGGTGATCGGCCGCTTCGACGTGGCGGCTGCGTGGCTCGCTGCGACCGGCATCGTCGACGGTAAGTCGAGTGTCCGGCAGGCCGATGCGATCGATCGTGCCGGACAATGATCGCATCAGGCGCTGCCCGGTTTGGTACAGCGCGAACTTGATGCTCGACGAGCCGCCATTCACGGTAAGGATCGAGCACCCGGGGGTTCGGCCGGCCGCAGCGTCGGTTTTCACAGAACGTTCTCGACGTAATCGTTGTCGAGCAATGTATTGTCGACGTCGAACAAAAAAAGCGACTTCATCCGCCGCCTGCATATCGCTCCACTCCTCTATGTATCTGCTTGACACAAACAAACCGTATTGTCGACCGCTCTTTCAGCCGCTTTCGTGCCGCGAGGTTCGCGGGTGCGCGAAGGCCGGAGTTGGCTCGTCCGTCTGGGCCGCGATCCCCGCCTGCAAAAGGGCGAGGGCCGAGTGTCGATCATAGGCGAACCGGAACACCGAGATCTTCGGGGCTGATCATGCCGTGGCGCGTGAGCGCCTTGAAGTTGATAATCTCGTTCCAATAGCTCGACCCGTAGAGAAGAATCGGGACTGCGCATCGGCTTGCTACGTTTTCGCTACGGTTGGCAGAAGCAATACCGCAGGAAGCAACGCAACATATTGATTAATTGGCTCCCCGACCAGGGCTCGAACCTGGACCGGCGGATTAACACCCGTCACGCCTGAACGAAAATGCCTCGCTCGCATCCGAGGGTACAGACTTGGGCGCGAGGCGAGGCGGTGGTCAAGAGAGGGCTAGACGAAGGGACCTAGCCCTGTTGCAAGCTGATCGACATCACTCGTTGGTGGGTGCCCCTTGTGTATCACTTCCGGAAAAACTTCGCCAACCGGCCCGAGAACGTTTCCGTGTCCGGGCCCTGCGCAACGTTACTTTGATCGTTGGCGACCCCCGAGCCGTTCGGGATTTGCCACACGGCCAATGAGGACGACGACAGCGCCTGCAGCTCGGGCTCCGTCAGGCCATTCGGGTGGCTCCGGCGCCACGATGGATCTGCGGGCGCGCTGGCAAGGACCGGATGATCGACTTGAAACGCGGACGCGGCCAATGAGGACGACGACAACGCCTGCAGTTCAAGCTCCGTCAGGCCATTCGGGTGGCTCTGCCGCCAGGTAGGGCTTGCGGCCGTGTTGCGGAGCACCGGCTGATTGAAGTAGGCGTACGATTCGCCGCCGAATCGGCTCATGCTGCTGTCGTCGGCCAGTGCGAGGCTGGACGCGCCGAGCGCGAGCGCCGTTGCTATTACCACCTGCTTGCTCAGTGACTGCGGTTTGCGAGACATGGCTTGCTCCTTTGAAGTTGCTGCTGTTGAAGATGGTTCCGGTGCACATTCGAAAGCAATTTGTAACAAGGCGTCGTAGGCGTGGCTGCGATGCCGCACGAGTACGCGCTACCCGATGGTGTGTCTGCCGTCGCACCGGAACAAGGAACGGCAACATCATCGAGGACGCGGGCTCGCATACCCATCTGACTGTCAGGAGGTGAGCGTTATGCCCAATGGAATAACAAAGGTGATCTGCAGGTCGCGGTGCCGAGCGTGAACCGGTGTGCTGGCTGTTCTTGCCTGGGCGAGCAGTATTCGGTGCGAACCTCGAACGACCAGGTTCCGAGGCGACGACCGGCCGGCACGCCGCGCGGTCCGCGCCTGTTGGCTTATCGTGACGACGAACGGTGCCTATTGCGAAATGTCTTCGCGCGCAAGCCGTTGGACAAACGCCGACAACACGGCGGGCTCGGCATCGGACACCGCGACCCAGTCCATGCTCGGGCCGTTTGCGCGCGCAACGTTGAATCCGCGCAGGGTGCGCAGCGCCGACATCGGCGCGTGCGACGTTTCCGGCCGCACGAAGACGTCGATCGTGTGTTGACGGTAGCGGTAGACAAGCGTCGCAACCGGGCGCCGATCGACATAGTCGAGCCGGCCTCCGATTAGCGCGAACCCTTCGTTCGCCAGGTCCTGCACGGGCGGTGAATAGTCGAGCCGTGCGGAGAGCCACGGTTTGACGGTATGCCTGTCCGATGATGCGACCTCGATCAGATGGTCGTCGAGCGTCGCACGAACGTGCGTCGCGACCGCCGCGACTGCGAAGTCCTCGTTTGCGCGCCACGCGAGAACCGTCGTGCCGAGCATCCACGCGAATACGCTGGCCGTGCAGCCTGCGAGCACGCCGCCGGTGAGCCAGCGCCAGCGATCGCTCGTCGGGCGTGACTGAGGCGGTACAGATGCCCGCACGGCGCCCACCGTCGCACGAACCCGAGCATGCAGCGCCGGCGACGCGACAAAGTAAGGCACCTCGGCACGAATCCGCCCACGCAGTTCAAGCATGCTCTGGCAGCTGGCCGCGCAACCGGCGCAGCCAAGCAGATGCTTCTTGATCGAGTAGTTTCGCAGCGCGTCGACTTCACCGTCGGCGTACGCCGCGACCAGGGTTTCCGCTTGTTTGCAGTTCATTGTCATCTCCAGACGTCAGTTCGCCGCGTGCAAGAGCGGCGAACGCTGCAACAGGCCGCGGGCGCGCGCGAGACGCGACATTACCGTGCCGATTGGTATGTCGGCGATGCTCGCGATCTCCTTGTACGAGAGCTCTTCCAACTCGCGCAAAATCAGTACCTCGCGATAGGCCAGCGGCAGCGCCGCGACCGCGTTGGCCAGCGCCTTTGACTCGGCGTTGCGCAGAAACGCCTGCTCCGGATCAACGGCGGCAGGATCGACCGCCATGTCGATCGCGGTGCCGTCGTCCCGTGCGATCTCCGCTGGACGGTTGCGCTTGCACCAGTCGTAGGATGCGTGGCGCACGATGGTCAAGAACCACGCGCGGGCGTCGCCGCCGTTCAGCGAGCCGACGTACTTGAGCGCACGCACGCATGCTTCCTGAACGACGTCCTCCGCATCGTTGGCGTCGCGCGTCAGCCACCGCGCCAAGTTGTATGCGGCATTCAGGTGCGGCAAGACCAGTTCCTCGAAACGGGTGTGATCGGACAAATCTGCGCTCCATGCTTTCCTGCCTGACACCGATGCCGGCGGTCTTATTCCGACGGGAATAATCTCCATCGGCGCGCGGTATAAGGTCCAGCCGATCCGAGTCTGCAGATCATCTAAATAGGTCGAGTTACCAGTGCGCACGTTGACTGCGCCGACGCTGAGAAGCACTTCGCGTCGTTTGATGAGCTCGAAGTCAACGAGCTCTTCCAGCGTTGTCCGCAGCGGATCGATGTCGTAGAACGCTCAGGGCGCCCGGCGCGCCGTCGGGCATAAACGCACGCGGCAGCCGTGGACCAAGAATGGAGGCGCCGCTATGGTGACGCCCGAAGACACGCGGTGCCAGAACGAACGTAAGCGCTCGATGCGTTGCTTGGCGGATTGCCGGCAATCAGGGCGCCGTTGATGGCACCCATCGACGCTCCGTTTTGCCGAATGCAACTGCTCGGTGCTTCACGCGACCACGGTGATCGTTCCGCTCATCGTCTCGTGCCCGGAGCCGCAAAAAATGTCACAAAGGAAGGTGAATGTACCTGGCTTGTTGGGCACAAGGCGCACCCTGGCGACCTGGCCTGGAATGATGTCCGCCCGAACGCCGAAGTCGGGCGCATTGAAGCCCATGAGGACATCGGCCGTGGTGAGTTCCAGAATGACCGGGACGCCCTGCTTCAGGGTGAGTTTGTCAGGAGTGTAGGTGAATCTCCGGGCCAGCATCTTGATGACCTGCTCCTCCGGCTGCGCGGCCGCACGCAGGCCGATCGTTGCTGTCCCCAGCAGCAACCCGCTCAACGCCATCGTCAATCGTCTTCTCGCGGCTTGCATCGCATCATGCCTTCACGACTGGAAGCTCAGTGAGCTTGAACTCGGCGTTCTTCGCCTCCGCCTCGATGTCGCGGAAGCCAAGGCCCTGATAGGGATGCGCAGGGTCCCATGGCAACGGGTTACGTTGCGGCTGCGAGCCCGCCACGGGTAGCGGAAACATCAGCCCCTTGGCCGCGTGATGCGCGATGTGCCCTGTCATCTTGTGGTGCTCCTGATGAATGTGGCCGTAGAACACCGTGACGTTCGGGTGGGGCATCAACAGATCGATCGCCTGCGCGCCGTCGCGCGTGGCCCAGTCCCATTGCGGATAGAGGTCGAACAGGGGTCGGTGCGTGAGCACGACGATGTTTGCCTCTTGCGGTTGCTGCCGCAGGTCCGCAGCGAGCCATTGCAGCTGCTCGTCGCCGATCAGCGCGCGCGGATCGGAGACGTTGTCCAGCGCGATGAAGTGCACGCCCTTGTGGTCGAACGTGTAGTGGGTCTTGCCAAAGAACTCCTGGTACGCCTCGCCCCGGTCGAGTGAAGCATCGTGCTCGCCGGGCATGAAGCGGACGTCCTTCACCTTGAGCTCGCTGACGATCTCCTTGAACTGGGCAAGGCGCTGCCTGCGTTCCTTCGGGTCGTCGGTCGTGTGCGTCAGGTCGCCCGTGAAGACGATGAAATCGGGCTGCTCGGACATGCTGTTGACCGCGGCAACGGCCTTCTTGAGCGTCCCCTTGGCGTCGGGGTTGGGGGGGCCTTGGAAGCCCCAATGCGTGTCGGACAGCTGGACGAAGTAGAACTCATCGTAAGTCCCGCCCTTGGCCGCGCCCATTGTGCCCGCGGCGCGCGCCGCCCCCAGACTCGAGGCGAACACGACACCGCCCAAGCCTGCCAGTTTCAGAAACTCTCGCCGATCTATCGGGTGCCTCACGGTCAGCTCCTTGCGGAAAAGAAGGGGTTACGCAATGCCATACCCCTGCGCGGCCAAAAATATTCCCGCGGCGTTGGGTTCATGGATTCCGGCATAGAGCCAGCGCGCGATCGGTACCAGTTTTCACTCGCATAACGCTTGCCCACCGAGTTCATCGTTGCTAGCCCCGAAATGCCATTGTTATTCCTGCCAGCCTATCGGATGACGCGCCGCGACCTCCGCCTCGGATCGAGCTTGTTGCTGTTCGCCTACGTTACGGCGGACCTCGCCAATCACGCGCTATGGCTGGTGTCGTGAACGTAGCGGAGGTCGGTCTTCGCGTGGCGGTCGCGTTCTGGCACAGCCTTCCTGGAACGGTGCGATAAATCAGGCGTCGCGTCGCGCAGCATCACGTGCGCAAGCCAGTCGTGGAACGGCGCCCGCGCCGGGCGCGCTCCGCGCTTGCGGGGCATTCATACCTCGCTTCCATCGCCATTATTCCCGAAGGAATAACGTCACGACCGTCGGAATACACACGTCGGAATAAGCAGCATCCGGTGGATTGACTGCACCGGTTTGCACGAGCCGGTCGGGCGGCGTCTCGACGCCGCCTGAAATCCGACAAGCGCGTGATGCCCACGACGCCTAGGTGCGGGTCGAGAACACGTGCGTCGTATCGAACGTCTGCGGCACGAGGAAGTAGGGAAGAAACATTTGCGACTTAACAGCAACCCATCGAGCGGAAGGTCCAGTCATGGAAACCAATATTGCACTGAAAGCGAAGACGCTTGCGTTAGCGATCGCCATCGGCGTGGGCGGCCCGGCAACCGCGGCTCGGGCCGATGAGCTGCAAGATTTGAAAGCACAAATCGAGGCACTGCAAAAAAAAATCGGTGAGCTGGAAATGAAACAGGAGACCGCGGAGAAGAAGCAGGCGGCCGTTCCGGACAATGTCGTCACGGGCGGGGCCACTAGGGGCTCGTTCAAGCTGCCCGGGTCGAATACGTCGGTGACCGTGGGCGGCTACGTGAAGCTCGACGCGGTCTTCAGCAATCCAAGCGCCGGCGTGGACACCAAAGGAGACCTGTTCCTCGATCCAACCACCATCGCGGTCGGCCCGACGGCAGGCGACAACGAGCGCAATCAGGTCAAATTCGGGGCCAGGGAGTCGAGGCTGTTCGTGAAGACGAATACGCCGACCTCGATGGGTGACTTGAATACGCACGTCGAATTCGACTTCTACGGCGCGGACGGCAATGAAAGCGTGAGCAATTCGCATGGCTTCAGACTTCGTCACGCCTATGGAACACTCGGCAATTTCCTCGCCGGGCAGACCTGGACCAACTTCATGAACCCTGCAGCATTGCCCGATACCTTGGACTTCGGTGGTCCGGTCGGGCAGATCTTCGATCGGCAGGCGCAAGTGCGCTGGACGCAGCCGTTCGGCAGCTCCGGATCGACAACGCGCGGCCTATGGTCGGTTGGGTTGGAGAATCCCGAAACAGTGGTGCAAATCCCGGGAGGCGCGAGCTTCCGGGCCGACGACGACCGCATTCCGGATCTCACCGGACAGGTCATGTTCAACACGTCAATGGGCAAGATCTCGGTGCACGGCCTGGTGCGGCAGCTACGCGTCGACTCCGCCGCGACACCGGCGGCCGTGAGCCAGAAGTGGGGTGGTGCGGTCAGCATGGCTGGGGTCATACCGGTCGTCGGCAAAGACGACTTCCGCTTCACCGCGAGCGCGGGTAATGCGATCGGCCGCTACTCCGATGGCTTCTTCCCCGACGGCGTCGTCGGATCCGACGGGCAGATCCGGCTGCCGAAACAGTGGGGATGGTTCGCCGCATACCGTCACTACTGGTTCGACCAACTGCGCTCGAACCTCGTGTTGTCGACGGCGAGCGAGAGCAATCCTGCCGGCACTCCCGCGAGCACGAACAAGAGCACTGCATCGGCGCACGTCAACCTGATCTGGAGCCCGGTTGCGAACGCCGACTTGGGCGTCGAGTACATCCATGCGGATCGCAAAACCGAGGATGGGCTCCAGGGGAACCTGAACCGGCTCCAGGCCTCGGCGAAGTACGCGTTCTAGGAAGTTGCCACGATTGCTCGGTCAAGCGTCATCGCTATGGGCGATCGTCATTCGATGCACGTTCTGGTTCAACGGATCGCAAGCTCTCGCCAGAAATCACGGGCAGTCCTCTCGTCGTGTTTATCGGGCGCCTTCGGGCACCATGTTTTTTGGCCGCATAGGATGCGCAATCACATCATCGCTTGCGTCGAGCAGAAGAAAGCTCGGTTTGCGGGAATATCTGCATCGGCGGTGCGATATTGCACGCCACACGCACCAAATGAACACGTTCCACATTTACCCCAAAAGGAATCAACATGATCACCAAACTCTGCAAGCCGTTCCTCCCGGCTCTCGTCTTTGGCCTTGTAGGTTGTGCCAGCCTCCACTCATTTGCGACGACCGCTGGACCAGCGACACCGGTACCGACCTATCGGGTCGGCGATCGATGGACCTTTCAAGGGCAAGACGGCTTCCTTGCCAAACAGCGATGGGTAGAGACCCACGAAGTGATGGCAGTCGATCCATCCGGGATCAAAGTGCGCATCACCCAGAAGGGCGATGGAATCTTCAATGTCCGTACGGAAGAGTGGTCAGCGCCAGGTCAAGTACGTGTCGGTGCGCTCTACGACCATGAGATGCGATATTTCAATGTACCGTTACAACGCTTTGATTTTCCCTTGGCCTCGGGCGAGAAATGGAACCAGTGGGTGCGGAACGCCGATGAGACTATGAAAACCGACGGCACTATCAATCGCTACGTACGCGTCGGCGGTTGGGAGAAAATCTCTACGCCAGCTGGCATGTTCGATGCCATCAAGCTCGGCGTCGTGATGCGCCTTGACGACGAGAAGTTCTGGCGCGGACCCACCATATGCACCTATTCAGTCTGGTATGCGCCCGCAGTACGCAATGTGGTACGCGAGGAACGCGACGCAAACTACCTGGAAAAGTCCGAAGGCGATAGCGTTCGCACGCAGCATGCGCTACTCCAACTCAGCGATTTCACATCAGGCAGCAGATAACGTTAAAGCTGCCCTCGAGAAGAAGACGCAGCGCACGTCGCAACGCGACCTAGAATGAATGATCTGCTGGGCGGCCGCGTGTCTCGCTTCTCACTCGATGCACTGGTCAATATCGCCACCGCGATCGGCCGCCAGAGTTCACATGACGTTCGACCGACCGAGACCGGCCCGATCGCAGCCTATCGCGAGCATCAAATCAAGATGCTCTCATTGTAATGCGCCTCTTTTCTTCAGAGGTCATATGCAACGGTCGACCACCGCCATTGCGTGCCGCACTCCGCGCCGTAACAAGCGCCGCGATTACTCTTGGTAAGCTGCCTCGCGCTGATGCCGTATTCGCAAGATTCGGACAACGTCGAATGCGGGATCGAAACGATAGAGAGCGAGATATCCGGTTGCTCCCCGCGAGATGACGAGTTCACGAACCTGATCGTCTACTCGTCGTCCGATGAACGGATGTGTTTCGAGAATGCCGATTGCGCTTCTGATGCCATCAAGCGCCTGCGCCGCAGCCTTGGGAGAGGGCTCCAGCAGGAACTCGATAATACGTTCAAAGTCGGTGAATGCCTCGTCGGAGTAGGTCAAGAGTCCGCCGCTCCTTGCGCGTCACGCACGATCGCTGAGAACTACGTCGGTCTACCGCTGAACTTCGGCGAAAGACGGCCTACCGGTGTTCTTCAGAGCGCTGTCGTGCAAAGGACCCGGATCCCCAGTACGTCTATTCAACCATTGTGATGCAACGCCACCTAAGAAAAGCGCAGTTCTCGACGAGCTCGCGAATGGCGACCTTCTTGGCACCTCGTTTCTCGTACCATTTACCTGCGCCTGCGCTTCGCCACAGTCGTCGCAGTCGCTCCGTTCATTTTCGCGAGCGTCTCCGCCAGGAAATCCACCAGCACGCGCACCTTGGCCGAAAGCAGTTTTCTCGACGGATAGACGGCGTAGAGGCCAAGCTCGATCCCCCTGTACTGCGGAAGGATCTCCACCAGATCGCCACGCTCGAGATCCTCCGCGATCATGAAGCTCGGCTGCAGGATGATTCCGCGCCCGGCCAGCGCGGCCGCGCGGCAGGTATCGCCGTTGTTGGAGCGCAGCACCGGCTTCGTCGTCACTTGATGGGCAATGCCGTCGCGCTCGAACTTCCATGTATCGCCGGTCGACAGGTACGTGTAGGCAAGCACCGGATGGTGCGCAACGTCCGCAAGCGTCTTCGGCGCGTCTCGCTCCCTGAGATACGCTGCCGAGGCGCACATCACCATCCGCGTCGACGCAAGCTTGCGGCTCACAAGCGACGAGTCGGGTAGGCGCGCGATGCGCACCGCGACGTCGAACCCCTCGTCGACCAGATCGACAACGCGGTCCGACAACGTGATATCGAGCTTCACGTCGGGGTACCGCGACATGAACTGGCCCCAAAGCGGCGCGAGGTAGAGAAGACCGAACGTCAGCGGTGCGGTGACTCGCAGCGTTCCCGTCGGTCGCAACGCATTCGACGCAACGGTGGCGTCCGCATCCTCGAGCGCTTCGAGGATCTGCTTCGCACGCTCGAAATAGCCACGGCCGGCATCGGTAAGCGACTGCCGCCGCGTGGTGCGATTCAGCAACCGCACGCCCAGCCGTTGCTCCAAGCCGAGCACATGCTTCGAGATCACCGCCTTCGACGTATTCCGCGCGTCGGCCGCCTTCACGAAGCTGCCCGCCTCGACGGCAGCGACGAACGACTCCAGCGCACCGATGCGATCCATACGCAATTGTCAACGCATCGTGTCCAATATGTCAACCGGGACGCCGTTTATCGCGATTACGGAAACCAATATAGTTTGACTCATCGCGGACGCCGTACCGATCGCTGCGGCGCTGGAGGAGATTGACCATGAACGTCGTTATCGTCGGCTCGGGCAACATGGGTTCCGCATTGGCATCGCAGCTCGTCAAAGCGGGTCACAAGGTATCGATCGTCAGCAAGGATGCGGCGCACGCCGCGGCGCTTGCGACGAAAGTTGGCGCACAAGCCATGCCGGCCGGTTCCGCGGCACGCGATGCGGATGTCGTGATCGTCGCGACGCCTTATGCGGAAGCGACCGCGGCGCTGCGAGCGCTCGGCGATCTGTGCGGCAAGACGGTCGTCGACATCACCAATCCGCTGACCGTGGACTACATGGGCCTCACTGTCGGCCACACGACATCCGGCGCCGAAGAAATCGCCAAGGCGGTGCCGGGAGCCGAAGTGGTCAAGGCGTTCAACACCGTGTTCGCGCAGGTGTTGAAGGAAGGTCCCGATTTCGGCCGCGGCAGCACGGTGCCGGTCTTCTATGCGGGCGACAGCGCGCAAGCCAAGCAGGCCGTCGATACGCTCGTCAAGAGCATCGGCTTCGCGCCGGTCGACGCGGGACCGCTCCGCAACGCCCGTTACCTCGAGCCGTTGGCGGGGCTCAACATCTACTTCGGCTATGGCGCAGGCAAGGGCACGGGCATCGCGCCGAACTGGATTGCGCGGACTTAGGCGCACCAACCATCACCAACCTCTTATTCCAAGGACACCATCATGATCGATCCACGTACCACACCGTATGCCGCCCTCCTCCTTCGTCTGTCGCTAGGCGCTATGTTTATCGCGCACGGCCTGCTCAAGCTGCTGGTATTCACGCTGCCAGGAACGGCGAAGTTCTTCGAGTCGGTCGGCTTCCCCGGCTTCCTCGCGTATGTCGTGGTCGCGGTCGAGCTCGCCACCGGCGCCCTGCTCCTGCTCGGCGTTCGAACGCGGCTGGTAGCGCTTGCGACCATCCCCGTATTGATCGGAGCGGCTTCAGTGCACATCGGCAACGGCTGGCTGTTCTCGTCAGCGAATGGCGGCTGGGAATACCCGGTCCTTCTCGTCGTGCTCGCGATCGTGCAAGCGTTGCTCGGCGACGGCGCGTACGCGCTGAAGCCTGCACGCCCCGTGCTGCGCGTGCAACCAGCCTGAAACGCGAGCGGCGGTGTTACGAGATCACGATGGCCGCGTCGCGCAGCAAATCCAGTGTGACGCGGCTTGTCGTCTTTGATCTTCACATCCAGGTTGTGCGAGCTCACCTCCGATGACAATCGCGCGAGCAGATGGCTTCATTGAATATGCCCACGCCAAAATCGATGGGTCGCTGGCCAGGCTTCGCGCGCCGCAATATGCGTTGACGAAGCTAGTTCGTGTACCAGCGCAACGCGGCGCGTACTGCCGCAGCGTCATGAGCCTCGTCGACACGACGCGAGCGGCTTTTGTAACCTTGCCGCGTCGCTGCGTCGCAAATGCGCGTGCTCAGGCGAGCCTTGAGTAGCTGACGCACGCGAGGTAAATCGCCTAGCTGTAAGGCAGCCATGACGTCAACGCCGGCTGCGGCATTCTACTTTTGAGTGACTCCTTTCGGGAAACGCGACAGACGGCTCAGGCGGGGGCAGGAATCGCGCAATTCAGCGCTTAGCGTGTCGCGCCCGGCGACCCCTTGGTTCGTAGCTTTTTTGTCGTGTCGCGTCACGCCATCCCGACGAGCACGGAATGAGCGTCCTCGAGTCACGTAAAGCGAAAGGACACTCAGCGTGGACGCGCCCGCTTTTGCATGGACGGTTTACGGGCACCCTTGTTTTCCCAGAGGCGAAATCCGCCAATGAACGCATTGGCTTCGTCGCCTCGGCGGCAACCCGCGGGAAGCTCTTTCAAGTTGTGGACGTTGCCACCGCCGAGCACGACATCCTCGGGCTCGAGGGCTGCGATCAGGCGCGCGACCACGTCCGCGACATACTTGCGCCATTTCTGCTTGCCGTGCCGGTCCAGTCCGCGACTGCCGACATAGTCCTCGTAGGTTGCTTTCCTGTAGGGAAGGTGGCCCAGCTCCATGGGCTCGACAATGCCGCTCACAATCATCGCAGAACCGAGACCGGTTCCCAGGCCGAGGAAGAGCATCTTCCTACCCTTGTAGCCGCCCAATGCCTGCATGGCTGCATCGTTGACAATCTTGATCGGGCAACCGAATGCGGCGTGATAATCGAACCCGACCCAGCCACGACCCAGATTGTGGGGCTCCGCTACAGGCCGGTGATGGAGCACCACCCCCGGATAGCCCATCGACACCACGTCGTACTTCCACCCCTCAGCCAGCACCTTGATTCTGCTGACCATCTGTTCGGCGGTGAGCGTTGGCCCGGACGCAAACTCCCGATGATCCCGCTGCCCAGTGGCGAGTATCTTGACATGCGTTCCACCCACATCGACAACCAGCACTTTCATGAGCCGTCTCCTTCGGATCAAAATACTCGCCGGATTGTTTCATGCGCTCTAATATCTTGGCGATTTCGTTTGACGCGCGCAACGCACGAATGGCGATCGTCGCGCGGATCGGACTGCGCACACTCGCCCGCGTCATCCATGCCTATCCCACTCAGGCGGATGTGATCAAGAAGGCAGCCGGCGCCTACGTCGGCTCGCTCACAAGGCTGGCGCGCAAATCGTTGTTGCGGCGCTGGGTCGCATCATGAATCCTGACCAACCCCACGGTAAACAATTTGTGGCGCGCGCCGGATAGGGTGCGCGCAGTGTGATGGGTTCAACGCCAATCCATTCCCTCGCAAGGAATCCTATGGAACTCGGCATGATTGGTTTGGGGCGCATGGGCGCCAATATGACGGAGCGGCTGGTCAAGGGTGGCCATCGTGTGGTCGGATTCGACCCCAAGCCCGAGGCGCGTGCGCGAGTCGAAGGCAAAGGCGCCGAATCCGCTGCCTCGCTCGATATGCTGGTCGCCAGCTTGAAAGCGCCACGCACACTTTGGATGATGGTTCCCGCCGGCAGCATCACCGACGACACCGTGACTGCGCTGCTGCCGCTGCTTGCGGCAGGTGATGCGCTGGTCGACGGGGGCAATTCCAACTATAGGGACACACTGCGCCGCTCAAGCGCCGCCGCGGAGAAGAAGATTGGTTATGTCGACTGCGGCACCAGCGGCGGCGTGTGGGGCCTGGCCGAGGGTTACAGCATGATGGTTGGCGGCGACGAAGTGGTGGTCGAGCGGCTCAGGGCGGTTTTCGAGACGCTCGCGCCGGCATCGAATCAGGGTTGGGGCCGCGTTGGCCCGGTGGGCTCCGGCCACTTCGCGAAAATGATTCACAACGGCATCGAATACGCACTGATGCAGGCCTATGCCGAAGGCTTTTCTATTCTGCAGCACAAGCGCGAGTTCAGCCTCGACCTTCATCAAATCGCCGAGATCTGGCGATACGGCAGCGTCGTGCGCTCGTGGCTGCTGGACCTCACGGCGGATGCGCTGGGCAAGAACCCGACGATGGACGGTATCGCACCGTATGTCGCCGATTCGGGCGAAGGCCGCTGGACCGTCGACGAGGCCATCGATCTGGACGTTCCGGCGCCGGTGATTACCCTCTCGCTCCTGGAGCGATTGCGCTCGCGCGACACCGAATCGTTCTCCGACAAGCTGCTGTCGGCGATGCGCAACCAATTCGGTGGTCACGAGATCAAGAAGGAGTGAACATAGACAGAGCGTGAGACGCACAAAGGCGACCATGAAATTTCACGATCTGACACTGGCTGCCAGCTCAAATCCGGGTTACGACAAGTAACGCATCATGGTGGCCGATTCACTGCGAACCATGGAGCGAATTTCCGATCCAGTACACTATTGCAGTTCGCGATAGTTAGATCGGCTTAGCATGCGATGTTCGGGAGTGTGCCATCGCAGGCGTCGCCTCCTCCAGCTCCGCTGCGATCCCCGTCTGCAATACTCCAAGCGCGGTAGCCGGATCGTCGGCGAACTGGAACAGCGCAAGGTCTTCACGGTTGATCATGCCGTGCCGGACGAGGGCGTCGAAATTGATGATTTCATTCCAGTAGCTCGACCCGTAGAGCACGACTGGAATGTGGCGATCAATTTTTCTGGTCTGCATCAGCGTCAGGATTTCGGTCAACTCATCAAGGGTGCCAAAGCCGCCTGGGAACACGACCAGCGCGCGCGCCAGATGCGCAAACCAGAGTTTGCGCATGAAGAAGTAGTGAAACTCGAACGTCAGTTTGCGCGTGATGTAAGGGT
>WNGK01001238.1_pt1 | contig 27443 bp, 17 predicted proteins | sample 5400601 | NCBI WGS metagenome assembly WNGK01 (sample SAMN13153376, study PRJNA577476) | soil metagenome | isolation source: 60 cm soil or saprolite under Garry oak tree replicate 1 | place: USA:California | collected 2016-06-15
GTTTCAAGCGCATTTAGACAGCGCTGGGCACCTGCGCAATCATGCCAAGGCGCATCGCCACGAGGATAGCCTGGGTGCGGCGCTGCACACCAAGCTTGGCTATAATGCGACGGACATGGGTTCTCACGGTCTCTTCCCCAATATGCAAGTCGCGGGCAATCTCTTTGTTGGAGTATCCCCGGGCAAGAAGGCGTAGCACTTCCGCCTCACGCCCGGAAAGCACCTTCGTCCCTTCAGAGAGACGAGCTTCGCGCAGCAGCGAGGCCGAAGCCTGGGGGCAGAGATGGACCTGCCCTGCAACAGCAGCCCTGATGGCACTGCATACCTCGCCTGCCTCAGCATCTTTGAGGAGAAAGCCGCTAGCGCCTGCTCGCATAGCCTCAAACACTCTGGCGCTGTTGGGCATGCCAGTCAGGATAATCACCTTCGTCTCCGGAGCATCTCGGCGAATGAGCCTTGTTGCGCTAATGCCATCCCTCTGAGGGAGGTGCAGATCCATCAGCACAACATCTGGATGGAGATGCCAGGCCTCTTCGACTGCCCCAACCCCATCTGCCGCCTCCCCCACAATAACCAGTTCCGGGTCACATCCCAGGAACACCCGCAGCCCTTCCCGAACCATGCGATGGTCATCGACGATCAATACACGTATTGTCATGAGCGCTTCTCCCCGTTTACAGGTACGTCTCTACAGGAAGCTCAATGATGAGCATCGCATGGGTCATCGCGAGCAAGAGCACACGAGTTGTCTGACATTCCGAATACGTTCTAAATCGGTGTGTTGTGAGCAGACTTAGGATACTTCAACAGCGGGTGTGGACTCCGCACGAAAGGCGTTCCTCACACCGGGCAGCATGACATAAAGCAGGATGATGCCATTGACCAGGAAGGACACGCTGACATCCTGCCAGGTGGATGCACCAAGCATGGCGATGAAGTCGAGCGTGAGTTCGAAGAGGGTGACGATAACCAGGAAGAGCCAGGCAGCTGGTTCAACCCGCCAGAGCATCTGCACCAGCCAGATGTACACCCAGACCATCAACCCCCACATCAGGGCATACCAGAAGCTGAACGTTCTGAAGGCAACAGGGCCAACAAAAAATGGAAGGATCCCCAAGAACTGGAGCGCATTGATGGCCGCCAGGACAGCAGCGACACCAGCTAGAACAGCAAGAATAGTGACTCCTATGGGACGTTGGTTCATGATAGGACTCCTTTCGATGTTTATGGGAAAAGGTACTTCTTTCTTTCCCACGAACGTATGTAATACATCTTTCGCTGAGCCTTTTCACACAAAGGCCCTGTATTTGCCTGAATCTACGAGCGCGAGATGGCATCGCTTCGCTACGAGGCCGCCTCGGGTGCCGATGGCGTCCAGGCCTGGCAATCATCTACAGTCTCTCACCCCCTATCCAATCTTCAGTTCGCTGAACGCTATCTATCTCGCCATGGGAGGAAGAAATAATGATACCAAATTAAGAGCGCGAAACGAATCGCCATGTAGAGCCCGTAAACGATTCCGCCGGCCATCCATTTGCCTATCCAACCCGATGGATGTCGGTGAAACCTTGTGAGGGACATGCTGCGCTCATACGCCATTGACATGACATTATATTTGCCTGAAGAATTCATGTTCACACCCTTTCTTTCTTCTTTTCGCAGAGCCTCCGGCGCTGCGCACGAGACAAACTGGAATCACTGTTCCAAGTATAGTGCCCAAAGGGCGAAAACACATGCATAAATTACACTGTTTTTGCGCACCGTAAGACAGATGAGCACTACAGTGGTTTTCCCTATGTAGTGCATTTACACTAGACAGCTCCTGCGCCCCCAAAAAGCCTAACAACGTAGAGGTAGCGTGTGGGATGATCAGGTTCCCTGACCATCCCACACGCAACAAGATCAGCGATCGATGTGCTATGCTCTACTCCTCCCCGAAATCTTTGCGAAGCTGGTCTTCTTGCTCTCTGGACAAGTTTGTCTGAATGATCTCAAACTTCTGGCCTTTGACGGCCTCTGCAACCCTGTCCACCACTGCCCCACTTGTCAACAGGAACAGGGCCGAGGTGCCTTCCGTGACCTTTTCGCGCACCTGGTTGATGAATTTCTCATCAATCCCATATTTAGCATAGTGTCCGGCGATTGCACCTACCGCGGCGCCCACCGCCAGGCCGAAGAAGGGGATAAAGAACAGCAAGCCGAACAGCATCCCCCAGAATGCGCCACCCAGTGCGCCGGCTGCGGTCGTGCTGCTAAGCTGCCTGGTCTTGGGTTTCCTGGCCCCGACAGGCCAGGTGACGATGGCCGCGTCTTGCACCTGAATCAACTGCTGCTTTTGCAGGTTCTCTAGCGTCGAGAGCATCGTCTCGGCCCCTTCGGCCGTGGGAAATTCGAGGACGATTAAGTTTGCCATAGTTAGTTATTTACTCCTTTCGAGTTGTATTTGTACACGTAGATCAAGTTCAGAAGGGTTAAGTCCGATCCTCCTTTCCTTCAAAGTTTGATCCGGTCAACCGAATCTCCAGACTCCTGCCATTGCTCTACCTTCAGCATCACCGCTCTCTGGATCTGGAAAGATTCGGCCCTATACTGCTTCGACACACTCGACCGAAATAATTGGATAACCGATGTCATGCAGCGAATTGAGGACACCAAGCAACGCCGATTGGTCTACCAATCGACCCGTCAGGATCGTCATCGTATAGCGTTTCGGATCACATTCATGCTCGATCGTCATGCCACCACAATAATCGGACCAATTCACATCCAGACTGCCCAGGATGCTGATCCGGTAGAGCGCCGGTTCAAACGAGCTGATGTTTGGTCGGAATACTTCCATTGCACTTTCCTTATTGCCCAGAATATTGATCAGGTATAGTGCCGATCAGCAACTCCTTCTGAGAAACACTGTAGCCGAAGACGCACGAGAAAGCTATTCCCCAAAGGATATAGAAAAGGTATAGGTTTTGGATCAGGCAGATGATCCCCTGCCCGCCGACCTTTGTGGTCGACGGGTGCGGCGTGAGCAGGGAGTCAAAGCGACGGGAGGTGCAGGGGCCTAGCTGGCAGCCAGAAGACCAAGCGCTTTGGAGAGAGTGACGGCCGCGTGGCGATTATTCACGCTGAGCTTGCGATAGACATTGGCGGTATGCGCCTTGACCGTTCCAGACGTGACCACCAGTTCGCGCGCAATCTCCTTGTTCGTGAGGTCCCTGTCCAGTAAGCGCAGGATTTGTAGTTCGCGCTCGGTCAAGGGTTCCAGACCCTCTTGCCGCAGCAGCTCTTCCAGAGATACAGCTTGAGCAGCCTGAGGATTCATCGCCACCAGGATGCGCTGCAGGTAGGCATCCAGCTTGCTGTCTGCTGCGTGGTTCGCCTTTCGGCGTTTGCGCAGTTCCTGCAGCAAGGTGAAAAGCGGCGGCAGATCGGCAAAGGTGCGCAGGAACCCACCGGGACGCGCCAGGACGAGCGCGCGTTCCAGCACAGCCAGCGCTTCGCTCAGCCGACCTTGCAGATCATAGGTCCATACTTGTAAGGCCAATACCTGGATCGTCTTGCGTGTATTGTGAATGGCTTCGGCGTGCTGCAAGAGCTGGGTGAGCAGCGCTTGCCCTCGTGCCACACTCGCCTCATCGCCTTGGGCAAGCAGCAAACGAGCTTGTGTGATGGGCGGGACCTCTAAAGAGGTCATCGGACCCAGCACGGTTTGCTCCCCCGCCATCTCGAGCCACTGCGAGGCCTCCTCCACCTTGTCCTGCAACAGCGCCACCTGACCACAGAAGGCATAGGCCATCATGAGATCGCGCATGTTGTGCTCTCCCTGCACCCATTCGAGCAGCGCCCGAGCGGTCTCTCGCGCCTGGAGGCCTGGCCCCTGGGCTTGATAGGCTAAGGCTAAGCCGTACATGGCTTCCTGCACGGCCCACAAGTGTGCGCGGTACCGGTTGGCGACCACAACTGAGAAGTGATACGCCGCCGCATAGAGGTTATTCCATTCGTAATACACAAGACCCAGCATCAAGTGGGCCCAGTACTGGCTCATTGCCAGATCGGCCTGCTGGGCGATCCGGAGCAGATGCCGTGAGGTGTGTTCCACCTGTTGCAGTTTGCCCGTAGCCAGGTAAATGAGTACTTGAGCAAAGAGCAGGCGAGCGGTGTTGTTCAGGTGAGCTGATGGCTCTCGCAAAGCCTCGTTCAGTTCCACGAGCGCCACGTCTCCCTGCCCGGTGACCTGGTTTGAGAGTGCCAGGTACTGCAAGACCAGGCTCGCCACATGCGCCTCACCTGGCGGGATCCATTCCTGTGCGTAACGGGCACTCTCCAGGCTCGCCTGCGCTTGCCCGGTAAAGAACTGGACTATGCTCCACTGAATCGCAATCAGCGCCTGCAGAATTCTGAATTGCCGGTCTTCCGACTCACTAGCACCAATATCACCGGTTGCTAAGAGCTGCTCGGCGGCCGTCAACACGGGCGGAAGGTCATTGAGTTGCCCGTGAGCCTGCAGAATCCACGCCCTGGCGACAAGCAAGGTGGGACTGCTTTGGATCTGTTCCTCTGGCACCAGGCGCAACCAGCGCTCCACTTGCACCCACTGCTCCTGCTCGAAGGCCCACAAAAATTGGGCTTCCACCAGCCGCGCCGCCCCCGATGCATCTCCCGCTGCCAATGCGTGCTCGATCGCCTCCTGGATCAGTCCCTGGCTGGCATACCACGCGCTCGCTCGCCGGTGCAGCGTAGCCAGCTCCTCTCTGCTGATACGCGCCTGTAAGCGCTGCTGCAACAACCGCTGGAACAGGGGGTGAAAGCGATACCATCCCTGGCGTTCGTCGAGGGGGATAATGAGCACATTCGAGCGCTCCACCCAGTCCAGGCTGGCTTGCACGTGAGCCAGCGAGGTAGCACTCCCCATGATGGCAGCACCCAACTCGGCGCAGAACTGCTCCAATATCGAGGTGCGCACCAGCAACTCCTGCGCGGCAGGAGCTTGCTGGGCCAGGATTTCCTCCACCAGGTAACTGCTCACCAGGCGATCAGGGGAGTGGCGAAGCTTTTCAAGAAAGGCCGCGCCGTCGGCGCTGCTGCGCAAGGAGAGCGCAGCCAGGCGCAAGACCGCAATCCAGCCCTCGGTGCAATCCTCCAGCGCCCCGGCGGTCTGCAAGGCCAACTCCTTGCCCACCACGCGACTGAGAAAGGCGTGCGTCTCCTGCAACGTAAAGCGCAAATCACTGCCGCGCAATTCGCTGAGGCGTCCCTGGGCGCGCCATCGGGCCAGGGGCAGGGGCGGATCGGAGCGCGTAGCCAGCACCAGGTGGATCTGGGAGGGCAGATGGCCGATCAGTAGCTCAAGCAAGCGATGCACCTGGCTGCTATGCACGCTCTGATAATCATCCAGCACCAGGACCACATCCTCAGGCACATCGGCCAGATCATTGATGAGCAGGGTGGCCACACGATCAACTGGCGGGAACTGAGGGGCCTTGAGGAGGCTGGCGCTGGCCTGGCAGGCGTCGGGGAAGAGGTTTTGCAGGGCGGCGGTGAACGCGTGCACGAAGTCGGCCAGCTCGTTGTCGTTGTCGTCGAGGGAGAGCCAGGCGCTTGGATGGTCGATCGTCTCGAGCCACGTGGTCAGCAAGGTCGTCTTGCCAAAGCCGGCGGGGGCGCACACCAGGATGACGTTGCCGCTGAGCCCGGCGTTCAAGGGTTCGATGAGGCGAGCCCGGGGGATGACATCGCTACTGGCGCGGGGCCGGTTGAGCTTTGTGCGCAAGAAAGAACTGGGCGGGCCGGTAGGCACGGTAGAGACCGCGGTTTCTTGCACTGGGAGCTGGGCAGCAGCAGGCTGCACCGGGGGCAGAGAGATCGGCTCGGCGGGAGCGTGCTCGCTGGAGAGGGCCTGGGCAGCGGCCTGCAGTCGTGCCAGGGTGAGCGTGCGTGCGGGTCCCAGCCAGAGGTGGTGGAGCTTGCCTGCGCGCGTGCGGAAGGCTTTCCATTCCAGGGCACCGGACTCGCCTCCGCCCTCGCGCGCGGTAAATGAGCCAGTAAGATCGGCGAAGAGAAACGACGTATGGTGTTCCAGCCAGCCGTACCAGGCCGGCGTCCCAACGACAATCCTATCGGATCCTATCTCTGTTGAATATAACAGCCCGCCTTCCACACTCGGGATGGTTCGACGCATGTGTCAGACCCCTTGCTATGAAATATGATAACCTGAGAGCTCTCAGAAATGCCTGCCTTGAAGACGCAGTTTCTCCTATTGCCACTCAACTCTATGATGTCGCCAATTACATCTCCCCAATGTTCTTAGGTAAAAAAACACAACTACTATCACAAGTATACCACATTGCCCGATGTTCTTTAGGTAAAAAACAGGTAAAAAATACAACTATTATCACAAGTACAGCATAAACATTACCAACACACCTTCCCCTCTCTCAACAAACTACTGGTGGTGTAAATACGCTATATGGGCCAAACAGATCAAGTAACAGACGCAAAATACGATGCTCAAAATTGGTGTGTACATAGGTTGTGTTTCGCTCCTCAGATCATTATACTACGATCAGGGATTTACAGTGTTTTCAGCGAAACACATTGAACGTCAGCCTCTATGCAACTCTTCATACCGAAGAGAGGAAAATATTATGACAGATGAGCATAGCCAGATGCCTTCTACAGGAGATCAATCTGTAAGCAGCAGTCGCTACACAGCAGAAGTGGGCCAGGATCCGGCGCTACACACTACCACTCTTTCGCTCTCTTCTACTGATCAGAGCAACTCCTCGCGCAATACACTTGTCTGCATTGCTCCTGAGTTCGGCAGCAACCTGTTCCGTTTCCGTGTCGGTGAGCATGATCTGATTTACACTGATCAGCAATTACTCAAAAAGAGAGACTATACTGGGAACTTTGTCCTCTGGCCGTTTCCTAACAGAGTACGTGACAAGCGCTACACCTATCAGGGGCAGATGTACTCGCTTGAGGACGTACAGAGGCCAGGAAACGATGCCGCACTCGTTCACGGTCTGGTCTTTGATAGACCCTGGCACTATACGCAGCCTGTCATTGGTCCAGATGCAGTAAGCGTCACCACCTATATAGATATCAATACTGAAAGTCCTTACTATACAGGTTACCCTTTCGATAGCCGGTTGTCCCTGACGTATACGCTCTCCGGGACTGAACTAACCGTAACCTACCAGGTACACAATAAAAGTACTCGTGCGCTGCCATTTGGCTTTGCCCTGCATCCCTATTTCTCTACCTTTGCAGATAAGCACGACGTATTCGTCAGCATTCCGGCGCAAGCTGTCATGGAAGCGGACGACGAGATGCTCCCGACGGGGAGAATATTTGATGTCAGGAAGGTGATGTATGCCATGTATGACCTTCGTGAGCCTACTCCGATTGCCTGCCTCAAGCTCGATCATGTCTATACGCGCCTCAACCAGCCTGCGCTCAGCATTGTAGACTACAAAAAATTTGCGATGCAGCTTCACATCTCGGCCACAGACGACTTCACTCACCTTGTGATCTTTACGCCCGAACAAGTTCCCTCCCTCTGTATTGAGTATCAAACATGCTCGACAGATGCCATCAATCTGCAGCATCAGAGCACCGCTCTACGAGAAATAGCTCATCTTCTGGAGGTTCAACCTGGCGAAACATACAGTGGAGCTATAAGCTACAGTGTCGTATTTACTGCATAAATACTTAACGTTCGCTCATTTTCACAGGGTTCTGGAGCATCCCCGCGCAGTTTCGTAGAGATCGTGAGTGTTGGAACTTTAAGAGGGCCAACACCCGTTGCTGACTGGCCTAGCTGGCAGCCAGGAGACCGAGCGCTTTGGCGAGGGTGACAGCCGCGCGACGATTGTTCACGCTGAGCTTGCGATAGACATTGGTGGTATGCACCTTGACCGTGCCGGGCGTGACCACCAGTTCGCGCGCAATCTCCTTGTTGGTGAGGTCCTTATCCAGCAAGCGCAGGATGTGCAGTTCGCGCGCGGTCAACGGTTCTATGCCCTCTTGCTGCAGCAGCTTTTCCTTTGATACGGCTTGTGAAGCTGGAGGGCTCATGGCCACCAGGATGAGCTGGAGATAGGTGTCCAGTTTTTTGTCGACCGTCAGATGGGTCTTTCTGCGCTTCCTCAATTCCTGAAGCACTTTGACGAGCGGCGGCAGATCGGCAAAGGTGCGCAGGAACCCACCGGGACGCGCCAGGGCAAGCGCGCGTTCCAGCACAGCCAGCGCTTCGGGCATACGACCCTGTAGATCGTACGCCCACGCTTGCAGGGCCAACACGTTGATCGTCTTGCGTGTACTATGAATGGCTTCGACATGCTGCAAGAGGTGGGTGAGCAGCGCTTGCCCTCGTGCCACACTCGGCGCATCGCCTTGGGCAAGCAACATCCAGGCAGTGGTGATAGGTGGGTCCTCCAAGAACATCATCGGACCCTGCACCTCTTGCTCCCCCGCCATCTCGAGCCACTGCGAGGCCTCCTCCACCTCGTCCTGCAACAGCGCCAGCCGTGCCTGAAAGGCATAGGCCGTCACGAGCTCGCGCATGTTGTGCTGTTCCTGCACCCATTCGAGCAGAGCACGCGCGGTCTCTTGCGCCCGCGTGGCCAACCCCTGACCTTGATAGGCGAGGGCTAAGACGCCCATTGCTGCCTGCACCGCCCAAAAGCTCGCGAGGTGCTGGTTGGCGATCACGACGGAGCAGTGATAGACCGCCGCATCCAGGTCGTTCCATTCGTAATACACTACACCCAGCCACCAGTGGGCCCAATAGTGGCTCAATGCCAGATCGGCATCCTGGGCGAGCCGCAGCAAGTGTCGCGCCGTTTGTTCCAGTTGAGGCAGTTTGCCTGCTGCCAGATAGATCCATGCCTGAGCAAAGAGCAGGCGAGCCGTGCTGTTTCGATGCGTCGAGTGGTCTCGCAGCGCCTGTTGCAGTTCGACGAGCGCAACGTCTTCCTGCCCGCTGGCCTGGTTGTAGGCTGCCAACCACTGCTTGGCATAGCTCGCGACATACTCCTGACCTGGCGGGATCCAATCCAGCGCGGAACGAGCGCTCTCCAGGCTCGCCTGTGCCTGCCCTGTTCGGTACTGGAACTGGCTCCACAAGATCGCAATCAGCGCACGGAGAAGCCTGGACTTCGGGTCGCCCACAACACCCACACCGCTGTCAGTGGTCGCTAAGAGCAGCTCGGCAGCCGTCAGCAAGCGCGGAAAGTCTGCGAGCTGCCCATGGGCCTGCAAAATCCACGCCCTGGCGACAAGCAGGCCAGGGCTGCCCTGGATCTGATCCTCTGGTAACAGGTGCAGCCAGCGATCCAATGGCGCCCACTGTTCCTGCTCGAATGCCCAGAGAAATTGCGCTTCTACCAGGTTCGTCACGCCCGACACATCTCCCGCCACAAGCGCATGCTCGATCGCCTCCTGGATCAGTCCCTGCCTGGCATACCACGCACTCGCTCGCCGGTGCAGCGTGGCCAGCTCTTCTGTGCTGATGCGCGCCTGCAAGCGCTGCTGCAACACCTGCTGGAACAGTTGGTGAAAGCGATACCACCCCTGACGATCGTCGAGGGGGACAAGAAAGAGGTTCGAGCCCTCCACCCAGTCCAGGGTCGCTTGCACCTGTTCGTAAGAGGCGTCGCTCCCCATGACCACTGCACACAACTCGGCGCAAAACTGGTCCAGTATCGAGGTCCGCACGAGCAACTCCTGCACAGCAGGCGCGAGCTGGTCCAGAACTTCCTCCACCAGGTACCTGCTCATATTGCGGTCAGGGGCGTGGCGAAGTCGTTGCATGAAGGAAGCAGCGTCAGAGGTGTTGCGCAGCGAGAGCGCCGCCAGGCGCACCATCGCAATCCAGCCTTCCGTGCGTTCCTCGAGCGCCATCGCGGTCTCGTATGCCGCTTCCTTCCCCAACACACCCACGAGAAAAGCTTGCGTCTCCTGCAGGGTAAAGCGCAAGTCGGCGCGGCGCAGTTCGGTGAGGTGCCCCCTGGCGCGCCATCGGGCCAGTGGCAGCGGTGGATCGGAGCGGGTGGCCAGCACCAGGTGCAGTTGGGAGGGCAGATGCTCGATCAGAAAGTCGAGCAAGGCGTGAATCTCGCTGGTGTGTATCGTATGATAATCATCCAGCACCAGGATGACATCTTCCGGTACATCGGCCAGATCGTTGATGAACAGGGTGGCCACGTGATCCGGTGATGGGAACCGCGATGCTTTAAGGAGGCTGGCCGTGGCCTGGAACGCATCGGGGAAGACGGTTTGTAGGGCGGCCGTGAGCGCGTGCACGAAGACGCGCAGCTCGTTGTCGTTGTCATCGAGGGAGAGCCAGGCGGTGGGGCGAGCAATCGTCTCCACCCATGCGGTCAGCAGGGTCGTCTTGCCAAAGCCGACCGGGGTGGAGAGCAGAGTGACTTTGCCGCTGAGTCCGGCGTTCAGGCGCTCGATGAGGCGAGCGCGGGGAATGACATCGCTACTGGGGCGGGGCCGGTAGAGCTTTGCCCGTAAGAGAGAACTGGGAGGGCCGGTTGGCACGGTAGGGACGGCGCTCTCGTGCACTGGGAGCTGGGCAGCAGCCATGCCAGCGGGCGACGCGGGGCTCGACTCGGCGGGAGCGTGCTCGCCGGAGAGGGCCTGGGCGGCGGCCTGCAGTCGTGCCAGGGTGAGCGTGCGTGCGGGTCCCAGCCAGAGGCGGGAGAGCTTGCCTGCGCTCGTGCCAAACGCTTCCCAGTCCTTGGCGCTGGACTCGCTTCCGCTCTTGCGCGCGGTAAATGCGCCGATACGATCGGCGAAGAGAAACGACGTATGGTGTTCCAGCCAGTCGTACCAGGCGGGAGTCCCAACGACAATCGGCTCCTCATCTATCTCCGAAGGGTACAGCAACTCGCCTTCCACACTGGGGATGGTTCCATGCACGTATCAGGCTCCTTCCTCTGTGAGGTACTGGTTGCTCGCTGATCTCAAAACACTTCGCCTGGAAGAAACTCACATTGTTTTAGTGTACCCTCTTTCATTGCGCATATCCATCGTGATTTCACTCTATTTTTGCTCCCGTTTGAGCATAACCCATTGTCTGAGCATAGAGCGAATTACCTATAGCTCAATAATCTACTTCTTCACGGATAGTCACGTGCGTGATGCGTTCAATATAGGTTGAGCTTGATGTATTCGTCATGATGTGGAGCTACGCCAGGCCTGATTGATCAGGCCTGGTTTTTCACAGGCTGTCTCCACCCACAAGTTTTGCCTTTTTTGCTTTGCGCATCTGGAAAGCCTGGGTGATGAGCACTATCCCTCCAATAAACGCCCAGCCTCCGGCGAGAAGCTTGCTCAATGGTCCCAGCGCATCCAGGATGATCAGAAGCAATCCCAGGCCTATTTCGAACAGGCCCAGGAGCGATCTGCCCAACGACTGCTCACGTGTCATATCTGCGGTTCTGAAGCCGCCAAAAATGTTGATCAGCCCCACGAACAGCGCTAACGTACCAAGGATTCTGATCGCCAGCCCTGGGTCAAGATAGCGCTGATAAAAAAAGCGAAGAAGGAGTGCAGAACCGACAACAATGCCGACAAAGCCGGCAACAAACCACAATCCTTTTTTCTGATGTACGGAAAACCCCCATTGCAGGCTCATCAGTCCACTAGCCAGCCAAAAAACGGCCAGAAAATTCACAAACGCACTGCGGCCGATGTTGGGCCAGCCGAGGATCAGAATTCCCACAATCAGCGCGACGATGCCGCGAACGAGGTTAAGCCACCACAATCTTTGCATAACGCTGCCTCATTTCTTCGCCTCAGGCACGAAAATATAGTACGGTCGCATCCACTGCCGGAAAGACTTGCGCCGTAGCGACTCCTCCTGAGAAACACTGTAGCCGAAGACACGCGAGAAAGCTATTCCCCGCAAGATATAGAAAAGATATAGTTTTGGGGATTAAGCTGGCGGAGTAGGAACCCATCTAGGGTAAATGCACTACGAGAGACGACCACCTGTGTTGCTCGCTGTCTTGTGGGGCGCAAAAATAGTGTATTTAAAGGATGTGCTTTTGTTCCCCGCCAAGTACACTGGTAACTGTGATCTCTCTATGCCTTCCGTCAGCAAGGTCAGAAAAGCGAGGTCACAATCGAGTTATAAGAAGCGGCAGGAGTGGTCAAGCAGCATGCTTCCATCTTCGTACCGCAACGCATCAGTCAACGCGAAGGAGACGTACATGTCACTCAAGGAGTACAAACCGGGAACGACTTTTCCCGGGGTGATCGGCCTGACGGTAGACCAGTCCAGCCCGGCCTGGCCCGAACCCATGCGGGCCAGGGAAGGTGCGCCCAACGTGCTGTTCATCGTGCTGGATGACACCGGGTATGGCCAGCTCGGCTGCTTCGGCAGCCCCATCGAGACGCCCAACCTGGACGCGCTTGCAGAGGGCGGCCTGCGCTACACCAACATGCACACCACGGCCTTGTGTTCGCCGACGCGTGCGTCATCACCGGGCGCAACCACCATTCCAACGCTATGGCCGCCATCACCGAGCTCGCCACCGGCTATCCCGGCTACAACGGCAACGTTCCGTTCGAGAACGGCTTCCTTTCGGAGATGCTGCTGACACAGGGCTACAACACCTACATGATCGGCAAGTACCACCTCATTCCGTCAGAGCTGGAGTCCGCTGCTGGTCCTTATGACCGCTGGCCGTTGGGGCGTGGCTTCGAGCGCAACTACGGCTTCCTGGGCGGAGACACCCATCAGTACTACCCCGACCTGGTCTACGACAACCACCAGGTCGAACCCCCAAAGTCCCCGCAAGAGGGCTACCATCTGACCGAGGACCTGGCCGATAAGGCGATCCAGTTCGTCGCCGATGCCAAGCAGGTCGCGCCGGACAAGCCGTTTTACCTGCATTTTTGCCCAGGGGCCACGCACGCGCCGCATCACGTACCCAAGGAGTGGGCGGACAGGTACGATGGGATGTTCGACGACGGCTGGGATGCGTACCGCGAGAAGGTCTTCGCCCGGCAGAAGGAACTGGGCATCGTTCCTGCTGACGCCGAACTCTCGCGTCACGACCCTGACGTGCCCGACTGGGATTCACTTTCGCCAGAGCAGAAGAAGCTCTACGCACGCATGATGGAGGTCTTTGCCGGCTTCCTCTCCCACACCGACTATCACTTTGGTCGCTTGCTCAACTACCTGAAGAGCATCGGCGAACTCGACAATACCCTGATTATGGTTATCTCCGACAATGGTGCCAGCGCCGAGGGCGGCCCGACCGGCACAACAAACGAACTGCAGTTTTTCAACAACGCGCAGGAGTCGCTCGAGGAGAGTCTGGCGAAGCTTGATAAGCTGGGTGGGCCGGAGACCTTCAACCACTACCCCTGGGGTTGGACCTGGGCGGGCAATACCCCCTTCCGCCGCTGGAAACGCGAAACCTATCGCGGCGGCGTCAGCGATCCGTTCATCGTCCACTGGCCAAAGGGCATCCAGGCCCGTGGAGAAATACGCACACAGTACGCTCACGCCATCGACATGGTGCCGACCGTGCTAGATGCGCTGGGCATCGAGCCTCCAGCGATCATCAAGGGCGTTACCCAGTCATCCATCGAGGGAGTCAGCTTCGCCCACACCTTTGACGATGCCAACGTGCCCACCAGGCACCACACCCAGTACTTCGAGATGTTCGGCCATCGCTCGCTATACCACAATGGCTGGCGGGCAGTCTGCCCCTGGCCTGGCCCTTCATTCACTGAAGCCGGCAAACCTTTCGGCGCGCCCATCTCGGCTGAGACACTGGCTGAGTTGGATGCCCATGGTTGGGAGCTCTACCACGTGGCAGAAGACATCGCCGAGAACCACAATGTCGCCGCCGACAACCGGGAGAGGGTGATCAATATGATTGCGACCTGGTACGTGGAAGCGGGCAAGTACAAAGTCCTGCCTATTGACGGGAGTGCCGTGCAGCGGCTTATCCAGGAGCGCCCGCAACTGACGGTAGACCGCCTCTCATACACCTACTTCCCGGACACGCAGACGGTGTCGTGGTATGCCTCGGTGCACGTGCTCAACCGCCCGCACAGCATCACCGCCGATGTCGAGATCCCCAGGGGCGGCGCGGAGGGTGTGCTGCTCTGCCAGGGCACGGGTGTGGGCGGCTATGCGTTCTACGTCAAGGACGGCAAGCTCAAGTATGCCCACAACTATGTTAGCAGGGCTATCTATCAGGTCGAGTCAGTGGAGCCCGTGCCGGAGGGCCGCCACCAACTGCGCTTCGAGTTCGAGCCGACCGGCAAGCCCGACATCCCGCATGGCAAGGGAGCGCCGGGGCGAGGCCTGCTCTACATCGATAGCAAACTGGTTGGAGCGACCGAACTCCCGGTCACTACGCCAGTCATCTTCAACCCGGGTGGTCTGACCTGCGGCGCCAATCCCGGCTTGCCCGTCACGCCGGAGTATCCGTCGCCGTTCAAGTTTACCGGCAAGATCTACGGCGTAACGGTGGATGTCAGTGGCGACCTGATCAGGGACACCGAAGCCGAGCTGAGCGCGGTCATGGCGAGGCAATAGTGAAAAAGGCGGGATGCAGGAACATGGATCTCGCCCGCGCGAACGAGACGGCTTTTGCATTGCTGCGATGCCATCTCGTGCTCGCACCCCTGCGGCTTGATTGTCTCAATTGATCGGATACGTGAACAGGTGAGACAGACCAAAGAGAAGCATTGCAAGGGCAAGCGCTAAGATCACCGCTCTGACGGTGTTCCACTCGAAGCGCTCAGCGATAGCTGTGAGGAAGAGGACCGTGGCAAGAAAGACGGCGTTGAGTACATAGTCGTCGCTGGGCTGACTTCTAGGTGCTCACAACGCGCAGGGATGGAAAACGCCCGGTGCGCACGTACCGCCAACAGACATACATCAGCAGCACTAGTCCCGCTGCGAAAATGATAAAGAGGAGCGTCAAAGACACCGCGAGTACATTAATCAGCAGGAGCAGCGTATTGCTGGTCGAAGTTATACGCGTCTGCGTGTCTGTCACCTTCGCGTGATACTTGTTGACAATCGCTTGAATCCGCGCCAGCGCGGCGTCTATCCTGGACGTCAGCTGTGTAACCGCCGCTTCGGCTTTTGTCACTGTGCCCGCTTTCATCGCTGCCAGTGTTGCACGCACGTCTTGAACCGCCGTCTGCGCCTCTTGAGCGCGCACTGACACCGAGCCCAGTTCGTCATTGAGCCGCGGCGCCGTTGTAGCTGGTAGGCGGTTGAGCGCCACTAATACGCCGTTAAAAGAAACAACGGCATCGTGAATGGTAGAAGCGGTCGATTGCGCGTTTTCAATGCGCGGGGCGAGCTCATTGTCAACCAGTTGGCTGAGCCTGGTGACGAGTGGACTGTTGGCCTGGATGCGGTCGCCCAGGTTCGCCGCCTCATTGTTCACCCGCGTGATGGTTTGCCGCGCGTCTTGCACCTGGGTATCGACGCGCCCCAGCCCGTTGTCCACGACCTCAAGTGAGTGCGTCGTGGTTGCGGTGACATCGGTCACCGCACTTCGTGCCGGTGCGAAGGCGACCCACAACCCCACCAACCCCGCCAGGTTCACAATGAATCCCACCACTGCGATGATCATGATTACCGCCAGCAGAATCCGCGTGGCGATACTGAGCCAACGCTTGCCTGCTTTGGATTGATTTGACGAAATAGCTTCACTCATATAATTACCCTCAGAACCGGGATGACCCCGCAAAACACATACAACGCAGCCCGATGTTGGCTTGGATTTCGGCGCAGAGTTTAGCGGCGCGCAAGCCACTCGTCCAGGCTGGCGCTTAACGCTCGACTTGAACGCCAGGAGCAGTCGCCCGAAATGAGCGTTACGATGGTGGTAATTCACCGCTAAACGTTTCCTCACGGAAAGAACACCGGTCACTGTTACCAGGGTACCTGAAAGGGAATGAAATTACATCCTCAGAACACACTATTATTTCGCCTTGCGGTCCAGTCTAAAACATGCCTGACTCGAGGTAATACAGTGTATTTGCACCAGGTACTGTGGTGCAGGGACCTAGCTTGCAGCCAGGAGACCAAGCGCTTTGGCGAGAGTGACGGCCGCGCGGCGATTGTTCACACTGAGCTTGCGATAGACATTGGTGGTATGCACCTTGACCGTACCAGACGTGACCACCAGTTCGCGCGCAATCTCCTTGTTGGTGAGGTCCCTATCGAGCAGGCGTAGGATGTGCAGCTCGCGGTCGGTCAAGGGTTCCAGGCCCTCTTGCCGCAGCAGCTCATCCAGTGATGCGGCTTGTGCAGACTTAGGGCTCATGGCCACCAGGATGCGCTGCACATAGGCGTCCAGCTTGCTGTCGGGCGCGTAGCTCGCCTTGCGGCGCTTGCGCAGTTCCTGCAGCAAGGTGGCAAGCTTCGGCAGATCGGCAAAGGTGCGCAGGAACCCACCGGGACGCCCCAGGACGAGCGCGCGTTCCAGCACAGCCAGCGCTTCGCTCAGCCGACCTTGCAGATGGTACGCCCACGCTTGCAGGGCCAGCACCTGGATCGTCTTGTGCGTATTGTGAATGGCTTCGACATGCTGCAAGAGCTGGGTGAGCAGCGCTTGCCCTCGTGCCACACTCGCCTCATCGCCTCTGGCAAGTAACAAACGGACTTTCGTGATGGGCGGATCCTCAAAGAACATCATCGGCCCCAGCACAGCTTGCTCCCCAGCCATCTCCAGCCATTGCGAGGCCTCCTCTACCTCGTCCTGTAAGAGCGCCAGGTGCCCCTGAAAGGCGTAGGCCGTCATGAGCTCGCTCATGTTGTATTGTTTTTGCACCCATTCGAGTAGGGCGCGAGCGGTCTCTTGTGCCTGGATACCCAACCCTTGAGCCTGATAGGCTGCAGCTAAGACGCCCATCGCTTCCTGCACCGTCCAAAAGTGCGCGAGGTGCTGGTTGGCGATCACAATAGAGCAGTGATAGATCGCCGCATCCAGGTTGTTCCATTCGTAATGCACTACACCCAGGTGCCACTGCGCCCAATTTTGACTCAATGTCAGTTCGCTCTTCTGAGTGATCTGGAGCAAATGACGTGCCGTGTGTTCCAGTTGAGGCAGCTTGCCTGCTGCCAGATACACGAGATCCTGGGCAAAGAGCAGGCGAGCAGTGCCGTTTAGTTGAGCCGAGTGGTCTCGCAGCGCCTGTTGCAGTTGGGCGAGCGCAACATCTTCCTGCCCGTTGGCCTGGGCGGCGATTGTCAGGAAGTGCTTGGCAAAGATCGCTACATACTCCTCACCTGGCGGTGTCCATTCCAATGCGGAACGAGTACTCTCCAGGCTTGTCTGTGCCTGACCTGTTAGGTACTGGAACTGACTCCATTCAATCGCAATCAGCGCACGGAGGAGCCTGTACTCATGGTCGCCTGGATTACCTGCATAGCCGTCGCTGGAATTCAGGAGCTGTTCGGCGGTCGTCAATAGGCGCGGAAGGTCTTTGAGTTGCCCATGGGCCTGTAAAATCCACGTCCGCGCGATAAGCAGGGTGGGGCTGCACTGGATCTGTTGCTCTGGCAGCAGGCGCAGCCAGCGCTCCATCTGCACCCACTGCTCCTGCTGGAAAGCCCACAGAAATTGTGCTTCCACCAGGTGCACCGCACTTGACACATCTCCCGAAGCCCTCGCATGCTCGATCGCCTCCTCGATCAGTCCCTGCTTGGCATACCACGCACTCGCTCGCTGGTGCAGTGTGGCAACCTCCTCTGTACTTTTCCGCTCCAACAAGCGCTGCTGCAACACCTGCTGCAACAGGTGATGAAAGCGATACCACCCCTGGCGCTCATCGAGGGGGACGAGAAAGAGGTTCGAGCGCTCCACCCAGTCCAGGCTGGCTTGCACCTGAGCGTTCGGGGCATCTTCGCCCAGGAGCGCGGCACACAACTCGGCGCAAAACTGCTCCAGCATTGAGATCCGCACCAGCACCTCCTGCATGGCGGGCGCGAGCTGGTCCAGAACTTCCTCCACCAGGTAACTGCTCATATTGCGATCAGGAAAATGGCCAAGTCGTTGCAGGAAGGAAGCCGAGTCAGAGGTACTGCGCAGCGAGAGCGCCGCCAGTCGCAGCATGGCAATCCAGCCTCCTGTGCGTTCCTCCAACGCCATCGCGCTCTGGCGTGGCGCTTCATTGCCCAACACCCGTGCGAGAAAAGCTTGCATCTCCTGCAGCGTAAAGCGCAAGTCGGCACCGCGCAGTTCGGTGAGCTGGCCCAAGGCCAGCCATTTGACCAGCGGCAGCGGCGGATCGAAGCGCGTAGCCAGCACTAGGTGCAGTTGGGGAGACAGATACCTGATTAACAGCTCGAGCAAGCGATGCACCTCGCTGGTGTGGATGAGGTGATAATCATCCAGCACCAGGATGACATCTTCCGGCACATCAGCCAGATCGTTGATGAACAGAGTGGCGACTTGTTCCAGTGATGGGAACTGCAATGCTTTGAGGAGACTGGCCGTGGCCTGGAATGCATCGGGAAAGACACTTTGCAGGGCGGCGGCCAACGCGTGCACAAAAACGCGCAGCTCGTTATCGTTTGCATCCAGAGAGAGCCAGGCTGTGGGGCGAGCGATCGTCTGCACCCACTCGACCAACAAGGTGGTCTTGCCAAAACCAGCCGGGGCAGAGATCAAGGTGACGGTACCGCTGAGCCCGGCATTCAAGCGTTCGATGAGGTGAGCCCGGGGGATGACATCGCTACTGGAGCGGGGCTGGTAGAGCTTGGTGCGTAGGAGGGAACTGGGAGGCACGGCAGGGGCCGCGCTCCCGGACAATGGGAGCTGGGCAGCAGCAGGCTGCTCCGGGGGCAGGGAGATCGGCTCGGCGGGAGCGTGCTCGCCGGAGAGGGCCTGGGCAGCGGCCTGCAGCAGTGCCAGCGTGAGCATGCGTGCAGGTCCCAGCCAGAGACGATGGAGTTTGCCTGCGTGTGTACGGAACGCTTCCCAGTCCTGGGTACCGGGCTCACTTCCACTCTTGCTCGCGGTAAACGAGCCAGCTCGATCGGCGAAGAGAAATGATGTATGCTGTTCCAGCCAGTCGTACCAGGCGGGAGTTCCAACGATAATCGGCTCAGTTCCTATCTCCGTATGATACAGCAGGCCGCCTTCCACACTCGGGATGGTTCGACGCACGTGTCAGACTCCTTGCTATCAAATATACACACCTGAGAAATACCCACTTTGAAGACGCTGTTTCTTCTCATGCATAATGCGGCACAGTATCCAGCGGGAAAGTATTGTGAGCATAAATCAAACATGGACTTCCCTATATAAGATGAGTATAGGATGAAAAGTGGGTAAGAGAACAACATACAATGAATGTATATATTATCTTTAGTTAAGGCAAGGTTCAATGGTGAAGAAGAGTCCTTGACCGTGTGAACCGTCACCCCATGTCATCCTGAGCGCAGCGAAGGATCTGTCGTGACCTGTAGCGAGATGCTGAGCGCAGCGAAGCATGACAGGACTGGACCTTTCTCTTGAGCAGGAACTGTCAAGTTCATTTGAACCTTGCCTAAGAGGTAAAATTGTAGCGTATGTTGACCGCGGTCTCCTGCAGCCAATCTCCTAGAATAGTATACGAGATAAATAGATCAGATCGCAACACTTAAAAGAGTGATCTTTACGCTTTTCGGTGATAAGTATTGTATTCAGTAAAATATGCAATGCCGCCCTCAAGTAGTTCGTTTACACTATCTCCTGATGATGTATCCAGACCAAACAGGAGCAATAATTGAGGGTCCAGAAGATGAAAATAGTGTATTCGGAGGATGTATTCTCGGGCTTTGCACACTATAGTGGTAGGGGGACGACAAAATGGGATGGCGATTACAAGATAAAGATTGGAACCCGCGTTTGACTTCAGTAGCCGATCCAGGTTCTAAACTATACCAGGAAGGAGCGGTGAAGAAGGCTTAGAAGATTCGAGTCGATGAATGAAAGACAAAACATTTTGGAGGGTAAAAGCATGCAAGATCCATCTGTGAATAGTAAGGAATCTCAAGGACCTCACGATGGTGCATCAGCACAACACCAGGATCCGGGCCCAGATCTTACACCGGAGACTTTATACCAACCTGTGCCAGAGCGGGCGCAGGCCCCTCCTCCAACAACACCGGTTCAACCCAGGCGTTCTGGAGGAGGATTACGTGCGGGCGCTATTCTGATCATGGCGCTGGTGCTCCTGCTCGTCCTTGGGGTGGGTTTATTTGCCGGTTGGCAGTTCGGCAGAAGTGGCTCCACCGGGACAAGTACTTCAACCCAGCCTGGCTCATCTGTAGCATCTGTTCAAACGCAGAGTGAACAGGTTGCGGCAACGTTCAAGCAAAGCGTTGTACAAATTAATATCACCACACAGAAGGGGGGTGGACTTGGTTCTGGGACGATTATCGACAATCGTGGCTACATTGTGACCAATAACCATGTGATCGAGGGAGCAAAACAGATCCAGGTGGAACTGTACGATGGTACCATATTGCCAGCTCAATTGACCGGCACCGATCCGCCTGATGACCTGGCTGTGATCAAGATCACGCCTCCGCAGCATATGGCAGTAGCGACGATTGGGGATTCGTCGCAGCTCACAGTCGCAGAATATGTGATGGCCATTGGCAATCCCCTGGGTATCACTCAGACGGTGACCTCAGGTATCGTCAGTGCGTTAGGAAGGAACGTTCCTGCGGGGCCGGACGTGGAAATCCTCGGCGCAATTCAGACCGACGCAGCAATCAACCCTGGGAACAGCGGCGGGGCACTCGTTGACCTGAAGGGCGATCTGATAGGTGTTCCAACACTAACCATCATCAATCCAGAGTTTAATTCGCCTGCCAGTGGCGTGGGTTTCGCCATCCCCTCCAATCGCGTGAAGCTCATCGTGCCGCAACTCATCAACACGGGAAGTGTCACCCATACGGGACGGGCATCACTGGGCGTGAGTGTTGGGACAGTCGATCCAACAGTGGCAGCGCAGGCTAACCTGTCGGTTGATTACGGCGCGTTAATAGTGAGTGTGACTCCAAATGGCCCGGCGGCTTCTGCAGGTTTGCAGCCAAACGACGTGATCGTACAGGTTGATAATAAACAGATCATGGATGTTGCTTCATTGGGGGATGCTCTCGCGAGCAAGAGCCCGGGTGATACTGTAACCGTGAAGGCATACCGTGGGAACCAGCAATTGACGTTCAATGTCAAATTGGGTGAACTGCAGGTGGCTGGCTAAGTGCTCTAGCAATCTCGATAGGGCGACCCTCACGGTCGCCCTATCCGCATCAATCTAAGAATGGCTGGAGGCTCGCATAGGGGCAAGGGTGGCTTTCCACGGGTAGGTATGGTGTGGCATCGCCTTGAAAGCGCCTTCATACCCGTAGGGGCGGGGGGCGGGTTGTGCGGGGTGGGGACGCTTGCGTCGCCCTGGATGAGGGCGGGTATGATGTGTTCTGGATTGAGAGTCCAGGTTGTGGGGGTGGGGACGCTTGCGTCGCCCTGGATGGAGGGGGAACGCGTGCATAGGAGCAGGACCAGGGCGACGCAAGCGCCCCCACTCCACTGCGCACCACTCCCGCCCCTACAAATGTGACGATCGGCTCCCCAAAAAGCCTACCCCTGAAAGAGGGGCGGGGGAAGGGTTGTGCAGGGTGGGGACGCCTTGTGTTGTGCGTTGCCCTCGTCCCCCTCATCGCCGGACAGGCATTCATGACGAAGAGATAGCTCTGCTCATCTAAGTCATCCACCAGTCAGGAGAGTTCTTCCTTCCTTTTCCCCACTACACAGAAAGAATGAATAAAAAAAATACTATCGAGGAGCCAAATTGACCACCCGACAAACCATCGCATCAACACCATTGGCAAATGTCAAAATAAACTTACCCATTTCCAAAAAAATTGTGTCGTAAAATCGGACACATTTTCCCAAAAATCTCTCGCATCTCGATCTCAATCGCTTATTGCCTCCAAATCTGCTCAAAGCGCCTACCTGCTACAGGTGTTACAACCGCGACAAGTGCGACAAGTGCGACAAAAAGGAAGCACCGTTCTCAAGAGGATTGAGCCTTTTCAATCCTCCTGTCATAGCATCAATACGTGTCAGGGAGAGAAGTGAACCCGCTTTACGAGAGATGGTTTTCCAGCGCATAGCGCGTGGCAGCACTGCGCGAATTGATACCCAACTTCCCGTAGATCGATTGAACGTGTCCATTGACTGTGTGCCGGCTCAGGACGAGGCGCTCCGCGATCTGGTAGTTGCTCATCCCCATGGCCAGCAACTGCAGCACCTCACCTTCCCGTGCCGTTAGCGCTTCATACATGAAGGGGTCAGGCGGTGGTATCAGTTTCACAGGGGAGAGCGAGGTATGCTCCGAGCGGAAGGTCGGGCGCGTGTCCGCTTCCTTCCCCTCCCTCACCTCGATCTCCGTGAGCTCCCCGAGCTCTCCTCTCTTCCTGGTATCCTTGGTGCCTTCTTTGGACTGTGCAGTTGCTGTGTCACTGTCGTCGCGATCACCTCGAAGGGCGTTCAGACAAGTCAGCGCATCCTCCGCGCCCTGTGTGTCTTCCAGGGAGTGGTAGAGCTCCAGGCCGTCTTCCAGCAGCCGCGATGCCTGCACGGGGTCATGCTGCCAGTAGGCCAGCCACCCGGCCGCATAAAGCGCCTTCGCGCGTACCGCGAGTGAGACCGCAGGCTGGTTCTCCTTGCAGGCCTCCAGGGCCTGTTCCAGAGCGATGCGACCCTCACTCACTGCGTCTGCCAGCACCCAGAACTGCCGCAGTGCGGCCGCCATCCGGAGCGCCGCCTCCCCCTCGTGGCGCTCCAGCAGCCACCATAACGCCGCCCGCAGGTTCTCCTGCTCCGGTTCCAGCCGTTCTTGCCACACAACCTGATCAGCCACGAGCAAGATGGACTCGACCTCTTCAGCGAACGCCAGGTAGTAGGTGGCATGGGCATCACAGGCCTGCTCAAGTTCGCCGCTGGCCTCCAGCCGTTCCAACCCATACCCGCGCATCATCTCAAAGGGAGACAGGCGGGGGGCCTCCTGCCTGGAGGTAGGCGGGCGCAGCAGGCTTTTATCGAGAAGGGATGCCACGCCGTCCAGTACGGAGATGGTTATGCCCCCAAGCGCTGCCGCAATGGCCTCTGCGGCGTGCAGCGAGCAGCCGCCGACGAAGACCGAAAGCCTGCGGAAGAGCGTTTGTTCCTCGGGCGAGAGCACGTCATAGGTCCAGCCCAGCGTCTTGTGCAGTGTCTGCTGGCGCGGCGGCGCATCCCGTCTGCCTCCCGTCAGCACCTGGAAGCGCGGTTCCAACCGGCCGAGCAGGGCCTGGGGAGGCAGCAATTTACTACGTGCGGCTGCCAGCTCGATCGCCAGCGGCACGCCCTCCAGCCGCGTACAGAGCTCGGCGATGGCACGCGCGTTCGCTCCCGTCAGTTGGAAGCCCGGCAGGATGGCCTGTGTCCGTTGCATATAGAGTGCCACGGCAGCTACACGCGATAGGTCATCGTATGCTAGCAGGTCACATAGATCAGGCACTTCCAGCGGCGGGATCGGGAATTCATATTCGCCCCCGACATGTAAGAGCGCCCGGCTGGTCACGAGGAGCTTGAGCTGCGGACAGGATGAAAGCAGTTCAGCGAGGAGGGGAGCCGCTGGCAGCACCTGCTCGAAGGTATCGAGCAGCATCACGAGCTGCTGGTCGCGTAAAAAGGTTTTCAGGTGGTCAAGCGGGGGGCAAGCATCCTCTCTCACAGGCAGTCCTAGCGCCTGTATGATAGCGGGGATGACCTGCTCGGGATCGTCGAGAGCAGCCAGGGAGACAAAACAGCAGCCCTGGGCAAACGCCCCCATTACTTCGTTGGTCAGGAAGAGGGCCAGGTGCGTCTTCCCGATGCCTCCGGGGCCGGTCAGCGTGAGCAGTCGCACTTCTGGACGCAGCAGCAGATTCCGTGTTGCGTGGAGCTCCTGTTCGCGCCCGATCAGTGGAGTGAGCGCTACCGGGACATTACGGAAGCGCCTGTGCTGTCCCTGCAGGGGCGAACGTCCTTCCAACGGAGAAGCTGCCGGAAAGGCCAGAAACTGGGAGGGAGGCGAGACGGCCGGGGCGACCTGGCAGGCCTCGGTCAAAGCGGTAGCAAAGCTGAGCACGTCCACGAAGCGAAGCGCTGGCTCCTTGGACAAGCCTTTGAACACCACCTGCTCGACGGCTAGAGGGATCGTAGGATGCCGCTCGCAGAGTGGTTCCGGTGCGGTATACAGGTGCTGGTTGGAGATGCGGGCAGCCGACCCCACAAAAGGGAGCTGGCCGCAAAGCCACTCATAGATCATCACGGCGAGCGCATATTGATCACTGGCGGGGGAAGGCTGGCCCTGGATCTGCTCGGGAGCCATGTAGGCCAGCGTGCCGAACTGTCCTCTGACCTGCATAGACTCTGTACCCGAAGCGAGCAAGGCCAGGCCGAAATCACTGAGCAGCACCTCGTGCTTAGGTCCCAGCAGCACGTTTTCCGGCTTGAGATCACGGTGGATGAGGTGTTGATCATGGGCATGCTGTAAGGCCGAAGCTAGCGCCATGACGTAGGAGACGATGGTGGGAAAGGGGACGATCGTGCCAGGAGAATGAAGCTGGCGCAGGTTGCCAAAGGGTGCGTAGTCCATCACCAGAAAGGGGACCTGGGCCTCCAGCCCAAAGTCGAACACGCGAATGATGTGGGGATGCACCAGGTGGCTGACTTGGCGCGCTTCGGTAAGAAAGTTGGCCAGGGTGGACTCGTCTACCTGAGCGCGCAAGACTTTGATAGCGACAGGGGTGTTCAAATAGAGGTGCTCGCCCAGGTAGACATTGGCAAAAGCGCCTGTGCCTAACGCCTGCAGCAAGCGATAGTTGCCTAAACGTTGCTCAACTTGTTCCATGATGCACTCCACTTCCTTTCTTTGGTGTGTTCTGCGTAAAATACTGATCAGATACTGCTGAGAATCACTGTAGCCGATTACGAGCGAGAAAGCTATTCCCCACCGGGTATAGAAAAGGTATAGTTATGGGTATCCTCCTGGTATGACTCGTGGCATTGGGGAGAGACCCGAGTTTGGTGCTTAGGCAGAGCTGAGCATATGCCATGATGAGGATTTGCAAAACCGCAGTGTGCAGGCCGAGTCTTCACCTCTCTAGTGTAAATGCACTACGAGGGATGACCAGCAGGTGGTGCTCACTTGTTTTGCCCGCGCAAAAACAGTGTGTTTTATGCATGTGTTTTCGTCCTCTGGACACTATACTGGGGGGTAGCCAGATGAGGAGGCGAGAGAAAACGAGGTCCAGTTGAAATCGGCCTTTGCTTAGGAGTAGCGATAAGCAGCACACTCGGTCGCGGCTCTCAGAACTGTAACCGGGATATCCTTCTTTTGAAGAAGAGAAAGGGAGAACTCGTATGACCCTGGGTCCTTTGGAGTATTTGGTAGTTGGATTTGAGGGCAATCGATTCACAGGCCAGATTCTGTCGGAACTACGCGCTGCGCGGGAGAAAGGCATCATCCGGGTGGTTGATCTGTTCGTTCTCAAGAAAGATGAAAATGGCGATGTCACGTCGATAGAATTGAGTGATCTGAGCGGTGAGGAAGCCGAGCAGTTTGGTTCCCTGGCCGGTGACATCATGGGCCTGCTCGCCCCAGAAGATATTGAGCAGACAGCAGCCTACATCCCTAACAATAGTACGGCCGGTCTGCTCTTGTTCGAACATACCTGGGCTATCGGCTTGAAGGAAGCGATCAAGAATGCAGGTGGAGTAGCCGTGGCCGGAGGGCTGGTGGCTCCTGAAGTGCTGCAGGCGTTGGAAGCAGATCTCGAGGCGGCCAAGCAAGGTGCCAGGCAGGAAAAAGCGGCAGTCAAAGCTGCTGAGTAGCGTAAAGAAGGAGGATACATATGTTAAGAAGAAGAAGACCACTCTTAAGAGCCGCCGCGGTGGGCGGAGTTGCCTATTCAGCGGGCCATCACATGGCCACGAAATCGGCGGAGCAGCAATATACGGATGCCCAGCAAAGTGCACAAATTGCTGATCTACAGCAAGAGCAACCGGTATACCAGCAACCAGCTCCGCCCCCCCCGGTGTATCAGCAGGCCGCTCCGCCTCCCCCGGTGTACCAACAAACAGCTCCGCCTCCACCACAGGCTGCTGCACCAGCACCGTCTGGTGCTACGACTGACGACAAACTTGCGCAGCTGAAGCAGCTCGGAGAGTTGCGTGAGTCCGGGGTTCTGACAGATGCCGAGTTTGAGGCCACGAAGCTGAAGATCCTGGGCAGCTTCTAATCACATTTTGAGCAAGAAGGAGGTAATGCCATGTTTCGGAGAAGGCAAGAAGGAGGAGAACAGGTACAACCAGGAGGGCCAATAGGGGCACAGGCAGAAGGTGGTGGACGGTATCGCATGCGGCAAAAGCTCGTTTCGTTCGGCGACGATTACTGGATTGAGAATGCCCATGGCCAGCGCGTCTACTTTGTCGATGGCAAGGCTTTCCGTTTACGTGAACACCTGGCCTTTAAGGATTTGCGAGGCAACGAACTGGCCGCAATCCAAGAGAAGGTCATGCACGTCAAAGATACCTATAGTATTTACCGCAATGGACAGGTGCTGGCCACGGTCAAGAAAGCTCTGATCACGCCACTGCGCCAGCGATTCGATGTTCACGTGGCGGGCGGTGAGAACCTGGAGGCGCAAGGTAATATCCTGGACCATGAATATGAAATCCACGCCGGACGTCGCCGGGTAGGGGAAGTCTCGAAGAAGTGGTTCCGCGTTGCCGATACCTATGGCGTGGATATCGCCCCTGGTAACGATGACATCTTGATCCTCGCCTGCACGGTGGTCATTGATATGATGACCGACGAGGGCAAATAAGGTCCCAACCCCCGCTTTCAGGGGTAGACTTTTTGGGGGGCAGATCGTCACATTCGTAGGGGCGGGAGTGGTGTGCAGTGGTGTGGGGACGCTTGCGTCGCCCTGGTCCTGCCCCTGTGCATGCGTTCCCCCTCCAGCCGGGGCGACGCAAGCGTCCCCTCCCCGCACAACCCTACCCCCGCCCCTACGGGTACGAAGGGGCTTCCGAGGCGACGTTATAAGAAACCTACCTGTGAAAGAACCACCCGGCCCCTATGAGTACGATACTTCCCCCCAAAGTACCTACCCATGTGGGCCCTTGCCGTTGCTGGATTCTCAGGTCAGATTCGACGGCGCTCACGGCGCCGCACACCGGCGACCGACATCGGTGACAAGGGCCTGCCAACCGGATCGATGAACAGCGCGCACGGCCCGGCCTTGGCCGGGAGCTTCCCGTCAAGAATATCGATGGTGTAGGTGAGGCTATCCCCGTCAAGTTGCGGATCGCGAATGGTCACCGTCACTTCTTCGGGGGTAGCATCCCCATCCT
>WNGK01001240.1_pt1 | contig 27431 bp, 23 predicted proteins | sample 5400601 | NCBI WGS metagenome assembly WNGK01 (sample SAMN13153376, study PRJNA577476) | soil metagenome | isolation source: 60 cm soil or saprolite under Garry oak tree replicate 1 | place: USA:California | collected 2016-06-15
ACAGTTGGCGCAGCCAGTGCGACCGCCAAACTGCCCGAGTGCTTTGGTCCAAACCAATTGATAAACCCGAGGAAAAGCAGAACGCCGATTGTGGTGAACGCAATGTGATCCTTGAGAAACTTCAGCCAGAAGATGTCTTCTGCGCCGGCAATGATGTAGGTCAGACCTGACCACCCACTCAGCGCTGCGGTCACGGTAAGATCCGCGATGAGCAGCAGCGCACCGACAACGGCAAGCAATCGTCCTTGCGAGCGCGCCGCGGAATAAACGCCCCCGCCATCGGGAAAATAGCGGCAGATGACAGCGTAATTGACTCCCACAAGGCCCGTGAGCACGCAAACCGCGAGAATGATCGGCAGTGACGAGAAGCCAGCGGCGACGAAGGCAAGACCGATGACATAGGCTTTGCTGGTGCCCCAGTCACCGTAAAGCAGCGCGGCGGCACGCTTCCAATCCAGGTTGCGCGGGCGGTGCACGCCCGCGGTCTCAGTAACAATTAAGTCGGCCATCTCGCTTGGCGTTGACTCTTCATCGCGGGCTCAACCGGTGACAAGCCCTTTCTCTCAATTCGCGAATGATGTCGCTTGCAGGTGTACCGCGACTTCGATCTCAGCGGTTTGCGGAAACATATCGAGCGGCGTTACCGAATTGATCGTGAATTTGTTCTGCAATTCCTTTAAATCGCGCGCCAGTGTTGGTGGATTGCAAGAAACGTAAATCAAGGTTGCCGGAGCAAGATCGACAATTGCTTCGCGGGTTTTCGGCATGAGGCCCGTCGCCGAAGGATCGACAATCACTGTAGTGGCGGGCGTGCCGCCCGCGGAGGGAGAAATTGCGGCTGACACACCCGCCACTACAGCGCCCTCTTTCAAAATCCGCCCAAGCTCAATGTCAACATCGCCCGCAATATAAGTTTCTTTCACAGTGGCGTTCTTTCTCGCCGCCTCGATGGCAAATCGATCCCAATCGATGCCGATTACGCACTCGAATTTGTCGAGCAATGCCTTTGTAAAAAATCCAGCGCCGCAATAGGCATCGATTAACAGTTGCTGATCTGGCGCAACCAGGTTGTAAACCAAATCGCGCAGTGCGATTGCGACGGCATCGTTCGTCTGCGAAAAGACCCGCGGACGCGATGAGGCGCGCAGTGTGTAATGCCCATCGCGCACACGCCGGGTTCGCAATTCCGCTAATGCGCGATTAACTTCGTCGCGCGAAATTGGGCAACGCTCAATGTCGATCAACCGATGCGAATCGCGCCGGAAAAATCCGATCATTCCATCCAGCGCATGGACGGTGATGCGATTGCGATATCCGTACTGTTCCTGCGATGGGATGATCGGTCGCATCGGAATATCCTTTAGTTTGCCAATGCGTTGCAGAATATCGCGCACCTGCCGCCATTTGATTGCGAGCTGATGTTCGTAATTGATGTGTTGATACGCACAGCCACCGCATCGGCCAAAATACGGGCAGTCCGGCGAAACGCGATCCGGTGAGCTTTCTTTAACGTCGACAAGCTCAGCCTCCGCGAATTGTTTTTTCTCGCGAACGATCTCAGCCGAAACGGTCTCGCCTTCGATTGTGTAAGGAACAAAGACGGCTTTGCCTTGCTCTCGCCCGACGCCTTTTCCGCCAAAAGCGATGTCTTGGATTTTTAGATCGATCGTGCGCAAGCGTTTAACTGTAGCCGTCGCCCTGCGGGCGACGCAATATCGCGGCTGTCAACCGCGTCAGCGCCGCGCTTCGCACAGCGAAGCGGTTACAAGTTCGCCCAGCGGCTAGGAAATCGCCGCTCCTTGGAGTGCCTGCTCAATCGCGGCTTGGAGCGTGTCGAGCCTTACCGGTTTGATCAGGTGCTCGGAAAAACCTGCCTGCAAACTTCTCTCGATGTCGCCGTTGTTACCGAATCCGCTGATGGCGATTCCCGGAATATTGGAAATGGCGCGTAACTGCATCATCAGTTCCATGCCAGTGCCATCTGGCAGCGCTACATCGCTAATGAGGAGATCGAACTTATTTCGCACCGCGGCCTCCATCGCCGAGCGCATATTGTGGGTCGCTGCCACAAGATACCCACGACGAACGAGTAATTTTTCCAGAGCGGCGCATGTATCTTGATGGTCGTCGACGAGTAGAATTTTCAAACCTTGCCGCGAAGTCTCATCTCTCGTTCTGACAGGGGCGGTCAGTGTTTCAGCCGGTGAGATAGTTTGCATCGACAACAGGAATGTTGAACCGCGATCGCGCCCGTCGCTTTTGGCAGTGAGGGTCCCACCATGCGCCTGCGCGAGAGATTTTGAAATGGCCAAGCCCAGTCCCAAACCGCCAAAGCGACGCTCGAGTGAGCGGTTTCCCTGCTCGAAGGGGTCGAAAATACGCTGCATGACTTCCGGGTCCATGCCGATGCCGGTGTCGCGCATGCTGATCGTCAGAACTTCCGGCGACGGGTTTAAAGAGGAGATGGCGATCTCTCCCTCTTCGGGCGTGAACTTGATCGCGTTCTTAAGTAGGTTCCAAATGATTTGCTGAAACTTCGCCGCGTCGGCCGCCACGTTGTGGGTGTCCGCCCGAAGGTTGAGATGGACGTGAAGTTTTTTGGAATCCGCTTCCGCGCGGCAAATTTCGACTACGTTTGAGATCGCGAGATGCGCATCGACGGGAACGAATCTCAACTGCAATTTGTCTTTCGCTATCCGTGTGACGTCGAGCAGGTCATCGATTAGTTGCGTTTCAAGTTCAACATTGCGATGGATCATGGCCAGGGCCGCCTTGGCGTCTTCAGTTTGCCCTGGTTCCGTCTCGAGCCCCTCCAATGCGGAAATGACCGGCGTCAGCGGTGTGCGCAATTCGTGTGAAAGCATGGCCAGGAACTGATCCTTGGTCCGGTTGGCCGTTTCGATGACTGCCTTTTGTTGCTGGAGCGCCTCCTCGGCCCGCTGCCGTTCCGCCATGCCAGCGGAAAGCGCCATCGCCGTGATGGTGAGCACAGCTGCCCAGGACTGCAGAGCGAGAAGGGACTGGTTCTCCGTTTCCCTCACGAACGGTCCGAAGCCGTGCAGCGTGCCCCAGATTGCGATCGCCGAGAGAATGAAAATACCCGTGGCCGTTTCGCGCTGTGTAAAGCGGAATGCTGTCCAAATGACAATCGGTCCGCAAATGAACGCGATTGGATAATTCCTGGCCGAAATTGCAAGCCAGCCGCCGAAGACCGCTTCGCTGAGGACGAACAACAGCAGCAGGAGGACGCCTACTTCAACGGCTTGGCTGTTGTTCCACCGCCGTTTTGATGCAACGCTCCACAGAATAATCAATGGAGCGATCAGAAGATCGCCCGTTGTGTCTCCCAGCCACCACGTCAGCCAAATCGCGCCATAATTCGCCCAATCGGCAAAACCACCAAGTGCAAGACTCGTTACACCAAAAAAGGGACTGATAATGGTGCTGACGGCTGCTGCGACTGCGAATTTGAAAACTCCTTGCGGCCGGTCAAAAACACTTGTGCCGCCGGCAAACCGATTTACCAGCCAGGCACCGCAGACGGCTTCGAGCGTGTTGCCAGCGGCGATGGCAAGCGAGCTGGCCACGTTGCCCGCGGTCGTGGCGTTCACCAAAAACGCACCGACAAAGATAGCCGGCCAGATGCGGTAACCGAGCAGGAGCAACACGGCAAGTGCAATTCCTGCTGGCGGCCATACCGGCGATGCACTGGCGTATAGAAATGCCAAACTCAGTCCGAGCTTGCCGGCAATGAAATAGACAATCGTTACAATGCCGATGACCGGCAACGCGGAAAAACGTCGCGATTGCATCGCCTGACCGACTCAGCGCGGTCGTTCTATCTCTACGCCGCTCTCGCGTGGCGTCAACTTTTAGCCCAGGTTAGGGAGGTCACGCCAGATCAGCTCGTCGATCCCGATCCTGAGCGATCAATAATCGCGCACGTAGGGATACTTCGATTCCCAACCCAGTTCGGGCGGAAACTCCGAATAGCCGGCGTGAATGTATGGAATATCTGGCGGAAGTATCGGGTAATAGCTTTCTCGCCATGCGGGAAAGGGAAACGTCAGTATCTCAAGCAGGCCAGCCACGTGCCTGGCGGCCGAGCGGCCTACGCCACGCCAGACACCGTATCCAGCGGCTGCAGAATTTCCGTCGTACGTGTTGATGGTCGTCACCGTCACAAAAACCTCCGCCGGGGCGAGGAAAAAATTCGAGAAACCGCGGCCGAGTTTGCGCGTCGGACCATAATCATTCGACGGCGGGTCTTGAATATCGGCGAAGGCACTGCCGGCAAAACCGGTCATTACTGCAAGGGCAAGGAGGGTTTTCATGGGACTCCCAAACAGTTAAATGATTTCGACCAGCAAATGCAACAACATTTTATTTTCGATTCTGGGCCCTGGCACGCTTTTGCGTTGCGATCATCGAAACCGTGATCGTCACCGCGAGGACAAACACTATAACTCCCAGCGAAACCCAGTTGGAAATCGGGTAATAGTCCGCAATAATCATTTTGACCCCGATAAAGCCGAGGATGACCGCGAGCCCCGTTTGTAGATAGACGAAACGGCCTATTAGGTGCACCAACAGAAAGTAGAGCGATCGCAAGCCGATGATCGCACAAATGTTCGAGGTATAGACAATAAATGGGTCCTGCGTGATGGCGAACACTGCTGGAATTGAATCGACCGCGAAGATGAGATCCATGATGTCGATGACGATCAATGCCAGGGCCAGCGGCGTGAGCATCCATCGGCCATCCACGCGCGCTTTGAAGTGCTCCCCATAGAATTCCTGCGTGATCGGAAATATGCGGCGGCATAGCCGCATCACCCAACTTTCCCCGAAATCGCGCCGCGGATGTTCGCTGAAAAACATTCGCAGCGCGGTGATCAGCAGGAACACCCCGAACAGGTAGAGGATAAAATGAAACCGCCGCACCAGCGCGATGCCGCACAAGATCACAACTCCGCGCATTACCAGCGCGCCGATGATTCCCCACACCAGCGCGCGATGTTGTGCCAGCGGCGGCACGCGGAAATAAGCAAAAATCAATACGAAAACAAAGATGTTGTCGACGCTTAGTGAGTACTCGACGAGGTAACCCGTGAGAAAATCGACTCCGTGTTGCGGGCCCTTCAAACGCCAGACGACCAGACTGAAACAAAGTGACAGGATTATCCACAGAACGCTTCGCTGCGCCGCAGCACGCATGCTCAATTCCCGCCCGCGGTGTTTGAAACTGACAAGATCGACAATCAGCGCGATGAAGACGCCGATGTGAAAAGCGATCCAAAACCAGATGCTGGTTGTCACGGCGCGAGATTTTCATGCCGTGCGGCTTGCGGCAATCGTAAATTGCAGGCGCATCGGACGCATTCGCTCCGCCCCGCCATAGGATGCGACGCATAGGTCCAGACTTTTTCCTCGCCATCTGAAGCGTTCATCGTAATTTGTGCGACCACTGAAAATGGATGCCGAAGCGCAAAAACTTGTTGAATCAGGAAAACTTACGGCAAAAGCCGCGGACCAGCTCGGAAAATTGAAGCCGGGCGCGTTTTGTTTGCACAAGAGTTGGGGCTTCGGTCGCGTGACCGAATGGAACCTTCTTCTCAATCAGATTGTGATCGATTTTGCAAGCAAGAAGTCCCATCCCATGCAGGTCCAGTACGCGGCAGAAAATCTTACGCCGCTCGCGCAGGAACATTTTCTCGCACGCAAAGCGAACGATCTGACTTCGATCAAGACACTCGCGAGGGAAGAGCCAGCGGCCCTGGTGCAAAATATTATAGAAAGTCTCGGTGGACAAGCGACCATGGCGCAGATCGGTGAATGGCTGGTCGGAGATGTTTTGACCGAAGGGGAATGGAAACGCTGGTGGGAATCGACCAAGAAGTTACTCAAAGCGAGCGGCGCTTTTTCGATTCCCGCGAAAAAGACGGAGCCAATTCAACTGCGCAGCGACGGTTTATCGCATACGGACGAATTGATCGCTTCTTTCAGCAAGGCGCGGCAGCCAAAAGAGCAAATCGCGGCACTCGAGCAGGTCATAAAATTTCACCAGCTCTTCAAGGAACCTCAAAAACAACTGCAGCCGATCGTCGCGACGATCGAGAACATGGCGGTGCGCAACCAGAAAATGCATCCCGAACTCGCTTTCGAGCTTATCATTGCCCGTGACGATTTGCTCGGGCGCGTTCCGTCACTGCACACCACGCACATCGGTCTGACGCTTTCGAAATTAATTCTCGAGGAAGAAAAGCGGCTGATCTCAGTCTTGCCCAAATTGCCGGCGGCAAAAGAGAAAAGAGTTTTACAAGCGCTACCGTCCGCGCTTGGGCCTCGCTGCACGGAGCGTGCCTTATATTTGATGCAAAGAAGTCACGGTCGCATGGTCGCACAAATCCCGCGCCTATTGAGCGAGGCCGGACAACATGCTGAACTTCGGACAATGCTCGAACGAAGCATTCGCGAACATTCCGCCACGAGCGAGATGCTTGCCTGGCTGTGTAACGAACGGGAGCGCTGGAGCGAACTAATCACACCGGAATTGCTCGGCGCGATTTTCGCGACTCTCGAGCGCGACCAACACAACACTCCCGGCCGCGCCAGCAAGTTGCACCGTGCGCTGGTTGAAGACCGACAATTACTTGGGGACATTTTTAAGAAAGCCGATGTCGCTATCGCCCGCGATGCGATGCGCCGGCTTCAACTAAGCCCCCTGTTTGACGAGCTCACCAAACGCTCGCTTCTGGCGCGAATCGTCAAAGTCTATCCAGAACTGGAAAGCATGATCACAGGCGCACAACCACGGGAAAAGACCGTACCGTTAATCGTTTCCTGGAGCAGCCTCGAAAAACGCAAAATCGAATACGAGGAGCTGGTGAAAGTAAAAATCCTGGGGAACAGCAAGGAAATCGCGCTGGCAAGGTCGTACGGTGATCTTAGCGAGAATTTTGAATTCAAAGCGGCCAAGCAAATGCAAAGCGTGCTCATGCGACGCAAAGCCGAGCTCGAACAAATGCTGCACAACGCGCGCGGGACTTCATTTGAAAATGTCGATACGTCGCGCGTTTCGATCGGTACAATCGTCACACTGCGTAGCGTAGGGACGAGCCACGAAGAAACGTACACTATTCTTGGCGCGTGGGACGGCGACCCCGACCGGCACATTATTTCGTATCAAACGGCAATCGGCCAAGCCCTGCTCGGGCGCAAACTTGGCGAAACTGTCTCCCTGAACACGGACCACGGCGTGGCTCAATTTATGATTGTTTCAATTCAGCCGGCGCCGCCAGACGAAGCCGCACCAGCTCCGACTCTTCCCAGAGAATCTCCCGTTGAAGCAGCGATCGCTGAATAGACTAGCCTAAGGCTGCCGAGGCCCTGCTACATCAGCAATTCGTAGGAAAGAACACTCAGACAATAAATCGCAGCGGTTTCCACGCGCAGAATAATCGGGCCAAGTGTAATGGGCTGGCATTCATGACGGCGAGCGAGCGCAAGTTCTGCAGGTGTGAAATCGCCTTCCGGCCCAATAAGCATCAAGACGCTCTGGGGACGCTGCTGGTGTTCGCTCGAATAATCCGCGAGGATTTTCTTCAAGTGCTGCGCATCGGGCTGAAGCGATCCGATGAGGCGAAGATCGAATCGGGTAAAGTCTTTTTGTAGCCCTGAAAACGTTCGGGGCAACGGCTGCGACATCGGAGATTCTGCACGCAACATGCCCGTTCGGCTGCCAATCAAGGAAGGCTCTGCCTCCACAACATCGAAAAATTCCGCGAGTTTTCTCGGCGTGTGAATGCGCGGCAGCCAGTTTTGCCCGCATTGCTTTGCCGCCTCAATCGCGATCTGCTGCCATTTCGCCTGTTTTTGCGCAGCGCTTTCGGAATCGACCTGCACGACTATGCGATCGGAAATAATTGGCGCAATCTCGGCGGCGCCGATCTCCACCGCCTTCTGGACGATCAACTCCATGTTTTTCCCTTTTGGAATCGCTTGTCCCAAGACGATCCGGCAGCGGAGTGGTGGCGTTTCTGCTTCGTGCAATTTCCGTAATCGAATTTCGTCGCCGCTAAGATCGAGAATTTCCGCAGTGATCTCGCGTCCGCGCCCATTGAAAAGAACGAGCTTCTCGCCGCGTTTCATCCGCAGGACGTCACGCGCATGGTGGGCTTCCGATCCGGCCAAGGCGAGCGCGCAAGGGTTCCAATTCTCCGGCGAGACATAGAAGCGGTGCATGACAACAGGATTGGTTTTCTGTCTTCAGGCTTCAGAAACAAAGGTCGTGAGTGAATCGTAGAACCCGAAATCTTTATTTGTATTTCGAGGCGATATTCGAATTCATTGCCAGCACATTCTCCAACGATTTCCCGATAGGCAGCTCCACATTGCGTTGCTGAAGCGCCTCGATCACGTTCTCTGTTGGAATGTTCCCAACCAGCGCATCCTGGGCGAACGGACATCCACCAAGCCCACCGATGGCCGAATCAAAGCGGCGGCAACCAGCGTCCCATGCAGCGAGCACTTTGGCTGAAGCGTCGTTGCGCGTGCCGTGCATGTGCACACCGATATCGTAATTCGCATATTCGCTCGTCATCGATTGAACCACGCGGCTGATCAGATTGGGGTCAGCTACACCGACGGTGTCCGCGAGCGAGATGGATCGGATATCGAGACTGGTGATTTTCGTCAACGCCTTACGCACCTTGTCATCATCCCAAGGATCGCCATACGGATTTCCAAACGCCATCGAAATATAAACGACCATCTCGAGTCCCGAATCGTCAGCTTTCGTTTTGATTGACTGCAAAACTTTGTAACACTCCTCGGGTGTTTGGTTCTGGTTCTTGCGCAGAAACGTCTCGGAGACCGAATAGGGATAACCAAGCGTCGTCACGGTTTCGGTTGCGATCGCGCGCTCCGCACCCTTTTCGTTCACCACGATCCCGATGATTTCGACATCGAGCGGTCGATCGATTTGCTCCAGCATCTTTTCGCTGTCGGCCATTTGCGGCACGGCCTTTGGAGAAACGAAGCTGACCGCATCGATGTGTTTAAACCCCCCGCTGATGAGAGCGCGCAGATATCGTGCCTTTAGTTCCGTTGGAATCTGTTTCTTCAGGCCCTGCCAGGCGTCGCGGGGGCATTCTATCAATTTTACGGCATCGTTAAGCACCGTTGAGCCCCTTACTTGAAAAATTCCTTCGCGCGTTCGAAAAAACTTTTCCGTAACGGTGTGTTCTCCTCGCCACAAAGCGCGGCGAATTCCTCAAGTTTGCGACGCTGTTCCGCATTGAGACGCGATGGCACCTCGACAATCAAACGCGTGAGCAAATCGCCACGATCGCGCCCGTTGATGTTGGCAATTCCTTTTCCGCGCAGTTTGAACATCTGCCCGCTCTGCGTGCCGGGCGGAACTTTCAGATGCGATTTGCCTTCCAGTGTCGGCACGTCGACCTCGCCGCCCAAAGCCGCAAGCGAAAAAGGGATTGGCACCTCGCAATAAAGATTATCGCCGTCGCGTTGAAAGAGTTTGTGCTCCTTGATATGAATAACGACATAGAGGTCGCCTGGCGGGCCGCCACGGATGCCAGCCTCGCCATTGCGTGAGGAACGCAGCCGCGAACCCTCCCCGATTCCAGGTGGGATTTTCAATTTAACGCGGCTCAATTTTTCAACGCGTCCCTCGCCGTGGCATTTGTGGCACGGTTTCTCGATGATTTCACCGGCACCGCGGCAGCGGGGACAGGTCTGCGAAATGTGAAAAAATCCGCGCGAACTGATTACCTGACCACGGCCACCACACGTGGGGCAGCTAACGGTGCGTGAACCCGGCGCAGCGCCGCTGCCATGACATTTATCGCAGGTATCAAGCTTCTCGATTTCAATCTCTTTTTCGGCACCAAAAGCCGCTTCCTCCAGCTTGACCTGCATGTCGTAACGCAAGTCCGACCCGTGTTGCCGATCTTCTGCTTGCGCGTCGCCGCCGAAAAACGTCTCGAAAATTCCGCCACCGAATCCGCCCTGGCCGAAGACTTCGCGGAAAATATCGAACGGATCGTGAAAACCGCCGCCGAAACCGGCGCCACCCTGAGCAAACGCAGCGTGGCCGAAACGGTCATAGGCGGCGCGTTTATTCGGGTCCATAAGAACATCGTACGCTTCCCCAAGCTCCTTGAATTTTTCCTCTGCATGCGGGTCGTCGGGATTTTTGTCCGGATGAACCTTGACCGCGAGCTTGCGATAGGCACGCTTGATCTCTTCTTCAGGGGCGTTTCGCGCGATGCCCAGCACTTCGTAATAATCGCGTTTCTTGGTGGCCATTTATCAAATCTTACTCTTGCTCTCGTTTCGCGACTAAACCACAAGATCGATATGAAGTAAGAGCAAGAGTAAGGGCGCGAGCAAAAAACAAAGCGCGCGTCTATTTTCCCGGTCCGCTCGACACGACCACGCTCGACGGTCGCAGTAAGCGATCTTTAAATCGATAACCGCGGCGGGTCTGTCTCAGGACAATTCCTTCAGGAAATTGATCGCTCGGCTCGTGCGCAATCGCCTCATGCAGGTTTGGATCGAACTTTTTTCCCTCGGCCTCGATTGGCTGCAGTCCATTTTCAGCCAACAAATCGTTAAGTTGTTTCAGAACGAGAGTCATTCCGGAATAGATCGGAGACTGTTCGCCTTCCCCTTTTGCGGCTTCCAGACCAAGCTCAAAATTATCAATGATCGCCACCAACCGCTCGAGTAACGAGCTGTTGGCGTATTTGATCGCCTCTTCCTTTTCGCGCGCAGAGCGCTTTTTGTAATTCTCGAAATCGGCCTGGCTGCGCAGCGCGAGATCACGAAACTTATCGAGATCGGCTTGCAAGCCAGCCATTGGATCTTCCGCCTCGCCTCGATCGGCGTCGACCGCGGAGGCAGCGGACCCAGATGTCGATCGTGCTGATGCCGGTTGTTCGGTTCCTTTGTTTTGTTCGGTAAGAGAAGTCTTTTTCATGTCTTGCGGATTGCAATCAAGGTGATGTCATCATTCTGGGGAAGGGAACCGGTAAAATTTCGCGCGTCGTCTATAACTCTCTTCACAATCGCCTGCGCACCATCGGTCGCGCTGGCGCGGACCGATTGAATCGTGCGGTCAAGGCCGAATTCGTCTCCTTCAGTATTGAGCGCTTCCGTCACGCCGTCGGTGTAGAGAACGAGGCAATCACCGCGCTCGAGAGGGATGGCGAAATCGGCAGTGAGCCTATCGAACACATTTCCGCTGTCAATTCCTACGACCATTCCCGGCGATTTTATCGGCATAACAGTTTGCGATTTTCGCTTATAGAGTAGCGGCGCGTCGTGCCCCGCGCGCGCGAGGGTGACGCCATCGCCATCGCGCTCATGGTTCAGAATGAGATAGGCCATGCTAATGAACATGTCTTCCTTAATGTCGGGATAAAGTTGCCGGTTTACTTTTCGCAAAACATCAGCCGGAGACGGATTCCGCGCCGCCTCGGCGCGCAACACGCTGCGGCAAATCGCCATGATTAGCGAGGCCGGAACGCCTTTGCCCGAAACGTCTGCGATCGCCACACCGAGCCGTTCGTCATCGACATGAATGTAATCAAAATAATCGCCGCTGACTTGGCGGGCGGGCACACTAATGCCGCTGATCTGAAATCCGTTGATGGCCGGCGCTTCGGCTGGAAGCAAAATACGCTGAATGTCCCGTGCGATTTCGAGATCGTGATCGAGGCGCTTCTTTTCGTTCGCCATCGAGTAGATGATGGCGTTGTAGAGGGCAAAAGCGGACTGTTCGGCGATCGATTTGAAAACGACGAAATCACCCTGCGAAAACGCCGCACCCATGGGACCATTGGCGACGGCGAGAACACCCATGTCTTGATCTCCGTATTTGAGCGATGCGGCCATTACCGACGCAGTGCCAAGAGCGCTGCCCCGCAATTTTGCCAACTCTGGTGCTTCTGAGAATTCGTTCAAGCAAACGGGCTGTCCTGTTTGCCAGACGCGCCCAATCACCCCCTCACCCGGAATAATTGAGTGTAGGCGTAAATAACTCTCGAGGACGATGGGAGTAGCCGCTGCTTGTTGCAAAACATTTGGTGGAACATCCACGAGAGGCGGGCAGCCCTTGGAGATAAAGGCTGGAGTAAGTTTTGCGCCCGTGCGATCGGTCACATAAAGCGCGCCACCGTGCGCGTCGAGAATTCGCGTCGCACCCTCGACGATGAGCCGGTGTAGTTCCTGAGGTCGAATGGTTTCCCTGAAGGCCTCGCCCAGCCCATGCAGGAAATCGAAAACAAGCGTTTCTTCGACCTGAATCTCTTCATGGGAACGTTCCAAGCTTCGAATCCTCCGCGTCTGGGAGTAGGCGGTAATGATCCACCCAGCAACGGACGTAAGAAGCAGTCCGAAGAGAAGAATCGGCCACATCATGTAAGGGCCAGCTTACTTCGAAGGCGTCTCGTGATGAAGGTCTTGTTTTAGGTAATCGAGAACGTCTTTAAAGCGAAAGATATTTTCCGGCGCCGCCTCGCAGAGAGCCTCGTGCGCTTCCAGCATCGTTTCCGTTTGCTCCTTTTTTTTGCTCTCCCGCCACTGATTCTTGAAAACGCGCTCAAGCGCCTCACACTCGGGCGCCGTCGCGCCATCCGCATGAATATCGAATATTTGGTCCAAGCCCAGCCCGGAGAGCAGTTCCCGGCTACGATTCCGACAATGAACAACGTGAAGATGACCGCGACCAAGTTCCTTCAACCGCAGCGCCACGCTAGCCATCGTTCCCATGAATGTGGAATCCATCATCGCGCAATCCGCCAAATCCACTACGAACTCGCGATAACCGCGGTTCAACATTTCGTGCGCGAACTCCTTGAGATTGCCGCTGTTCAGGAAACTACCTTTTCCCTCTATTTTCACCCAAACGGTCGGACCGTTTACCCCTACTTGAATCGATGACTCCACGTTTTCTCCACACAAGATACAAGACCGTGAGGCACACTGTCAAACCTGCTCGAGAAAGCTCCAGGAATTGTTTGCAAGCGGAGAGTTAAAGTCACTCTTCCGAAAAGAGCCTGCCTCGTTCACTCCCACATGTAGGAGCGGTTTTCCGCCACGATCCTCCCGTTTTCGATTAACAGACACCGCCAGGCAATCACTCGCCCGTCGTCAGCATAATCGTCGCCAATAACCTTAAACTCTGTCTTATGAGTGCCGCGGTCCACGCTTCGGTAGGAAATCTCCTGCGCCTGAACGTGCTCGTGCAATTTCTCCTGGCGATATTCCAGACGCACCGTGAGATCGGCTGGCCGCTTGACGCGCCAAAAGAAATCGAAGTAATCGCCGAAACGTTGGCGTTGATCGAGCGCGGTCACGGCACCAAAAAGCCGGTACTGCCGCTCAAAGGTAATGGGGGCATCCTGAAGCGTCGCTGTTTTCTGGTTCGGTGCCGCCTTGGAAGACGCCCCTGGTTTTAAGGTACTCGTCGTCTGCCGCGCACCTTGACCTTTCGGCGGTGCCTGGCTCAGAAAGAAAAGCTTGGTTTTTCGAAACTCGAAATCTTTGCTCAACGCAACCGGGAGCGGTGTCACTTTTTCGACGACCCTGGGTTCCTCCGCCCCTCGGGCTAACTCGCCCGCGATAATGATCAATCCCACCGCTCCAACGATAAATTTCATCCCTGTAATAAAACCGGGTCACGCGCAACGTGTCAATATAGGTCGTATAGGACGGATGAGTTCCTAGACAAACAGACGAAATGATGCACAGGTTTCACTCCCGCGTTTCGCGCCTAGATTTTCCCCGTGATTAACGTTCGTTATGAGCGCGGGGTTTGTCTGCCGCAGCAAGATTTGTGGCTCGACCCCTGGGATGCAAAACGCTGCGCTTTTGTTTCCCATGGGCACAGCGACCACATTGCGCCCCATAGTGAAATCATTGTATCCCAGCGCACGGCACGTTTGATCCAAAGTCGGCTTCCGGGCGAGCGGATAGAGCATGTCCTGCCGTTCGGTGAAAGACGAACGGTGCGCGGCCTGGATCTCATGTTATTACCCGCCGGTCATATCTTTGGCTCGGCACAATGTTTTCTTTTCGCCGGCGATGAAACGCTGCTTTACACGGGGGACTTCAAACTGCGTCCGGGGAAATCCGCTGAGCAGGCGGAATGGCGCCAAGCCGACACACTCATCATGGAAACGACTTTTGGCCTGCCGCGCTATCGTTTTCCGCCAACGGAACAAGTTATCGATCAGATCGTTACTTTCTGCCACGAAACAATCGGTGATGGCCAGGTGCCTGTACTCCTCGGTTATTCATTAGGCAAAGCGCAGGAAATCCTGTGCTCGCTCGATGGAGCCGGACTAACACCCATGCTGCACGGCGAGGTTTACCAGATGACGCGTATTTACGAGCAATTCGGCCAATCGTTTTGCAAATACATCCGCTACAACGCGAATGATGTTGCGGGGAAGGTTCTCATCTGCCCACCCAGCGCAAATCGATCGTCCATGCTGGAAAGAATTCCGCGCAAACGTGTCGCAATAGTCAGTGGCTGGGCAGTCGATCCGAATGCGGTCTATCGCTACCAGGTTGACGCTGCTTTTCCTCTCTCCGATCACGCGGACTACACCGACTTGGTTCGCTATGTTGATCTTGTACACCCTCGGCGCGTGTTCACCCTCCATGGTTTCGCCGCGGAGTTTGCCTGCGATCTGCGCGAACGCGGCGTCGAGGCCTGGGCACTCACCGAGGAAGATCAGCTCGAGCTGCGGTTCCTTAAGGCAGCGGCACAGCCTGCAGTGAGCGACAGTCGAGTGGGCGCGTCGCCTGCTAAGAACAACAGCCCCGCTGACCTGTTGAACGAGCTCAAGCCAAGCTCCGTCGCTGCCGCATCCGAATTCGTAACGTTTGCCCATATCGGCGAGGCCATAGCTGCTACTGCCGCGAAGTTGGAAAAGATCCGCTTGCTGGCCGATTACTTGCGAACGCTCGATCACGCGCAGCTTTCGATTGCGGCGACTTATTTTACGGGACGCGCTTTTGCTCAAAGCGATCTGCGCACATTGCAGATAGGAGGATCGATCATCCACCGGGCGACGATGGCAGCGGCCAAATTGAGAAATGCAGAATTCCAGCGGATTGCCCAAAGGTACGGAGATGCTGGCAAAACCGCCTTCGAAGCGCTGGATGGACGCACGAGCCCTGAACCATTCACGCTTAAGCAATCGCGCAATTTTTTCGAGGCATTGCAGCGGACCCGCGGACCCATTGCGAAGACCGAATTGTTGCGGTCACGCCTGGCCACACTTTCAGGGCGTGAAGCTCAGTACGTAGTTAAGATTCTCACGGGAGACTTGCGCATCGGTTTGCGAGAGGGTCTCGTGGAAGAAGCAATCGCCCGCGCCTTCGAGACGCTGCTGGACGAAGTGAAGGAAGCCAACATGCTCCTGGGCGATATCGGCGTGACCGCAGCGTTCGCTTCCGGAAAGGAGTTGCATCGTGCGGAGTTATCGATCTTTCGTCCGATCAAGTGCATGCTGGCAACTCCCGAGCCAACAGCAGAGGCCGTGTGGAAACGGTTTGTTGAAGCAAGAGATTCCGTGGCTAGCCCGGCCGCCGCTACAGTTTATGTGGAAGACAAATTCGACGGTATTCGCGCGCAACTTCATCGCAGCACACAGCGGGTAGAAATATTTTCGCGCGATTTACGACGAATCACCAATCAATTTCCGGACCTTGCGGAGCAGGCCAGGAATTTCGCGCAGGAGTTGATTGTCGATGGTGAAATCATCGCTTTCGAAGAGGGTCGCAGGCTGACCTTTTTCGATCTGCAAAAACGGCTCGGCCGTAAGAGTGATGGCGGGGATTTGTTCGAGGCTGCCGTGGCGGACGTGCCGGTAGCCTTTATCATCTTTGATCTTCTTTGGCTGAACGGACGCTCGTTGTTGAAAACTCCGCTGCGCGGCCGGCGCGAACAGCTTGGTGGCGTGCAATTACCGCGCCAATTTCAAATTGTACAAGCACTGCCCGCGCATTCCGCAGCGGAGATCGAGCAGACTTTCCAACGTGCTCGCTGGCGCTTGAACGAAGGTCTCATGATCAAAGATCCGGAGAGCTTTTATTTGCCAGGCACACGCGGAATGTTTTGGTTTAAGCTCAAGAAAGAGCTGGCAACTCTGGATGTGGTGGTTGTCGCTGCCGAGCTTGGCCACGGCAAACGCAATAATGTGCTGAGCGATTACACATTTGCCGTGCGCGACGAAGCGACGAGTGAGCTTTTGCCAATTGGCAAAGCCTACAGCGGATTGACAGACGTGGAGATTGCAGAATTAACAGAACACTTCAAACAGAACACGATCGCCGATCATGGCCGATACCGGGAAGTGAAACCAGATATTGTGCTGGAGGTCGCGTTCAATTCAATCCAGACAAGTACGCGCCACGCGAGCGGGCTCGCGCTGCGTTTCCCGAGAATCAAGGCGATCAGGCGCGACAAAACGGCGGATTCCATCGACACACTTGAATATGCTCGCAAGCTCGCCGTGCAAGACGCAAATTCGCTCGCTGAACCTTTGGGCGGAACGCCTGGGCGATGTCCCACTTACGATGGCGCGAGGAGAGACCGAAGGAATGCGAGGGGACGCCGCCCAAACGAAAGTTAGTGCGTCGGCGCAGCTGGAGAAAGTGCCGGTTTCACGATGACCGTTTCAACTTGGTCGCGTCGAAAATGCTGAATATTGGCGTAAATCGCCAACAGCACCACTGATCCGACAATTATGAAGATCAGCACAAGAGCGCTCTTGGGAGCCTGAGAAGATGGAACTTTTTTGCGAGGCGGCTCTAGCGAACTCACCCTGGAAATATCGATGTCGGTCTCTCGCGCGCAAATCCGATTACTTCAGTTCCAGCGCAGCGATTGCATCCATGACGCGCTGGCTTAGTCGCCTGTAGAGATTCTTCTCTCGCGATTTGACATCAGCTGACGTAAAAAAGATCGGTTCTCCAATCACGATCGTGATTGGCATAAAATGCAAACCACCACCGCCACGCGGCAAAGCTTCGTGGGCGCCAAAGATCCGCATCGGCACAACTGGAGCCAGCGTTTTTGCGATCACGAGTCCCAATCCCGGCTCGGCCGGCTGCAAATTGCCGTCGAGCGTCCGCGAGCCTTCCGGAAAAACCAGCGCGGCGTTCCCGGCCTTGAGAACACGAATCAAGGCTTTAAGGGCGCTGCGGTCGACCCCCTCCTGATTAACTGGGATTACATTCAGCTTGGGCAAAAGCCTGCTGAGCAACGGTACTTCCATCAAGGTTCGCCGCGCGAGAAAATAAATCGCGCGATCGCACGTAATGCCGGCAAGCGGCGGATCGAGATAACTCTGGTGGTTCATCGCGAGAATTACCGGCCCGCTTTGGATCATGCGCTCTCGATGAATTACACGAAGGTGAAAACACAATCGGCCAACAAGCCGAGAAAAATGGTAACCAAGCCAGTAATAGACGTTCATCGGTGAGGCGCTGAACCGGTGGAGTCAGGCAGAAACCTTGAGATCCGTTTGTTTCAGTCGTGCAACGATCTCACTGACAACTCCTTCAATCGTAAGATTCGACGTGTCGATAACATGGGCATCTTTCGCGACCACGAGCGGTGAGACAAGCCGTGAAGAATCGGCATGGTCACGCATGACAATCTCGTCGCGCTGCCCTTGCGCGACGCGACGCCGTAGACGCACGTCAGGCGAAGCATCGACATAAAATTTATAGGGTGTGCCTGGAAAAACGACAGAGCCGATGTCCCGGCCTTCCACAACCAAGTCGTGACTGCGTGCGTAGTCGCGCAACCTCTGCACGACAATTTGGCGAACTCGGGGGACGCTGCTGACGCGGGAAACGCTTTTGTTCACTCGATCCTCACGCAAATAATCAGTGGGATCGATGTTATCGATAAAGATGCGCGATTCGTTGTCTCGGAGACAGCAAGTGATGTTGGCAGATTCGGCACTTTGGGCTACCCGGTCGCTGTCTCCGGGATCTATCACCTTTCGTAATATATGCCAGGTGATCGCTCGATAGATCGCACCCGAATTCACATAGGCAAAGCCGAGCCGCTGGGCCAGCTCTCGTGCGACACTGCTTTTTCCGGAAGCGGCCGGGCCATCAATAGCAACGACCCGATAAGAAGATTGTCGACTCGAAGACATGACTACAATGCGTACCAAGTGTAACCGTCGTCTTAAGGCCGACGCAACGCGCGTGTTGCCTGATCAGCTCAGCGCCGCGTTTTGCACAGCGAAGCTACTACAATGGATCATGCTTCCTCGACCGGAGTCGGAGTGAGTGAACCGATGACCGGCGTGCTTATCTGCATCCGTTTCAGATTGGTGAACTCGTCCAGCACGGTTCCAAATCCCGGATAAGACTGATGAATGCACTCGGCATCCTGAACAATGGTTTCGCCTTCAGCGAACAGACCCGCTATGGCAAACGCCATCGCGATGCGATGATCGCCGAAGCTCGCCACGCGCGCCCCATGCAGCGGTGCCGGGCCATGAATCTCCAGGCCATCATTCAGCTCCGTCACCTGTGCACCCATGGTACGCAAATTATGCGCAATCGCCGCAATGCGATCGGTTTCCTTCACGCGCAATTCCTGGGCGTGGCGAATAATCGTTTTGCCACTTGCGAGCACCCCGGCGACCGCAAGGATCGGCAGTTCGTCAATAAGCTGCGGCACTTCTCTGCCTTGAATGACGGTGCCTTTGAGCGGTGCCCCCGTGACCTCGACAATTCCGCGCGGCTCAAGTTGATCGACATCTTCAATGGCCTCGCGGACTTGCGCGCCCATTCGCAGCAACACTCCAAGTAACGCCGTTCGCGTATTGTTTAGACCCACCTCACGCACCAGCAGGTGACCTCGCGGCTGTGCCGCCGCGGCAACCAACCAGAAAGCTGCCGAGGAAATATCGCCCGGAATTGTAAAGTCGCGTGACTCCGGAACTTGATCTCCGAAGACAGTGACGCTCTTCTCGCCATCCATTGGCGTGCGCACAAGAAAATAATTAAATAGAACCTCCGTATGGTTTCGCGTCGGTGATGGCTCACTAACTGTGGTCTTACCCTTGGCAAAAAGACCCGCCAGCAGCAAGGCGCTTTTAACCTGTGCGCTCGCAATGGGCAGGCGATGCTGCATTCCACGTAAAGAGCCGCCATGGATGCGGAGTGGTGGCGTCTGTTCCGGCCCTTCTGCGAGAATGTTTGCACCCATCCTACGAAGCGGCGCAATCACGCGGTCCATTGGACGTCGCGAGAGGCTCGCATCCCCAACGAGGCGGCTCTCAAATGTCTGCCCGGCGAGCAGACCAGCGAAAAGCCGCATGGTCGTGCCCGAATTTCCGCAATCGATCTCCTTTTTCGGCGACGTAAGAACACGCTTTTTCCCATGAACGATCAGCGTGTCCGGCTGGGGCTGTTCGATCTTGATACCTAAAGCGCGCATGGCGTTCACCGTATGCATGCAATCTTCGCTCGGGAGAAAACCGTGCAGAGTGCATACCCCATTCGATAAGGCCGCGATGATTACCGCGCGGTGCGAAATGCTTTTGTCGCCCGGTACGGTAATTTCCATATCGATTCGAGGTGCCCGTTTGATTCGTAATTCCATGGATGAATTGTGAGACCTTCGCGAAAGCGAATACGTCAGCCGTGCGCGACGATCAGCATCGGATATAAGACGCAGTTGTCCAGCCTCCTCCGCTGAAGCAAAATCCCGAGACTTCTCCGGTCAATTTTGCCAGCCGCACCCAGCGCGGCAAAGTTACGGAACGAGAAAGATTTTGTCGGTGTACGGATCCTTCACTTCCGTTCCTGGGGGGAATCCTTCCACATCGACGTATTTGCCAGGCGAATAAGGACTTTCCACCAGGTGAGGTTTGCCGGGAACAGGAATTCCGTACGGATAATCTCCCTTCGCGACTTTCGTGGGCGCAGCGGGCGGCGGAGGCGAGGCTGCAGTCTCCACCGGCGGCGTTCCAGTCGGCTGAGCGGGTCCATTCGGATTGAATGGTTGTTGCGGCGGCGGATATTGTTCGGTCCCGGCTGCCGGATAATTCGCCACGCGATGGCGGGTGGGTTGCGGGGGCGGCTCTTCACTGCATGCGGCGACAAAGAAGGCGGTAAGTAAGGCAAGCGACAGTGAGAATTTCATAAGTGAGAATGCTGTTACAAACTTATCCGCAGTCCGACTCGTTGCCAATCACTAAATCGTTTTCTCTTCGAATCTGCGCTGCTTTGGCAAAGATCGACACGATACAATGAGGAGCAGCTTTTCATCCGAATCTAAAGAAAAGATGTCGAATAACTCTCGTGCAGAGATTTTGGTCGTAGATGATGACGCCATGAGTCGCAAGATCCTGGCGCAGCTGCTGGCGTCCGCTGGTTATGACTGCCGCGACTGTGAGGGCGGAGCCCAGGCGTTACAAACAATTCACGCCAAGCTGCCCTCACTTCTTCTACTTGATTTCGATATGCCGGGGCTAGACGGCGCCGAGGTGCTGAAGCGCCTTCGCTCAGATAACAATCCGGCCGTCGCGCAAATTCCCACGATCATGCTGACTGGGCACGGGACTGAAGAAAGCGAGGTCCGTTGTTTGCAGGCGGGCGCAGATGATTTTGTGACCAAGCCAATCAATGCCGCAGTTTTGCGGGCACGAATTGAAACCCAGCTTCGCCTGCGCTCCATGCGACGTCAATTAGAGCGGCAAAACGATGAGCTCGAAGAATGGCGTCGCAATCTCGAGCGCGATCTGGCAGCTGCGCGTTTGACGCAACAATCGCTGATTCCGCAAAAGCCGCTGCTGCTTCCCGGTTGGCAGGTTGCCACATATTATCGTCCCGTGATCCAGGTGGGCGGTGATATCTACGGTTGGCTTCCTATGAAAGACGGCCGGATTTTGTTTTGGATCGCGGATGGCACCGGCCACGGGGCCGCTGCTGCGCTGCTTACCACGCTAGCGAAACTCCTTTTTCATCATGGCAGCGCCGAACATGACGCGCCAGCCACGGTGATGGAGACAGTGAACAGTGATTTCCGCAGTATTTTTGGCGCACGCTCTTTTATGACCGCCATGTGTGTCGCCCTCGATCCAGCGAGCGGACACGCGAGCGTCGTTGGCGCAGGTCACCCACCACTATTGGTTGTACGCGACGATGGGGCGACGGAATCTGTAGCCTCGATCGCGCCGCCATTGGGGTTAATCCAACATCCCGAATTTATGGAAACCATGATCGACTTTGAATCGGGGGACGCTTTCCTTCTCTATACGGATGGCCTGTTTGGCTGGCCGAAAGGCGAACGGCGCCGTCTGACTCCAGAGCGCCTGAAGGAAATGCTTGATCACTCCGCGCCCAGTGCCGAGGCGCTGCTCAAGGGAATATTAACTCAAGCAGCGCCAGATGACGCCAGGGACGCTTTGTCAGATGATGTGGCGGCCCTGGCCGTCCGTCGGGCGGCCTAGCAATATTTTTTTCGTTTATTCAAAATTAGTATTGCTCTCTTGCGAGCGAAACGTTAATCAGCCTCCATGCCGAAAACCAAAAAGAAACCTTCCAAACGCAAACCGAATCCCGCCTTCATGAGACCGGTCCAACCTGACGATAAGCTTGCTGCTATTGTCGGGTCGCAGCCGTTACCACGCTCCGAGCTTACCAAAAAGCTTTGGAACTACATCAAGAGGCACGATTGCCAGGACAAAAAGAAAAGAACCATGATCAACGCGGACGACTCACTGAGGCCAGTATTTAATGGTAAGAGCCAAGTGAGCATGTTCGAGATGACGAAGCTTGTCTCGAAGCATCTGCGCTAGATCTCAAATCCGTTTGTAGCCCGGCGTTCGTGCGCCGGGCTATCTGCGGACACAACCAGCGAAATAATTCCCGCGCCGAATGGTGCGTTGCACCGTCTTGCGCCTAGCCGCAATCCAGTTGAAGATGGGGCGTGAAAAACTATCGTTTGATTCTTTTCGCAGCCGCAGCATGTCTTTTGCCCGCGCTCTTCGCGCGCGCCGAGTCCGGCTGGCTGGATGATTACAAGAAAGCCCAGCAAGAGGCGAAGGCGAGCAATAAATTCCTACTGCTCGATTTCACTGGCTCGGACTGGTGCGGCTGGTGCAAAAAGTTCGACAAGGAGATTCTATCGCAATCGGAGTTTCAAGATTACGCACGCGAGAACCTCGTGCTCCTGGAACTCGATTTCCCGCGAGCCAAGCCGCAAAGTCCCGAGCTAAGAAAGCAGAATCAAGAACTCGCAGACCAATACCAAGTTCAAGGATTTCCTACTATCGTCGTGCTCAACGGCGATGGACAAAAGCTTTGGCAGTACGACGGCTACTTCCCCGACGGACCGGCGGCATTCATCGCGCAATTAGAGAAACTGCGCAAAGGTTGAGCGCGCATTGATTTTGCTACTGCGGCAACTTCAGAAGCCGCGGCAATTTCACTATTCGGACCTCTTCGACTGTGCGTCTTGCGTAACGGGCGGCCTCTGGTAGATACACGGATTTAGTTCGCCACATTCGCGTTCATGTCTGTTTACCGCTTGCTGCTCCTTTATTTCGCCGGAGTGATCGTCGCACATGAGCTTCGAGCGGAGTCCACGTTCGCAACGCATGAAACGGAGCGGGATAGTCAGGGCGCTGCGGCAGAATCGAGTGCTACGTTCAGCTCAGTCCATGTCGATGGCCCTTACATCGCGATGACCTTTGACGATGGACCAAGCGCAACGCTTACCCCGAAACTGCTCGATTTGCTTGCTGCTCACCACATTAAAGCAACTTTCTTCGTGATCGGGGAAAACGTCGCGGAACATCCCGACATCGTCGCGCGGGCTGCTCGGGAAGGTCACGAAATTGGAAATCACAGCTGGTCACATCCCAATTTCGCCAAGATGTCCGACCAAGGCGTTCGTAGCCAGTTGCAGCGAACTGATGACGCAATCAAAAGCGCCACTGGCATGCGTCCGATGTTGCTCCGGCCACCTTACGGATCGATCACGGCACGCGAAAAACGTTGGATCCATGATGAATTCGGGTATCAGATCATTCTTTGGGACGTCGATCCGTATGACTGGAAACGGCCCGGCCCAGCAGTGGTTCGCAATCGCATTCTTAAAGAGACTCAGCCCGGCTCGATCGTGTTGTCCCACGATATTCACCCAGGAACAATCGAAGCCATGCCTTCCACTTTGGATGCGCTCGAAGGGAAGGGGTTCAAATTCGTCACCGTATCGGAACTAATTCGCATGGCAGTAGCCCGACCATCCCATATTCCCCCGCAGACACACCAGAGCGCCCCGAGAGCCATCACTCCATCGCCCTCACCATCGATGATTCCCTCCCAGCGATCTTCGCCAAGCGGCTAGCGGCTGTCTCAACGTGGAATGAGGAACGGCGACGTTTTCCTTGAGCGCTTTGAGCCGCCGTTGGCTCACATTGTCACTCGAGCTGCCACATTAAATTCGTCATTCGGGCTTTGTGATTGATTCAGCTTCTCTCCTTGAGCGGTCGCGCCGCCTCAAATGATTGCGGTTTTCAAGCGCTCGTTAGGAAGGCTACTTCTTCGAGGCGCCGAAGCTTCGTTCAGCCAAACGCTGCTCGGTCTGGCGTCGCGCAATGACGAAGTGATTGTTTTCACCGTAGCTCCGCCACGGGCCCGGCGGCACATCGCGCACTTCGACAAATTGCCAATCGGTTACGTCGGTTGGCGCGAGTGCGAGATAATCGCGCACGGCCGGCGAAACATCCAGACCAGCTCCATGGTTCAGATTTGGTTTTGGCCGTTCGTTTTGGAACACGTATTGAAAATGATCGGTGCGAAATGGGCCGCAATCTTCCCATTGCGCATAGCAAGTATGATTCCCTTTTCGTATGGCGACCCAGTGATCTTTGCACACGGATTGACCCGCTCCCGTGTAAAGCTGCTTGAACCAGGGAATCACGAGCGGTGCTTCCGGTTTGAACTGGCCATGCGTAACATCGTTGTACGGCAGCGCACAGTAAAAGGGGTTTTGGTGCGGGATAAACGCCACCGGAATATAGTTCCGCCGGGCCGATGAATCGGGATTATCGAAGCCGCCGTAACTGCCTGTCCAATTCGCGTCCCAGGAACTTCTGAAATTGGGCACCGGATTGTTACCTCCGGCTTGTTCGCCAATCCAAAATACCGTGGTCACGATGTTCGTTTTCCACGGAAAGCGCTGGATCGCCGGATGTGAACTTGTCGGGACAAAAACCTGCGGCTCAACTTTAAGCAGTGCCTGCTCGCGCAGCTTCATTGCATATTTTGCAAAATCCGCCGAGGTCGCGTAGGGCGAAGTGGATTGTTCATCGGCTTTAGCCATGCCAGCTATCGCTAGACTCAAACAAGCCGCTAAAAGTTTCTTCATGCGGAATTACCGCCACCCTTTTATCCGATCACGTTCTTTTAGGCAAGGCGAATTTTCTGTTTCCGGCGGTGTCGAGCACATATTACCGCCCTTGGTTCAACCGCGGCTAAGCACGGTCTCGCCCTTGAATTGTCGATCTTCCGTTTCGGGATAATCCAGCGTGTAATGGAGGCCACGACTCTCTTTTCGACTCAACGCCGAATCGACAATCAGAGCTGCAACCGTCGCGAGATTGCGCAGTTCCAGAAGGTCCACAGATACTTTAAAATTCCAATAGAACTCACGGATTTCGCGCTGCAGATTGCGTAACCGAGCGCTTGCGCGCTGCAGCCGCTTGTCGGTGCGCACAATTCCCACGTAATCCCACATCAGGCGTCTGATCTCGTCCCAATTGTGATAAATTGCGACCATTTCATCAACGTCCTGCACGTTTCCCGATTTCCATTCGGGCAATGAAATTCTCTGCTTTGAACTTGATCGCGCGTGCATAGAGACCGTCGTCGCCGCACGATGCGCCACCACCAGGCCTTCCAGCAGCGAGTTGCTCGCAAGACGATTTGCTCCGTGCAATCCGGTGCATGCCACCTCGCCGATCGCATACAACCCCGGCAAGCTCGTCGCGCCATCCACGTCCGTTTTGATTCCGCCGCATTGATAATGCGCCGCCGGCACGACTGGAATCGGTTGCTTCGACATGTCGATCCCGAACCGCAGGCATGTCTCGTAAATGTGCGGGAAGCGCTCGCGAATGAATTCCGGCGATTTGTGCGTGACATCCAGAAACACGCACTTCGCGCCTGAGCGCTTAATCTCCGCGTCGATCGCACGCGCAACGATATCACGCGGCGCCAGCGAACCACCCGCATCGTAGCGTTTCATAAAATCTTCGCCGCGATTGTTGCGCAAGATTCCGCCTTCGCCGCGCACCGCTTCCGAAATGAGAAATGATTTTGCCTGAGGGTGGAAAAGACATGTCGGATGAAATTGGATGAACTCCATGTTTGCGATCTCGGCGCCTGCTCGCCAGGCCATCGCCACACCATCTCCGGTCGCGATATCCGGATTTGTCGTGTACAGGTAAACCTTGCCGCAACCGCCAGTCGCGAACACGATTCGATCCGAACGGATCGTTTCTACTTCTCCAGTTGCCTCATCCAGAACATAAACGCCTAGGCAGCGATCTTGGGCAGCGAAGCCGAGCTTGGCCGCGCTTATCAAGTCCACCGCCATGTGATTTTCTAATAGCTCGATCCCGCCATTGCGGGACCGGCCCAGCTCGCGCAACAAAGTGTCCTCAATCTCCTTTCCGGTTACGTCGCGCACATGTAAGACGCGACGCTTCGAGTGGCCACCCTCGCGCCCAAGATCGAGCTCGCGATGGCCGGAAATCTCGCGCTCATCGAATTGTAACCCGAGTTGCATCAGTTCGCGGATACGCTCCGGACCTTCGGTCACAACCGTGCGCACGACCGCCTCGTCACACAGGCCTGCGCCAGCCACGATGGTGTCACGCGCATGCAGCCCAAATGAATCTTCATCGCTGGTCACGCACGAGATTCCGCCTTGCGCCCAGGCGGTGTTTGTGTCGGCGCCTTTGCGTTTCGTAACTACGGCAACCGAACCATGCTTTGCCACTTTCAGGGCAAAACTTAGCCCTGCGATACCGCTGCCGATCACAACGAAATCGTACTCCTTCATGGCAGGCGGATATTGTCGATCAAACGAGTCTTGCCGAAGAACGCGGCCAGCGCGAGCAACGAGTTCGGTCTGACCATTTCAACCGGTTGCAAAGTCTCCGCATCAACAAGCTCCACATAATCGATCACGGCCAGCGGCGCTTCGCCGATCACCTTCCGCACAAGATCGATGACGTCTCTCGCGGATTTTTTGCCGGCATTTGCCGCGGCCAGCAACGCTTTGTGCAAAACCGTTGCCTGCCTCCGTTCTTCCAAATTCAAATATTGATTGCGCGAGCTGCATGCCAGTCCGTCCTCTTCGCGAACCGTAGGTACAGCCACGATCTCAATCTTGAAATCGAGGTCGCGCACCATGCGGCGAACGACGGCCAGTTGCTGAAAATCCTTTTCGCCAAACACCGCCGCGTCCGGCACAAGAATATTGAAAAGCTTGGCAACCACCGTGCAGACGCCACGGAAATGTCCCAGGCGCGATTTCCCCTCAAGCACACTCGACAAAGAAGCTTCCTCCACAAATGTGGAGCAATCATCGAAATACATTTCCCCGACCGGCGGCCTAAATAAAAGATCGACTCCTGCGTCTCGGCAAAAATCTTCATCGGCCTTTTCCGGACGCGGATAGCGTCGGTAATCGCTCCCCGGTTCAAACTGGAGCGGGTTCACAAAGATACTCAGCGCCACTTCGCCACCTGTTCCGGCCTGCTCACGGGCAACCCGAATCAGTTCTCCATGCGCTTTGTGCAAGGCTCCCATCGTTGGCACGAGCACACGAGGCCCGCTTTTTGCCTGGGACTGAGCGCTGACGACAGTTGTGAGAATTCTCACGCAGCCAGCATTACCCAATCGCCTGTAATCCGCGAATCACGAAATGTATCTGGGCCACACGAGCCCCAGAATCAAAGGAACAGGATCAGTACACCAGTGACCATCAGCGCGAGCATCCAAAACAAATCGACGTTGAACCAAGCGCAGCGCAAGATGCCGACTCCAAGTTTTTCGTAAACCAAGATTGCCACGAGGCCAGTTACCAGAAGATAGCCCAAGGTATGGATGGCAATTGAGCTCGTCAGCAGAGAAGGCGTACTGAAGTTAGCGAATTCGAGGCCACAGGTCGGGTGCATGTGCAAGGCCATTGGACCCGTGTGTGGTGCAAGCGTCTGTGGGGCTGGTTTAAGAAATAACGGGATTAACATTAAACCCGCGCCATGGGCCGATGCCATCACAAAAGACCAAAGAGTTAAATCGCCGAAACCAACCCGCATGCCTACCCAGTTCGGGTGACGTGAGCG
>WNGK01001242.1_pt1 | contig 27416 bp, 22 predicted proteins | sample 5400601 | NCBI WGS metagenome assembly WNGK01 (sample SAMN13153376, study PRJNA577476) | soil metagenome | isolation source: 60 cm soil or saprolite under Garry oak tree replicate 1 | place: USA:California | collected 2016-06-15
TACTGACCCGCCGTTTGATTCGTAAAGACGCTTGTGTCCACCGCCTTCGGATCCCCGAGCACCACGAAGCGAAGATTGCGCATATATTTTCGCGCGACGCGTTGCACTTCCGCGGGAGTAACCGAGCGCAAATGATCGATGAGCTCGACTGAGTTCCGCCAGCCGCCGCCAATCAGCTCAGACTGGGCCAGTTCGCCGACCTGCGCCGCGTTGGTTTCCTGGCTCATGTAATAGCTCGTCAGGAATTGAGCAACGATCGATTTGATATCGTCGTCGTCTATAGACTCGCGTTGCAGTCGCGCAATTTCATCCAGCATCACACGCACTGCCTGGTTGGCCTTCTCGTTATCGGCCGATACATAAATGCCGCCGATGTTTGCCGCCTGGCTGCGCAGGAAAGCGTCCGGCGCGTAAGAGAGATTGCGCTTGATGCGCACCTCTTCAAAAATGCGGTCCCGCAGAATCGACGACGCCACGCGCATCGGATAGATATCCGGCGAGGTCAGCGGCGGCGCCGTGAACAACCCCTGAATATAGTTCGTCGGAATTGCCCGGGCGGTCACCTCCACGGTTGATTTGTCGAAAGACAATTGTGGCAGCGGTTCGGACTTGTAGTTTCCGCGCGGCAGTTTGCCAAACGACGCAGTGATTCTGGCTTTTAGCTGCGCCGGATCAAGATCGCCGACGATCACCAGTAACAGGCGCGAAGTCTCGATCATCTTCTGGTGATACTGCTGCAAATCGTTCGGAGTCAGCCGGCCCATGCTTTCCGCCGTGCCTTCGGCGCGATTCACGTAGGGGTGGCCCGCGTAGGCCACGCGTTCCTGCAAGCGTTGCAAATACGTATCCGGATCGTCAGTATCGTCTCGCAAGGAAGCCACCAGGCGCGATTGCGCGAGCGTCACGTCTTCTTTCGTGAATGACGGGTGGAGCGCGACATCCGTGAAAATTTCCCACGAGCGATCGAAATTAGGGCGCGTCGCCGCCAGCGTGAGCGCCGAATAATCGTAGTTGACGCCGTAGCTGACCACCGTCCCCATGCGCGACAGCTCTGAGCGCATCCGTTCGCGCGGAAAGCTCGTCGTCGCCTCGGTCGCCGAAGCGAGCATTAGCGCTTCGATCCCGGCGTTGTCCGCGTTGATGTTGCGCACGCCGCCACGCAGGAATAACCCTGCCGCAACTGTCAGGCTTCCCTCCCGGCGCTTCACCAGTACCTTCAGACCGTTGACTTCAAACTCGTTAACCAGCGCGGCTTGCTTAGCAACAACGCTCTGGAGGGTTTCAAGCGATGTTGTCCCAGGTGCTGCCTGCGTCGCGGCGCCTCGGACAGTTTGAGCTTTAGGCTGGATCGAGACGGAGCCGGAAAGAATTACGGCAACTAAAGCGATGACCATTAGAAGCGATCGCCAGCAAGACTGTGCCGGCTCGCGCGAGTCGAACGAAGCGTTCGGACTCTTCTCCCCGACTTCTGACTTCTGATTTGTGACTGCTGTGTTTTGTTTTTTCATTGACCGATTAACTCTTCAGGTTTCAATTGCGCTTGCCGCTGCGCCTCGTCGGACATCAAGGCCAGACCAATATGCGGCTTGCCCTGGATGTAGGTGGTAACGTAGCGGCTGATGTCCGCGCGCGACGTGCGGCGCAGTGTCGGGAGATAGCCGCGAAAATAATCGATGCCGGTCGAGGCCCACCAGAACGAGAGCGTATGCGAATACTCACTCAGCTTTTCGCGTGAATACAGATCGTCGGCTTCAAGTAAAGCCTTCGCGCTTTCGAGTTGCTCGTCGGTGAAATAGTCCTTGTCGTTGAAGTGGGCGATTTCGTTGTAGATGGCGCGCAAGGCGGCGCGGGCCTTTTCCGGGCTGCTCTGCGCAACGAGATTGATGGGTCCGACGTTGCGTTGAGTGAGCCAGCCGATATCAACGGCGTTTACAAGCCCGGTATCCGCTAGCGCCCGTTGAAAGCGTGAGTTAGGTTGACGAAGAATGAAGGAGAATACGTCGGCCGCGTATGACGCTGCTGTGTCCTTACCGATGGATGGCCCATGCCATCCAATCTCGATGATGACGTTTTGCACTGGCTGCTTGATGACTGCGCCTTCGCTTTTCGGCAGCGGCGGGTGTTCGACGAGCGGAAACTCGACAAAAGGATCTTTCTCGCGGCGTGCCCAGTCCCCAAACAGATCTTTCGCTAACTGAAAGACCTCTTCCGGCCGCACGTCGCCCGTTACGACCAGCGCCGAATTATTCGGCACGTAATAGCGCGACTGAATGAGCCGCATCATGGCCGTCGTCGCCGTCGCCACTGTCTGCCGATTGCCGAGCGGTTGCTTCCGGCTCGGATACTTGTAGAACAGCCGGTCGGTCATCTCCTTGTTCAGGTAGTAATAAGGATTCGACTCGTTGCGATCGATCTCGCCAATCACAACCTGCCGCTCCCGCTCAAACTCTTTTTCATCGAAGAGCGGACAGCGCGTCGAGTCTTTCATGAACTGCATCGCCGTCCGCAGATTCGGACTGGTCGTGGTGAAGTAGTAATCGACCACCTCCTCGTGCGTCGCTCCGTTGTAAGCGATACCCAGTTGCCCGATGGTCTTCAGGTATTGTTCCTGGTTCGCCACCGCGCGGTTGGCTTTGAAGAACATGTGCTCGTAAAGATGTGAGAGACCATTCAACTCGGGCGGCTCTGTGTACGAACCATTCTTGCAAGCCAGCTCGATGGTGACGAGCGGCACTGAATGATCTTCGATCACAACGATCTCCAGACCGTTGGCGAGCACGCGATTAACGATCTCCGATTCGGGCAGCCGCGCCGGCGCCGCAGCGGTGGCTCGCTGTGTAGACGAAGCGCGTTGAACCTGGGGCTCGGAAAGTGCTGCGTGTGACGTTTGCGAAGGAAACGGGACAAACAGCAACCAGATAAGTGCAAGAATTAAGAGGTTACGTTTCACAAATTGCTCCAATGGTCAGAACCGCCTGCGGTAGCGGGCGGATAATTAGTCTTTACTGACATTCGACCCACCCGCTACCGCAGGTGGTTCTGACATATCGCGAGCCCTTTCGATGTTCAGCGACGCGAATTAGATGTTCAGCCGCCGTAGGATTCATCCTGCTCGATCTTTGACAACACCCAATCGAAATCGCCAGAGGTTATCTTGCCGCCGCAGAATTCGCAAATCCCGGTGGCGTTAACTTTCAGCGGCGCGCCGCAATTTGGGCAATTGAGATCGGCTCGCGCCGGCGCCGGCTTAGCCTGCCGGTTCCGGATGAACGTCCAATACTCGCTCCAGCGACGGAGACTGGATTTCGAGCCACTCACCACTTTGTCGCTATCGTCGACCGTGTAATCGTAACCTTCAGCCCAGATGCGCAGCGTGATCGCACTATAAAAAGCGTCGTCTTTGATCTTGACCGGTTGCATCGCCGTAATCCTGCACTGATCGAGCGCGTTGCGCAGGTGCTGCCGCTTGTAGGCATCAATCCAATATTGATGCATCTGGAAGATGTTATCGGTTTCGTGCGGGCGCGCGCGCTCCCAGTTGAGCGTCGACCAGGCGGCTTGCAGTTCATCGAAGATCAATCGGGCGCGGGCCAGAAACTGTTCTCCGGAAAACGCGGGATTGTTGCGCTCAAACTCGGCGCGCACATTTTCATATCCAGGCTGGAATACCGAAGGATAGTCAGTGCCAACTTCGGGCACTGTCTCGGTCAGCAGCGGCCCTCTCGCTTCGCGACTGAGCAGCGCGATGCTGCGCACGTACCATTGAAATTCGCCGCTGTCGATCTTCGTGAGACAAAAAGCGCAGGCGCCTACCGAGTCTTTCTGCAAGGGCGCGCCACAGCGGGGACAATGCAACGCGGTCGCCTGCGCCGGCGGCGGCGACAAAACGTCGCGCTTGCGTTCCAGGTCCCAACGCTCGCGCACGTAGTAGCTCATCTCTCCAACCGCGCCGGTGTTCTGCTTGACAACTTCCGTGTAGTTAGTCTCAAACATCACGCTGATTCGCACCAGCGGCGTGTCGAGACCGCTGACCTCCGCGACTTGCATCGCGCCGACGATGATTCCCCTGACCTCTTGCAAGCCCGCAGGATTGCGCTGCATCAGGGAGCCGCGCGCCGCTTCGCTCAAGTAGGGCGAAAATAGATCGAGCGCTTCGGCGCTGTGACCGCGCGCATCGTGCGCTTTGCCGTAGAGCGCATAACAAAAATCCGTGAAGATGATGTCGGAGAAATTCGGATCGAAGCGCCGTAACTGATCGAACCCGCGCGTTGCCGCTTGCGTGTCTGAAGCTGCCGGAGCAACTCCCGTACTTGCTCCAGAAGAGACGACGGACACCATCTCGCTCTCCGTCGTTCGGTTACGTCTGAAGAAATAATAGACGATTCCGCCAATGACAATTATGTCGAGCGGGATCCCAATGATCGGGTATTCGATCGTCAGAAAGAGCAGCAGGCGTACCAGTTGAAATATCAACCAGATGATCGCACCCGCGCCGCCACCGCCGCCGCCGCCGTGACCGCCGCCGCCGTAGGATTGCCCGCCACCGACACGCGCCAGCGCTTCCGCTGGCAACAACGTGACAACCAGCGTTCCAGCGCTCAGCGCTGAGATCAGTGGCAGCAGGTTTGGTCTCGAATTGCGACCTTTATTCATCGTAGCTCGAAGCGCGGCATGTCGGGCAATTCGTTTGGGTTCTCTCCGGTCGCCGGCAGATGTTTTGCCAGCAACACACCAAGATCGCCGAGCGCCTTTAGAAAAGTTTGTAGCTCAGGCTTTCGACCGACTGCTATCAATTCGGACAGGCTGCGGTTCCACTCCAGCGGCGGCATGGCCTTTAGCACGCCGCGATCGGCGATCAACTCCAGGCTGCGCTCGAGCAGCGACAGATAGATGAGAACGCCCATCTCCGCATTGGTATTGGCGATTCCCGCTTCATAGAACATCGCGGCAGCGCCCGCGCGCACAGCCCCGGCGCGGAATTTCTTTGTTGTCAACAATCGCCTGATTATCCTGCTTCGCGAGCAGAGATAAGCGCCGATCACGAACAGCGCCGCGACGTCGATTGGGACCCAGTACTGATGGAAATCAAAAGGCAGGAACAGCAGGAACAGCAAACCGGCGAAAGCGACCAGCGCGCCGAAAAGATAATCGGCTTGACGGTAGTTGCCGGATCGAGCACGCACCACGATGACCAGCTCGGCGTCGGTGTTTTTCTCGATCTCTTTTACATACTCGGCCAGCGTGTCGCAGGCGGATTGATCGAATTGGGCGCGGCTCATCTAAAGGAAAATTATGAAGACGCTAAGGCTGATCTAAATGGAATTAGAACAATGGATATGATCGCATGCCGTCCCTCAGCACGGCAAGTATACGAGATGTGGGCGGAAGGGGTCGCGCGCGCTACCGGCTTCGTTTCCAATCAAAAACTAAATCGCGCGTGCTCGTCGTGCGAGAACTCTCCGATAGGGCTCGGCTTCTGGCGCCAAGGCGTTAGCCGACCAGGTCGCGCGCTTTGTTCCGGCCCTGTGGCGATCTACTTCGACCCGCACACTATAAGTCTGTCGCGTCCGAGGGACATAAAGCACCAGACGATAGCCTGAAGCGCGGCCGTTTGCGTCAGCGCCGATAAACAAAACTTCCGGCTGACCGTCACCGTCGGCATCCAGCGTTTCGGTCTTCCAGGTTGCGCCACGAAAGTCTGAGTTATCCAGTGAGCCGCGTGCGGAAACGTGATAGCCGGCTCTGCGTCGCTCCATCATGAAGAAATGAGTCGTGCCGTTCCTCCGTTCGTCGTGAATCGCAACTATGGCCGGGCCCGCGCCCGTTCGCACGATCGCTACGTCTCCGATCGATCCATGCGAGATCGAACCGGCAATTCTTTTCGCTTCTTCGAGCGAGAGGCTCGTCGGGCTTGCCGACTCTGTTTCCGCTGCCTTCGTATCCGACGCCTTCAGAGTAGCGTCGACTTTTTCGTCGGCCCGCGAGCGGCTCGTCGCGGGTGTAGCTCCGACTGGTAGCTTAGAGCCCGAGGCAAAAGAATCTCGCGGCGGCGTCACTTCCGCGGTTCCTCCTCTGTATCCCAAGACCAGTAGCAGCGCGCCCAGGATCGTCACCAGGAGCAACGGAGCCGCAACGCGAAACACAAGACTGCCCTTCTTACTGAGCGCCGCTGCGACGGTTGAAGACAACGGCTCAACCTCTGGCATGATGCGCACGGGCGCAGCCAGACTTTTTTCCAGCATGGCGCGCGCAGCCCCCGCAGTGTTCGGTCGATCATTCGGTTGTTTCGCAAGCAACGTGTGAACGGCCAGCGCCAAAGCCCGCGGAATGTCCTGGCGGAGTTTTGGTAACGGTGGTGCCGGCGCAGTCGCTTGTTTGACCAATACTGCTGAGGGCAGAGGATCAATGAATGGAGGCCGGCCGGTCAGCATCTCGTAAAGCAAGACACCGAGACTATAGAGATCGCTGCGTGCTCCGACGCGTTGGCCCAGACACTGTTCGGGCGACATGTAACGTGGGGTGCCGATGATCTGACCCGAGCCAGTGCTGCCGTGCGTAGCAGTTGCCTCGGTCGACGACGCCAGCACTTTGGCGACACCAAAGTCCAACACGCAAACGCCGCGTTCATTCAACATGATGTTCGACGGTTTCAAGTCGCGATGAATGATGCCGAGCAGGTGCGCTTCCTCGAGCACCTCGCAAATCTGCACTGCGATGCGCACCGCGCGCTCCGCCGAGAACCGACCATCACGCACCAGCGCTTCGGAAAGCGTTGTGCCTTCGACAAACTCCATGATGATGAAGTGCCGTCCATCGGGCAGATTGCCGGCGTCAAAGATCATCGCCGCGCGCTGGTGACGCAGCTTGGCCATCGTGCGCGCTTCGCGCATGAAGCGATCGGCAACGTCCGGGTCACGGGCAAATTCAGATTTGATAATCTTGACCGCAACTGATCGTTGCAGCCCGAGGTGCGTGGCGCGATAGACCGTACCCATGCCGCCCGTTCCGATTTCACATTCGATCCGGAACCTGCCGGCGATAAATTGGGGGACATCCATGACAGACCTTCTTTCGGGATAAAGGTCGCTCGGAGCCTTGCGTGCCGATGCGAGGAGAAAACGCGCATCCGTGCGGCGCTGCCAATTGCGAAAGGTTGTTACGCTTGGGGAGAAAAACCGGCCCATATTTCTGAGCCGGCGGGTGTAGTGTAGCACTATGTGTTTCCTGTTTGAAAGGATTCGGCGCGGTAGGCAGTAGGTCAATTACAACGTTCAATACACCTGAAAACCAGACAGTGCCCTATACAGAACCCGGAGCGGTAGCGACGGGATGCCGCCACTCAGCTTGACTTGGCGATCCGGTCGCTACCCTCTTCCGGTTCTGTACTTCCGCGCGCGCCTGCTGCTATACATGCCGCTGGGATTAAACTAAACTTTGACTTCAACCCCTGCGCCGCTGTAGATGAAACAGCAAGCCGCGGACCCTTGGCCCATTAGCAAAACCGTCGTCCAATTGAAATGGAGGTGAGTGATGGGGGATGAGACTTCGAAACACAAACCCGCTGACGTTTCTGACAACGGAAATGTTTCGTCAGGCGAAGGAGAGTTTCTCGTCGTAGGTCTCGGCGCGTCGGCCGGGGGCATCCACGCGCTAAAGGAGTTTTTCACGCGCGTGCCCGGCGACAGCGGCATGGCCTACGTCGTCATTCTGCACATGTCGCCTGAGCACGAAAGCAAGCTCGCTCAGATTCTCCAGGTCACCAGCGCGATACCCGTCACGCAGGTAACTGACCGCGTCAAGATCGAGCCAAACCACGTTTATGTAATTCCCCCGAATCAGACCCTGGCAATGAAGGATGGCCATCTGGCTCTCTCCGAGATGTCGGGCATCGAATCGCGGCGTTCGCCCGTCGATCTCTTTTTCCGCACGCTCGCTGAGACGAACGAAGCGCGCGCAGTTTCGGTGATTCTTTCCGGCACCGGGGCGAACGGCTCGATGGGCGTGAAGCGGATCAAGGAATACGGCGGCGTCGCGATTGCTCAAGATCCCGAAGAGGCCGAATACACCGACATGCCCAGCAACGCGATCGCGACCGGGCTGGTCGACTACGTCCTGCCGGTGGCGGAAATGCCGGCGAAGATCGTCTCTTACAAAGAGCACTTCGGCACGGTTCAGATTCCCGCCGAGCCGCAAGAGCGCCGTCCCTCTGACGAAGAAGCCCTGAACAATATTTTTGCGCAACTGAAAGTAAGCACCGGCCACGATTTTTCCAATTACAAGCGAACGACGATGGTGCGGCGCATTGGGCGGCGCATGGGCATTCGCGAGATTGCTGACCTGCCTGCCTACGCCAAATTTCTTCGCGATAATGCGGAAGAGGCGCGGCTGCTGTTAAAGGACCTGCTGATCAGCGTCACAAATTATTTCCGTGATACTGAGTCGATGGCGGCTATGGAAAAGATCATGCTTCCGAAGATTTTCGAAGGCAAAACCTCGGGCGATCAGGTTCGTGTCTGGGTAGCCGGCTGCGCGACGGGCGAAGAGGCTTATTCCATTGCGATGCTGTTGGATGAGTTCGCCGCGGAATTGATGAATGCTCCGAATTTACAGGTCTTTGCTACCGACATCGATGAAGATGCCATCGTGATTGCGCGTGACGGCTATTACACGGAGGCAGAAGTGGCGGACGTTTCACATGAGCGACTGCGCCGCTTCTTCAACAAAGAGGGTCAGGGTTACCGCGTGCGGCGAGCGCTGAGAGAGAAGATTCTTTTCGCTGCTCATAACCTGATCAAGGATCCGCCTTTCTCGCATCTGGATCTGATCACTTGTCGCAACCTGCTGATCTATCTGAATCGCACGGCGCAGACGAAGCTTCTGGAGGTGCTTCATTTCGCACTCAATCCCGGAGGTTATCTCTTCCTCGGCTCGTCAGAGTCGGTTGATGGCACCGCCGATCTCTTCGCGACGGTTGACAAAGATCATCGCATCTATCAAAGCCGGCCGGTGCCGCCGCGTACCATGTTTACCCTAACGGATTTTCCCGCGCTGCGCGCAATCGAGCGGACAGACAAACACGTGGGCATCGACCAAATTCAAGCGGTCAAGCGGCTTTCCTACGCTGAATTGCACGTGAAGCTGCTGGAGCAATATGGTCCGCCCAGCGCTGTGGTCGACGAGGAATATACAATTGTCCATTTGTCGGAACGGGCGGGACGGTATCTTCAGTTGAAGGGTGGCGAACCTTCGCACAACCTGCTGGAGATTGTGCGTCCCGAGCTGCGCCTGGATTTGCGCACCACACTCTACCAGGCCGCTCAGAATCGAGCTGCGGTTGAAGCCCGTGGTGTAAACGTCCAAATAGAAGATCATACCGAAACAGTGAATCTGCTGGTGCGGCCCGTCCTACGCGACGGCGATGGAACCCAGGGTTATTTCCTCGTGCTCTTTGAAGAAGCACGGGAAGACGAAGCGACGCCGGCGCCGGAAATGGTTAGATCAGGGGAGCCGGTCACGCGCCAGCTCGAGCAGGAGTTGGTCGAGTCCAAAGCCAGGGTTCGCGCGGTCGTGGAACAGTACGAGGTCCAACAAGAGGAGCTGAGAGCTTCAAACGAAGAATTGCAGTCGATGAACGAGGAGTTGCGGTCGGCGGCCGAGGAACTGGAGACCGGCAAGGAGGAGCTCCAGTCCACTAACGAAGAACTGAGCACCGTCAATCAGGAGCTGAAGATAAAGATCGAAGAGCTGAGCCAGGCCAACAACGACTTTCAGAATCTGATGAATTCAACCGACATCGCGACGATCTTTCTCGATCGTTCGCTGAAGGTTAAGCTCTTCACGCCGCGCGCTCGCGACATCTTCAATCTGATTGCGACCGATACCGGGCGATCGCTGTTGGATATCACCAGCACACTCAGGAATGAAGATCTGATAGCGGACTTCAACCAGGTTCTCAGCACGCTGCACAAAATCGAGCGCGAAGTGCAAACGTCAGACGAACGCTGGTTCATGATGGGCGCCGCGCCGTACCGCACCAGCGACGATCGGATCGACGGCGTCGTTATTACCTTCGTGGATATCACCAAACGCAAGCAAACCGAGCTCGCCAATCGCCAGTTGGTCGCCATCGTAGAATCATCACCCGACGCGATTGTTAGCGAAGACATGGACGGTGTGATTACTGCTTGGAACAGAGCAGCCGAGAGTATTTTCGGGTTTTCGAAACAGGAAGCCATTAGCCAGCCGATCTCCCTGATAATTCCTTCAGATCAGTTGCCAGAGGAAACTGTAGTCGTCAATCGAATCCGTCGCGACGAACGCATCGACGATTTCGAAACCGTCCGGAAACATAAGAACGGAACGCTGATCGATGTCTTGCTGACGCTCTACCCGATTAAAGATGAGACAGGCCGCATCACCGGTGTCTCCAAAATCGCTCGGGACATTAGCGAGCGCAAACGCCTGCACCTTGTGTCCGAGGCAAAGGTTGCGGAGGCCGATGAGGCGCTGCGAAAGGAAATCGCTGATCGCCGGTACGCCGAAGAATTACGCATGAACGTCCTGGCAGAACTGATCAGGGCGCAGGAGGACGAGCGGCGTCGCGTCTCGAGGGACCTGCACGATCAGTTGGGCCAGCAGTTGACGGCGCTCCGATTGAAGCTGGAGACACTCAAGGGAGAGGCTGGAGATCAGCAACGGTTGGCGGCAGGCTTCGATGATCTTCAGGTGCTGGCCAGGAACCTCGATATGGACGTGGAGTTTCTTGCGTGGGAGTTGAGGCCAACGTCGCTGGATGATCTGGGTCTGGCGGCAGCGCTCGGCAACTACGTAAAGGAATGGTCGGAGCGTTTCCATATCCTCGCTGAGTTTCATGACACCAGTCTTGCGGGAGAGCGTCTTTCGCCGGAAATTGAAAGCAATCTATACCGCATTGCGCAAGAGGCGCTGAACAACGTCGCCAAGCACGCGCAAGCCGCGACTGCCAGTGTGCTGCTCGAGCGTCGGGACAATCAGATGACGCTGATCGTCGAAGACGACGGCATCGGTTTTGATTCCGAGGCTGAAACAAGCGACGCCGAGCGGCTGGGTCTAACCGGAATTCGCGAGCGTGCTGCGCTGTTCGGCGGCAGCCTGGAGATTGAATCGGCGCCAAATAAGGGAACGACCCTCTACGTTCGAGTTCCCGTTTCCGGCAAAGCGAAAGAGGCCACCAGCAGTGACTAAGTTGCGCGTTTTGCTGGCCGAAGACCACGAGACTGTGCGCGAAGGACTGAAGCTGATCATCAACGCGCAGCCAGACATCGAAGTCGTAGCCGAAGCCGCCGATGGGCGCGTGGCCATAAAGCTCGCTCAAGAGCTTCTCCCCGACATCGTGGTAATGGACATTTCAATGCCCAACATGAACGGCCTGAAAGCGACTAAGAAACTCAAAGAGGTTTGTCCCGAAATCAAGGTGGTGGCGTTAACCCGCCTCAAGGACGAGAGCTACCTTCAGGAACTGCTGCGTGCCGGCGCGTCAGGTTATGTGCTCAAGCAAAGCCCTACCATTGAATTGCTCAATGCTATCCGCACAGTTGCCGCGGGTAATAGTTATCTCGATCCCACGGTTACTGGCAGAGTCATGAGCGGATACGCAGGCAGACTAGATCGCCGGGACCAGCGACCGGTTACTTGTAGTGACCGCGAGCTCGAGGTGCTCAAGGCAATCGCCTGGGGTTATAGCAACAAAGAGATCGCCGCGCAGATGAAACTCAGCGTCAAGACCATCGAAGCGCACAAAGCCAACTGTATGAAAAAACTGGGCCTCCGCAGCCGCATTGACATAGTACGTTACGCGGTGCTGCAAGGCTGGCTGGCGAACTGACGAGCAAAGAGCAAGGGGCGAGGAGCAAAGAGGGCGACCCTTTGCGCTTTGCCCTTAACTCTTTGCTCCTAGCTCTTTGCTTCCCTTAGGGAGAATCCCTATCGAACTCTCCCAAACTCCCAATAGGAACGATCATTCCCAAGTGGGATAAGTGTGGCTGCCAATCGTTGGGTAGGTCCGAATCCCGACGCGATCTTCCGTTTTAGCCGTAGTTTCTTCCGAACGGATGGCCGTAATCAAGGGGGACAAAGATGGTATGAGGACGGCTAGATACCGTCTTGAGTTTTCTAAGAATCTTGCACCCCCGGCCCGACAGCGACGGGTTTTTGCACGGTTTACTCAAATCGTGCTCCAGGAGTTACCCTTATGAGCAGAACGCCAAAAACAACTGACTCACGTCGCCCTTACTCAGCAGGTTCGCGCCGCAAGCGGATGCGGAGTGGGCCAGGATGCGTTTTGATAGTCGAGGATCATGACGACACTCGCCTTATGCTTAGGACGATTTTGGAGATGAGCGGCTTTTCTGTTCTTGAAGCAATCGACGGCGAGGCGGCGATCCAAGCCGCAGCAGAGGAATGCCCCGACGTCATTCTCATGGATCTGGGAATGCCGACAGTTGATGGGATGGGGGCGATGCGTCGCATAAGGGAGCACAAAACTATCGGCAAAACTCCTATAGTCTTTCTTACGGGCTGGGCTGAGTCCCCGGCGCGAGAAGCAGCGCTTTCCGCCGGTTGCAACGATTACCTGGTCAAGCCCATCGAGCTTGATCAGGTGATCTCGGTAATAGAGCGCTGGCTGCCACGGCAGGCTAGAAGTATGGCCGCAGCGCAAGCATCTTTGAACGAAGTGGGAACGTAATGAGTACTCCAGTTATTCAGCGGCAGGAGCTCTTAGGGTTTTTTGAACTCGACGAGACTGGTACCGTGCTCTACTCAAATGTCGAAGGAGCAAATGGTTCACTGTCTCCGGAAATGAAGGGGCGCAACTTCTTCAAAGAAGTCATTGACTTTACGAACGCCGAAGAGCTGCGAAGACGTTTTGAGAGTTTCAAGTGCGAGTCGATAACGGCAAGTACTTTCGACTTCGTTTGCCATTACGCGAATGCCGGTGTCCCGGTCAGAGTCCTTCTGGCTCGTCTTAATAAGCGGTCCGAGCCGGGCCGCGCGAATTCCGTGCTCGTTCATATCCGGAGGAATCTGACCGGCTCTGGTATGACAATATTATGAAAGGCTTCGTTGACGGCTCGGGATTTCCCAACTGAATACGCCACCGCAACTATTTCTCGGTCACGTTAGGAATCCAGAACGTCTGGCCATCGACCACAACGTTCTTCAAGCCGTGTTTTGGCAGGTCCTGTTCTTTGAGACCCAGGAAGGTGAAATGCGGGTGATCGCTGACCACGGTCTGAAACCAACCGTGCTTCGCGAGGATCGCGCGGACGCCAGGATCCTGGAACTCGATAACATCAAACGCGAGCATCGCAATGTGCTGCGAAGTGCCGGGTGCGGCGACGGAGTAGAGAATTGATTTGGTTCGATCCTTGCTGAAATAGATTTCGCTCTTCTCAAGCTCGAGCACTGCGGCGGTCTGTTCACGCAAAGGCAGTGTGCGCAACCGCGCAGCTTGTTCGGCAGTTAGTCTTCCCTGTCCCATCCAATGATCCAACGCCGGTAGAAAACGAGTGTTCCACAGTCGGACGCTGTCCTCGTAATTCCGCCGGGCCGCTTCACTGCCATCGCGCGGCGTAATGTCCAGACCTTCTTTGTTTGCCTGCTCGCGTGCTTTCAGTAAGGCTTTCATCGCCTCGGGCTGCAGCTCGATTTGATCGACGCCGATCATTTCGGTCGAGAACCCTGCGTCTTGCTGAAACTTTGTCACTTGCTCTTCACTCGTGAAGACGCAGACGGGCGGAAGCACTACTTCCTTGCTGGCGAGAAACATTGCGCCATAGTCTTCCAGCACACGCCGCGCCACTGAATCTGAGCTGGGGCAGATGTTCTCGAGACTTGTCTTGCGCTTCTTCAAGGCTTTTCGCAGGACATCGTAAAACGGAGCCGGCACACGAGTGTTCATTTTCTCCTCTGTGGTTTTAGACATGCCGCTTCCCGCGCCGCCATTCAAGGCCGACCGGCTAATCATTATCGACACGAGCAGAATCATTGCCAGCGGCGCGACGCTACAGAACACGCCGAGCCGGCGGGTAGATCGCAGAACACTTGATGTTGACCATCGTGAGAACATCGTTCGCTTTTGAAATCATAATGACGCTACCCCGTCGCGGTCAACAAATCTCAGCCGGGCATTAAGGTATACTGATCAAAACCAGGCTCTTATCCATATGAATCAGCTTCAACGTTCTCTTGAGATCATAGCTACCTATCGAAAACACGGCTGGCAGTTGCGGCGCGTGCTGGTGACCGCTGAAACGGGGGCCGAAGCGGGTAAAGGCGCAGGTGGATTATTTGAAAACGTCAGGATTGACGACGCACTGATCGATGCCTTGTGGTTCTCTCGGACCTCACATAAGAATCGCGAGGCGTGGGAATTGCGGCTCGTAGCCGATGTTCCCTATGCGCTGTTTGAAACTTTTGCGGCGGACCAGGCAGAAGAAGCGCGCGAGGAAGTGCGTCTTGAAATGGAAGAGAGAATGCGAGAATACGCAGCCCGGACTTGAGTGCGATTATTGCCGGCCCATCTTCACAGGGATTTCCAGACGCTCGCTGCCCCGCATCACCAACACTTTGATGGTGCTGTAGGGCAATGCACGCTGAACGCGAGCTTCGAATTCTTCAGGTGTCCGGATTGGCACCTTTAGGTCACCATCGTCGAATTCGACAACGATGTCGCCGTCCTTGACGCCTGCAATATCAGCCGGCAGGCTTTGGCTAAGCTTTCCGAGACGAACGCCAAACATGTTCATGCCCGGGACTGCTGCCTTTTCAGCGTCATCGGTCTCATAGCCGAACCTTCCGCGGCCCTCAGTCCGGTTGCGAAAGGCTGCAGCTAGTCGATCGAAGTCTCCTTTTGAGATGGTCGTCAGTTTTGTTGTCCTGGTCTCGCCATCGCGAATGTAGACAACATCGACTGTCTTGCCAATCGGCGTTGCGCCTAGTAGCTCCATCATCTGATCATCGCTCTTAATCTCGTGTCCGTCGAAAGTGGTGATGATATCCCCGCCAACCAGTCCGGCTTTGTCTGCCGGCGATCCGGCCGGTTCGACATTGTCGAAGGTGACGCCGCGGTCCGTCGTGTTAAACTGGTTGACTCCGGCGTAAGACCGCGAAATGGCAATCGCCGCAGTGCCTCGGTTGATACTGGCGCGGAACGGTCGGAAGCGCGTGAAGCCACCGGCCACGAAGAAAAAGATAATCAGCGCCAGAAACATCCAGGTCATGCCGCTCATTCGCCGGCAACGTTTGCGCAGTCCGCGCATTTCACGCCAGCCTGGAGTCGCTATTGGCCCGCCGCCCAGCCCGTAGTTGGTTTGGTAATTCGGCGTCGGCGCAGTCGCCGTTCTAACGCCGGCGCCATTGTGACCGTTCTGGAAACGCACAGTCTCAGTGTATTCCGCCAATCCTTCTCCGAGTCGGTAGCCGCAGTTTCGACAAAAGCGCAGTCCACTGGGCATCGGCGAATGGCAGTTGGCACAAGTTGTAACGCTGGAGTCAATTCCGGAGCTTGGCAGTACTGGAGTATTCTGTGACATGGCAACAACCCGCTGACTTGTTATAGCTTTGCTTTGCTTTTAGCCCAAAGAAACCAATCAAATCCCTATACGCCAAATGGAGCTTAACGGTTGCATGTTGTTCGCCGGGCGCGAGCACAGTTACGGCAACAATCGGGCCACCCCCCAGCAAATCATCAGGCGAGCACAGAATATCACAGCACGATGGCACGATTCATGCGGGGGCCACTGGCACCTATCGAGTTTTCGCAGATGCGAATCTGGTTCTGCATCGCGCCTGCGTCCCTTCGATCCTTATTTTGTTTCGCGAGACCCGCGTCTGATAGACATCGGCGCCAGATGCGTGCAGAATCAAACAACCCAACTTTCGATGAACCCTGGAAGGAAGATTGATAAACGTGGAAGTTACCAAGGCCCTCGCGGCTCTGCAGCCGCTTTACGGTAAAGGCAACGTCGAGGTCGTAACCACGAACGGGCAACGCGTTCGCGGCATCGTGCGCAGCATGAAAACAACTCAGGCGTTGACGACTCCCAGTGTCAAGATGGAATGCGCTAATGGTGAAATCATCAAGATTCCATTTCCGATGATTGCGGAGATCAGGGATCTCAATCCGGCCGATAGGACGATGGCTGAAGCGCAGTGAGCGGTAGCCGATAGAGAGTTAGCAGCGCTTTCTTGCTGCCGCCCACTGGCCATTACTCACCGCCCACTTCCGACTACGCATGTTCGATCCTTCAATAATCAATTGGCGTCCAACGCGACACCAGGGAATCTTCGTGAATGTTCTGCGTCGGGACGAACAGACCGGCGATGCCTCCGTCTTGATTCGCATGCAGGCAGGACATGGTTATCCCACGCATCGTCACGTCGGCATTGAAGAGGTTTTCATTATTCAGGGTGGGTATCGTGATTCAAGCGGTGAGCGCCACGCCGGCGAATACTTTATCAACGATGCGGGATCCGCCCACCATCCGGTTGCCCTCGAGGGTGAAGACTGCATTATGATCGCGTTCGCGCACGGCGGTATTGAATTACTCCTCAAGGACGCGAGAAGGGGGGACGAAGGGACGGGGGAGATAGGAAGACAGGGAGAAGAGGAGAAAGAAAACGGCTCAGGCGACTAAGGTCTCTCCCTTTCTCCCCGTCACCATGTCTCCCCTTCTCCCCGTCCGGCTTCACCTCTCGCCTTTATCGTTCTCTTCGCGTATAGTACGCCGTTCTGATTCGATGAACTTCCGCAGGTTTTGGGGGCAAGATCAACTTTGGCGTTGGTGATTGAAGATTTCGGGGGGCGTGTAGCAACGGTGTGGTCCGAACTTCGTCCGGCGACGCGCAATCTTGTCGAACGCGCGCTTCAGCCTTCACCGACTTCGGCTGCAGCGCTCGCGCGCAATCTTCCCTACGACGCGCGTGCGGATCTGGAGTTGAGCAAGCTGCTGACTGCGCTTGACGAGCGCGCTTTAGAGACAGACGCCTCACTGGGTAACGAGAAAAGCGACAAGCTGCGAGCGGTTGCTGATACTTGCGCCGCCGTGCTGTTGGAAAAAACTCAGTCGGCCGAAGTTTTTACCCAACTCGTTGAGCGGGCACACTCACAACACGACTACAAGCGAATTGACGCTCTGGCTGATGCCCTTAGCTCGCGCTTTGCGCCGAGCGAGATCTGCGAATTGGCTCGTTCTCAGAATATCGTAGTGCGCGCCCTCGCCCAGGAGTCGCTGGTGCAGTTACCGACTTCGGTGCTGGTCGGCGTGCTGCACGATCCCGTTGATTCGGCCTTCGCGCGTGACGCCCTCAGACGGCAGGCAGTTGAATACGGATCCGAAGAGGCCCGCCAGATTATCATCGCGCTCGAGCAAGTGAATCTGGATTCAGAGGAACTTTAGCCAGCCCTGAACCGCCAAGACGCCAAGAGCGCCAAGAATTCAAGACAATACGATTCGCTTTATTCCGTCCCTCAACAACGACACATTGAAATTAATCACCAGCCCGAGCCTGTGGCCAGTTATTCTCAAGTATGAGATGACCTGAGCTGAGTGAATCGGAGCCAGAGCTTCGACAGTCTTCAGCTCAACAATAAGAGACCCGTCAACCAAAAGGTCTAACCGACTTTCACGACCGGCCGACCCTTGTAACTTACGGCAATAGTCGGCTGGCGAACAAATGGTATTCCGCGCAACGTTAGCTCAATGCACAAGGTCCTCTTCGTACACTGACTCCAGGAGTCCGGGCCCAAGTTGACGGTGAACTTCAATCGCAGCGCCGATTACCTCATGAGCCAGTCCATCGAGTTCCTGGTCAGGCTCTCTTGACTCAGCCTTCAACAACCCGGCGAGCAGATTGTGCGGTTCAGGTTTGCCGAAACTCATGTGAGGTGCGCGTCCTCTTAAGTAACTTGGCGCTCTTGGCGTCTTGGCGGTTGATCGCTTCGCTCTTGATTGCTTCCAATCTCGTGCAGGCGCTGCACCACCTGCTCGATCAGCCAGTTTGGAGTTGAGGCTCCGGCGGTGACTCCGACGCGAGTGGCGCCTGCTAGATCCTGCGGATTAATCTCGGCAGGTGTTTCTATCAGAAAGCTCTTTTCGCATTGCTCCTGGCACACCGCCAGCAGCTTGACGCTGTTGGAAGAATGGCGGCCGCCAATCACGTAAAAGACATCAACTTCTCCGGCCAGAGCGCGCGCTGCATCCTGCCGGTCGCGAGTGGCGGAGCAGATCGTGTTGACTACCTGCGGTTCAGTGTCTGACTTCGCGCGCACTGCTTCTGCGACTTCCAGGAAAGTCTTCAACTTGATCGTTGTCTGCGATACCACCAGCGGCGAACGAAGCGGCGGCAATGAGGCCACCTCGCTTGCGTCGCGAACCACATAGGTGTTATTCGGCGCGTAGCCGACGACGCCAATCATCTCGGGATGATCCGGATTTCCCGCGACAATTACATCGCGGCCCTGCGTTGCCGCGCGTTCGGCCAGGTGTTGCACTCTGGTAACGAACGGACAGGTTGCGTCAATGACTTTGGTGGCACGCTGCTCGAGTTCTCGCTGCACTTGGGGCGTGACGCCATGCGCGCGAATGACCGCGACCGTATGGCCGTCGGCTTCCTCGGGCGTATCAATGGTGGATACACCCTTTCCACCCAAACGCTCCATCTCTTGCGCGTTGTGAATCAGCGGCCCGAGCGAGCGAATTGGCCCGCCGTTCTCTTCCAGCGCGTCTTCGACCATCTCGACGGCACGCTCGACGCCAAAACAAAACCCGTATTCGTCGGCTAATAAAACTTCCATGATTTTTTATCGACCGAGTGTCGCTTCCAACAGAAATCAGTTAACCGGGTCAGTTGCTGCGGGAGTTTCTTGACCACACGAGCGCTGCCACTCCTCACGCAGGCGATCTCCACCGGCAACTCGCTCATCAATCCAACTGATCTCCCAATCGATCGCCGAGCGCACGCTGCTCCACAACGCTTTCTTCAGATCGCCGAGCCCGTGAGCCACGTCACGCGGCAGAATTGCATATGACGCGTCGCCCACGTAGCGCAACGCATCGCAGACGGCATTTACAGCACAGTGGGCGGTTTCCGTTGCTTCTTCCATGTATTCAAACCTCCCGACGCGAGTACCGGTTGACTGCTTGCCCGTTTTCTCGCGAGAAATGATTCTAACACAACACTCGTCTACGATCGCATAAGGGCGCATGTTCCCGCGGGTGTGGCCGAAAGCCTCAGCGCACCGGTTCGCGCAGGATGATTTCGGCGGCCACTGCCGCAGTTCGCGCAGCTTCGGAATGGGCCTTTCTTAATCCGGCCACTTGCAATAATGCTTCGCCAGTGCGCGAAAGCATGCGAAAGAGATCTCCTTCTTCAGCGCGAGTTTCATTAACAAGCGTTGACCAATCAGCGCCGCCAGCCCAGCGCGCCGCCGCCGCCGCCGCCGAAAAATTCATCTCCGGCGCCGGTTCTACTCCCTGTTTCCATTCTTCCGTGGCGACCTTGAACCCGATGTCTTCAAACCGAGCAAGGGCACTGACGATCCTGTCATCGAGTTCAAGCTCGCCATAATCGCGATCTTCGTCGGCAGTAAGCGCGGCCACCGTTGCGGATGCGCTAATCGTATCGAGCGACGCCAGCAGTCCGTTTTCCAGCGCTTCGCCTACAAGCAACGGCCGATCGATATGCAGATCCGCCAGCCAGCGCCCGCGTTCACTGACTCGCTCTCGGTCGAAATCAACATAGCCAAGCGCTGCCAGCACACGAGCGCGTCGCTCGAATGGCTGCCAAACTTCCTCACGCATGCTTTCTATCTGCCGGCTGGTGCGTTGGATCGCTTCCGCTTCACCTATCGCCGCCCACAAAGCTTCGATGCAGGCGGTCTTCTTCGTTGCGTCCAAATGCGCCGGCGCTATTGATTCAATGATCTGGTCGATCAGATTCAAAGCATCGGATTCTTCCGTCCGCACGTCACGCAGTCGCGGTTCGGGAATGACCAGTTCACGGCCCTTAGCATGCACTTCGGCAAAAGCTTCTTCGATGAACTGTTCGCGCAACCGATATACGGGTGCGTAGACGGGTCCAATCCGCTCGAGCGCAAAACTCGCACGTCTCCCGTCCTCGCGGATTCCAGAGACATTGCCCTGGCTCCGCTGGGTCACCATCACCAGACGTTTGCCGCTGCGGCCGATGCCGACGATCCGCCCGGGTTGAACCACTTCGCTAAGCCAACGATGCAGGACTTCGGCACGCGTTTGTGGCAGTCCTTCCTGAAGACGCGCGCGCGCGCTCACCAGCCGTTCGAAAGCAAGCGCAACCGAGAACGACAGATCGCAATTCGCGTTTTGCAACTTCGTCTTGATTTTGTTTTCGTTTTCAGAACGCAACTCTTCCAGACGCGTGATGTGATGTGCTGCTTCGCGATGCGCAAAGCTTCGCTCGGCTATCTCCCGCACCTGCGCGAAGTTGCCAAAGGCGTCAAGCAAATTCAAGAGCGTGGTGTAGGTGGCGCGAAATTGGCTGACGAGCGGATCGGGCGGAGCTTTGAGCAATTCGGCGATGCGTTGGGGGTCTTGATGAAGCCCTGGAGCCGCAACAATGAATCCGACGTTGTCGCGTCCGCGCCGCCCGGCGCGCCCGGTCATCTGTTGCAGCTCTGAAGCCGTCAACATTCTCCAGCCGCTGCCGGTGCGCGCGTCGGCGCCCATCAACACCACAGTGCGCGCGGGAAAATCGACACCAGCGGCAACCGTCGCCGTCGCGAAGATCGCATCGAGCAGTCCGGCGCTCATCAGCTTTTCTATCACCAGCTTCCACGCTGGAATGTGGCCGGCGTGATGCGACGCGACTCCGCCGCGAATGATTGTGTCCGAGTGTCGATGGCCGCGCACCTCCGGGTGTTCTGCAACAAAGCCTTGCATGAACTCTCGGCGCGCTTCGTGGCGTTCGACGTTGGGATCGCGACGGGCGAACGCCGCTTCCGAAGCCGCTTGATCGCAGCGCCGGCGCGTCGGCAAGAAAATGATCGCCGGCAACAAATTGTAACCGCCCAGGGCCGCTAGCAATGTCGCGGGCGGCATTTCGGGCATGCTGAGTTTCATAACAAGTCAAAACCGCCAAGACGCCAGGAAACGCCAAGCAACATCAGCAAAAGACCCACGCTCAGATTCGCGTACTAAGCCATCACCAATTCCTTCTTGGCGACCTTGGCGGCTTGGCGCTTGTTGTTTCAGCCATTCGTGCGATCTCAGGATTCAATCTCCCAGCGTCATTAAACAACGGCATCAGTCTCTTGTCAGGAAGCAGAAACGCAGCGCGCAGCGGAACCGGTCGCGCGCCAGGGCGTGTGACTACGCCGCAGCGAACGCCGCGCACGTCTTCAATCCACGCCGCAAATTCTGACGCGTTGCCGATCGTCGCTGACAATAACAACAGACGAATGCGCGGCGGCGTTAAAATGATTGCTTCTTCCCAAACGTGTCCGCGATCCTCATCCGCCAGGTAATGCGCTTCGTCGAGCACGACCAGACGCCCGGGCACTTCGCCGCCGCCGCGCAACGAATCGAACAATTGATTGCGATAAATCTCCGTCGTGCCAACAATCAGCAGCGCATCCGTATTCTCTTTGCGATCGCCGGTCAGAATGCCGACTCGCTCCGCGCCAAACTCCTCGATGAACTCCTGGTATTTTGAATTCGTCAGCGCCTTGAGTGGGCTTGTGTACCAGGCGCGCCGGCCTGCAGCCAACAATCGCCGGATCTCTTCGCGAGCAATCCATGTCTTGCCGCTTCCGGTCGGCGCCGTTACGAGCACGTCTTCAAATTCGAGCGCCGCAAGAGCTTCGAGTTGAAAAGCGTCGGGCTTGAACGCAGTTGGCGGCGGGGTGCCTATCCCTGCGAGCAGCCGCTGCACGTCGCGCGACTGAGCAATCACCCGCGGAGGGTCCGCAAGAGAAACTTTCGGTGTTGATCTGAGCGGTTGCTGTCCAGCTTTGCGCCGCGACGGTTTATTTTCACGCCGCCGCGCTTTTCCCGCTCCTTTGCCGTGCGAACGTCTCACGTTCGTCATTCTAACTCAGATGCTTTGCCAAAGAAGGCCTGATTGCGGCGGCCTTTGGGACAAGCGGGCGCAAAGTGCTAACGTATATTTGCGTGCGCTCGCAACTCGCCGAACGCAGGCGGCGTCTAAAGCGTACAACTATGCGAAGCGCCGCCCGGTTGGAAGATGGCTGAACTTTTTGGAAATTTTGAGGTCAATAACGAGCCGCGCTGGCGGTTTCTTTTGGGCCTGCTCGGTGGATCGCTTGCGCTCCACCTCGCTCTCGCGGCCGGCGTTATCTATGCTCCGACGCTGCTCGATGCAGTGGGTCTTGCCTCCCTCGCAAGAAAGGCCGCATACGTCGACAAGCCATACTCCAGGACTGTTGTCGGGGAAGACGTGCAGATCGTTCAGTGGGGTCAGAAATTTCATTATCCCGAGGGCTACTTTGCGCCTCCCGGTCAACTGGTGAATCCATTGGAGGTGCCAAAAATCATTTCGCAAGCGCCGCCACCAAAAGTGCTGAGCACACCAACGCCAATTCCCAGCCCCAGCCCGTTGCCATCACCGTCGCCGAGCACGCCGCCGGGCGGTTCCGTCGTTGCCAGCAATAACCAGCCAACGCCCAATCAGCCGACCGCGCAATCGAGTCCTGCGAAAGACGCGGCCACTAATACAAACAAGAACGCCACGGATGAAAGCACTCTGGGAGTAAACGACGACGAGATTAACACGCGCCCGCTGAAGGATTGGCTGGCGCGCGCGAATGCCCTCAAAGAAAAGGGTCTGCTTGATCTAAGTTCGACTCTGGAGATGACCATCGACGCCAGGCTGAGCCCTGAATGTAACCTCACTGACGCAAAGGTTGTGCAAAAGTCCGGCGATCCGCAAATGATCGAAATCGCAAAAGATTTGGCCTCCGCGATCAGTGACAGCCGCATGCTTCTATACCTCAAGGATCCCGCAAAGCTGGAGAAGGAGCAGAAGAAGAAAACCCTGAAATGCGATCCTATGTCGCTTCGTTTCACAGTCAGGCTTGACCAAAACGACTTTAACGCCAAAGTTGAGACCGAGGCCGATTCACCGGATCGCGCCGCAGAACTGACTCGCGCCTACAACTTTGCGCTGGCGGTAGGCGAAATCAAAAAGCGCGGACGCGACGAGGAAGTCATTTTTAAGAACACGAAGGTCACGTCGGAGGGCAAACAGATCATTGTGCACTTCAACCTGCCGCGCCAAAACGCCAGCGAGCTGCTGAAGAAACAGGTCGAAACGAAACCGGCAAGTTAGCATCGATTAACAGTCGACTAACGAAATGCGTTAGGTGCTGATAGGTTCCGCTCTGAAATTCCTTGCTATCATAGGCAGAAATGGTAATACTTGGCACCTTCTTAATCTCCCATTGCCGTTGAGGAGAGCCATGCTAAAAGCTAATACCTCAGCAGTCGATATATACGGGGGCCGCGATCCGCGAGAGATTCCTGCTTACAGGCTGCCGGATGCCTCGGCATACCTTAATATTCCGAAAGCGACTTTGAGATCATGGATCAAGGGGTATTACTATCCGATCAAGGGCGGGAAGAAACTTTTCAAACCCGTCTTCCATTTGCCAGAACCTAACGTTCTGTTACTGTCCTACACTAATTTGGTGGAAGCTTTTGTGTTAAGCAGCCTGCGGCGTAAGCATAGAATTGGCTTGCACAAAATCCGCAAAGCAATAGAAACCTTGCAAAGAAGGTTTAAGTCCCGCCATCCTTTGGCTGAGCACGAGTTCGAAACAAACGGTATTGATATTTTCGTCCAGCAACTTGGTGACCTTGTTAACGTAGGGCTCCACGAGCAATTGGCAATGCGACAACTGTTGGAAAGCCATCTGGAGCGAGTAGAGCATGATCCTTCGGGCAAGGCGGCGCGTTTGTACCCATTCATTCGACTTGATGGCACAAACCAACCTAGGCACGTTGTAATTAACCCTTACGTTTCCTTTGGGAAGCCAGTAATAACCGGTACGGGCCTACCAACCCGCGTTGTTGCCGAGCGTTATAAAGCTGGTGACTCGATTCCTCAAATCGCCAGCGACTATGGCCGGAAAGAAGAAGAAATCGACGACGCGATCCGGTACGAACTTAGAATCGCTTGACCAGTACACTTTCTTCTTAGATCGCGCATTAGAAAGCTACGCTCTACGTGACGCCCTCAAGCAATTAGGGGCGAGAGTGGAAATGCACCGCGACCACTTTGAGGAGGGGGCCGATGATCCAGATTGGCTGCCGGAAGTAGCAAGACAAGGTTGGATAATCCTATCAACAGACCAGTTCAACTACCTTGAAAGAGAAGCAATAAGAAACGCTGGTGGCCGTGCGTTTCTCTTAATGCAGGGCAGCATGAAAGGCGACGAGCAAGCTGCGCTCATCGTCGGCGCGATGCGACGCATGTTGCGAATACTCAAATCAAACCCTCCGCCCTTCATAGCCAAAATCTATCGCGCCAAGAGAGTGCTTATTCTGTCGGCGGAACTCCGGCCCCACTCATCGATTTCGCGGTAGTGTCCTTTCAAATTAGGGCACTGCCTCGTTTTCTCGCCGGTTGCCTCGCTCATCGTGCTCCATTACAATCACACATTGCGTTAGGTTTTGAATAAACGTCGACGCCGCGTTTAGTTTTGAGAATTTCAATAGTATTCAAGGAACGATTATGGCCAGTTTCGACAAGTTTTTAACCAAAGTATTCGGCAGTAGCAATCAGCGTTTTCTGAAATCCGTTCAGCCGATCATCGCCCAAATCAACGAACTGGAACCGGCGCTCAAAAAACTCTCCGACGACGAGCTGCGCGCGCGCACGGCCGTCTTCAAAGAGCGCGTGGCGCGCGTGGTGGCTGACGCCAACGACAAGGAAGAACGCAAACGCCTCGAGCGACAGATTCTCGACGAACTTCTGCCCGAAGCGTTTGCCACCGTCCGGGAAGCCAGCGTGCGCACCACGGGCATGCGGCACTTCGACGTGCAGTTGATCGGCGGCCTCGTGCTGCATCAAGGCAAGATTGCGGAGATGCGCACTGGTGAAGGTAAGACCTTGGTAGCGACGCTCCCCGCTTACTTGAATGCGCTGACCGGACGCGGCGGGGTGCACATCGTTACCGTTAACGATTACCTCGCTTCGCGCGACGCCGAATGGATGGGCCAGATTCATCGTTTCCTCGGTCTCGAAGTCGGTTGCATTCAAAACGACATGGACGATTTCGAGCGCCAGACTGCTTACGCCGCCGACATCACCTACGGCACGAACAACGAATTCGGCTTCGATTACCTGCGCGACAACATGAAGTTTGATCTCGCGACTTGCGTGCAGCGCGGTTACTACTTCGCCATCGTTGACGAAGTTGATTCGATTTTGATCGACGAAGCGCGCACGCCGCTGATTATCTCGGGACCCTCGGACGAGGCGACCGACAAGTATTACAAAGCCGACGCGATCATTCCGCAGCTGCGCAAGGGCGAGGAGATCGACGGCGTCAAAACCGGCGATTACCTCGTGGACGAAAAAGCGCACACCGCCGTGTTGACTGAAGAAGGCGTCGATAAAGCTGAGCGTCTGCTGGGCGTCGGGAATCTCTATGATCCGTCAAACATGGAGCTGCTGCATTGCGTCGAGCAGGCTTTGAAGGCCCACACGCTTTACCGGCTCGATCATCAGTACGTGGTGCAGGATGGCGAAGTGATCATCGTGGACGACTTTACCGGCCGTCTGATGAAGGGCCGCCGCTGGTCCGACGGCTTGCACCAGGCAGTCGAAGCCAAAGAAGGTGTCAAGATCGAGAAAGAGAACCAGACGCTGGCCACGATCACTCTGCAGAATTACTTCCGTCTCTACGAAAAACTTTCCGGCATGACCGGCACGGCGGAAACTGAGGCCGCGGAGTTTCATTCGACTTATAAGCTCGACGTGGTCGTAGTGCCGACGAACATGCCGATGGTCCGGACGGATTTCTCGGACGTGATCTATCGCACGCTTCCAGAGAAGTGGGACGCGGTTGTCGAAGAGATCAAGGAGTGTTACGAGAAAGGACAGCCGGCGCTGGTCGGCACGGTTTCAGTGGAGAATTCCGAGCTGATCGCGCGCCGGTTGCTAAGAGAGGCTGTGCCGCACAACGTCTTGAACGCCAAATACCACGAGCGCGAAGCTGAAATTGTCGCTCAGGCCGGACGAAAAGGGGCGGTCACCATCGCCACCAACATGGCGGGCCGCGGCACTGACATCCTGCTGGGCGGCAATCCGGATTTCATGGCGCGCGAGTTTCTCAAAGAGGATGAGATCGATCCCGACGAAGCAACCGACGAGCAGTGGAGCGGAGTTTTCGCGCGCGCCAAACGCATAGTCGAGGCCGAGCACGAGGAAGTGATCAGACTCGGCGGTCTCTACATCATCGGCACCGAACGACACGAGTCGCGCCGGATCGATAACCAGTTGCGCGGTCGTTCGGGACGTCAGGGTGACCCGGGCGCATCGCGTTTCTTCCTCTCGCTCGAAGACGATCTGATGCGCATCTTTGCCGGCGACAAAGTCAAAGCTTTGATGCAGCGTCTGGGAATGGAGAAGGGCGTGGCCATCGAATCGAAGATGGTGTCGAAGCGAATCGCGGCAGCGCAGAAGTCAGTCGAAGGCCGCAACTTCGAGGCGCGCAAACACCTGCTCGAATACGACGACGTGATGAACAAGCAGCGCGAGACCATTTACGGTCTGCGCCGCCAGTTGATGGAGCAACCCGATCAGCGCGACTATTTAATGGGCGATCCGCCAAAAGCCGGCGTCGCCTACGACCTGCTGTCTGATTTGACGATTCGGTATCTCAATCCGGACGTAGCGCCAGACGACTGGGACACGGAAAACTACCAGATTCAAATCAAGACGATTTACGACTTCGATGCGTTCGCCGAAGGCATTGATTTCCTCAACTTAACGACACAGGAAATCACGGACGCGATCTGGGAGAAACTCAAGGTTAAATACGCTGAAAAGGAGCAGCAGATCGGTCCCGAAGCGATGCGCACGTACGAGCGCATCATCATGCTCAACATTATCGACGCGCAGTGGAAAGATCACTTGCTGTCGCTCGATCATCTGAAGCAGGGCATCGGGCTCGTTGGTTATGGCCAGAAGGATCCCCTCGTTGAGTACAAGAAGCAAAGCTTTGACATGTTCCAGGAGATGCTCGATCGCATCGACACGACGACGATCCGCTCGCTCTTCAACCTGCAGGTAGTCGAGGAGCAGCCACCGGAAGCGCTGCGCCAGCGACGCCGGCCGCGTAGTCCTTTGACTTTCACCGGTCCAAACCAGGGCGC
>WNGK01006070.1_pt1 | contig 27409 bp, 24 predicted proteins | sample 5400601 | NCBI WGS metagenome assembly WNGK01 (sample SAMN13153376, study PRJNA577476) | soil metagenome | isolation source: 60 cm soil or saprolite under Garry oak tree replicate 1 | place: USA:California | collected 2016-06-15
GTCGCGGATCGGGAGAGTTGCGCTCCTCATCACACGCCTCTGAAGCTGCTCCGGAACCAGCGTTAGAGACGCCAGTCACTTGAGATCCTGCTATCACCTCGCCTGACATGCCCGGCGTTTTCATCACCTTCGAAGGAATTGACGGTTGCGGAAAGTCTACTCAGCTCCGTTTGCTGGCTAGCGAGTTGAGAGTGCGTGGCATCGAGGTCGTGACTACCCGAGAACCAGGCGGCACACCGCTCGGTCAAAGGTTACGAGCTGCATTGTTGGATGTGCAGGAGCAAGTTGATCCCCTGGCGGAATTGCTGGTTTTCGCCGCCGACCGCGCTCAGCATGTGCGCAAACATTTGCTGCCGGCAATAGAAACCAATCACGTTGTACTTTCGGATCGTTATGCTGACGCGACCGTTGCCTACCAGGGTGCTGGCCGCGGATTCGATCCGAAATTGATCAAAGAGATCGTCGAGCTGGCAACGGGAGGATTACAGCCTGATCTCACCCTCTTGTTCGATCTATCGGTCGCTGAATCCGCGGTCCGCACCAGACGCCGTGTCAAGTCTAAACTCACTGACCGATTGGACATCGAAGATGCCGAGTTTCACACCCGCGTGCGCGACGCCTATCTCGGAATCGCGGCAGCCGATCCTGGCCGCATCCGGATCATTGACGCGCGCCACTCGGTACAGGAAACACACGCGGCCGTCATGGACATCGTGATGCCTTTTTTGATTGAGCGCGGACTGATCAGCGACACCGGGCAGTAGCCCGACCGTCAGGGAGGGCTTGGCACCACTCGCATGGAGCCCTCCCTGACGGTCGGGCTTCTGCCCCGCCTGCTGCTTATCAATATGTTTTCTCGTCTAATCGGAAATGATGAAGTAAAGGATTCGCTGCGGCGGTCACTTGCAACCGACCGCCTCGCGGGTTCTCTTCTCTTCACCGGCGATGAGGGTGTCGGCAAGAAGTTGTTTGCCCTGGAGCTGGCGAAAGCGCTTAACTGCCGCAATCGGCAGGGTGTTGAAGCCTGCGATGAATGTTCTTCTTGCCGACGAATTTCACGATCCACTTTTCCGCCATTCGGAAAGGATGATGACGATAAGAACAGATTGATTTGGAGCGAGCATGGTGACCTGGCGATGGCTCGTCCTTACAAGCAGATTATTCGAGTCGGACCGATGCGTGAGCTGGAACGCGAAGCAAATTTCCGTCCCTTTGAGGGTGCCGCGCGCATCTTTATTATCGAAGACGCCGAGTACATGAATGACACGGCAGCTAACGCATTACTTAAAATTCTCGAAGAACCGCCCCAGACTTCACACTTGATTCTAACCACCTCAAATCCAACCGCATTGCTGGCAACCATTCGTTCGCGCTGTCAGATGATTCGCTTTGCCCCAATTTCCGCTGCGGAAATCGAGCAGTTTCTAATCGAGGAGAGCGGACTTCCAGCCGGCGATGCGGCGTTATTGGCAAGGACTTCGCGTGGCAGCATTGGCCGCGCCCTGGCGACCGACGTCGATACCTATCGTGAGCGGCGCGAAGCAATGCTGGCCGTGTTGACCGCATTAACAATTGACGATGATCGGGCGGAACTTTTGCGCAGAGCTGAAGAGCTGGCGGCCAGCCGAGATCGCGATGAATATGAACAGCAATTGGATCTGCTCGAGACCCTAATTCGCGATGGCTGGGCAATTCACCTGGGATTGCCAAGCGAAGCCATCATAAACAACGATCTTATCAGCAAGTTGCGTGAAATTGCCGCAGAAATCAAAAGCAATCAGGCTGCCACCTGGCTTCAGCAAATTGAGGAAATGCGCGCCGCCCTGGAAGTCAACATCAATCGCCGCATTGCCAGCGATGCGCTGCTAATGACGATGGCATCGACTTGATTGGCCCATCCACATTCATGTGGACTTCCTGCCGGTTACAATGATCATCTGAGCCGGGAAACTCATCCGGTTGTTCGGAAAAAACTCACGAGCAGCTTCGTGAACCTCCTGCTTCACGCGGCTAAGCTGGTTCGCTGAAAGCTTTGCCAACTTATTTCTCAGGGTGTCGGAGGTTTCCGACCGCAAAATCCAAAATTCTTCAGGTCCGATCGGCGCCTCAATGTGAAACTCAAACAGTCGTTCACGAACGGCGGCCGCTCCCGCATTCTTCATGACATCCGCCAACTTGCCGATTTCAGCGAAGCGAAATGCGCCGGGTGCGTCCGGGTCGGCAGCAGGTGATTCAACGTAGCGGGATACGATATCTGAGACGATTCGCGTAAACGGATTCACTTCGTTCCTGGACCAGACGGCGAGTGACAGAGAGCCACCGGCCTTACAAACGCGGAACATCTCACGCAGCGCTGCGAGCGGGTCGAGGAAGAACATCACGCCCAATCGACTGACTACCGTGTCGAACGTATTGTTGGCAAATGGCAAAGAATCGGCGGTGCATTGTCGGAATTTGATGTTTGTCAGGCCGCGTTGATGCGCCGCGGCTTCGGCCGCAGCGACCATCTCAGCAATAGCGTCTGTGCACGTGACCCTGCCCTTTGCGCCGACTTTCTCAGCAATTGTTAGCGAAGGCTCACCCGCGCCACCTGCGACGTCGAGCACGGATTGCCCTTCGCTGATGGCCGCTTCTTCGATTAGCGCTTCGGTCAAAGGTCGGAACATCGTGCGGAGCGTGGCGCTATGTTTCTTCCAATAAGGCGCAGTTTCGCGCCACTCCAGCAGGATTTTATTCTCTTGGCTTGCATTCATCGCCTTAGGCCGGCACTGCACAGTCAACAACGAGCCAGCAATCGCCTGCCGCTTCATGGTCAGGTCTGGACTATTTGATTGAGACTAACTGGGATTCCAGATCCAGCGGCGGTAGCGCAGGCTTAGCGCTCGCGCCGTCGGCGAGGAGTTTCTCGGTCTCTTTGACGAAAGCTTCGACGATATCGTCACCAGCAACTTTGCGCATCGGTACGCCATCTTTGAAAATCATGCCGACGCCCCGGCCAAATGTTATCCCAAGTTGCGAATCGTGAGCTTCGCCCGGACCGTTGACGGCGCAGCCCATGATCGAAAGATGCAGAGGCTCTTCAACATGGGCCAAACGTCTTTCGATTTCGGTCACGATCTCGACAAAGTTATCTACATCGAGACGTCCGCACGTCGGGCAGGCAACGACGGTCACGCCGCGCGTGCGCAGGCCGAGTGACTTGACGATCTCCCAGGCGACCCGCACTTCTTCCTGAGGCTCGGCCGCAAGCGAAACACGAATCGTATCGCCGATTCCTTCAGAGACCGATCGAGGATTTCACGGTACCCGTGAATGCAGTTCCCGCCTCGGTTACTCCGAGATGAAATGGATAATCAACTTTTTCAGCCAACAAACGGTAAGCCGCGACCGTACGCTGCACGTCTGAGGCTTTAAGAGAAATGATTATGTCGGTGAAGTCGAGATCTTCGAGAATCTTGATATGACGCATGGCTGATTCGACCATCGCTTCTGGTGTGGCCGTGCCGTATTTTTTCAACAGATCTTTTTCGAGAGATCCGCCGTTCACACCGATGCGAATAGGCACCTTTTGCGCCTGTGCCGCGCGCACGACTTCGATGATACGTTCATGTTTGCCAATATTTCCAGGATTTAGACGAAGCTTATCGATGCCGGCCTCAAGCGCCAGCAAGGCCAGTTTGTAGTGAAAGTGAATGTCCGCAACGATTGGGACCTCAGGCACGCGCTTGCGAATTTGTCTCAGCGCAACTGCGGCATCATTGTCGGGCACGGCGAGGCGAACAATCTCGCAACCCGCGCTTACCATCTCTTCGATCTGCGCAACTGTGGCGCCCACGTCAGCCGTGTCAGTCTTGGTCATCGACTGAATGACGACCGGTGCGCCGCCACCAATCTGAACGTTCTTAACCTGGACTGCTTTCGATTTCCGCATCATTATGATTTGCTTCGTTTAGAGCGACGACTTGCTCGTCGCCAAGGGGACAAGCCCCGCCTCTAAACCAGTCGCCTAGAGAATATCATTTTGCCGGCGTCGCAGTCGCGGGTGGGTTATTATTCGCGCCCTGCCGCAGCGACCAGCGCTTCAGAACGTCATTCGTAATAACGAATACCATCAGCATAATGATTACGACGAAACCGATTTGCTGGATGCGGTCGCGGATCGTTGCTGAAATTGTCATCCCCACTGTTCCCAGCAGCCCTTCGATCAGTAGAAGGAAAATTGCCCCACCATCCAGCACGGGAATTGGCAACAAATTAAAGATTCCAAGATTCAAGCTTAGAAATCCCAAAATACTGAAGACCCCATCCCAACCAAGGCGAGAAACCGAGGTAGAGACTGCGGAGTAAATGCCAATAGGTCCGGAGATAGTGTTCCGCACGGAGCGCTTGCCTGCGACCAGTTGACCGAACGCCTTTCCTGTCAGGCGCATAATCTCGATGTTCTTGTCGGATGCATAACGCGCGCTGGCAATCACGCCCACGCGCCGTGAAGGAATTTCTTCGCCTGGCTGAATTCCGAGCCGTTCCTGATTTTCTGATTCGAGCTTGCGTGCCGTTGCGGTAACGTCGTGTTGCTGACCACTACGTTCAACTCGCAGAGTGATCGGCTGCCCACGATGCGCGCGCACAAACTGGGTCACTTGTTCGGCACTGCGGATCGTTTCTCCGTTGACGGCCACAACGCGGTCACCTACCTGCAAGCCAGCTTCGGACGCCGGAGAATTCGGCGTTACCTGATGAAGAGTGACCGGTAGGTTGCCATAGTCAGGGATGAAATCCAGAAAACCGACTGTCTCGCCTTCTTCAGTATGAGCGGTCGGCGTGATCGCAAGCGCAACACGCTGGCCGTTTCGCTCGACTTCAATCGGCAAAGGCTGTCCCGGGGACAAAAGCGCGTCACCGCTAATTGTGTCCCATTTGGGATTCGTATTGCCGTTGAAGGAGACGATTCGATCACCTGGCTTAAGCCCGGCAGTCTCTGCAGCGCCTCCAGGAAACACCACACTGACGACAGGCGCAGGCGTGATTTGCACGCCGAAGATCACCGCAGCTGCAAATGGAATTGCCAGCGCCGTTAGTATATTCATTACTGGGCCAGCGATGGCCACCAGTATTCGTTGCCACCGCGGCCGTAGATCAAATCTTTCATGGGCCGGAATGTCCGACGCTCCTTCACCTTCCAATGGCGCATTCGATTCGTCGCCACCGAGCTTGACATAGCCGCCGAGCGGAATCGCCGAGATGCGATAATCCGTCGTGCCCTTCTTGGCCCCCAAGAGACGCGGACCGAAGCCAAACGAAAATGTTTCGACGCGAATCCCGAGGATTTTTGCGACGATAAAGTGGCCGAACTCGTGGAGAATGACTGCCGCGCCCAGAACAAAGATAAAAGCAATTGCGCCAACAAGATCAAACGGTAAACTTATTATGAATCCCACCTGTTTCTTATCCCATCATAGAGGTCACAGAGTTAAACTAGATCGCCTTTGCGGCTCCAAAACGCACAAACACGCTTTCGAAACGAGTTTACGGGCTCGCATAAGATAGGTCAAACCAGGCAAGGTTGCGTGGATAGCTTCAGGCAGCGCTGCTGGTGCGCGCGTCTCGCGCGATTCCGTCGACGGTGGAACGGGCTGCGACGCGCGCTGTTCGATCGGCATCGAGCACCGCTTCCAAGGTCCCGGCTTCGCGCTGATCGTGACGATTCATGACGGTTTCAATAACATGCGGAATGTCGGTGAGACCGATGCGCTCGTCAATGAAAGCGTGCACGGCTTCTTCGTTAGCTGCGTTCATTGCCGCCGGCAAGGTGCCACCCGCTCGTAGTGCGCGGTATGCAAGTGAGATGCATGGGAAACGCTCAAGGTCGGGTGCTTCGAAATGCAGTGATGAAAAACGCGTTAGATCGAGTGCAGGCAAAGCCGAAGAGCATCTTTCAGGATAGGTGAGCGCGTATTGAATGGCGTGACGCATATCAGTCACTCCCATTTGCGCCATCACTGAGCCGTCGATCAATTCGATCATCGAATGAACGATGGATTCAGGGTGCACGACGATGCTGATTTCGTCGGCACTGAAACCAAACAGCCAGTGCGCCTCAATTACTTCCAGGCCCTTATTCATCAAGGTGGCAGAGTCAATCGTGATTTTTGCCCCCATGTCCCAGGTCGGGTGCTGCATCGCCTCAGCGACGGTGGCGGAATGAATGGCAGCCTTGTCGCGAGTCCGGAACGGACCGCCTGACGCAGTTAGAATTATTCGCCGCACTTCACGTCGCTCCTCGCCGCGCAGACACTGATGCAGGGCATTGTGCTCTGAATCGACCGGCAAGAGCTCCGCGCCTGATTTTTCAGCCGCGCGTATCATCAATTCTCCTGCCATCACCAGCGTTTCTTTGTTCGCCAGCAAAACGCGTTTTCCTGCCTCGAGCGCCCGCAGAGTAGGAACGAATCCCACGGCACCAACGGTCGCCGAGACAACGGAATCCGCTTCTGAAATGTTGGCGACTTCAACCAGGCCCTCCTCGCCGTAAACGATTCGCGGTGGCAAGACCTTGCGTCTCTGCAACTCGCTCTTTAGTTGCTCAATTGAATCTTCCGTTTCAACCGAAACTAACCCTGGTTGATAGGCTGCGATTTGATCGGCCAGCCTGGTAAGGTTGCGGCCTGCAGCGAGGGCTACTACCTGAAACCTGTCGGGTCCGAGCGAGTCGATTACGCGCAGAGTATTGCAGCCGATCGAGCCGGTGGAACCGAGAATTGAAACTCCGCGGGATGGCATATTGTTACTGTGCTAGTTCAAAGGCGGGGGCGCTATTGGCGAACCGTAGCTTTGCATCAAATCGATCGTTTGTCCATCACGATCGTATGAAGCGCCGGTGACTCGCCAATCGCGGTTGCTGCGATACGACAGATCGACTCTGGCCTTGACTGTTTGCTTCTCGCCAATAACTTTCAGATATAAAGTTGCGACCCCATCGCCATTCTGCACGTTGATGTTGCCGGTTACAAACGAACCAAAGTCCTTAACTTCGCCGATATCTCGCTTTAGTATTTCATTGCTCCGAAGATAGTTGCGCGCGGCTTCTGCGGCCTCGCTTTTTCCAATGGTGTGAAAGACAAACCAGGCAGTCCCCGCCACAAAAAGCGCCACTATTAAAGCCAGCACGGCAACCACTCCGCCGATATTAAGAGTAGTTTTTTAGTGCTCATTTGAAATACAGGCGAGCAAAATAGTAGATGAGCGGCGCATTGAAGAGCAAGCTATCGATGCGATCAAGCACGCCGCCATGCCCGGGAAGAATCTTCGCAGTGTCTTTCGCGCCGGCACTTCTCTTCAAAGCGCTCTCAGTCAAGTCACCAACCACGCTCAAGACGTTCATAACGGCCGCCAACGGTAAGGCCAGCTTCAAGGGCAGCTCGCGAAAGAACCAGAAATGCGCCAGGGCCGCAGCCAGCAGGCTAATCATCATTCCGGCAATCGCACCTTCCCAAGTCTTGCCGGGACTGATACCCGGCGCGAGCTTGTGCCTGCCGAAGACTCGGCCGGCATAAAACGCTGCCGTATCGGCGCTCATAATTACCAGGAAGAAAAACGCGAGCAGATGTTGTGAAAGAGCCTCGTGAAATCCCATTCTTACCGCGACCAGGTAACCACCAGGCAACACCACGTAGAGCACTCCCAGCACTGTGGCACCTACCGACATGATCATCTTGTCAAAAGGCGCGCCGCGCACCATCGCGGCCGCCAGCGAGCCCATCGTAAGTACCAGTATTACTCCCTGTATCATTCCAAAGTCGATCCACTTTCCCGGGTCGGTGAAGTAGAAGACTGTGAGCAGTGCGGCAGCGCCGAGATAGCCTGCGGCGACGTCGACTTTGACTTGCTGTCGTTTCGCGAGCAACCAGAATTCGAAAAGGGCAATTACTATGGCGGCTGTCGTTAGGAAAACAAACAACAGATCAAGTTTCGGGACCAGGATCGAAGCAATCAGAATTGGAAGCAGTACCACCGCGGTCACTAGCCGGGCGACTGACGGCGGAATCCTTGAGAACTTTGATTGGGCTTTCGGTTTTGCGGGTTGGGGTTTCAAGTCGTGGAGTGCTGGTAGCTTTTTGAGCCCTCCCTAACGGTCGGGCTACTGCCGCCTTTCTATTTTGCGTTGACTACCAGCTTCAATCCTCCGAACCGGCGACGACGCTGCTGATAATCGACAAGGGCTTCGAGCAAGTGTATACGACGAAAATCCGGCCAGAGCGTTTCCGTCACGTGAATTTCAGCGTAGGCGCTTTGCCACAATAAGAAGTTGGAGATGCGCAATTCGCCGCTCGTGCGAACGAGCAAATCGAGCTCTGGCAGGCCGCGCGTGTATAGTTGGCCCTCAATCTGCGACTCAGTTAACTCATCGGGCGATTTTCCTTCGGCGATGAGTTCTTTCATCGCCGCGCGGCATGCGTCAACGATCTCGGCGCGACCGCCATAGTTCAGAGCCACGCTCAAAATCATTCCGGTGTTCTCAGCCGTACGTTCGGTTGCTTTCGCAATGTCCGCGCGGACAGTGGGCGACAGTTCGCTGGTGCGGCCAATAGTCTGAAAGCGAATGTTTTGCCGATGAATTTCGTCTAACTCGATCCGAAGATACTTTCGCAGCATGCGCATCAATGCATCGATTTCATAACGCGGACGTTTCCAGTTCTCGGTCGAAAAGGCATAGAGAGTCAAAGCTCCAAAGCCGAGCCGCGCGCCTGTATCGACGGCAGCGCGAACCGCCTCGACGCCAGCTCGATGCCCGGCAATACGCGGTTGACCGCGCTGCGCCGCCCAGCGACCGTTCCCATCCATGATAATCGCGACATGCCGCGGCATGCGATCCCAGGCAATAGAAGAGAGCAAGAGATCATCACGGGTGCCCTTCTTAACTATTTCGGAAAAATCAGATAGCACTGTTTGCCGGACTAAAATGCATCAATTTAACCTACCGAATCGGTTGTCATTCTTACTGCTAGCCGAAGCAGTGTCAATCATACCTCACGCTCTTTAGGGTCAGCCCACGCGCCGGAGCAGTCGGCCCGGCCAGGCCGCGATTACCGTCTCGAATCACACGGCCAATCGTGTCAGTATCCAATTCATCGCGGGCGGCGGCCAGCAAGGTCCCCACAATCGAACGCACCATGTAGCGCAGAAAGCCATCAGCAGTTATTGCTACCGTGATCAAATGGCATTGGCCGCGCGCATCCCATCCGTCATCGATCTCAACTGAAAAGATAGTGCGCTCGCGTGAGTCGGCATCAGACTGCGCTGCAGAAAATGCCGTCCAATCGTGCTTGCCAAGAAACTGTGAAGCGGATGATCTCATGCGATCCGGATTGAGCGCGCGCGCCTCCTGATGAGCATAACGAGCCCAGAACGGCGACATTACTTGCCCGTGAACGATGCGATAAACATAAGTCTTGCTGCGAGCGGAATAACGGGCATGGAAGACCTCAGGCGCGATGTCCGCGAACAGCACGCGCATGTCTCTCGGGAGATTTCCATTGATTGCGTTGCGAAGTTTCCAGGGAGTTATCTCGCGTTGAAGCTGCACGCTGGCGACTTGTCCTTCCGCATGGACGCCGGCATCGGTCCGGCCTGAACCATGAACAATAACTTCGCGATCGTCCAGCAACGAAAGAACGCGGGTCAGTTCACTCTGCACCGTGCGCAGCTCGCCCTGCGTCTGCCAGCCATGAAAATCTGTGCCATCGTATTGGAGCAGAAGACGATAGTTCATAGTTTAGAGGCGGGCTACTGCCCGCCCATGTCTCTATTGATCAGGCGGGCGGTAGCCCGCCTCTAAACGATCGGTTTTTCCTGCTTCCGGGCTTTGTCGCGGGATCGCCTTCTTTGCACAATTCACAATCAGCTGGCGAAACCGCCGGCACATCCAGCGAAGCCAGCGAGAAGAGTGGCAGGCCTACATACGCCTTGCCGCCCGAACGGTCGATGATCGAGGCGGCCGCTACGACTGTCGCGCCGGCGCTTGATAAGGCCTCAATAGTTTCCCGCGTTGAAGCGCCGGTCGTAATTACATCTTCGACAACCAGGACTCGCTCGCCTTCTCGCACGCTGAAGCCGCGACGCAAAGTCATTATGCCGCTCTCGCGTTCAGTCCAAATGAAACGCGTGCCCAGTTGTCGTGCTACTTCATAGCCGATTACCAGCGCGCCAATTGCCGGCGAAGCAACCGTTTCGATGCGTTCGCGCCGGAAGTGCTCGGCGATCGCTGTTCCGAAATCAATGGCCGCGCTGGGCGATTGCAAGGCGATCGCGCATTGCAGGTATACAGAGCTGTGAAGCCCGCTCGACAAAACGAAATGCCCTTCGAGCAAGGCGCCCGTCGCTTTGAATCTTTCGATTACCTCAGTTGCAAGCATTGTTTCAAAAGGTTCGCTTACCGACTACAATGCAATCCATGGAAATCTCGCCCAATCTGGTGTCTGACTCTGCGCTGGTGCAGGAAACTTTCGATTTCCTGCGCGCTCAGGGCGGGCGCGCGGCTATGACAGAAATTGCGGATGTCGTGCTTCGCCTTTCTCATGCCGGCAGCGAACTGGCGGCGCTGTTGGTAGCCGACTTGGTGCGCAATGATCTTCGTTTCGTAATTGAAGGGGACCATCTGGCAATCAACGATGATGGGCTGGCGCTCCGGCCATTGAAAGAAGTTGATTTTGTTGTGCTCGATGTCGAAGCAATCGCCGGTAGAAGCCACCCAACCAGGATTATCGAACTTGCCGCATATCGTCTGCGATCCGGCGAAATCATCGACGAGTTTCAGACGCTGGTCAATCCCGGCATGCCTCTGCCCCGTTTCATAGCTGCGCTGACCGGATTGTCTGATGAAGTACTAAAGCGATCGCCCGCGTTTGCTGATATCGTCGGTGCGTGGCTGGAGTTCGTGGGCGATGCTGTGTTGGTGGCGCATAATTCTGACTTCGATGTGCCACTGCTGAACCAGGAAATTAAACGTGTGTTTCCCGGGTATCGCATGCGTAATAGCGAGGTGTGTACTGTCAAACTCGCGCGTCGTCTGATTCACCATTCGGCTGGCCATAATCTTGATGCCTTAGCCGAACACTTCGGTTTTGAAATTCCTGAGCGCCATCGCGCCGCCAGCGATGCGCGGGCAACTGTGCGTGTGCTGCTGCATCTGCTGGATATTCTGGACAAACACGGCGTATGTACTCTCGCTGAAGCACATTCCTTTCGAATTAATATTGAGCCGTCTCGCGCGGAACTCGATTTGCAATTAGCTCTCGATGTCTGAAAGAGGCTCCCTCGCCTCGCCGCGTCGCACGAAAGTGCGCGCCACAAACGTAATGATAATCAACAGCGCTACACCGATGCCGATCGCGGGATAATATTTGGCCAGCAATTCCTTTGCGTGCTCGCCATAGCGCGCCGCAAGATAGCCCTCCAGCAAATAACGAAACGTTCGGCCGGCAGCGATAGCGAACGTGAACCGCAATAGATTCAAGCGAAATACACCGGCTGAAACAACAAAGAGTTTGAATGGAAAAGGTGGCGGCAACAGCGAAGCTACCAGCACTGAGAGTACATCGTAGTGGTCAATCAAATCCTTGACCCGTTTCTGCTTTGATTCTGAGAAGCGAGCCAGGGCGCGCCTGCCGGCACGCTGCGAAATCCGATACAGTCCTACGCATCCGACAGTTGAACCTACTGTCGCTGCCGCAACGTAAATCAACATCGATGATGGGCGCGAGGCCGCTAACAGCAGTAATACCGCGTCCACACCGCCCGGCATCGGCACCAGAACCGAGTCGAGAAAAGCGATGGCCAGCAAACCAAACGGGCCAAACGAAACCAGATAATGCGAGAGTTTCGTCAATCCCGCGGTAATCTTATGAAGAAGTATTTTCAATAATTCACTCTGTCCTTTCGCCCATCTCAGGAAGCATCCTTACTTTGTTTGAACGCTGCTCTTCCCTTGCCCGACAAAAGATAAATGGCTAGAGCAATCAGACAAATGCCGGTAACGATGCTGACGATTACTATGCCATTGTCTTTAAAGAAACGCAGCACTCGTTCGCCATAAAAAACCGCGAGGGTACCCTCGGTGTAATAGCGAAGTGAACGCGCAACAAAAATCGTCAACAGAAAGCGGCGCCGCGGAAACTGTAAAGCGCCGGCGGTCGCCACGAAGATCTTGAATGGCATCGGCGGCGGCAGTATTGCCGGCACCGCCAGCGCCAGAATTCCAAACCGAGCGTACGCGCGCTCCACCCGTTGCACGTATTCGAGGCGAAAACGGCGGTGCAAAACTGCTTGTCCGCCGCGCCGCAGGATTGTGTAAAGCAATAGACAGCCAAGCACTGAACCGATAGCCGCGAACATGGGGAAAAACAATACGGCCCGCGGATGAGTGTAGCAGCGAGCGACGACCAGATAATCGTTCACTTCAGGCAGCGACAACAACGATGAATCCAGCGCGCCGATCAGAATCATCGCCGGTCCGGCTACATAAATTGGCACGTGAACAATAAACCGGCCGAGCCGCCTGGCGAGGACATTCAACCAATCAAACATAACTATTAGGGACGGGTGACAGGTAGCAAGCGATAAGAGAACAAACTACGAGATTCTAACTTGTCACTTATCACCTGTCACTTGTCAGTGCATTTCAGTGGTGGGTCAGTTTGATGTCCGACAAGCTTTAGCTTGTCGAATTTTGGACGACAAACTGAAGTTTGTCGGACATTTGCATTGAAATTAACCCACTACCAGCATTTCACTTGGCTGGTGTGAAGATGGACGGAGTGTCATAAGTCACACCTACGGTGATTCCCGAGCGTGGGCTGAACGTGGTCAGACCTTTTATACCGGCAAAATCGAAACGCAGCCCTGAGGTACGAATCTGTAACCCGAGACGCGCCTCGCTCTGAGATTCGGTGCCCAGCGGGCCGCTCCCGGGCCTGGTATTAGCACGGCCATTGACCTCGCCGGCAAGGCTAAATTGCCTGTTGAGTCGAACAATTCCCGCTAAACCGTACGTCAGGACGTCATTCTGGGCGAACAGTCCAGTCGGTGAGGTTAGGATTCCAATGCCCAGGTTGCCGAAGGTGTTCACCCGCGCATTTTGCCCAAACTTCTTGCCCAAAAGCACCTGTCCATAAGCGTTCGTTTGATTCAAGCCGATTCCTCGCGCCTGGTTCGAGTTTGGCAGTTCTACTCCAAAGCGAAAACCAACTGAAGGGAAATGTGCTGTTTCGTTGCGCAACTTGATTTTTGTCCAGAGGGTGAAGTCACCAAAGTCATTAGTTGAATTTGCGCCTGGAGTAAGCGAGAGCGGAATTGCGCTCGGTCCCCGAGCATTAATGCTTAAAACATTTTGCGCGACGCCTTCAACCTGGACCTCAACGTTCGGCGCCAAGCCGATATTGATACCAATCACGCCGACACGCGTCAGATCTCCGGTCAAGCCGGAGACGGGAAACCTGGCCTTCTGAACAAAATCTATTCCGGCTTCAATGCGAAACGACCCGGGCGGGATGATGTCTACGTCTTCAGTGAGCAGTGGTCGTTGTTGACCATGCGCGACGATTGCAAAACCCAGCGCCATGAAAAGCGCACAGGAATTGAGAGCAATAGATTTGAATTGGCCTAACACTTGGGTCATTACTACTGATCGACGTTGAATTCCGTCGAATTGTAATGTGCGCACCGCATAAGGTCAACGACTTCTTAATCGAATCAAGGCGTCTTTATGACCTGAAAAGAGTCGAAATACTTGCTCGTCGCTTTTTCGCTGGCGCTTTCGTTTGATTTCGGCATGATGAATTGCACGATATATACACGCCGCTCAATATCGTAAAATCTCGTGTGGATAACATACTCCACTCCTGCCGGGTCTTTTAGCAAAACTCGCAAGTCGCGACCAGGATAACTGCCGAAACTTATCTCATGTTCGCTGAGGATGGTTCCTTTAATAGCATCGACCATGCCGTCTCGCGCCTTGTCCAGAGTGAAAATCATCTCGGCCGGGTAGTCAAAATAGCTAACCATATAACCCACATCCGAACCGAAGACCGAAGCCGTGTATTGAATGAATTTATTGCCAGCAGCTGAGGTTGGCTCCTGCGTACTGACCGTAGGCTGGCTCGGAAGCAGCACAGTATAGCGCCCTTCCTTTGAGGTGTATTTGATCCAATCGTCTGAATGCTGAACGCCAACGATCAGAATAGGGCTAACCAACAATAGAAGTATCGCTGAAAGTCTTTTTCCGGTTCGTTGGTGTGATAATCGCTTAAGGAGTCTGCACATTTAGCGGTCGTTTTCCCACCGAGTTCTTCGGGTATTTCATTAGAGCAAAATCGGATTCTAGAGACTCGGGTAAGCCAGGTCAAATTTCGGTAGTGCCTAAGGTTGTTTTGCTGGTGCACTAGCCCGACCGTAAGGGAGGGCTCAATTGCGATTCGGGTGGGAGCCTCCCTTACGGTTGGGCTAAGGCCCCCCGCGTGGTGTTTAGCAACACAACTTTAGGACATCTAGCCAAATTTCTTACCGGAGGATGCGATCGCCAATCAACTCCGTCTTCCGAGTGTGCTACCATCCTCGCCGCTGGAAGCTGGTGTCTTAAATTCAAAGGCTTCTCTTTTAGGGTTCCGTGTTGTCCGTGCCTGCTTGGTAAATAATTCGCAGAAAATACTCACCATTGAGACACAGAGTGCACTGAGGACTACAAAATCAGTACATAACTCGCTGGAAACTCAAATTCTTAATCAAAGACGAATTATGAAGATGAAACCTGCGAAGATTCAGATAGTAATGATTAGCGTAACCCTGTTTGCGGCCGCAACTAACATTCGTGTTTCCCGGTCAGCAGCTCAACAGACCAACCAGACCATTACCGTATCGGGTTTGCACGATCGGGTCACGGTGCGACGCGACGATCGCGGAATTCCCTACCTCGAAGCCGGCAACGACGAAGATCTTTATTTCGCCCAAGGCTACCTGACGGCGAGCGATCGCTTGTGGCATATGGATCTGCTGCGACGCACGGTGCGCGGCGAGCTTTCGGAAATCTTTGGACAGACAACATTAGTAGAAGACAAGCGTCATCGCGTGTTTGGCTTTGCCGCGGTACTGGATGATAGCGTGGCTCGCCTGCCTGCGAACCTCAACATTGCATTGACTGCTTACGCGAATGGCGTCAATGCTTTCATCGATTCACGCAATGACCAGAACATGCCTCCGGAGTTCGCCATCTTGCAATACAAGCCGCGTCACTGGAGCCCGGCGGATTCGCTCGCCGTCGGCAAGCTTCTCGCCGAATATCTTTCAACCAGTTGGCAGTTAGATATCATGCGCGCATCGTTCGCTGCTCTGCCAAAAGAGAAACGCGATGCCTTGCTACCTGAGACCTCTCCGCTCGATGTGTTAGTCGTCGGCAGCGATCGCGCGGGCCTCAAGAGCGCAAAGCAGCAAGCAACAAAGGGGCGTTCACCATCAACTATGCCGGATGCCGAATTCTTAATTCGGCTGAATGAGTTAATTGAGACCAACCGGCATTCATTCGAACGCGCGGGTTTCTGCAATCAAAGTCTGGAGACAATTCAGGCGAGCAACAACTGGGTTGTTTCCGGAAAACGAACCGAGTCGGGCAAACCTTTATTGGCGAATGACCCGCACATTCCGGCAGCGGCGCCCGGTATTTGGTATCAGACTGAACTGGCTGCGCCCGGCATTCATGTAGCCGGCGTAACTTTCCCAGGCACGCCGGGAATCGTCCTTGGACACAATGAACAGATCGCTTGGGGCGCAACTAATCTCGGCCCCGATGTTCAGGATGTCTATCTGGAAAAATTCGATAAGGAAAATCCGAATCGTTATTTGACGCCCTCGGGTTGGCGTGGCGTGCAGATTCGTCATGAAGAAATCAAAGTTCGCAAGAGCTTTACCGACGCGGCCACCGAAACANNACACAAACGTTTGACGTCACTGTAACTCGGCACGGCCCGATTATTTTGGAAAAGGACTCAAACCGTTACGCCTTGCGATGGACTGCGTTGGATTCTGCCTTGCTTGAGATGGCCGGTTTGTTCGACGTGAATCGCGCCCGCAATTGGAAAGAATTTACCGCAGCCTTCAGTCTCTACGGAGGACCCACGCAAAACTTTGTCTATGCTGACATCGACGGACATATTGGATACTACGGCGCCGGCCACATTCCCATTCGCAAAAGCGGAGACGGCAGCGTGCCGTACGATGGCTCGAATGATGATGGCGAATGGACTGGCTACATTCCTTTCGATAAATTGCCGCACGTTTACGATCCGCCATCGGGAATAATCGTAACTGCCAACCAACGTGTTGTTGGACAGGACTATTCGTACTTTCTTAGTCACGTTTGGGCTCAGCCTTATCGTGCCCGCCGCATCTTTAACCTGCTTTCCGAGAAAGCGAAGCTAACAACAGACGACTTTCGTCGCATACAGGGCGATGTTTACTCAATCGCTGGCGTGACGTTTTCCCGAGCTGCAGTCAAGAGCCTCAAATCAGGTGCAACAACAGACGAGAAACTTGGGAAGCTGGTCGCCGACTTAGACGGTTGGGACGGAATGATGAATGTCGATTCGCACATCGCTCCGCTTGTCAGCCAGATGCGCAGTGCTTTTCGTCAACGAATTCTCAATGCGGCACTCGGTGCCGATTTGGCCAGGACCTATGCGTGGCCCGAGTCTGACGTGTTCATCGACCGGATTGTTTCAGATCAGCCGAAGGAATGGCTGCCAAAGGAATTTACGACTTACGCCGATCTACTCCGCGTGTCTTATGATGACGCGCGACAGGCGCTGACCAAATCGCTGGGCGCTGATGAATCAAAATGGACTTGGGGAAATATGGTGAAGGCGCGGTTCCCTCACCTGTTGGCGCAAGCGCCTTTGATTGGCCTTCAATTTACAATCCCGCCTTTTCCGCAAAACGGGTCCGGCGGAACAGTGAACGTAGGCGCGAGCGTCTCAATGCGTCTGATCGCCGACACGAGCAATTGGGACAAGACCTTGAACGGAATTCCATTGGGTGAATCGGGTTTGCCGGGCAATCCCCATTGGAAGGATCAGCTCGACGACTGGCGCAACGTTTCGCCGCAAGCATTTCCGTTCAGCAAGCCGGCCGTTGAAGGTGCGACGAAAGAGTTGGTGATCCTTCAACCAGTTGCCAAATGAAACGGGAGGGCGAGCAATGGCGCGTATTTGTTGCCATCGAGCTGCCCGCCGATGTGCGAAAGGCGTTGACCGAGCATATTGATCGGCTGCGGAATTCCCTGCCGGAAGTTCGCGCAAGCTGGGGCCTCGAAGAAAACCTACATCTCACCGTGAAATTCCTTGGCGATATTCCTGTTGCTGGAGTAGCCGCCCTGTCTAACGCGACTGGGCGCGCTGCCGATGTCTTTGAAAACTTCGCGTTAATCATCGGAGGTTGCGGCGCGTTTCCAGCACACGGTCAGCCGCGTGTCCTTTGGATTGGAATTGAAGACCCATCAGGTAAGCTCTCGCAGCTTCAGCAAAAGCTGGAAGATCAATGTGCTGCGGCGGGCTTCGAGCGCGAGCAACGTCCCTTTCATCCTCATCTGACAATTGCACGCCTGCGAAAACCGCAGGGCTCACGACGTCTGGCGCAGCTTCATAAAGAGATCGGCTTCAACTCTAAGACAGTCGACGTTTCAGAACTGGCCGTGATTAGAAGTGAACTCCGGAGCGAAGGATCAAAACACACGGTGATTTCGCACCATGAACTAGGTTCGCGGCGCTAGGCCGACCTCACGCAGGGCTCAGTTAGCCACATCATTCTTTAAGAGAAAGGAATGATACTAAAAGATTGATCGGGGCGAGTGGATTCGAACCACCGATCTCATGATCCTGAACCCGAGCTCACTCTCTAAACTTACGTAATTGATTTTGAATCAAGATGCAGCCACTAGAAAAGTCAATTGCTTACGACAATCGCAGTCGCATCAGCTCCGTCACGGATGTATTTGGCCAGGTAGTAGCCGATTTCCTTTTGAAGCGCTGGTCAAAAACGACGTGTTCCTGTAAAACTTAGCTTTCGTAGCTCGCCGTTCCGAGAATAAGAGGTAAACATGAACACAAGAATCCCGCTCATGACGAAGCTAAAAGGAATTTCAATCGCACTGTTGCTCGCTCTTATTGGCTCCACGCAGCTCATGGGTCAGAAGTCTGACCGTGGAATGAAGCTTGGCTCAACTGAATCAATCAAAACTCTGCCTGCACAGAGCAAGCGCTACGCTTTGGTCATCGGAGTGGATCAATACGCGGACACGCAGATTACCACACTCGGCGGCGCCAGCAATGATGCCCGGACGCTCGCCAGCGCGCTGATCCAATACGCGGGTTTTCCCAGCGAGCAGGTAACTCTTCTGGCTTCGGATCAGCCGGCCGAGCGACAACCCACGCGTGGCAATATTCTGCGCCGCTTGTCGAACCTGGCGGCGGTCATCCCGCCCGACGGCCTCCTACTGCTCTCCTTCGCCGGCCACGGAATCGAACGTGGCGGGCAGGCGTTTCTGCTTCCCTCGGATTCCCAGGTAAGCAACGACGTTGACCTGCTTGAACAGACCGCAATTAACGTCTCGCAAATCAAGGATAGAATCAAAAAGATCGGAGTCAATCAAGTGCTGATGATTCTGGACGCCTGCCGCAACGATCCGGTAGGCCGTGCCAACGCCGACAACCCGCTAACCGCCGCTTACACGCGCGGATTTAATTTCGATCTACGCAATCGTGAGGTGCAGGCCTTCGCAACGCTCTATGCGACTGAGGTCGGGCACCGCGCTTACGAATACAAAGAGAAGAAGCAAGGCTATTTCACCTGGGTCTTGGTCGAAGCCCTTAAGGGCGCGGCGGCGAATGAAAAGGGCGAAGTTACGTTGGCCAGTTTGGTGAAATACTTGCAAGAGCGTGTGCCAAAGCGCGTGCTTCAGGATTTGGGACCAGGAAAGGATCAGAAACCTTTTGCTGTGGTCGAAGGCTACCGCGCGGACGATCTGGTGATCTCCATACGAGATGCGAAAGCCATGGCTCAGCAAACCAATGCAAGTGATACCTCAATCACTCAAACGAATGCCGGCGCGGCGAGTCGGGATTCCGGGGTTGAATTGAAGTCACCTGATTCGGGGACGTCGCTGGCGGGCACGACCTGGACAGGAAACAGCCCGGAGGCTGGCGAGTACTCGATGGAGTTCCTAAAGGATGGAAAGCTTAATTACACGATCAAGGTTATGCAAAATGGCGTCACGTCGCCCCGCACCGTCAAAGGCACATGGAAGCAATCCGGCAACAATGTCCAGATTGTGATTGGCAATTCTTACTCAGTCTTGCAGGGTACGATCGACGGCAACATCATGAAAGGCGAAGGCAACAATCAGGAAGGCGTCTCGTGGAAGTGGAGCCTTTTCAAGAAGGACTAGCATCTTTGAGATAAATTACATTTTCAATTTCGAGTATGCACTGGAGAAACTGTTGCGCTGTCGCTCCGGCGAAACCTGCAAGGACTGTAGCGAAACAAGCGCGACCTCACTTGGGTTTTCCAGTTAGCCAAATTGGCCTTTAAGAGAAAGTAATTATAGTCTGCCGTAGCGCCGCGGCTCAGCTCCACTCACAATTCGGTAGTGATGTCCTAAGGTTGTGTTGCTAGGGCACTAGCCCGACCGTAAGGGAGGGCTCAATTGCGATTCGGGCGGGAGCCCCTCCCTTACGGTCGGGCTAAGGCCCCGCGTGGTGTTTAGCAACACAACTTTAGGACCCACAATTCCTCTCTACCCAGATACACAGAGAAAATATTGGGACCAGGAATGATCAAAATCACTATGCTTTGGTTTAGCGAACTTTGACTCGCCTCATCATTTGCCTGATTCGCCTCGACCGGTTCTTAGAACGCGAAACGCATTTGCAATTCAATTCTGCGACTGCCCGCCGCTCGCCCTTCGGCAAAACCACCAAAACCGCCGGCGGTATTGATTGGTTGTCCAAACAACGGCGAACTCAGATTACCGATAAACTGCCCGAGGTTTGTGTGGTTGAAAAGGTTGATTGCATTCACGGAAAACGTTAGTGAGTAGCGATTCTCCGGCACATTGGCGACACGATTTCCCCCGGCACTGGGCCGCCCGCCACGAGTTTGCGTGTTCACCGCCGTAGCATTCCTGCTCTCCATAGCGCCGAAGCCAAAGGTTCTACTCACGCGCAGATTGACGCTGAAGAAGCGCGGACCCTGCCCGAAATTGCGTGGAATAATTAACTGGTCAGGCAGCGGATTTGGATCGAAAGCGCCGAACCGCGTGATGATGACGCCTGCGCGCGAAAGATCAGTTGCAAACGCCGGTCGATCGGTAAATAGCATGTCAAGGTTTGTGTCGCGACCCGTCGTGATATTGAAAGGGCGGCCCGAGTTTGCGGAAACGAACGGATTAAAACGCAGGCGCCATAGTCCCGCGATCGTTCCGCCCAAAAAGAAATTATGACGCGTGTCGATTGCCGAGCGGCCATATTCGCCGCTGAGATCAAACTGATTAACCGGGAAACTACCTGCTCCATCGGTATCGCTGTTGGCCTTGTTCAAAGTGTAAGTTGCGAAGAGTATGGAACGCCGATTGAAGCGGCTGTTGAGACTCAGCACCAATTGATTCTGATTCAGACGCCCACTTGATTCATAAATATAAATGCGATTGCCCCGCACGCCAGTCGTGCCGGGCAATGGCGCGCCGAGATTGCGCGAACGCAAGAGGTGCAACGTGCGCGCGTTGCTGAAGTTGGCCGCAAACGTGATGTGATGCGGCAATTGCCGCTCAATGCTAAGCGATGATTGCATCGTATAAGGCGCTTGCAAATCAGTTGCAACCCGCCGAATCGTTTGTGGAATGCTAAAGGTTGAAAGCGTTTCTATGGTCGGCGCATTTGGAAACAGATCGAGCAGCGTGCGGCCCGTGTCGGTTGACGTGTTGACGACGAACTGCAACTGATTGACGCCGTTGAAGCGGTTCGCTTGCAGAGTCAGGTTTTCGTTGAAGCGCTGGTAGAAGATGCCAAAGCCGCCACGAAGAACCATATGCTGCTGTTGCTGAAGATTACGGCGGCCAACGTGGGGGCCCCACGCGAAAGCGACGCGAGGCGCAAAGTCGGTCAGATCATGAATGTTGTTCTGGGCTTCATAGCGCAGCCCCAGGCTGACGGTTAAGTTTGGACGGGCGCGCCAGTCGTCCTGACCAAAAACGCTCGTGTCTGTTTGTCGCACCTGGGCGACTGGATTGCCGCCGGATATTGAGAACTGCGTCGCGCCACCGCCACGCGCGCGAACCTCTGCGGGAGCCAGACCCAGTCGTTGCAATAGCAACGTGCGGCGATAGCGCTCGATGCTGGTAATCGAGATCAGCACAGGCTGGCCAATGCTATCCAAAACGATCTGATTGTTGGCGTCGAGCTGCGGCGCTGAACCGCCCCCAAAAGTAAATGTGCCGGCAAAATTTTGGGGCGAGCTGTCAGTAAGACTGATATGGCGCAGACGGGTGCCGGCTTTCAGCGAGTGTGGACCCATCGCCCAGGAAGTAATGTTCTGCAACTCAATATGATCGTTGTTATTGAATGACAGGGAGATTTGCGATCCGCCCCCGATGAAAGCATCAAGTACGCGAATCGTGGGTGCGGCGTTCTGTCCCTGTTGCCGGCGGCGCTCACGACTGTATTGAAAGCGAGTTTCGTTGACTATTTTTTGTTTAATGACCGTCGTTTCAGTCATCTGCACGGTTTGTTGAGTCATGGCGCTGTCGTATGCTCGCGATAAGAGTGAGAGATCACCGATTCCAGCGTTGAGTCGCTTGTTGCGCTCGTACGTGTAGCGCGCGACCAGCGTATTCGTCGCATTCAACTGATAATCGAGCCGCGGGCTGTAGGTGGTGTTACGTGACGGTGACAAAACGATCTGATTCAAAGGAATGATATTGAACGCGGAATCCAAAATGCTTGCGCGAATAACGGCGTTGCCGTCTGTTTCGCGCCGCTCGAAATCGAGAAAGAACGAAGCCTTCCTCGCAACGAGGGGTCCGCTCAAATTGGCGCCATAGCGTCGCACCTGAAAAGCAGCGCGCCGAGGTGCGAAGGGATCACGGGCGTTCAAACTCTCGTCATTGAAACTAACAAAACCCTGGCCACGCATCTTGTCGCTGCCGGGCTTTGTGAAAATTTCTACCCGCCCGAAACCAAGCCGATCGTATTCGGCTGAAAATGGATTGTGATTGATGCGAATCTCGCGAATAGAACCTTTGGGCGGCAAGCGTCCGCCCGAGAAACCGTCAATAAATGTTTGGCCACCGTCAGGGCCGGCGGATGGACCGGCCAGCGCTTGCAACGCATCGGCAAGGTCTTCCGGATCGTCCGGTAATGTTTCGAGATCCGCGCCGCGTAACACCACCGCGCCTGCGTTGTTTTCCGGCTCAGTGCTAATTGGCGCCTCGAGCGTGACCGTCACGGTTTCCTGTTCGACGGTTGCGTTCAAGACGATGTCTATCGCAGGGTTTGTCCCAGCCGCAACTCCCACCGCCGCGTTTTCGTAAGGCGCGAAGCCGGGTGCAGTCGCGCGCAACATGTAATGCCCCGGCGTCAATTGCGTGAAATTGTACACGCCGGATCCATCGGCGCTGGCAATCTTCTCAACCCCCTTCGCATCCACCAGTGTTACAGTGGCGCCGACTATCAGACCGCCGAACGTATCAGTCACGACACCACGCAATGTACCGTTCGATTGCTGCGCGAAGACACTGCTCGTGAAGAATAAAACCAAACTCAAGCAGAGAAAGATTGCCTGGCCGCCATCCGCTTGAACTGATTGGATCCCCTTGCCCTTCACATCTAATGACCGTCGCCGGGTGAATCCACGCTGAACAAACAAAATCATTGCGGCAACTCCGAATACTTGCTTTTTAAACGCAACAATTGCTGCCGTGGAGCGCACGATTTTTCTAGGGCGGGTCAGTGTGACTTTTTGGTTGTTCGAGCCCGCTCATTCCAGTGCCAACAACGTCGCCCAAAAATGGCTCATTCATGTCTGGCATCTCAGGATTAATCGCCCCTTGCAATTGATGCAGTTGGCCAATGACTTCCTCTTTGCCTGTGACAATTGAAATCGCGATGATGCGATTACGCGCAGGGCCTGGCGTACCAAACACCAGCGCCAGATCACTTCTTCTTAAATTAGCGAGCGGAACCACGGGCAGTGCGGCGATTTGTTGCTGTAAGCTTTTCGTCCGATTCGATTTCGCGCCGGCGTTCTCTCTAACTTCCGAATTCGTGCTCTCGAAGAACGGAATGCGCTTCAGCACCGTTTTCGGAGCAACGACCAGTTTGATTTTCTCGGCGGTCTGCTGTGTCTTGATTGTGATTGTGCCGGTGGCGGCATCAATCGCCGTGATTTCGCCTGCGACTCTAACGAACGTGCCAGAAATGATCTCTTCAGCCGCGAAACGCCAGCCATCGGTGTTTCGTTCGCCGTGTGCGCGCAATTGATCGCCAACTCTTAGATCCGCGAATGAACCTGGAACAGCATCTGCAACCTTTAGTGAATCAGAAGCGTAGCGCAGCCAGCGCGTGTTGCTATTGGAAGTGATCAGGATCGGCGCAGATCCTTCGTGGCCGCGCAACATGATTTCTTTTGTCTGCGGCTTGAGTTCCATGACCACACCTAAGGTCGTGTGTTGCCTCGCCTGCTCGCGTGTCAGTGCTTCTTTGCTCATGACAATGATCTGGTTCTGGCGCACAAGCACAGGCTCGCCGATATTCAGCTCGGAGAAATGGATCTTGACTGCTTTGTCGAGGCTCCGCTCAGCGGGTGGCACGCGCCATAAACCTATGCGCTCGTCCGTCTTTATAATCCTGGCGGCGTCCGAAGTGGTCTTGATTGTTATTTGGGCATTAATGGAATCAAGCGCGGTGATCTCGCCGAAAACAGGTTTTTCGTCAGCCTTGGCCGGGCTTGTGGATTGGCCGTTCGCAACTGTTGATACTGTGATTGAGAGCAGAACGGCAAAGCACGAAGTGATCAATTTTCTCATTTCATCACCACCTATCTATTCATCGCGAATGCAATGGTCTAATTCAATCATCCCGGCCTTCTCGCCGATCATCAGCGTCCACGATTATGAACAACGAGGAAAGCAAAGCACAAGTTAAAGACCGCAACTCCCGCTTTCGGTTCAAGGCATTCTTCTGCCGCGTCTATATTTTGGCAACTCAATCTTTAGGGATACAGCGTATAAAAGCGGCACGATGACAGAATTCCAAGTACAATCTTTCCGCTATGATGTTAACGAGACGCATTCCCTAGCAGATTGTTCCGGAGCCTCGTGTCCCATGGAGCTTCAAGAGGCAATGAGGAAAAGAAGAATTAGTCTCATCGGTATATCTGCTCCGCATTCTGGCCAAGATCATCAACCCTATTATCTGTGTAACAAGTTGAGAGAGAGGCTATCCGCGCGCGACGTGATCATAAACTCAAGCTGGTTGTGTAATGTCAAGCAGCCGCTGAGCGGCAGCAGAGTTTAGCCCCGGGTGAGCGAGCGCAGCGAGCGTAACCCGGGGTCACGTCCCCCAAACAATACTGAGCCCGCTTTAGCGGGCGACAGAGAACGACCATGAGATAATCATGTGACAGTTGAATGACAGCACCCGGTCGCTACCCCGACACGTCGGGGTTCTGTACTGAGTAGCAATCCATCAAACAATATGAGAACCAGAAGAACGCCTGCTTACTTTCTGATCTATACGATAGTCGTCACCTTTCTTGCTATGTCCAAATTATCGGGTCAAGAGTCAGACACGCGGAAGAAGTCAACCATCACTGAAATTGCTAAGCCTCAGAAGCCGACCCAAACCAACGACAAAGAGACGGTAGAAAGCGAGCATGAAGGCATCGGTGTCGAGAGCAAGAAGGACACCGGCTCGTCGCACACCTTGCACCCGGACGCGCAGTGGTTCCCCGACGCTGGACTTGGCTTGTTCATTCACTGGGGCATCTCCTCGGTTAAGGGCATGAATATTTCCTGGCCCATGATACCGGGACGTGCCCTGGCAAAGAAGCATCTTAGCGCGGAGGAACGCGAGCGCATCATTCGCGAAAATGATTACAATTTAAATGGCAGGCCGCCAGAGATCACTCCGAACGAGTATTGGACCATGGCGAAGGATTTCAATCCGCAGCATTACGATCCTGACAAATGGTTGAAGGCATCCAGGGAGGCCGGTTTCACTTATGTAGTCTTGACGACTCGTCATCATGAAGGGTTCGCTCTCTGGCCTAGCGCCTACGGCAACTTCGATACAAAGAATTTCATCGGCGGGCGTGACCTACTGAAGGATTACGTGGCAGCCTGTCGACGCAACGGATTGAAAGTCGGATTTTATTACTCACCGCCCGACTGGTACTTTGATCGCGACTACATGAATTTCTTGTATGGGGGAGGCGCTAAGATGAATCCGGAGTTGCCTCCGCTTGGTCCAGATCTAAAGCCGAGGACTTCACAGAAGTCTGAAGCCGAGCGTGCCAAACACCAGGCTGAGTATGCCGCACTGGTCAAGGGACAAGTAGAAGAACTGCTCACGCGCTATGGGAAAATCGACTTGCTCTGGTTCGACGGGAAACCTGCCGTGCCAAACGCGACCGACGTGATAACCATTGAACGTATTCGGGAATTACAGCCAGGTATCGTAATTAATCCTCGACTGCACGGCCATGGCGATTTCATCACCTATGAACGGACGCTTGGTACCGACAAGGTTGCTACCGGCTGGGCTGAATTCTGCAACACGTGGACTAATTCGTGGCCGCACGTGAACGGGGCGCGCTTCCGCGCCAACGGATACGTCCTCAGTCAATTCGTGACATCGCGCTCTTTAGGTATTAACTACCTACTCGGCGTAGGTCCGATGGCCACGGGTGAGTTCACTCCCGAGATCTATCAGAACATGAAAGTGATCGGGGCCTGGATGGAGCGCAATGGCCGGTCAGTCAGAGGCACAAAACCGCTGGCGCCGAAAGAGTCAGCCACAGTCCCCGCCACTCAATCCGGTTCGAACCGCTACCTCTTTGTCTTACCGGAGTTCAAAAAAGGTGGCGTCTATGAGGAAGACTTGTTGCCACCCAACGATGTGGTGCTAACTCTGAAAGGCGCGACGAGACCCTCTGCAGTCAAGCTGCTTGGTGATAACTCAGAGAACGCCTCGTTGAAGTATGACTATGCTGATACTACGGTGACCATTCACCTACCAGCAGGCAAACGTACTAAGCTCGTTGACGTGGTACAGGTTGATCTGTCAACTGTTCATTGAGGTTGAAGGAATATCGCAGAAGCGAAAGCCTATCCAGTTGTTTTGCAAAGCTTCCACTTAGGCGCCCAAATAAAATTCTTAGAATCTGCTGGACGCTTGCGTATCCATTCTTTTTGTCGACAAATTGTCCAAATGAAATACGGCCGCCAGCAGCGGCAGCCGTAAGCGTTTGATGTAATTGATCGTGGCGAGAGGATTCGAACCTCCGACCTCACGGTCCCGAATCCTGGCTTCGGCAAAAACGTAAGGTTTTGCCTTTTCGAAAGTTGCAGCCACCAAAGTTTTATTGGGATTTTTGCATTCCCTCACATTCCCTTTGCAATTCGCCAAGAGCTCAAAGGGCGACAGCAGTGGTGGTACTGTTGCTGCTGGCATGATTGTCACGGGCTTGCTGTTCTTACCAGCAGCCCCGCTGTGGGCGCTCAAACATGGAAAGGCCGCTGTTATTCCTGCGGGCAAGCGCTTTGAAGTTTTTGTTCACGGTGACACAGAGGTAAACGGAAGGGCCGCGTCCGACGGAAACAATCGATAACGTCGTGATTCGACGATGAGGCTGAGAAACCCTTCGAGATTCCCGTAATATTCAGAACAGAGCTTCTTGTCTTGAGCACTCGCAAAATATACGCGATTTCATCAACCCTTCCTTTGAACGTGCGAAATACGAAATAACTTAATAAGCAAACCGCAGACCGGCATACAGTACAAGATTGAGAGCGCCTTCTTGTGTCGACGGGCGTAAGCTTCGACCAGAAGAGAATAAGAAGGTGTAGTGCTTGCTCAGCTTGTAGCGCGCGCCGAAGTTAAGAACGAGATTGTCTTTTCTAAAATCCCGATTAGGTTCTCCGTGAATCTCTGCCAGTAACTCCAACCGCTTTGAGACGTTATGACCGACGAGTTGAACTGCACCCTTGACTGACACAAAAAGTTAAGCACATATCCCTACGGGGAAGGAGGCTTAACGATGACCAAAAGGGGCGCAGTAGCCGCCAAGACGGCGGTGCTCAAGCGACGCACATTCACGC
>WNGK01001428.1_pt1 | contig 27402 bp, 26 predicted proteins | sample 5400601 | NCBI WGS metagenome assembly WNGK01 (sample SAMN13153376, study PRJNA577476) | soil metagenome | isolation source: 60 cm soil or saprolite under Garry oak tree replicate 1 | place: USA:California | collected 2016-06-15
AGCGGGGCCGTGTTTCCATACAAGCCGTCGAGGCGCACGATGACGTGGGACAGAGGAAGCGCAAATGCCGTCGCATACGCCGTGATAGCTTGCAGGGCGTGTCGCAATTCTTCACGGTAATCGCCGTTGCCTGGACCAGCAAAGGTGCCCATCCATTGATGGGTGAACGGTTGTAAAACCGTGGTCCGTGTTCGTCCCACCTGTCCTCGTTTGCGTCCGAAATAGCCTTTGGCGCACACCTGCTCAAAACGACGGTGAGGAGCAGGAAGCTCTGGTGTCTGCGGAAGGGCCCGCTGTCGTGCTGCCTGTTTGGTTGCATCGACATCGACCAGCAACCAGTGCTGTCCCTGGCGATCCCAGAGCCCACCAGGTGGAGAGCCGAACGGGGTTCTGGCCACGAGATCCTCCTGAAACACGGACCGTAATGCCTCCACGCTTGCCTGATCAAGCGCGCCCAGAAAACGGGAGAGGGTGCTGCGATGGGGCAGACGGTTTCGCTCGAAGAGCGCCATGAACACCTCAGAAAAGGGAGCCAGACGCTCATAAAAGGCTTGCAGGCTGGGTTCACCACTGAGCGCATACCCGATGAGCACGGCCACAAAATCAATCAGCTCGTAGTGATCAAAGCGAGCACGCGCAAACCGCACCTTGGTCTCGATGAGCTTCACGAGACCATATGTTTTGAGGATCTCAGCCATAATGGCGACTTCTCCGAACCAACAAGGCGGGGTCGGAGCCGCTTCTGGGGCAATCTGGATGTGGACTGAAGCATGTGTCATACTACGTGGGTATTCTCCTTTTAAGTTGACGTTTTGTTTGGTCGACCTTCTAAGGAGACACCTTTTTCTCTCTTTTTACAATGCTTCTCCCCTTTTATCCACCTTTTTCCTCATTTCGCCTGCTTATTGGTATCTCGTTGCGCAACTCGTGGGCCCACTATGCGGTCCATCCCAAGCGCGGCAAAGAAGCCCTGGACGCCATCGGCATCCTGCCCCAGTTTCGCGGGCGAAGCCTGCATGATGGCTTTCGCAGCTACTGGCTCTATGAATGCTTGCATGCCTTGTGTAATGTCCACCATCTGCGCGAACTGCTCTGTGTGTACGAAGAGCAGCAGCAAGAGTGGGCCCACCAGATGAGCGAGCTGCTGCTCTCGATGAAAGAAGCCTGCGACCAAGCCCGAGCCCAAGGGCGCCAGGCGCTGGACCCTGTGGAAATCGCTGACTGGCGGGCAGGCTATGAGACCGTGCTCCAAACCGGCTATCAAGCCAATCCACCTGATCCGCCTCCCGAGGTCCCGAAAAAAGGTCGACGCAAACAATCGGCGGCGCGCAATCTGCTCGATCGTCTCTCTGTGCACCAAGAGGCCGTGCTGGCCTTCTTGCAGGATCTCCGTGTCCCTTTCGACCATTCCCAGGCCGAGCGCGACCTTCGGATGCTGAAAGTGCAGCAAAAGGTCTCTGGCTGCTTCCGTACACCTGGGGGAGCCCAGATCTTTTGCCGTCTTCGCTCTTACCTGTCCTCGTTGCACAAACAAGGTCTCACTTTGTTCACTGCCTTGCAGCACACCTTTCTTGGTCATCCTCTCCTCCCTGTTTTACAGGGGCCCTGAAGAGTTACCCGCGTTGACACAACTCATCCACAGAATAATTCTGTCTCTGTAAATGTTGGAATTAAGCTGTTAGATTTTCTGCAATTATCCTGACGAGAGAGTTTTCCCTTCCTCGTCTTCCCAAGCCAATTTCGAGGGAACTAGCCGAGGAAGAATGTTCTCTGATCGGCAGAGTAATTGCCAAACCACCGAGAATTATGTGAATTTATACGCTAAGCATTTATCAGTATGGCAGCTTCGATAGGGTAGCAGATGGACCTCGAATATATCTATATCGCACAAAAGGATAAAAGCCGATGCCAGCCCCACTTGATTTCTTACACTGCTTTGGTATACTCCGGCCAATTATGACCGAATACGGTAAATACACCCACGAGAAGCCCTCGCTGCTTGCTTCTGAGCAAAAAGAGATAGAAGAGAAAAAGATAGCTCGCAAGAAGCTCCTTGACGAAGTGTTTCACCGGCGAGCGGTAAATCATCACCGCTTCTTGGAGAAAAAACGCCGATTGCAGGCAGATAATGATTTACCTACACATAGGTAAATCCTTTTCGTTTGCCCTTACACTTTCCCTATGGCACCTTGAAAGGTGGCTTCTGATCATTTCTTCCAGGAAATCTGACCTGGCTCCATCTGGTAACACCTGCGTTATCAGATATTGGTCAGGTCACTATTTTCCAGGAGAAAACTATGGTTCAGGAACCAACCCCTTATTATCAAGCAGCGCGTTTTCCTCAAAAGACAGCCGCAGGAAAGGCGTATGAGCCCATTCAGGCCATTATTTTTGAGGCGGCATGTGATTTGTCTGCCTATCGTTTCTTTCGGCCCAGTGAGCGAAAATGGTATGTAGTTGTTATCGGAGAAAGACCGCCATCCCACCTTCACCAGCGGCTTGAAACGATCCTATTTACCTTGACAAGAGGTGAGCGAGTGACATTGGATAATGAAACTCTGGTTGCGCTTCTCTCACGCCGAGCGCAACAATCACAATTAGGGCCATGGGTGGAGCGCCATTATCAGTCACCCGATGAGCAGTAGTATCATAACACTACTCCCACAAGTACGTGCTCTTCAGCCGAGAAAAAGCCGTATCTACCATCTTTTCTACCTGATAGATACCCCCTGCTATCTTGGCTGAAGAGCTTTATAGGTCGTACAATGACCCGCCCTGTTGAAAAACTCTTAATAACCTCATCATTTAGCATTTGCACATCAAGATCTGAGCATAAACAAAACACACATAATGACACCAAAGTCATCAATATAAGCGTTTTTTCACCACGCTGGACCAAATCAAGACATGACAAAACCACCTCTGAGGCTAACGGCTCTTACAATTGTAGCCCGAGAGTGTGAATTTTTGCGGGTTATAGGATAGCTCAGGATTTTTGAAACAATTTTCCTCCCCTCAACGGCTGCAAGAAATGAGCGGTAGAGCTTAATTCTGCCCCAGGAGGTAATGGTCATTCAGCGCTACCAAATAAATTTTCAACAAACTAAATGACTTAAAAGTATTACAATAAATAGACGGATGTGTTATACTAATATGCATGAATAATGAGGCGGTAAACAGACTCCCAGTTTCTATTATGTCTGTCTTTAGAGTGTTTGTTTCTGTTGAAAGGGGAGAAACTCATGCTTAAAAGGGTCTTCTCAGCGACAATAACAGCAAGAGTGCTGGTAGCTATTCCACTTCTATTGTTACTTGTCAGTTGTGGTAACAATGCTACTTCTACGTCGGGAGCAACGTCTTCTCAACAGAGAACTACTTCCACTCTAGGAGCAACGCCTTCTCAGCAGACAGCTTCCTTAAATGTACCACAATCTCGACTACTCCATTCAATTAGCATCGATGTTGCTAATATACATATCTATTCAGGTGAGGGCATTGTCTGCCTGAATTACCCAACCATCAATACGAATAATCCTGCCGGACTACATGCCAACCTTGTTCTCGCAACAGACCGTCTAACATACGATAGCAGTGAACTACAGCAAATGAAAGCATATGCTACTGCTGCATATGGAATGAATTCTTCAGAGGTAATGGCCTCTGCATCTTCTACTCCAGCACCTCCAAGTACGCTCAGTTGGGTTCAAGGAACTAGAGTAGGTGATGTTATGGGTCATTCTTTTGGTTCCACCCTCCTTGGAAGTGGATGTTTTGGAGAAATGGACTTGACTAACACAGGAAACAACCCAATTCTCATACGATCTATAAATATGCAACTTACAGCTATGCCGGTACCAATCAGCCCTTCTTATCAATATCGGATGATTGACATTTGTTCATTGATAGGAAATGTTGGGTGCCCTCCTATGGCAGGAGGTTCGGGTCCCGTGTTTGACTTTTTTCGACTCAAAGTGGCACCCTCAGGTACCATGTTCATGCCTGAGCAGGATATCAACGACCCTCAACATCAAAGTGGATCAGATATTATTCTCAACCCAACTGCTTCAGATACACTACCCGTGATTTTCTACTTCACTTCGTTGGACAACCGTGTATACTCTCTGACACCTGAATTACTACTTGATACCTCAAATGGTGCGCAACAAACCGTCATGTTGCCTCAGCTAGCTACGAGGCTGTATTTTGCTAATCCCAGCCAATTCTCCTGTTATACCTTACAAGGAGACACATTTGTACAAGTTTCTACGAACCCTGAGAATAGCCCTGGTTATTGTGTATAATTCGGCGGGTAAAACACTCTTTTAGGACTGATTCAGTGTCTGTGAAACTCGAAATAATTTAGGAGTATCCTCCCAAAAAAGTAAAAAAGGGATGGACACATGCGTAAGGCAAAAAAGAGAACAAGCTTTCATGGCAAGAAAAAAGCTGATACACCTTCTATACAGAAAGCTAAAGCAAAAGCTTTACCTTCTACCGTGAAGGTAGTAAGTACAATTTCCAGCAGCACGAAAGAAGTGTCACCTGCAACTAGAGGAAAGAGAGATTACACCCACCTCTTCAAGGGTATACGAAACCTATTTCCACTTCATCATCATGAAGTATACGAACAGCTAAAACATTGGTGGCAAAACCTGACGCAATTAGTATATAAGCTGCGGTGCAAGGAACGTGAGTTAGCAATAGTTTTGCGGGGATACTTGAACACATTAATTGGTAGTACTTTACTTCTCCTTTTCTTTACTCTTGTTGGCCTTAATTCGCCAGCCAGTTACCCGCCGTTGTTTACTATCATTCACCTACATCAAACCCTATCGATAATAGTTATTCTCTTGCTTACTCTCTACCTATTGAGAGTACTGCTTGTTGGACCTAAATCCGAGCAAGAAAAGAGCAAAGAACTAGATCAGAGCAGGAAACGGTATGTACACCCCTTACTGATCATGAATGTTATATCATATTCGGGTTCTATCCTCCTTTTATTCATACTCGTTCTCCTTCTTCTGCGGCCAGAGTGGTGTCCATCCGCAGTTTGTCCCCCACCACAACGTATACTGATCACCCATCCTCAAAGCATCCACGATGAAAACCTGGAAGTGTACCCCATAGAAGTCCAGAGCGCATTCTATGTAATTCCTGGCGATCCTGCACATTATAAGCCGAGCACCCTTCCTATGAGCATCAGTGCACTCCATACAGATGGAAAGGACTCTATGTCTCTCTACCACTTGATAATCGGGCTTGATAGCCTCCAACAGGGACGCTTTGGCATGATTATCGAAGAAGTGAACCTTGTCATCCAGAAGGAAGCTCCGATCCCGCATCCTGTCAACGTCTGGAACTACATTCCGCCCGTCGACTATGAAAATGAAAATCAGTACAGAGCCTTGTATTTGGGACAGGAGACAGGTGCAGTTATACCTACAGACTACCTACGATTTCAATATGGGTTCGTACAGTTGAAACCTGGAGAGACTGATCAGATCGATATCCATGTTATTTCACGGGTAGAAGCTAATATCTGGTTCTCAGTCCAGATTGTCTATCGCATTGACAATGAGTCCATACTTCATACTCTAAAGTTGCCAGAAGTATTTGAGGTCATGTTTGTGAACAAGTCAGACTGGCACCTCTACCATCTGTAAGATAGGCATTTCCTGCCAAATGAGCTGGAAAAATATAAGAGGTACATCTGATGAAGACTAAGCAAATGTCTTCGGCTCTTTAGACATAAGCTAAACAAATCATGAAAACGCTTAATGGTTAGGGAATGTAAATCGGGGCTGTCAAGTGGTTCATGCGCACTTTTGCTGATTCTGTAAATGACGGTCTTTTCCGGATCTTACGCAACCTTGCTGATAGGAAATGTGGTCTATTAAAAGGTTGTGGTGTTTTCCCTGGCTCTTTCCTGCCACATAACGATATGAGGCAAATCACAGTACTAGGTATAGCACAGGAATACGGAGAAATCAAGCAGGGCTTTCTGATAAACTGAACTATTCACGCTCGACTCGCGACAAACGTGGGGCGATAGGACCTGGCAAAGCACAAGAAGGGTCTACATTGGTACATTTCGCACATAAATATTTCCATCTGCCCCGAGAGATACAACTTGAGTACCATCAGGAGTCCATGATACGTAAAGTATTGCCTGTTCACTTCCCTGGTATTGGAGGAATTTGTGGCCAGATGCAGCGTCCCAAACCTGAACAATGCCGTTGGCATCACCGGAAACGATGATGTTCTTATCGGTAAGAGGATACCAAGCAACAGAATCCACCCAAGATAGATGACCCTTATAAATTTGAACAACTGATCCTGTGTTACTAGCGGGCCAGACTTGCGCAGTCAAGTCTTTTCCTCCTGAAGCAAGGTAAAAGCTATTAGGGGACCAGGCGACCGTGTAGACAATGCTGGTATGATTACCATAGGTAAGCAATGTTTGTCCATCAGGATACCATAATTGTACGTTTTCTCCCGCCGAGGCGATTAGCCTACCATTTGGTGCCCAAGCTAGAGCGGAGATACCTCCAGCAACATTCGGATTATAAGTAGTTAGTACCTGCCCGGTTCGTGCATCCCATACTTTCATCTGTGAACCACCTGCTGAAACAAGTTTTTTACTATCAGGAGACCAGGCGACAACACTAGCAGAATCGGGGTCTGTAAATAAGGTTGTTTTGTTGTTTATTACATCCCATATATGGATGGAGTGCTCTTGGTCACCACAAGAAGCGATCTTTGTCCCGTCCGGGGACCAGGCAACGCTTTGGATAATTATTGTATGACCACTAGAAGAAGCAATTACCTTAGCTGTTTTCAAATCCCTTATTTGTAATACAAGTTTTCCTTGACTGGTGGTACCTACTGCAAATTTTGTCCCATCAGGTGACAACACCATACAATTAGCACTCGGTATGTTAAAAGAAAGCTCCTGTTTTCCTACATGGGTTGATTGAGTAGAAGTGCCTTGTCTCGAAGGTGTCTCTTGTGCCCCTGAGCTGTTTTTAACCCACCAAGTGATGCCTGCTCCTGTCACAAAAACTGCCCCTATTCCTATAAGCATGTTCCGGCGCGAAAGAACTGGATGTTGCTTCGCTATTCCAGTACTTGTGACTTGTTCGGTAAATTCTCGTCCAGCATCTTGCATTGGGCGAGTTACGGGCGTACCAGCAGGGGTTGTTGACCTGTTTTCTGTAATAACAGGAACTGCCAGTTGTGTAGGCGGTATAGTATAGATGGTGGGTTGAGGGCCTCCCGCAAGCGGCGTCATATGCCCTGATGCTGTGTGGGTGATTGCCTGTTCTAACGCATCAGCAAATTGCTGGATCGTCTCGAATCTTTCCTCCGGTCTTTTTGCTAATGCCCTCATAACTATCGCTTCGATCACCGGGTGCACTACCGTATCCCGCTCCCTAAAGGATGGAGGTGCATGGTGTATATGAAGATAAGGCAAACTGAGCGAGTCGCCTTCGAAGGGCCTCGTGCCGCAGAACCATTCGTAGGTCATGATACCAAGAGAGTACTGATCGCTCGCCTTTTTTACTTTTCCAAGAAAATGCTCGGGAGACATATATGGTAAGGTTCCTATAATGTCCTTTTCGGTCTGGGACTGTGTTCGCTGAGCTTGTACGGCAATACCGAAATCTGTTAGGCACAATTCCTGAGTTTTATTGCGAAGGAGGACATTCTCTGGCTTGACATCGCGGTGGATAATACCATTGTCATGAGCATGTTGTAATGCTCCCGCAAGCTGCTTGACGTATGATACTACGACCTGCTCTAGTAATTTTACCCCTTTAGGATGTTTTTGTCTGAGGCTTCCTGGCATATAGTCCATAACCAGATACGGAATATTGTCCCTGATCCCAAAGTCTAATACCTTGACGATGTTTGGATGATTGAGGAGGGAAATAGTTTTTGCCTCTTTGATAAAGCCTTCTGTTTCAGCCGGTGACAGCCCATTTTTCCCGATGATCTTAATGGCTACTTTAGTACCTAGATGTATATTTTCGCCCAGGTATACATCTGCAAAGCCACCTGATCCCAAGATGCTGAGTAATCTGTAATTGCCGAAGGTTTCACCAATACGATTTGTCACCCCGTTCACCCCTTTCGTGTTAGCAAGGGAAACACTCTGCGCATAGCAGGGTCGTTTTGAGTATTTGACATATGCCGAAGAGAGATGAAAGAGAATTTTTGAAGCCGTGCTGAATGAAGAAAACTAATCTACCAGTAGTCTTTCATATATCATGCAAGGCACCTAGTCGTAACAATTATATATGAGAATTGTAGAGAAAACAAGATATTTTGCCCAAAACTATTGCTCCTTTCGCGAAACGCATCAGCTCAGGAAGAGTGTGATCCGGTGATGGGAGATGTCACTTGTTTCGCAGTTTATCTGGTCGTTCTTATAGAAGAGGTTCTCTTCCTTGTCTTGTCTCACAAACGGCCTCAGCCTGTTGAGAAACTAAGTGCTGAGCTTATGAGAAAGCAGATAAGCTTGTGACTGCTCACAAAGATTGCAGAAATTTCCCAAGGTCAGTCCCTTCCAAATCTTGAGGAACCATCCCTCTTGCTATTTGCCAGTTCTCAGATTTGGCCCACTTGGGAAAAGGATACTTAAATTGCTCATACGGTTGAAGAGCGCGATATGTATCACCTTTTACCTTCTTTATCGCGTGATCGGGGAAGTAGTTTTCAATTGCGCGACGCTCAAGGATGTGGCAGGGTATCTTTGCAGCATCGCAGAGTTTTTTAAATGCAGCTCTTTTAGGCTCTAATTCCTCACCCTTAGCAGAGCGTTCACTATCGATCAAGGCGAAGACATGATCTGAAATACGCTTGACCTCTTCTAACTGTACTTCGGCTTCTGATGTGATCATTTGGGAACCACCCATTGGTAAAAGCACAATCTGGTGTTCTTTTTTGTACCAACGAAGGAACTGTTGGATTGTCTTCACCTCTGTGGGACCCTCGACAAGTAAAATCTTGTCGAAGCCAAGTTCTTTGTATCCAGCAAAGCTGAGTTCTCCCAGCAATTCTGCTAAGCGTGGCGTGCTGTTATAATCGGTGATTTCGCTTAAATCGTCAGTACCACGGCGTACTGAATAGATGTGATCGGCACTCGCTCGTGCAAGACCAATACTATGTGTAGCAAAGAGTATGCCCTGACCTGCATATGAGGTCAGTCGTGTTAAGAAGTCAAGTTGGAGTGAAGGATGAAGATTGGTTTCAGGTTCGTCAATGAGAATAAAAGATGGAGAGGGAGAACGCATGGCAGCACTGGCAAGAACAAGGAAAAACTGGGTCAGACCTGAACCGAGTTCGGAAATTTTGTAATTTTTGCCATTTATCAGCATATGCAGCCTTTGTCCCTCTGGCGAGGCATTGATTTCAAGCGTTTGGTATTCAAAGATTTTCGCAATATCCTTTTGAACGCGGTCCGCGATCTCGTGATACCGCTTCGTTGGTCCTGTTTTCCAATTATTCCACTGTCTTATGAAGGCTTGTCCTATGGGAATATCATAGTAGTTGCTTTCAGCTCCAATATTGGATGCAATCCCGATAGTTGTGTAACGGTAATGCAACGAAAAACCGCTTTGCTGAGCTAAAATGACAGGCATAACCCCTTCCTGTTGATCAATCAGTTTCAGTTACCCAAGAAGGAGGGACCTATGCCTGTTCATCGTCAGAAGCAGCTTACCACAGTGAACTCAACTGACTCAAGTAGAGAGCAGTCTGCTCCTGGACTGCCTGACCAGCAGGAATTCCGCCAACATCTGCGCGAGCTAGCTCGCAGCGCCATTCGCATTGTGCTGGAAGGGGTGATGCGTGAGGAGTTAGATGCACTGATCGGAGTGAGATGGGGAGAGAGCAGTCCTAAGCGCAAAGGCTATCGCCATGGCTACTACCAACGCGATCTCGTGACTGGCTCCGGCCGCATCGAGGACTTGAATGTGCCCCGAGATCGCGAGGGCCAGTTCCAGACCCAAGTCTTCGAGAGGTACAGTCGCTACGAACCCCAGGTGGCCCAAGGTCTGACGGAGATGTTCGTGGCCGGAGCGAGCATGCACAGAGTCGGAGCAGTCGCCCAAACCCTGATGGGAGTAGCCCCGAGTGCCAGTGCCATCAGCCGCCTCAACCAGAACCTCGAGCAGCAATTCACGAGCCTTTCGCCAGCGGCCTCTGCATGAGCACTGGCGCATTCTGTACCTGGATGGGATCCATTTCAGTGTGCGTCACGGCGACCAGGTCGATTCGACCATGGTCCTGACAGCGCTGGGAGTGGATCTGGCTGGCAACAAAGAGGTGCTGGCACTGCGGGCCTGCGCCGAGGAGAGCAAAGATGGTTGGCTGCGTCTGCTTGAAGACCTCCGCGCACGCGGAGCGACCCAGATGGATCTCATCGTGACCGACGGTCATGACGGACTGGTGGCCGCGGTGAGGCTTCTGTTTGCAGCGACCCCACGCCAACGCTGTCTCTTGCACAAGCAGCGCAATGTGCTCAATGCCGTCCCCAGGCTCATGCGCCATGAGATCGAGACTGAACTGGCGGGCATCTGGGCTCAGCCCACCAAAGAAGGAGCCCTGACCCAACTGGCCGCCTTCAAAGCCAAAGATGGCAGGCTCTATCCTGAGGCGACGCGCAGTCTGGCCGAGGAAGAAGACAAAACACTGACTTTTTACGACTTTCCGCAGACGATGCATCGTTACATCCGAACGACCAACGCCATCGAGAGCCTGTTCAGTAATGTCCGTCAACGAACCGACCAGATCGATGTGTTCACCAGCGAGATGAGCTGCCTCACCATCGTCTGGGCCACTAGCGAGGGCATTACCCTCAGAAAAGTCCCGGTGGAATAGGCCGAGTCGCGACACAGGAAGGGGTGACGCATAATACAACGTGACGAACGAACCAGCCTTGAGGACTGGGCAAGCAGGTGGTGGTTTTTTGCGCCTCTGTCCACTGGCCAGAGTCAACCACTGGATACATCCGTGGGAGACAACGCCTCTTTTTCCTGGCAATGAACCGTTTTGCTCGCTAGAGTTGAGGAGTCCAGCAAGTTTATGACTGCCTGCCAATCAGGCACTTATCGGTACACAATAATCGGTATGGCATCAGGAAGAATGTTCTCTGATCGGCAGAGTAATTGCCAAAAAATCAACAGCTGAATTCCAACATTTACACCTTGTAGCTTTTACTACTTGGATGATTCTTTTGAGTTACCAGGGTTGAAAACTTCTTCAATAGGAGGATAGGACAGTATTCACTTGCTCTCTTCCAAACTCATGAACCAAAGCATGGTAGAGGCAGACCAACCCGCCTGGCGAAAAAGGTTCATGCGAGAAGACAAATGAACAGACTTCTTCGGGGGTAAATGGAACCGAAAAGACTCTTCGGTTCTCAAACCGATCTCTCACGCTTCTCCGCAGGTTTTCGAGCACTTCTTCAGCACGCCTTTGGAGTTTGACCATCCCGAACAACCCCCACATGCAAAATTCCGTGTCTACGGTGAAACTCAAAAACTGGATATCCGAAGGAAAGAAATCAGCGGGCGCGTGTAACCCTAGCTCTTCCGCAAGACCGCGAGTAGCACAGCGGTAAACATCTGGTGCCTGACTCGTTGTACTACGATCAACCGGCCTGGAGAGACCTTCAGCGAGACTCACATCAAACACATTGGGTCGACACCCCAGGCTCTTGCCTCTCTGCACAAGGATAGTATGTCCATCTGAGGTAACAAGCGCGAGCAGCACGCTAAACGAGTGCGCAAATAGAGGAACGGCCTCGTCCCATTCGACATCAGCAAGGTACGTTTCGCGCATCTTTTGATCTTGCGCGATTGCACTCGTTGCTAGAAACGTGTAGTAATCCGATGGTCGAAACCACAGGCCCAAGATCATATCTTCATTCTGAGGATCACGGCTAATGTTAAACTTGACCAGGTTATAGCGTTCCCCATTCCATTGATACGAGTCCCCCTGAGCCTTCCGCTCTTCTTGCTCTTGGGTTATACGCTCTTTGCGTGCCTGAAACTCTTCGGGAAGCTCTAGCGGTACCGGGATGTAGTGCGAGTGGATATGCTGTGGCAGATACACGCTAGTTCCGTCGCCGTCGAGAATCATTTCGGCAGTTTTGATCTTTCCAAAGGGAAAATAGCTCTCCATCTCTTCGTACACCATTCTATCTTCCTGCGGTATTGTGTCTTGAAAAAGTGTCAATCCTAAATCCTTGTCCGTCCTTCCGAAAATCTGACAAAGACGTGTCACATAATAGGCCCGTGGAATCTGTATCCCATTCTCCCATCGACTAATTGTTAAAGGCGTCACTGCAAGCTGTGAGGCGAGACCTGCCTGTGTCCATCCCCTGGCTTCTCGTGCCGCGATGAGTTTCCTGTTAATCATCGTCATCCCCCGACGAAAAGCAAACGATACGTTCGATAAGTCGAAACGATAGGTACGATATTCACTTCTCTCCATCAATGGAGATATACTTGAGATACAGCCGGGTAAGTTCTCTATGACTCTGAAACCTGACTTACAAGACTATCCCTTAAAGGGGTACGTGACCCTTTCGGCCCTGGTTTCCGCTTCTTCGCCAAAAAGCGATCCAGGGAATCAAGATAGATGAACCAGTCACGGTCTATTTTAAAGCCTTCGAGCGTTCCCTCTCGGAGGAGTTGTGTAAGGTAGACGCCACTGAGTTCAGTGTGTTCTCTGGCCTGTGCGGTTGTCAGGCATTTTCGATTGGTCTCAGTATCTAAGAGCCGAGGTGTTACCACTATGACAAACCTCAATAACAAGTTTTCCCTGGGGTACCTAATTATAGCATATCTCACTGATAATAAGATACTAGACTTGACAAAGAACCTCCAACCGGTTTATACTAGTGATATCACTAATAATTAGTTATCAGTCTGATAGCTGTTAACAGTAAAAAGAAGCTGCCATAGCAAGTCGTCTTAAAAATCTACGGCACCAGGCTTGACGATTGGAAGCCACAAAGTGAGCATAGATAAGCCGGTTAATCGGCTCACTGTGGGAGTCGGTGATCCGGAATCGAGGAATGTCCTTGTAGCGCGGTCTTGTCGTGCGGCTACTGGCATAGCGTGGTCAGACGCTATGCCAGCTCTTGAGAACCGTCGTTACCGTTGAAGCGTCCGCCCGGTCCTCACTGCATACTATATCTGCTCTGAGGTCGGCGGTCAATCCTGAACATGTGTTCTTCAAGGAACACAGAAAGGACCGTGACCCTATGGCAAAGCATTCTGAAGGCCCAACCGCGATTCCCATTCCGATGGAAGACGCTAACCTTCACACCGACACGTCCCCCTTCTGTGCCGATCAGACGTGTCCCTGTCACGAAGATCAGCAGTTGTGGCAGTCCCTCGCCCAGCAGGTTCAGGACGGTCTCTTGTCTCCTGAAGAGGCAACTGCGCTCGTGGCGGGCAAGTCGCTGTGAGGGAAGGAGGCACACTATGACCATCATGAACTATCCCCACGAGGCGGCATCTTCCCGCGACGCTGCTCCCTCTCCCGCTTCTCTTCCCACCGTCGAGTGGTCGCCCCTCGATGAGATCATCCAGACGTGGGCCGACTTTGCCCACGTCACGCGCAGTGCCGCAGGGCTGTGTGCTGTGAGCGCCGCCTTTGCCGCCCTGGCTGCCGAGAGCGCCGCCCGTGCTACTGCTATCGAGGTGGGCCTGCGCGAGTCGGCAGGGCTGATCCTGCCACGAAAGCGGCGGCGTGCTGCCCTCCCCGATTCCGTCTTTACGGACCTCAACGAGGCCCGCCTGCGCTGGCTGGAAGCGTTGTGGTCCCTGGGCCGGGTGCGAGCCGTCCAGGATGAAGAGGCCGCGCCCCTGCTTGCCAACGCAGGTGAACAGGCGGCGTGCCAGGCGCAGCACCTCCTCCACCTCTCGCTGCGCCTGCTGCGTGAGACAGGTGTCGACCCTTCCCGCTACCTCCGGGTATATATCACCTTTCCCCTGCCTGATGAAGAGGAGAACGAGCAAGAACAGGTTGAAGGGAGGCAATCATGACCAATTGTCATACCAGCACACAAGATGTGCATGCCCGCCAGTTCTGTGCCCAGGGGCAGCATCGCTGGCGCTCCATCTGGCGCGAAGGCGAGTTTGTGTGTCTGCGCTGCGGGGTGCGGGCGCTCTGTCCGCGCTGCCTGCTCGTCTTACCTGGAACGCCTGTGGCTCTGCTGCTCTGCGCCCGTCACCGTGCCCAGGAGCAGGAACAGCAACCGAAAGGTGCGCCAGCATGAGAGAGCACCCTATCCAGCAGTCACTCCTCAAGCGGAAGGCCACCGCAGCAGGCGGGCACCAACGCCATCCCGGCAACCGCTATGTCCAACGAGTTCCCGTCTCCCCGCACGGGGTCGGCCACACCACCGGACTGCATCCCGACGATATGCCTTACACGACCGATGCCTACCGGCAACGTACAGACGACGAAGACGAGGACGAGATGGCAGACGAGGACGTTCCTGACTCCTGGTATGAGCAGCGCATCCCTAACAGTGCGAGACGCTACGCCCTGCCGGTCACGCAAAAGCCAGGTCAGCATGCCGTGGTACGCTATCACCGCATTCCTGCCAGGAGTAGCCGCAGCGCTGCGGCTACGACGACGGCTTACTCAGAGAGCGCCGCCGAAGACAACGCAGAGGAGGTGCAGCTTCCTCTTGCCCGCTCTCGCCGCCGCCGAGCACACTGGCTGCTGTGGGTGGGCCTGGGCATGCTGGTGATGCTGCTGCTCTGGCAAGTGGCGCTCGTGGTGGGCACGTGGTGGCAGAACGTACAAAACGACTGGCACTACGGACGCCCGCGCACCTTCCAGATGGACGCCGTGGTCGGCCATCACGACAGCGCTGTGCACCCCACGCACTTCATTGCCCTCAACCTCAACGACGAGATCCAGGTGATTGAGTGCCCCGGCTCCGACTGCTCCCGTGCGCTGATCTACGAGATTGTCGGCATGGCGGCAACAGGACAGGGAGAGAATCTCGTGCCGGTCACGCTCTCGGTGCGCGATGGCAACGGCGATGGCAAGCCCGATCTGCTGGTGCATCTAGGCGATCACACGTTTGTCTGGATTAATACCGGCAGCAAGTTCCGCCCCCTGCAACCAGGGGAACATGTCAACGTGTAAGGCAAGCGAACAAGCGCAACCAAAAGGAGAACCGCAATGGACGAAACAATCAATAGTGACTCCCTGATGGAGGGCATCTGGAACTTGCTGTACCCCCAGGAGGAGGACGCAAAGGCGCAAACCCCTGACCCGAAAACGGCGGAAGAGGAAGCAGAAGATGTGAGCACCCCACCGCCGTATCAGACCATCATCGATGTCTATGTCGTCACCCATGGCGCCGAAGAAGCAGCCGAGACCGTGGAGGGAAGTCTCGCACGGGGGGAGTCCGCTCCACCAGTCGCCGAGCGGGAGGCAGAGCAGGCTGCGGCTGCTTCCCCATCGAAAGCCGCGCCGCCGATTTCAGCGAGAGGGGGACGCCCGATGCGCTGGCTGGTCCCGACCGCCTTGCTGCTCCTGGCTGCCCTCGCCCTGCTCGGTGGGGGTCTGCTCGCCCTCTGGTCGCAGCTTGGCCCCTCGGTCACCATCACCCTGCTGCCGAGCATGCAGCAAGTGCGCACCCGCACCACGATCACCGTCGTGACGACCCCTTCGGCGCACCTGGGGCAGCAGCAGATCCCAGGACGGATACTCTCGACGCTCACCCTGAGCCAGCAGACAAGCGTCCCGACCACCGGAACGCGCTGGCAAGAGGCGCAGGCCGCACGCGGGCGCATCACCTTCTACAATGCTGCCACTTTCCCGCAGACCATCACCGCAGGAACACTGCTCACAGGCACTGATGGTGTACAGGTGGTGACCGAGCAGGACACGTTTCTTCCGGCGGCGGTGCTGCCCACCGACGGGCAGGCCAGTGTCTGGGCACATGCGGTTAGCATTGGTCCGTCCGGCAACATTGGGGCAGGGGACATCTACGGAGCGTGCTGTCGGGAGAACGTCTTTGCCCAAAACAGCGCGTTCACGGGAGGCCAGAATGCTCGCCTGCTGCGCGTGGTGAGTGCCCAGGATTGGCAGCGGGCGCTCTCCTCGCTCAAAACCAGCCTGCAAGCCAGCATCCAAGCTGCCTTTGCGGCCCAGGTGCAATCGGGGGAAAGCCTGCTTGAGCCGGTGGCCTGCACGCCGACCGTCATCGCCACTCATCAGATCGGAGAAGAGGCAAGCCAATTGCAGATGACCCTGGATGAGCAGTGTCACGGCACCGTCTACCAGACCCAGGCATTCATGACGCTGGCATCCCAGGCTGTAACAGCCGCCGCCAAGAAGCAGATCGGAGGGCAAGGCTACCGGCGCATAGGTGACCTGGCAGTACGCATCACGAAGAGCACCCCAGGGGCCCAGGGTACGCTCACCCTTGCCATGCAGGTGAGCGGCACGTGGGCTTACCAGTTCAGTGAGCTGCAAATGCAACACCTCACCCAGGTGATCGCAGGCAAGAGCGCTCCTGCCGCCAGAACCCTGCTCTTGCAGCAGGCGGGAGTCGCGCAGGTGGAGATGAACACCGATGGGAGCACGACCCTGCCCACCGACCCTGACCACATTCACCTGCTGGTCATCGAAGCAGGCAGCTAAGAGTAGGAAGGAGCGCACACCTGATGAGGAGGAGCAACGAAGATGGCCATCTATGTTGACCCCTTGTTTCCGACCGAACCATCCAAGCGATGGCCGTATACGCAAGCCTGTTACCTCATTGCCGATACCTTACGGGAGTTACACGCCTTTGCCCTTCAGCGCCTCGGCTTGCAGCGCACGTGGTATCAACACCATCACGGTAATACCACCCGCTGTCATTACGATCTGACGGCGAGCAAGCGAGCACAGGCGCTGCGAGCAGCCTGACCAATGCCTGTGGAGTCGGAGGGTATTGGCCTCGGTGCAAGAAGTGGTGCAGCCGTGGTTAGAGGAGAGTGAGCGAGAGTAGGGAGTCACGTATGCGCTCGTGGTGAACTTGTCTGCCCTGGCAGAAGATATTGATGATCTTCTGATCGACCTCAGTTGGTTTCAAGAGCAGTGCCGCCAGGTTTCGGCGCAGACGGTCAAGCAGCAGCACTGGATCTTGCGCACGCTTCGGAAAGTGGTCGAGAAGCTTGGCGCTCTGGTGGAGGAGGAGAACCGCCAAAGGCAGCAGATTCTCACCGCCAACCCGAAACGACTTCCTCGATAGCTGACACTCGGCAAGGTGTGGGTATGCGAGAGGTGAGAAAGGTGCTGCTGGGGCGATACGAATACACCCTCTTCTCTGAACGTGGGCGGTATTGGGTGATGTGGTCATTGCGAAAAACCGAGTGAGGCATGGCCCCTTTACCGCCGAGGCCGCACACGCCATGATAGACGCCCGCATGCAGCGAGAAGCGGAGTTGCGAAGGGACTAACCAGCCAGGAAACCACAGACTCGCACCGGAGTGAGGGGAGAGATACCAATACTTCCCCTCTCAACAAGAATACGTACAAGAGGCATATGGTTCGTTCGAGGATAGACGATGTTACTCTGTAAGAAAATCAAAATCGAAGTGAGCCAGCAAGACGCCGAAGCGCTGGAATTCATGCAAGCCAAGTGTCGTGGGTTGTACAACTGGTGGGTGATGCGCCTGCGCAATGGCGAACGCTGGAACTTAGAGCAGGCCAAGAAGTCCCTGCAAGAGAGCAAGCAGTACGATTCAGAGCTACGCTTTGTCTACGGCAAGCTCTTAGCAGAAGTCTATTTCCGCCTGGATAGGGCCATGCAAGGCTTCTTCCGTCGGGTGGAAGCAGGAGAAACCCCGGGGTTTGCGCGCCTCAAGGCGCGACATCAGTTCTTTACACTCTGTTACCCGGCGATGTATCTGGAAGTGCAGGGAAACACGATCATCCTCCCAACCGGTGGAGGCCATAGCTGGGGGCCAAAACGCTACCCCAACATCGTAGCACACCTGACAGAAGACCCTCCTGACCATTTTCACGAAGTAGCAGTGTCCAGGGACGCACGCGGGAACTATTATTGCTCGTTCGTCTATGATGATGTCGCGCAACACGAGGATAATGATACGTCTAAGCTGCGCAAGAAGCGAAAGAAACGTCAGCCGCGCTCTGTGCGCGAGGACGGCATCGTGGCCTTTGACCTGGGTATCAAGACACTGGCAACCGGCTACACCGATCAAGGGCGCTTCTACCACATCGGTGGTTTCAAGGGGTACCGTTACTACAATAAACAACTCGATAAGCTTCGTTCGAAACGGGACAAATGCAAGAAGAAATCCCGCCGCTATATCCATCTCTCGCGTGTCTACAAACGGGTTGCGGAGAAAAAACGGCGCAAACAACGAGACTGTCTGCATAAAGCCTCCCATCTCATCGCGGGCCGACTGGCTGAAAGGGCTGTGGTCATTGGCGATCTTTCCCAGAGGCAGATGGTCATCAAGAAAAAAGAAGATGAGACCCCGAAAGAAAGGCGGAAGCGACAGATTCGTAACCGTCTGGTGTATAATGATTGGGGCCTCTATGGTTTTAGGCAGATGCTTGAGTACAAGTGTTTGCGCTTTGGGAAAGAACTCTATATGGTAAGCGAACGTGATACCACCAAAACGTGCCATGTGTGTAAGCACAAAAAGGACATGCCGTTGTGGATACGCACGTATCGCTGTGAGAACTGCGGCTTGGTGATGGATCGTGATGAAAATAGCGCGGTCAACATCTTCCAGCGGTTCCTTGCGGGGCCTCCGCCACACACTCGTCTTTAGAGTGCGGTGTGCTGCATGGAGATGAGACGCTGTCGGGGTCACGAGGGCCCCACGTTTCCTCTCTTTGCAGGAATCAACACATTTACAGATGTTTTGAAAGGCAGAAAAAAGGATGCAACCAATTGACCTGAGTTCCATGCGCGTAATCGACCTGTCGCAAAACTGGGATATGAATACCCCGGGTTTTGCCACCTATGAGGGTCCTACCATCAAGTGGATAAAACGTGTCGCCTTTGATAAAGTGGGAGGACAATTTATCTCGTCTACCCTCCACGTAGGCACGCATCTCGACGCCCCCCGGCACTTTATAACCAATGGACAGGATATTGGCAGTATTCCCCTGGACAAACTAGTTGGGCCAGGCGTGGTGGTCGATCTTGAAAGCCTGGGCCTTGGGGATTACGACATTTATACCTCGGCCCACTTCGAGGAATGGGAGCGCAAAACGGGTTTGCGCATCCAGCCTCGAGATATCGTGGTAGTGCATACGGGCTATCACAAGTATTATCCCAGTAACTGGTATGGTGAGTCAGAACCAGACGAGACCCGCTATTTCATCAAGCATCCTGGCCCTACACGCGAGTTTGTCAACTGGGTGCTGGAGCGAAAAATTTCCTGGTTTGCCATCGATGCCAGTTCGATGGACCACCCGATGAATACGGTCATTCGCAAGGTGCGCCCCGACCTCGCCGCCAAATGTGCTGAGAAGCTGGGCAAGCCGCTGGAAGAGATCTGGCCAGAGGAAGACTTGCAGCTTATGCACTACGATATGTTCCCCCACGGCGTCTTTCATGCCGAGAATGCCGGTGGCATGATCGACGAAGTACTCGACCAGCGTCTCTGGATTGGCTGCTTCCCCTGGAAGTTCATGAGCGGTGAAGCCGCATTCTGCCGCCTGGTAGCATTTGTAGGGCAAGGATAGATAGATGTAACAGTTCAACTCATTCGTTGAATGTATGCGACCTCCGTTATGGAGGTCGCATACATTCCCGTCAAATCGCTAAAGATTGCTCAGCAGCATCCAGCGGGATCCCTTGTAAGGTCTGCTGCATCAAATACCGGGTTACGGCATAGAGGCTGCCGGTTTGCTGATAAAGAGCAATCTGGCGATCTGCACCAGTGCCACGTGGATCGTCCAGCAGCTTGCGGATATAGTAAATATCATCACGAGTACCCAGGTCATCAAGCACATCATCTACCATGTCCAGAAGCTCATGGAAAGAATTCCGCATACTGAGACGACGCTGCTGAGCAAAGTCGATCACCTCAGCATCCAAACCCCAGCGCATAGCCCGCCACTTATTCTCTTCAAGAAGATGACGTGGCACCACGGGAATCTCCTTGCCGCGCTTATGCAACCAGGTTAGCCTGGCAACAAGTGATTGACACAGTGCGGCAAGGGCAATGACGTCGTTGAGAGTGGCAGGCATATCGAAGACACGAAACTCGACGGTGCCAAAAAACGGGTGCGGGCGGATATCCCACCAGATTTTCTTGCCATTGTCGATGCAGCCAGTATTAATCAGTGTTTGCACGTACTGATCGAAATCCTTCCAGGAGATGAACGCGTCGGGAAGCCCACTGCGGGGAAAGCGCTTCCAGACCACGGCGCGATAAGACTTGAGTCCGGTGAGTCGCCCCGCCCAAAATGGAGAGTTCGAGGAGAAAGCAAGCAAATGTGGTATCCATGTACGCGCTTGATTCATCAGCTTGATGGCAATCTCATTATTTTCAACTGCGACGTGGACATGCAAGCCATAGATCAGGACGGAACGAGCAACATCCTGAAATTCTTCTTGTAATTCCATGTAGCGGGGATTAGGCGTCGTCGGCTGGTCCATCCACATTGCTTCAGGATGGGTACCTGCACTAATCAGCGCTAATCCTTCCTCTGCTAAGAACCGCGCGAGCTGCCCCCTCAATCTTTGTGTCTCCGAGCGAGCAACGGCAATGTCCGGATAGACTTTTGAAATCAGTTCTATTGTCGGTTGCAGCATCTCTGGTTTAATTTGCTCGCCGAAGATGGGAGTTCCTTTTTCCATGATGGCAGTAATACACGAACTGAGCTGACCTGTAGTGCGGTCTACTATCTGAAACTCTTCCTCAATACCGATAGTAAAACGTTCTGTCATGCCAATGCTCCCTTCCTTGGGCTGGCCTGGCCTATCAATAGGCCTCTGTCATAGATGTCGGTACTACTAGACCTCTAAACCAACTGGTACATAAAAGCAAACTAACTTCTGGAAGGCGCTAATGTGTAAATGACAAACGTGAAAAATGGTAGCAGAAAGAGGTTGTTACAAAAGGTTGGAGGACTGAAGTGCGAAGGCCATTGCCGCCATAAGAGCCTGGACGACGCTCTTGAGAGCTTGAGACATCCAATTAGCCATGCCTGATAGTGCGCTGCTGCGCGTTTTCGCATACAAGCTCCTGACAAGTGAAAGCTTTGCAGCATGATCCCATGAGGGATATGATGCTACCACAACAAAAGTCCTAGGACTTATAGCGTACACAAGAAATATGCGAATTGTCAAGGGCATAAGTCGCTACCGCTACCGCTACGCCTCTACAACCTGAATGCATATGGCAATAAATCTGCCACCGAGAATTCTTGCGAGACACCATCGATGTAAATAGTAGCGTCAGGAGCAAGGTCAGCCAGCCATTGGCGACAGGCACCGCACGGTGTACACTCTTGAAGAGGCGCAGTGGGAGTTGTATCAATACAGGCAACCGCGACCTGGGTAATAGGACCAGCACCGGCTGAAATAGCCGCAGCCAGAGCTGAGCGTTCCGCACATAAGCTCAGGCCGTAACTCGAAATTTCGACGTTCACTCCCGTGTAAAGCTCTCCACCCGCTACCAGAGCGGTTCCCACGCGGAAATGGGAGTAAGGACAATATGCTCGTAGCGCAACCTCACGAGCCAGGACTAACAATTCTTCTCGTGACATAATTTTCTTTCTCCTTTTTGAAAGGCTCTGACTGGAAGCTTAAGCTAACGGGGAATTCAGCCGATAGTAGGTTATGGTAGTAACCTTGATGGCTATTGATAGCCCAAATTGTATCATAATGTTACTGCCTTATTCCCATCCCGTTACTAGCAGTGAAAGCAATTCTATCTGCAGGAGGAATACGAGTGAAAATCATGGTGGCGGATGATGACCGCGACATGGTAGATATGCTGAGCTACTGGCTCAAAGGACATGGTTACGACGTAGTTCGCGCATTCGATGGGGAACAGGCCGTCAAGCGCTGGCGTGAAACGTTGCCCGACCTTGTCATTCTTGATGTCCAGATGCCCAAGCTCGATGGCTTTGAGGTGTGCCGCCAGATGCGCAGCGAAACCAATTCAATGGTCTTGATCCTTACTGCACATGATCGAGAAGATGATGAGATACGTGGACTGGAGATGGGCGCTGATGATTATCTGCGCAAACCCTTTAGTCCACGCCAGTTACTCGCACGTATCAAAGCCGTAATGCGCCGTTCATCTATTACGCGAGGTGCTTCTAATTCGTCAGCCATCACAGTTGGACCGATTACATTAGATGCAATGCGCCATGAAGTGACAAGGGATAATGTAAAAGTGAGGTTGACACCGACAGAGAGTCGCCTGCTCCACTTACTCATTACCCACACCGGGCAGGTTCTTACCACAGATATGATTATCGAGCGAGTCTGGGGATATGATGAGTCGGGAGACTCTGGATTGGTCAAGACGCACATTCGCCACTTACGCCAGAAAGTTGAGCCTGATCCTAACAGTCCGCAATATATTATGACAGTACCAGGCGTGGGTTATACTTTCACGGCGCCCGTTACCATAGAGCCATAAATCGACATTTTTCAACTGGACACCAGGCTGGATAGAGAAGCATCCAGGGAATCCCTCTCTATCCAGTCCTGGTGTCTTTCCTTCATCTTAACCAGGAGTTCATCTTCTCAACCACACCACAACGTACTTTTCATTTCTTCACTATCTGCCCCAGCGTATAATCCCTTTCAACCGGCATTACTTACTTAAAAACGGGGGAACGAAGGTACCCTGTCCTCCGTATGTATTTCTTTTCTATGCGCAGGTAGAACTCATGAATTATAAAAGAAGAGATGTAGCGGTAGCGCCCATACATCTAGAAGCACCAGCAACAGAACATTGTAAATGCCTGCCCCTTTCTTCGTTGCATAAACTACCTTCAAAAGGACAGGAAGAGGATGCCGTAGATTGTGAGCAGGTGATCCCTGCCCCGCAGGAATTGAATGTCAATATACGTGCGCAACTTGCTACTCTCTTCCCACGTTCAACGCCGCTCAGCCTCTTGTCGCTACATGTCTCGCAACTTGAGCATATCCACCTTACATCGCAGTCAACGATATCCCGTAGACGACAGCGTTATCATGCACCTCCAGGCTTCTTAGAACAGGTACTTGTAAACATACGTCGTTCTATCAGAACCAACGACCAGTTTCTGGTGCATGAAGGCATAGGCGCGGCCATTATTTTTCCCGAAGTAGATCAACAGGGCATGCTGAATATAATAGATCGCATCTATCGTAGTGTGAGCCTTCTGCAAGCAGAGACGGTCATTCCAGCATTGAAACGCGAGACCGACATTGTTATGGGTATTGCCTCCTATCCAGAGGCAGATGCCTCATTAGAACGTCTTCTCTATCAAGTGGGAGTGACGGCGCGTAAGTTCACACTTCGCCCTGCCATTAAGACGCAATTGTGGGGTACACAGTCTACGTATCTACATACAGTAGAGATGGCGGACTTTCAATTGCAAGGTAACCAGGACACTGCCAGGCACAGTGAAGTACTCCCTACTGTTCCTTTTATGAATCTACCAGCCCAACTTCCCAGGCGCTTGAAACAGCTTATCCCCTATCCTACTGCCTTTGAACTACGCTGTGCCCCTGTGGGCCGAGATCATCATTGTCTCACCGTCGCTATGGCGGATCCAACCAATCGTGCTGCGATAGGCCAACTTAGAGAAATGACTGGCTTGACAATTTTCCCAGTCTCATGCGATGTTTCCGCATTGAACGCACTCCTGGCACATAAATGGTAGAGCAAAAAGGCTCGATACGCCCGGTGCGCCTTAGATAGACAAATGGTGATGAATATGTAACCCTGTAGGCAAGAATATTAACCGTATCACAACTTATCCTCAACAGAAAAGTGCATCAACATTGGTTACTATAACATGAGATGAGACAAATATTTGTATCCCCTGATACAAATCCGGCATTATCTTGTCAGTGTTGAGTGCATTCGTTTATCGCTTTTGAGGAGAGAACACATGGTTATGCAAATGATTCAGGAAGACGCCCTTTTAACGTTCAAAGAGGCTATGAGCTATCTACGGGTTAGTCGTTCCACTCTTTACCGCCTCATGTGGTCTGGCCAACTTACCGGCCATAAAGTAGGAAGCACCTGGCGGTTCTACCGTGAGGATCTGCGAGCCTGCGTTGGTCGTGAGGTACCAATGACTGGCCTGCCAGCAAATATGGTCATGAATTAATAGAGAAATCTCTCTTCGCAATAACTATATTATTCTTTGCCTATAAAAAACAACTGATCTCTGATTTTTCAGAGTCTTAATAACTCTCGTTAAGATGGCATCTGCCTGGAGTGGATACCATCTTAATTTTTATTTATATTTGATCGTACTCTGTTATCTTCCAATTCCCTCTTTCTTTCTTCATCGTGAGCAGAACAGTGTAATTGAGATGAGTGCGTTTCACATCGACTGTGACGGTAAAACGGGACAGGTCTGGTCCTGTAGTCGGATTGTTGCCGAAACTGGGTTGCCCCGGTACAAAGGAGAGGACCGGTCCATATTGGACGTCACGTTGCATTGCCTGCCTGGTAAACTGATCTTGCGTCAGGCCGCTAATCTGGCCGTGGGGAGCAAGATCATTATAGGCAGCAGTATAGTTTTGAGACTGGAGATTTGTATAGTATTCGTTCACCACCTCTAAAGATCCCGACATCTGTTGAAAAGTCGTATTGAAAATATTATAGGCGCCCCAGCCGCATAAACCGCAACTGGCAAGCACGGTCACACTTAATATTGCCGCAATAATCCAGGCCCATCTATATGATTTTTTTACCTGGGGCTGAGGCTCAAAAGGAGGTGCTCCAGGGGGAGGATACGTCTGTACCCCTCCCATTTGTCTTTGTAGCGGTTGTGGAGCATATTTCACATCACCAGGGGGCGCCTGTTGTTCAGTCCTGCTTTGTGGCAGCGGCATTGTTGGATACTGAGGAGGTACAACCATGTTTTGATAGTAAGAGGGAGGTGGGGGGTAGACAAAGCCTTGCTGGGCATTAGCATGTACCGGTTTTTGTTCAGCTTCCTGCTCCTGCCCACCCTCCGGCATAACCCGTGTAATAGGTGCGGGTTGAGCAGCCTCGTCAGAGAGAGGCCCACTGGGCGGAAATTCATAAAGCGGCTGGAATCCCTGTTGCTCAGGCGTCTCTTCTGTGGCCTGCTTCATAGTCTCATCTGCCGGTTGCTCGTCAGAGGAATGCATACGATCAGAACTCCTTTATGTACGAAGTCTATCTTCTTTTCTCGTCAAAAAAGAGTATAGCGGTTTATACAGGGAAACGCAAGGAAAAAATACATCGCTGGATGGGCAGGCTAGCAAAAGAACCCCGCTAGCCTGCCCACCCGGCGATGTAAAAATATTTTGAACTCACTTCGTATGAAGATTTTCTTCTTTGGAGTGCTCCTTCTCGTACTGAATACGCCCAATCTCCTCAAACTCAGTTTCCATCTCTGCTCGGACGCGAATCTCTGCCTCTTGACGTGAAATCTCCAGTTTACGCACGCAAGTGATGACACGATTGACGTACGAGCGACTGATCTCTGACCGCTGCCATTTCAAATCGGGCATAGGTCTGAGGTTCAACATGGAAAATGGGTAAAAGTCTTCTTCGGGGAAGGCCAGCGACAGCAACTGCGCGTACTCGAGCACGGCCTCACATGCCAACGGGTCGGCGAAAAAATCAGGCTGTGTACTGGAAACGATCAAAACACCACCAATGCGCCCGCCACGGATTACAGGATAAGCGCAGGCGCTGCGTTCAAATGCGTCGACTTCGACCTGCAGGCGTTCACTCTCTTCCAGGTTATCCCATGTCTGCATACGCTGAAGTATAGCGGCCGTTCCTGCCAGTGTAGTACTGCCCAGGTACGTATGATTCTCAAGAGCAAAGGGCCAGGGATAATTTCCACGCATCATTGCTTCACATAAGGAGTGAATGCCGTCAGGAAGCGCGGGCATTACTTTGGCATAGGTAACGGCCAATCCTCTGCGCTCAACATCGAGATGGAGCAGGGCATTTTCAAAAATTGCCTGGGTAATTTGCCAGCGGCGCGCATCAGGCTCAGCAGTAGCAGTAAACAATTCCATGACGCGATGATAGATATCTTTTTGCACTTCGCGCACACCAGTGGAAAGCGAGTCTAATATGCCAGGAAACGTTTGATTTATGACATGAGTGAGTTGATTCCGGTGTTCAGGAAGAACCTCGATGAGATTCTTTAGATATCCTGGTCGTGGCACCGATGTTCCATTCATCCAGCGATAGATCGTGTTTTCAGAGACATCCAACTCACGGGCAACCCGAGCAATCTCCACACGATCATGTCGCAAAATATGCCGCAAAAAACTACTGAATGATGAAAGCAGATCTTCTTCAGGCGTATAAGCGAGTTGCTCATCAGCTAGCTTCGAGTGTTCCTGGTGACTTTGTAAGGTCGGCTGCTTCGGTGGGCGTCCCCGGCGTCTGGGTTGTTTAGCTGAGTCTTCTTGATGACTCATACTGCTCTTCCCTCCTTTAGGAGTCGAAGACAAATGTTTACATACGCAAACATAGTAATATTAACACAGCTTAGTCTACGTATTATAGCATATGACAGGTACAATGTTAATAGGCAGAGTAGCTTAAAAGTTTGATAAAAGTTCAAAGGATGAGAATCAATGCGACTTATTATTGGCATCTCAGGTTCTACAGGAGCTATTTATGGTGTGCGTTTATTGGAAGTGCTACACCAGCTGCCTGGCATGGAAATACACCTGGTGATGAGTGAAGGTGCTAAAACAACGATTAGCTACGAGACAGAATACCGGTTAGAAGAGGTGATGGAATGGGCGCATACTGTTCATGATCCACGCAATGTAGGAGCCTCGATTGCCAGCGGTACCTTCCTGACGAGCGGCATGATCGTTGCGCCTTGTTCCATGAAAACGCTTTCCTCTATTGCCAACTCATATAATGACAATTTATTAGCACGAGCTGCCGATGTTTGTCTGAAAGAGCGTAGACGACTGGTCTTGTTGGTGAGGGAAACACCACTCCACCTGGGGCACCTGCGTTTAATGACGGCGGTGACTGAGTGTGGGGGAATTATTCTCCCACCTGTCCCTGGCTTTTACCAGAAGCCGAAAACGCTGCTTGATCTCGTCGATCATTCGCTGGGTAAAGCACTTGACCTGTTTGGTATAGAACATCACCTCTATCCACGTTGGAACGGTTTGACCCCGCCTCTTGCCCAAAG
>WNGK01001244.1_pt1 | contig 27380 bp, 31 predicted proteins | sample 5400601 | NCBI WGS metagenome assembly WNGK01 (sample SAMN13153376, study PRJNA577476) | soil metagenome | isolation source: 60 cm soil or saprolite under Garry oak tree replicate 1 | place: USA:California | collected 2016-06-15
TCCGTACAATGTGGAAGCCTTTTTGTTGTGTCATCACCCGTTCAAAACCTCCTGTTTCTTAGAACGGAGTATGACATATCCGGTAAGGCTCCAGAAGACTTATTGGCTATCTTTTGTTAGAATCAATATTACACTATGAGGTGGTGTCCTACCCCGGTTTCACTTTGAGGTACACTCAAGGCAAATACCGTGCTTCAATTGTGAAAGAAAACAGTAATCTCGTTACCCCTTCGTGACAACCCCAGCATATGATTAGGAGATAGAAGACCATATGGCAGTAGTACAGCTTCATGGTAGTACAGCCAATGTGCGGAGCACATGATCCAGGCCGCAGGCGGCAAAGCCTTGTTCGTTCAGACAGACGGTCTGCCATCGTGACTAATTCGTGCGAGGGAACCGACTGGCTGTGATCTGCCTGTGAGGTCCAAGCATTACACTCCACAATGGAAAGGTATCCATATGACAACGTAATGAGGCGTGCAATGATCGGGACTCTTTCAAACCGCATGTAGTCGTCTGGGAAAAGGAGGAAGAAGATGAACAAGATTCTGGTGACATTTGCTACCCGTGCAGGCTCGACCTACGAGGTCGCTGCGCGCGTGGCCGAGGTGCTGCGCGCCGGGGGGGCTACCGTGGAGGTCAAGCCCGTCACGGCGGTGCACGAGGTGAAGGACTATGATGCCGTCGTCGTTGGCAGTGCTATTCGCATGGGTCACTGGTTGCCTGAGGCGGTGGGGTTTGTCAAAAGCAACCGCGAGACCCTGAGTCGCATCCCGACCGCCTACTTTCTGGTGAGCGGGTTGCTCAGAAATGATACTCCCGAGACGCGGCGCCAGGTGCTAGCTTTTCTCGATCCTGTGCGCGCCCTGCACGAGCCGGTCAGCATTGGCCTGTTCGCGGGCAAGCTGGATTACAGCACGATAGAAGGGCCCGACCGCAGCATTGCCGAGGCTGTGAGCTCGGCTGAGGGGGACTGGCGCAACTGGGAGGCGATTGGTGAGTGGGCGCACAACCTGCCGTCGGTTCTCGCTCACGCGTAATGACCACAATTGGGAAGGAATACTCCTCACGAAACTATCAAAAGCTGTCATCTAGCAGTTTGTCGGAGAGAAGCACATACACCCTCCGTCAGTGATGGTCTTACTGGTGAGCATGAGGAGAACATTCAATACAGTAGACGACGACCAGGAGCTCGCGTCTGAGCGACTATCTGCCCCCCGACCTGCCGTGCTGCCCATCTGGCGTGTGTGTCTACAGATGGTCACGTACGCCACGGGCAGCCCAGGCCCGCGCGATGAGATGGATCGAACCATCGGCGGCCATCGGGAGCGTGGCACGAATGCGCTCTCGCAAGGCACTGCGTTGCTCCTCTGAGAGTGACATCGCATAGCCAGGAGCAGGCGCTTGACCACCAAGAAAAGGTGACCAGTAGTCATCAAAATCACGGAAGACAGTGGGGACGTCGATCATACGTACCTCGACCTCTCGCAAACCTTCGGTGCGAAACAGCTGCATGAGTGGCTCCGGTTGGCAGATGGGGAAGCGTTGCCCCTCATCCAGCTTGGACGCGGCGGGATCGAGCGCCAAGGCTGCATCCCAGAAGTATCGCATAAGTTGCATCTGGCCAGCATAGTCCCAGACGTACGCCCCAACTGTCCCCCCCACTCGCGCCACACGTTGCATTTCAGCTACAGCACGGCTCGGCTGCGGCACGAAGTTGAGCACGAGTCCAGCGACGACTGCATCATAGCTGGCTGATGCTTCCGGCAAGGCTTGTGCATCTCCAAGACGAAAACTGACACGACGATCTCGTACCTGCTGGCGTGCGAACGTGATGTATCCCTCTGATGGATCAATACCCATGATTTCGCGAGGCGATGCCATGTCGAGAATGGTCTGGCTGAGCGCACCTGTACCGCACCCAATATCGAGCCAACGGGCGCCTTGTGGGATCGAGAGCCAGGCTACAAACTCGCGGGCGACCAACCGACTCCAACGGCCTACATAGGGCTCGTAGGCTGCACCACTTGCCCACGTGTCTTTCCGCTGAGGTTGTTCCATACGTCCCCCTTCCTTTCTGGCAAGCATTTCTTGTTCGTCAAGGTTCGCTCGTCTTTACAGAGCATTTTACCATAGAAAATGATAGTTCTCCTTACGTCACTGATGCTCACAATAGTATCCAAGCTCTACTTCAGAGACTTTTTCAACACGCTGTTGTATTTCACGACGAAAAACCTGCAGCAGATCTGGCCCTGGCTGGCGCAAATAGGATACAGGCGCGCCGGCTGGTACGGTTATGACTGGATTGATAACGATGGGATTAAGAGTGCTGACCGCATCATCCCACAGTTGCAGCGCATGAAGGTCGGCGACGACGTGCCGATCTGGAAGGGAAACAACTTCAAGGTCGTGGCGGTCGACCCCAACCGCTCCCTCGTGCGGGCAAGCCAGAGTGGGCATGATAGCTACGTGTTGGCTCTCTACCCCGTCGATGCAAGTCACACGCGCCTGGTCTGGCGGATCCATAATGCTCCCTACCTCTGGACATCGCTCCGGGCATCCTCCAACTCTTCAGCGATGGTGTCGAGCTCATCGCGGTGCGGCAGAACATGCTTGGCATCAAAGAGCGCGCAGAGGGGGTGATCTGGTACTGTTGATAGCTCATGTGGTGAAGAGGAACATACATGGTCCTTCACAATATCCTGCTGGCCAAAGGAATCTTGCGGATCAAGAGGCTCGCCAGGAAGCACAGCGGGAGCGTGATGAGCACCGCGATGCCCCATTTGAGCAGAGGATACAGCGCCACCACGTGGAAGGCATAGGCAAAACCTACAAGCACCGGGGCATGGATCAGGTACACGATGTAGACATTGGCGGCCAGGCTTCTCGCCAACCTCCCCTGATGATTCCAGCGTTGTCGGAAGAGGGCCAGCAGGCCCATACACACTCCCACAACCATGAACGATTCCCAGAGCGCGTAGCCAAACGCAAGCCAGTGGAAACCACCCGCCAGGGGATAGCCAGCCTGTTGCGTTCCTGCTGCCCTCGCAGCTTGCATCATCGAGGGAAACACCAGACCTCCAAAGATGAGAGTAGCAAGGAGAGCGATCAGCAACCAGTCCCTTCCCATCCTGGGGGAGAGCTCGAAGAACCAATTGCGACGATACGCGATCAGACCGAGGATGTAGAGGCTAATATACTGGGGAAGATAGCCTACTGGCACGTTGAGCGGTTGAAAAATCCAGCCTGCCGGCCCCCAGATGCGCACTACAAAGCTCACGAGACCCAGCGCGAAGATAAACACAGCGATTGCTCGATAGCTTGGAAGTTTTCCGATCGCGCAGAAAAGATCTGGGACCCTTGCGATCATAGGAGCCAGGCGTAAAGTAGCCAGCTAGTAAGAAAAAGAGCCCATGCCTGAGGCCATGCCTATGGCATTCGGGATCGTCAGGAGGATCCCGGTGAGCAGATTGGTGGCTGGATCGTGATAATCCCAGGAACCGATCGCTCCATAGGTATCGTCCAGGTGCACCACCAGAACCATACTGATCAGGAGGATACGGAGGTTATCAACGAATAACACACGAGAGCCATTCGATGCTCCGGCTTGTGATGTTGGCGCAGCGCCTGCTGCACTAGTGGGTCAGTTGCCAACTCCTGTCGTGTTGCCTGCCAGTTTGTAGAAGTGAACGGAACGGATACGTTGTGGGAGGACATAGGTGGTGGTAGCCCCTGACCCACCCAGTCGATGCCGCCTGGCATAAGCGCGGTCACGACGGGCATGCCGCTTGCCTCCCCAGACGAAGGGAGTGGGGTGTCTATTCCAGGCGTCAATAGTGTCACGAAACCAGTCTTTGAGGATCTCCACGTCATACACATGCTGCCCCGAAAGCGCCCGCCCTTTGATGATGCGCTGCACCGATTCGGCCATGTTGAGCCAGGAGCCGGCATTGGGTGTTGAGAGCAGCAGGATGCCTTGCTCGGCACACCACTGCACGATGCTGTGGCTTTTATGCCCAGCCAGATTGTCCCAGATGAGCAGCACCCGCACCGGAGGGAAAAAGCGGTCCAGCTGCTTGGCGGCCGGATAGATATCCCAATCTTGCCAACGTCGCCCTTTGGGAACCACCTCTGGCGGTGGAGGGCACTGCTTGAGGATGGCGGAGAGTTCCCGCTTCAGCCAGGGATGCAGGAGAGCATTGGTAGTCCGCTCCACCGGTTCCGCGCGTAGCTCTCCAGTCGCCGGACGCAACAGGGTGAGCAGTTTGAGTGGCTTGCCACGGATGTATTGATGGGCCAGGCGTGCCGGCTGGCCTTCGGGTTGCCAGGAGGAGCCCGGCTGCGGGATCGTTTGGTACGGGCCCCCTTCATCTTCACACCAGAGCTGCAGCCCGAGGCGCTCGGCGAGCTGATAGGCTCGCTCGATCATCGCTTGTTTTTTCTGGCTTAGCGGATCAAAGCGCGCGAACACCTCGCCATCCTTGCTGCGGTGCAACGTCTTGCCGGTCTGGCACCAACTACGGCTTCTCTGCCAGCTGTAGCCCGCTTCGTGCAAGGTGTGGATGATCGTGAAGGTGCTCACACGCGGCAGGCCATCTGGAGCCGCCCGCAGAGCTCGGCGTAACAGAGTGAGCGACCAAGTCGCCGTCCCATCCTCCTTGCGAGACGGGGGGCGATGCAGTTCTTGTGCGATACGGGCGCGCTCGGCTGGTCCATACTGGCGGGGATGTCCGGATCGAGGCAGATCATCCGGGGCTGCGAGTCCACGCGCGTTGAAGCGACGGATCAAGCGACTAACCGTCTCAGAGGCGCGCCAGCCAGCGCTCTTCGCAGCGTCGATCAGACTGCTGCCTTCGGATACAGCCAACAAGGCCATTGCTCGACGATGACGGCAAACCGCTGCACCAGGGGCGCGCTTCACACGTACCAGTTCGGTTCGTTCCTCTTCAGTCAGGACACGAAGGGGTTGGGTAAGGGGATGAGACATGAAAATTTCCTTCGAATACGTGGGGGGATGGGTTTCTTGTGCCTTCATCGTATCACAACACGACAGGAGTTGGCAACTGACCCACTAGGGAGCTGAGATGTTAGCTGTTCAACCTGGAATGACATTGTCTTCTCCTTTCACCTGTATTGCTTCTTTTTCAACGAGCCTGTCCAGAACGTTTATGGGATGCCGTGATGGAGCATGATGACGTTCCTTTTCCGACAGCGATCTCCCGTCTCCCGGCAACTGCTTTGTCCTCATCAAGAGAGGGTTACCATTCGCCTATCACTCACTGCTCACAAGAGCAGCCTATGGAGTCACACGTGTCTCACAGTTACTTTGGAGGCAACAACGAGGAAGGGTCACCAGCTCCTTTCATGTATTGGCAAAGACACCGGTATAGGATGAAGGAACACGAGGAAGTAGCCAACATTGCTGTGATATATCTGTGAAATTGAGAGGACATGTGTTGATACCGCTGTGAGATCAAGAGCATATGCTGGTACTAGGCGACGTTCTACCGCGTGCACCGGCTACTCCAGCAGTTTGAGCCGAGAAGCCCTGCTCGCAGAAGCGCAGAGGCCTGGTGATAGAACAGGCATACGTATCTTGTACATGGAGGTTGTTATGGCTACAGTGTCTCCACAGACGTGGGAGCGCACTTTGCTCCCATTGGCCTACGAAGCAGAACATCGGGTTGTTGCTTCGACTCCCACACCGGTGAGTGATAAGGTCTTGCTTGATCGTGCTTATGCGTATTGTGATGCGCTCACGTCCATGAACAGCCGGACCTTCTACGTAGCGACCGGTCTGCTGCCACCCAACAAACGGCGAGCTATGCGGGCGCTTTATGCATTTTGCCGATTGAGCGATGACATCGTCGACGGCGCGGAAGAGCACGCGGAGGCAGCGCTGGCAGTCTGGCGTCGAAAAGCGCTCGCGCCTGCGCCACCTCCTGGTGATCTGGTTGCCGTCGCGTGGGCGGACACCCGGTTTCGCTATCAGATTCCCCAGCCCTATGCTGAACAGCTCATCGACGGCGTCGGGCGTGACCTGTGCCAGAAACGCTATCGCACGTTCGAGGACGTGGTTACGTACGCCTATGGCGTAGCATCCACCGTTGGATTGATGTGCATGCACATCATCGGCTTCGCGGGCGAACAGGCCATCCCCTATGCGGTCAAGCTGGGTGTCGCTTTGCAGATCACCAATATCCTGCGCGACGTCGGGGAAGATTGGTGCTGCGGTCGTGTGTACCTGCCCTTGGACGAGATGGCCGCATTTGGATTGACAGAAGCAGACTTGCATAGGGGGAAGGTGGATGATCGCTGGCGCGCGTTTATGCGCTTTCAGATCGAGCGTAATCGCCGCCTCTACTCCGAGGCTAGACCGGGTATTGCACTGTTAAACAGAGATGGACGCTTCGCTGTTGCGGCTGCCAGCGAACTCTACTGTGCCATCTTGAGCGATATTGAAGCACACGACTATGACGTTTTCAACCGGCGGGCGCATGTGAGCGCCTGGGGCAAAGCGCGCAGGCTGCCTGGCATCTGGTGGCGGAATCGATAGAGAGAGGAGAGGTGGATATGAAGTCATATGATGTCATTCTCGCCGGAGGCGGCGCCGCGGGACTGAGCCTGGCTTATCACCTGGTGTGCAGTTCCCTGCGCGATTGCTCAGTCCTGATCGTGGAGAAGGATGCCAAGGATCAGAACGACCGCACCTGGTGCTTCTGGACGGACCGGCCCACGCTCTTTGAGAGCATTGTGTATCGCTCGTGGAGTCAGCTTCAGGTGCTTGGCAAGCGCTTCGAAAAGACCCTGGACCTGCATGCGTACCGCTACAACATGATCCGTGGGATCGATTTCTACCGCTTTGTCCGGCAAGCATTGTCGGAGAATCCACAGGTGGAATTTCTGCAAGGAAGAGTGGACCGGATCGAGGACGGCGAGAGACAGGCCAGCGTGCTGGTCGACGGGCAGAGGTATACAGGCGCCTGGATCTTTGATAGCCTGTTCGACTGGTCTGCGTTCCAACCTGACCAGGCCCGTTACCATGCCCTCAAGCAGCAGTTCAAGGGCTCTGAGATCGTAACACCGGAGAGAACATTCAACGCCCAGGTAGCTACCTTCTTAGACTTTCGCACGTCGCAGGAGCAGGGAACGCACTTCTTTTATGTGCTACCCTTGTCCGAGCGCCATGCGCTGGTGGAGTCCGTCCTGTGTACCACAACCCCCGTTAGTTGGGAGGCCTGCGAGCAGGCGTTGCGTGTCTACCTTGCCACCATTCTGGGAATCAAAAAGTACAGTATCACGCGCGAAGAACAGGGCATCAGCCCCTTGACCGACTGGCCTTTCCCTCGGCAGACCGGTGAGCGCATCATGACCATTGGCACCCTGGGTGGAAGGGTCAAGCCTTCCACGGGGTATGCCTTCATCCGCATGCAAGAGGATTCGTCTGCTATTGTCCGTTCGTTGCTCTCGGTGGGTCATCCCTTCAGCGTGCCGCATAGTCCGCGCCGTTACCGCTTCTTTGACTCAGCGATGCTGGCGATCATGACCCAGCGCGCAGAGAGGATCGAACCGATCTTCACGGCGCTGTTCAAGCGCAATCCGGCCCAGCGGATCTTCCGCTTTCTGGATGAGGTGGTCTCGCCGTGGGAAAACTTTTTGATGATGCCCTCCCTGCCGCCCCAGTTGTTGTCGCAGGCGTTGCTGCGCTTAGCTACTGTGCGCAGGGTGTGAAAGGAGAGAGAAAGAGTATGAAGGAGCAATATAGTTATGCGCGCCCCACTGCCCTGGTGATCGGCGCTGGTCTCGGAGGTATTGTCACCGCTGCCCGCCTGGCCCGAGCGGGTTTCCAGGTAAGGGTGTTGGAGAAGCAAGATGTTCCGGGTGGTCGATGTAACCAGCTTGTGCGTGATGGACATCGCTTCGACACCGGCGCCACCCTGTTTCTCATGCCCGAGGTCTTTGCGGAAACCTATGCGGCGCTCGGTGAGCGCATGGAAGACCACCTGGAGCTGCGCCGCATTGATCCGACCTACCAGATTCGCTTCGAGGATGACACGCAGCTCGCCCTCACCTCCAATCTCAACGCGCTGCAGGCCCAGGTGGAGGCGATCGAGCCTGGCAGCTTCGGCGGCTTGCTGCGGTTCCTCGTTGAAGGGCACCAGTCGTACCACCTCTGCCTGCAGCGCTTCGTCGGGCGCAACTTCTCCCACTTCTTCGACTACTTCAGCTTGCAAAACCTCCCACTGCTGTTCAAACTGAAAGCGCTGGTCAAGCACTATGACAACGTTGGTCATTACTTTGAGGACCCGCATCTTAAGGCGGCCTTCACCTTTCAGAACATGTACCTGGGACTGAGCCCGTTCGATGCCCCGGCCACCTATTCGCTGGTGCAGTACACCGAACTGGCCGATGGGGTATGGTTTCCGCTAGGAGGCATCTACCGCGTCATCGAAAGCCTGGCCGCGATTGCAAAGGCGCACGGGGTGCGCTTTCTGTACAACACGCCGATAAAACGGATCGAGGTCGATGGTGATCGTGCAACCGGTGTGGTGCTGCAGGACGGCTCCTTTCTCGGCGCCGATGTGATTGTGGCCAATGCGGACCTCCCTTATGTCTACTCCCACTTACTGCCTGACAGCGCCGAGGCTCACCGCCTGGAACGCTTGAAATACACATGCTCGGCCATCATGTTCTATTGGGGGATCGATAGGGTCTATCCGCAGCTTGGGACGCACAACGTGTTCCTGGCAGGCGACTATCGTGCCAGTTTCGACCGCATTTTCAACGATCACCTGATTCCGGATGAGCCCAGCTTCTACGTGCATGCGCCAGCACGCACCGATCCATCAGCCGCTCCGGCCGGCGAAGACACGTTGATGGTGCTGGTTCCCGCCGGGCACCTGGACGCCAGCATCGCTCAGGACTGGGATGCCCTGCAAGCGCGTGCCCGTGCAGCCGTGATCCGTCGCCTGGCAGCAAGTGTAGGCATCGCCGACCTGGAACAGCACATGAAGTTTGAGGTCAGTTACACGCCGCGCGACTGGTTCAGCATCTACAACCTGGCGAAAGGGGCGGCATTCGGACTCAGCCACAACTTCATGCAGGTGGGATACCTGCGGCCACAGAACCGACACCACCGTTACGGCAACCTCTACTTTGTTGGCAGCAGCACGCACCCGGGTACCGGCTTGCCAATGGTGCTCCTGTCGGCTCGCCTGACCACGGAACGGATCCTGGAGGAAAGCGGTGGCGTACCCCATCCTGCGATGCGTCTGAGACCTGCGATAGCTGGCTAGAAAATGGATATCCGGTGCAAGCCGGCCTGCACATTTTTTTGAGTCGTAATCAGAAGGCCTTAGCGAGGACATGTCTCAGGGTGGAAAGTGTATGAATTCCCTCAGTTTACCACGTTCCCTGATGCAGGGATTGTCAGAAGACGAAGTGCGTACGCGCCGGGCCCATGATCAGGGCAACAATGTCGGGCTCCCGACCAGTCGCTCTTACGCTCAGATCTTGCGTGAGAACCTCGTGACCCTGATCCATATCATCCTGTTCGCGCTGAGTGCTGCCCTGTTCCTGCTCGGCCGCCCGCTCGATGCCATTAGCACGGTGGGTATCATCTCGTTCAATATCGTGGTCAGTCTCATTCAAGAGATCCGTGCGAAGCGAGCCCTCGACCGCATTGCCTTGCTCAGTCGTCCCAGAGCCACCGTCATACGGGACGGGAAAGAGCAATCGATTGACCCGGCTGACCTGGTCGTTGGGGATCTGCTCGTGGCTCAACCAGGGGACCAGATAGTGGTCGATGGTCCCCTGGTGGACACGCGAGGGATCGATGTCGATGAATCTCTGCTTACGGGTGAGTCCGATCTGGTTCGCAAAAGTAATGGCGATACTGTCTATTCAGGGAGCTTTTGCGTGAATGGCCGCGCTCAGTATGAGGCTGTGCGGGTAGGAGCCCAAAGCATGGCGTACCAACTTACCGCGGGCGCATGTGCCTTTTGCCGGGTACTGACGCCCTGGCAGTCTGGGCTAAACCAGGCCCAACACATGGCAAATCCCTGCTCCGGCGCCTGGCCTATTTTGTCATCCCGGCCGCTTTGACGACAAGTCTCGCAACAGTTTTCGTCTTCTTGATCTCTGTCCTGCTTGCCGTCTATACGGGACTATCAGAAACCCTGGCAGTCGCGACGGCTCGTTCAACCATCACCGTCTTTGCCACAGTCTGTGGGATCCTCCTGCTGGTATTTGTCGCACCTCCCACACGTTTTTGGGCAGGGAGTGACGTCCTGCGCGGGCAGGGGGACTGGCGGCCGACGATCCTGGCAGCGGTGCTCGTGACAGGATTAGTCGTTCTCCTCAGTCTGTCGACCGGGCGCGCTTTTTTTGAAATTCAAGAACTGACGCTGCTCGATGCAGCGGTGATCGGAGGTGTTGCGCTGCTGTGGGCGCTTGCACTGCGCTTCATCTGGAGAAGGCGTCTGCTTGAGCTCGTGCTTGGCATCGAACTGAAAGGGACATGAGGCAGTCAACCCTGGCAAGGGCGGCAGAGGAGTCCTCATCAGGCATTGCATCCTCCCTTTTGAGGAGAGAGCGATGCCCAGGAGACAGCACCTGAGAGCAATCAGCTTTACGCTCTTAGATACCAAAACACAAGGTGTCATCAGCCATCAGAAAACGAGCAAGGATATGCTTTTCCCGAGTCCACAAAGTAGCGACATAACACATGAAGAAATTAAATCCATATTTGTATATTTCTCTCTTGAAAAACTATATCAAATATGATATAGTTCGAACAGGGGCTTGAGATGAGTCGTGAGCAATCAGAATATGAAAGACAGTGGCGAGACTATCGAACTGAAAACGGAGTACAACCTGTTAGGGAGTTCCTTTTTTCGTTACCTGATGAAGATCGGGCTGCAATCCTTGAGAAATGATATGGAACAGGATTTTCTTGACGAGATGATCGAAGAATCAACAAAGAGAAACCCAGACTTCCCCACGTTAATGGAGGAAGCGCGCCAAAGACGCGCACTGCTGAGTCATCTAGCTGCTATTCGAAGTCGCTCTAAGATTTCACAAAAAACAATAGCAAAACGGATAAAAACTTCACAGCCTGCTATTGCACGGCTCGAGGCAGGTATTGTCGATCCCCGATTATCGACCCTCCAACGCTATGCAGCTAGTGTAGGAAAGCGTATAGAGTGGACGCTTGTTGATGCTTAATTCCAAGTGAGAGACACCCCCAATCCTACCGGGAAGAGCTCCTTTTTACAGGCTCAAGGAGGAGCTATTTTGTGTTCTCTGTTACAGGTTCTTGCAAGTAGGCTGTACTAATAGCTCCAGTTGAGGCCGCATTGCGAGCAGTGCCTGGCGGGTTGATCGCTCTCGAAAGCCCGGCGAAATGCCCCATACCGCTCACCGTGCCAGATAGCCTCTATAGATTCCTGGAAGATGTTCCCCAACACGCGCTCCTCTTGATACTCCCTGGCACTCTTATGTCCGAAGGGAGCAAAACAGCACGAGAGCACATTCCCGCTCGAAGTGATGTAAGTCAGCGTGTAAGGGCGCCGGCAACCAGTCCAGGGACGATCACCAAAATCCCGTAGCAGGCTCTCCAGGGGTGTGGCGGAACCTGCTGCATTGAAAACGATGCCACGTTCCTGACACCTCTGCTCGCAACGCTGTACGAGGTCCAGTTCTTCGCGTGTGGCACGGCGGAACAGGCTCTGTTGTGAGTGGGCCAGCCCTCGCTCGAAGTAGACCAGTCGCTGCAAATAGACCTCACGTATCCCATGCTCGTATGCCAGGTCGATGAGTCCCGGCAGTTCGTGCAGGTTCTCTTTCATAGCGGTGAACCACAGAGAGACTGCTGGTTTGCTGGCGTTCTGTTCTTGCTGTCTGGCAATGAAGGCGCGGATATTGCGCCAGATTTTAGCGAAGGCGTCCACACCACGCACACGGGCATACGTCTCGCGCGTTACGCCGTCCATCGAGAGACGGTATTCATCCAGTCCAGCATCGATCAATTCCTGGCCCCGCTTGGCATTGAGCAGGATCCCGTTGGAGTTAAAGAGCACATAAATCCCGCGTGCTTTGAGGTAACGAATCATCTGCGGCAGGTCTTTATTGAGCAATGGTTCGCCCAGGCCGTGCAGCACCACGCGCTCCAGTTCAGGAAACTGATCGACGATGTAGCGGAAGTCCTCGAAGCTCAGGTCGCGGTCGTCCTCCCGCGAGAGCAGCGTGCGCGGGCACTGCTGGCACAGTTCGTTACATCGGCTGGTCGGTTCAATGTAGATCGAGCGTGGCAGTGGCATCCTGGCTGTAGTCATACAAACTCCTTCATAGTTGCCAGGGCAGTTTCAGGCATGCGTCCTCATCGTTCCTGCATAGCGCAGCGTTGTACGCACCATGTAGAAGGCGGCCTTCATACTGCCAGCGATCGTGCCGGCTACCTTCGAGCGACCTTGGCTGCGGTGACGATAGTGGATGGGTACTTCGACTATACGGTAATGCGCCCGCGCCGCCTTGACCACCATCTCGACGGGCCAACCATAGGTCATTTCGCGCATCTCCAGCGCCGCTAACAGGGAGCAGCGTACAGCGCGAAACGACCCGATGTCGTGCAGGGGCACACCATACAAAATATGGATCAGGCGGCTCACCAGCCAGTTGCCCAGGCGGGCCTGGGGTGGCACTGCTCCACGTTCGGCCCGTTCGCTCACCCGTGAGCCAATGACGAAATCCGCACGGCCTTCGCGCATTGGTCCCAGCATCATGGGCAGGTCAGCGGGATCATCACTTCCATCACCATCCATAAAAATAACAACCTCAGCCCCGAGGCTGCACGCTGTTTTGAAGCCCTTCAAACAGGCTCGTCCATAACCTCGTAGCGGTTCGCTGGCGACGATTGCTCCTGAACGTTGTGCTATAGCTGCTGTAGCATCTGTACTGCCGTTGTCGACCACGATCACCCATTGCGCAAAGTTTGGTGGGAGCTCCGCAAGCAGGCGGTGGAGAGCTGCTTCCTCATTCAGCGCCGGTATGACGATAGCAACCTTTTCGGTTACCATAAATCCTATAACTCCTCTACAAGATTATCATCAGCGCTATACAGTCCTCATTCGTCATATGTTGTTCTACTATAACACGCTAAAGTGATGAAATTTTTTCAGGAACTGGCCTGCTACCGGCTCCTGTTATAAAATCAGGAAATCAGGCAAGTTGTCATTCCTGGCGCTCATGCTCGAATGCTCACCGCTACATAAATCAATCCGAGGACAAGCAGGCCGATACCCGGTAGCCAGAGTGAGAGCATGAAAGGCACAAAGTTGCCCGGGGTGAGATGCTCCGCCAGGAGCAATTCAATGATGGCAACCGCCACTACAATGAGGCTAGGCGTCACTGCCCCCGCACCTATATAGCCACGACGAGTCATCAATGCTATGCCCAGGAGGGCAAGTCCAATGGCGAGCAGAAATGTAACGAGGTCCTGTCCTCTCAGTACAGGAATAACTGGCTTGAAGGAGAGGAAAACGGCCATGCCTATGAGCGTTGTCAGGATGCCGCCTATCATCAGGCGATACGGATTGAGTGCCGCGGCTAACAGCATACCAAGACCGAGCAATAAAACGCCTACCGGGTAGGCATAAGGGTTTGGGTGCAGTAGCCAGGCTGCCAATAAACAGAACACCCCTAAAATAAGCAATAAAAATGCCTGTAGGCGGCTATTGGTGCGTTTAGCCGCACGTGCAGGGTTCTTCCTGGACATACTCTTCCGCCTTCTATGAGTGATGGACATCAATTGTTGTAAAGAAGAGGATACCGTTTCTCTTTTCTACCACTATCCTAAGCCATCCAGAACTCTCTTAGCTACACAGTCGTAAGAGGAGCGGAGTGGCATAGGAGGAGCGAATGGTACAGGATTTTTTCCAGCCATTCAGGTAGATCTTGCCTGAGTCCATCAGGCGATGAAGGTCTGTTTGCGGCGGAAACAGCAGCACCGCGCCCGTCGGCATATAGCGGACGGGCTTGACCGACGTTTCGGAAACGTCGCAATCTTTTGCATTGCCAATTGTTTGCATGTGGATCAGGAAGGCGACGCCGAGCCGTGCGATATTGATGGCTGCGCAGTAATCTCGGTCGCCATTAAAGGCACAATGGGAACAGATCAGCCAGCGACCCCATTTCACCGGATCAGTTCGATGGGGCAGACGAGCAGAGCGATACGTCCCTGCAGGTTTCCCACACCGGGGGCAGGTATGCGAAGTGCCACGAGGCTTTTCCGAGCGGAAGCGGATGCCTGCCAGATGGCTCTTGTAGCGCAGGATATGCCAAATCGCCGAACGGATCGTCGTGTTGTTGCGCCAATTCCTCCACTTCCCCCGCACCCCACGGCCTCGCCCCACCGTCTTGAGTGTGGTCAGGGACTCGCCGCAGATGAGGGAGCAGCCCCAGACCAAAGCTATGAGCAGGAGCAGATTGGCAGCCAGATGAGCCAGTTCGCAGTTGCGCGCCTCATAGAGCCTCCAGCATCGCTGGATTTCCTGGGTGAAGATGGCTCGTTTGGGATCATCCTCGGCCAGTTTTGAAGCAGCAGCTTTGAGCTGGTCAATTTGGCGGCGGGTGCGTGCCTGATGGCCGTCGAGTCCTCCTGTATCGAGAAAGAGGGGGCGGGAGAGTTGCACCGGGTGCTCTGGCTCACTCTCGTTGGAGCCGAGCACCACAGCCGTGATCAAGCCTTTAACGCCCCAATCGAAGCCCAACACGCGTTCGATGGCCTTCCAGTCGGGAAGGTCCGTTTTTTTGACCTGCACAATCACATCGAGCACCACGATGCGACGGCCATCAGCTTTGACCTCTTCCCGTAAGGTGGGGGCCATGCGCATCCCTTCCTTGAGACGTTCCACTACGACCTCCGGCAATGCCAGCACCACTGGCTCTTTGCGCCACTGCCACTTGCCTTCCTCACTTGGAAAACGGAAGACCAGCGTCGCCGTGCTGGCTTGCACATCAAACGAGAGACGATAACTCTGCCCCTTGCTCCCACCATCATCTCCAGCATAGGTGAGCATGCCGACTTTGAGGAGGGGAACGGCCTGCATCTGCTCGTACCGCTCTGGGAAAGCCCCCTGTTCGAGGAAATGATTGCACGCCTGTTCGACGACATTTTGCATGGTGACGAAGGCCGTATCACCTTCCTCAAGCGTCTTTTGAAGGGCATCGATGGCTTCTTTGATGCTCTTGCGGTCCTTGCCCGCCGGTCGCTTGTCCGTTTTGGGACGGATAAAGCCATCGGAGAGGATCGGCTGGATCAGCTCGAACACCTGTTTGCGCTCAGCCTGTCCGCGCATGATGCGCCCTGCTGTTTCACTTTCGCAGCGCCATTGCCGATCTCCATGAGGATCAGGCGAGACGATGAACTCCCCAACCTGCTTCCAGGCAGGGCCTGCGTGCTCCAAGCGGAAGTCATCCAGATGCGGCCACAACTGCACCAAGGCCTCGTTCACCACTTGCCGGGACGCATCCAACAGGCGAAGAGCATCGGCCTGAGCCTTATCGGGAAGGCGAAGGTCGTAGCTTAGGGGCTGGTAATGACGGCCTGCGCGCATTGTAAAAGTTCCTTTTGTTTGTGGGAACGCATTCCATAGAGTCGTCCTGAAAATGAAGCGATGAGCGCCAGCAGATCAGCGGTCAATTCCTGCTCCGGCGTTTGCTCTTCCCCGGGATCAAGGACCGTGAGAGTGACCCCAAAACACGAAAACAGCGTTTCTAGAAATTCTTGTCCGAAGCGCGTCAAACGATCTTCATACGTGATAGCAATCTCAGCCACCTTGTCCTCACAGACCAGTTTGAGGAGCCGCGAGAGCTGCTTTCGCCCAGCTTTCAGACCTGATCCAATGTCGGAAAGCACCAGCGTTTCCTGACCTGTGCGCTCGGCTTTCGCCCAGGCTTGCAGCCGCTCCAGTTGGGTACTCAGGTCATCGATTTGTCCGCGTCCACTCACCCGTCCATACAACACCAGCAGTCGTCCATCGATGGTGCCGACTACGCGCTCAATTTCCGAGCGAGGGATACGCATCTCACGGCCCACCTGCACGACCTGGATGCGACCTGCTTTGATCCAGCGCCGCACCGTCATCGGGTGCAGACCCAGTTCGTGGGCGGCAGTTCCTACCCGCAACAGTTTCGGTTCTTGCTTTGCCATCGAAACTTTCATACCTATCAAAAAGTTATAGATAGTGTATGATAAGTTACGGAATTTGTCAACTGTCTAGTACTGACATCCACTCATAAATAGGTGGGGAGGTGATAGAATCAAGGGAAGAACCTGAGTCTGAAGAGGAGGAAAGACAGATGGAGTGGAACACCACCTGGGAAGATCCCTTAACGAAGTATCTGCGAGCATTCGATGAGTTGATCGGCGATCGGCGCACGCGGAGGACCTTGCAGGAAACGATCCGAGCATCATCGGAGCGGGCAGCCTGATTTGTCAGCAGATTGCGGCGCATTCGGCGGTACTGAGCAAAGGCAAGAAGGGTTGGCAGCGCGTGGCGCGGCTGGCGAGTGGAGCCAGTACGCAACGGTCGGACCTGGATGCAGAGCATCTGACCGAACAGGTGCGCAAGGTAGCGGTGCAGCAATTGGAGCAAACCCCGGAAGAGGAGCTGTGGCTGATCGCCGATAGCTCTGATCTGCGCAACCCCTATGCGCAGACCATGCCGTATCTGATGCAGGTGCGCGGCCTGGATGAGAAGCTGGTTCCTGGCTACCGGACGCTCAATGTCCTGGGGGTGACGCCTGGACGACGCGGCTTGCTCTACCATCGGCTCTGAAGCCGCCAGGCTCCCGACTTTGTCAGCGAGCCGAAAGAAGTGCAACAAGCCCTGGAGACGGTGAGCCAAGCCATTGCCCCTCTCAAACCCCAGAAGACGGTGACCTGGCTTCTGGACAGCGGCTTTGATGATGTGGCCGTCTGGCGCACCATCTGGGAACAGCAGGAGCATCTGGTCTGTCGCGTCTACCACAGCGAGCGTACTGTGGTGTTTCAAGACCGCCAGGGGCGCTGGGTGCAGGGGGATCTCGCCCAAGCGCTCGCTGGCCCAAGCCGAAACGACGCTGGAAGTCAAGCGAGGCAAGCAACCCCACGCCAAGAAGCAGCCCATCACAGCCGAGATTGCCGCCTGCCCGATCCGCTTGACCTACTGGACGGGAGTGCGTCGCAAAGAGAGGGGGCAGCAGATCAGCAAAGGCGTGTGGCTGGTGGAAGTCCGCATCCTGGGCACCGAGCAAGAGCCGTGGCTGCTGCTCACTGATTGGCCGGTCGAAGACGAGCACAGCGCAGTGCGCATCTTTCAGATGTATCGACAACGCTGGAGTGTGGAGGACAGTTTCAAATTTATCAAGCAGTGTTTGGGCTGGGAAGAGGTGCAAGTGCTCGATTGGCAGGCCGTTCGCACCTTAGTCGCCTTGGCCTGGGTGGCCGCAGGCTTCCTCTACGAGTTGGGTGTGAGCGGGCAATGGGCCGAAGTCCAACTGTTGGCCAAACTGGGTGGCTGGGAGCGGCACAAAGACCGCCAACCCGGCAAAATCACGCTCATGCGCGGCTTGAGTCGCTTGGCGGAGATGCTGGCCACCCAAGCGATGCTCACGGACTATGCGGCTCAACATGGTGAACTGCCACCCAAGATTACCGCTTTCTTGCAGGGTTGGAAACCTCCCAGCGGGTTATGAGTGGATGTCAGTCTAGTACCCTTGCCTTTGCAAGTAGCGGGTCAACCGGCCGATGGCGACCTCGGTGAAGAAACAGCCTGCAGCTGGATTATCAGGATCATCAAGCAGTTCCAGCACACGCTGTATCGGCATGAACTGGCAGCGCAGAATCCCTTCCACTACGCCTTGCGTTGCCTCCAACCCCGCTTTGAGCCGCAGCGTATCTGGACTCTCCGCCTCCAGGTACGACCAGGGAAGCTCGATCCGATAAAAATAGACGCCTTCCCCCTCGCCCAATGTATCCACGTCTGCATTATTGCTGGTTGCAGGTGGACCTAATGGCTCAAGCATATCCAGGTGAATGGCGCCTTTGACCATTTCCTCGGTGAGTTCCAGGAGCGCCGTTTGGTCGTGGAGATGCTCCACGACTTCTTTTGACTGCCGAGCGAAGAGCTCCCCTTGCTCAGGTATCTGTGTGTATCCGCGTGGAACTGCCAGGACCGGCATAGTGGGGTGATGAAGCCTGCGCCGCTGCCAGAGGATTCCGACATAGATCTGGCGAGTTTGAGGCTCTTCTGCGTAAGCCACGATGACCGATCCTCCGCCGGCATATTCGCGTTTCCACACCCCATCGTAAGGCCGCCCGGCTGGGGCATTGGGGTGCAGGCCGTAGGTATAGGCGATACCGATCATCGTGTTGGTGGCGGTGAACCACTCCAGGGCTTGTATGTCACTCCGTTGCTGTTGTGCATACGCTGCCAGTAACTCCTCCAGTCGAATGCCGTTGGCTTTGAGTTCCCAATCACGGGCGACCAAGGGATCAAGGGCATAGGAAGGTTTCTCTTCGTTGTTCTTCATAACATGCTGCTCCCTGCTTTTCACCTGACACATAGGCCAATCCATTGTAGAGTTGGACCGCGCGCACCCTCGAGAGCAAGGCTCCAAAGCGGAAAAGACGCCAAGAAGCATGTGCTTTTCACGAACAACAGTGCCTACAATGCCACTGCTGCACGCTGTTGCTGGAGTTGGTAGTAGATTGCCCCCAACACCACTCCGAAAAGCAGGTCGATGGGAAAAGTGGAAAGGAACCTCCCAAAATCGAGGTTGAAAAGTGCATGATGGCTCATGATGTTCGCAAGCAGCAGGTCGAAGACAAGCCACCAGACAAAGCCGACTGCAAGCCCCGAAAGGAGCGCGCGACTGATCGTGATGATCCTCTCCCTTTGGAGCGCGCCAAAGATGAGACCAAACACTCCACCCAGCACGATGATCAAGAAAAAGCCGGCGAATCGACTGATGGTCGGGTCTGCAATGGTGATCCCAAACCAGTGTAACGCCTCCGGTAAAAGGCGCCCTGGCGTCCCATCCGTCACAAAGTCGAGCATGGCTAGCACCAGACCGGCAAGAAGCCCTGCTATCAGACCCCTGCGTATTGTTTGCATTATATTCTTCTCTTTCTCGCCCTACACAAACCAACTCGCGATGCGTGCTATGCGATGATGCTCTCCTGCCGCTTGTAGCCTTGGTGCAAGCCATTGATCGACACCCAGCCTGCGCCCTGCTGGGACAGCCACCAGTACGAGTGCAAGCAATACCATCTGGCCATATATCCAGATCCATCCGGTATAGGCCAGGCCACCATACAGTTGTAGAGATAAGATCGTCGCAAGAATAGCGCCGAAACGTGTAAAGAGTCCAAACATCAGGCTGATGGCCACCAGCAGCTCTGCCACCCAGACGCCCGCCGCCAATGGCACAAATGCTGTGCAGCCGGCTGGCGTTGACAGGCTGGTACAGCCTGCAAGAAACGTGTGCTGAAGTATGTAACCATACCCAGGAATAATCGTGTGCTGTGATTCACTGACGATGTAGCCATAAAGCCCTCTGAAGTCGGGGGGCAGTTTCCAGAATAGTTGTTGGAACCAGAGGTAGCCCACAAAAATGCGGATCAGCGCGAGACCTGTAATACTGCGCTCGCTCAAGGTGACCGGGGTGGTAGTACTACTTTCTCTGGCTCCCGTGACAGCTACCCGTTTGCGGTCACCGGCCGATGATGAGATACTCATATATCCGATGCTCCTGTATTGGATGCGAGGTTAAAAACACCTAGATATAATAACACACGAACTAACAGCCATGTATTTACGACCGATGACATCGAGAAGGGATGCTCTCCTCTTCCGTGTTGGTCTTCTCAGAACGAGAGAAAGTCAAGAAAAAAGCCGACTCCTGTTTCGTGTATACTTATGAAGAGAGGAATGATGCATTGCTAACAATGCACAAACGTTTAAACAAGATTGTGGCTCCTTTTCTCCAGGAGAAAGTTCTTTCGACGGAACAGGGTTTCATACTAGCAAGGAATTCCCCTCGATAAATCGGGGGACCACTGTAGCCCCCCGATTTATCGAGGGGACTACTGTAGCCCCTCGATTATGAGTTTTAATAAAATACATCGGAGAGCGGAACATCCCCGCAGGGCCGATCAATCGGCGGTGTGCGCGATCAATCGGCACCTACAGTGTGTCCGGATTAATTTATTAAAGTTCATTATCGAGGGGCGAGCGTAGCGAGGAAACGAGGGTTTTTCTATGGTAAAGGAACTCCTCATACGCGCATTGCGGGGAGAGCGTGTCGAGCAGACTCCCTGGCTTCCGCATATCGGGACGCATGCCGCACAACTCCTTGACGTGAGTGCAGAACGCTATCTGCAAGATGCCGAGCTGCTTGCGCGTGGTGCGATCCTGTGCGCGGATCACTACCGCTGCGATGGTATCCCGCTCCTGGACGACCCACAAATGGAAGCCATTGCGCTGGGATGTGTCCCACACTGGTCGGAGCAGGGGCCACCATCAATAGTCTCCTCACCGCTCTACGGGCTCCCGCCAGAACAGGTTATCGCGCAATTTCCTCCGCTTCCCGATGAAACGACAGGGCGCTGGCCCACTGTGATCGCTGCGGGGGCGCGGACGAAGCCTGAGCTAGAGGAGTGCGACGTCGCCCTTGTGGGGATAGCGGCAGGTCCCTGTACCATAGCTTACCAGCTTCGGGGCCTGGCCCTGTTCACCGACCTCTTCCGCCATCCGGAGAGTGCAGCTGCGCTCTTCGCCTATGCGGGTCAGGTGAGCGCCATCTCTGCTCGTATCTATGCCGAGGTGATCGGTTGTGACATCGTTGCCATCAATGATACACCGGCCACGATGTTGCAGCCCGCCTATTTCCGGCAGTATGTGCTTCCCAATCTGCAGCCTGCGTGGGAGATCATCCGCCGTGCCGGCAAAACATCGAGCCTGTGGGCGTGAGGGGAGAGCGTCAGAGTCATCCGTGAGATGGCAGGCAGCGGTGCACACAGCATTGCCATTGACGAGTGTATGTCCCTGGCATACGTCGGGGAAATTGCAAAGGAGCATCACATCGGTTTTATCGGCAACTTCCATGTGACTGCGGTGCTCTTTGAGGAGACTGGGGAGGCAACGGCGGACGTGCAGCGCTGCATGGACGAGGGAAAGCGCTTCCCAGGATATGTGTTCGGTTTAGGCGGGCCGCTGACCCAGCACATCACGCGTTCAAGGCTAGAGGAGGCTGTCGCAGCCTACCGTGTGCGGCGATGATGAGAGGTGTGACTCTTCTCTTGTGCTGCCAGTCCTCTTCTCCAGAGTTTTCATACAGGCAGAGGTGTTTATAGACAGCAAGCAGAGCAGGCATCATCCGGCAACAGTCCTGCCATTCGAAAGAACTCACGAACCGTATTATTGCAGTACAGAAAGGTACGTTTCATGTCAACAGCAACTACCGCCCCGCGTCCCCCATATCTCGATGCTCTTGAACCTATTCTCACGGAGACCATTGCTCCAGCTGCTGGCGAAATTGATCGCACGGCAGCGTACCCGCAGGCGGCTCTCGATGCGCTTGCCCAGGCAGGACTTCTGGGCCTGGTGAGCGCAAAAGAGGTTGGAGGACTTGGGGAAGGAATCCGCGCCGCCACGCTTGTCGTCGAGCAGATAGCAAGGCATTGCGCCTCGACCGCCCTGGTCGTCTGCATGCATTATGCAGCGGCAGCTGTTATCGAGGCTTATGGGCCTCGAGAGGTTCGAGAAGCAATTGCTCAGGGCCGCGCAGCCACAACTCTGGCCTTTTCAGAAGCCGGGTCACGCAGCCACTTCTGGGCGCCAGTGAGTACGGCAACGGCCTCTGGTGACAGCGTTCGACTCGACGCCAAAAAAAGCTGGATCACGGCTGCTGGCAAAGCAGACCTCTATGTTTGGTCAAGCCGTCCGATAGCGGCTGAGGGTATGAGCACCCTTTGGCTTGTTCCCGCCAATGCCCAGGGGCTCCGCGTCACGGCGCCATTTGATGGGTTGGGGCTGCGCGGCAACTACTCAAGTCCGGTCACTGCCGACAGAGTCATCGTCTCTCAAGGCGCCATGCTGGGCGAGGATGGCAAGGGCTTCGATATCATGATGAATATTGTCCTTCCCTACTTCCAGTTCATGAGCGCCGGCTGCTGCCTTGGGATGATGGAGGCGGCAACAACGAAGGCCGCCGCGCATGTCGGTGGAACAAAGCTCGAGCATATTGATCAATCCCTCGCCGATCTGCCCACAGTGCGAGCCTATGTCGCTCGTATGCGCATCAAAACCGATATGGTGCGCGCGTTAATGCTCGATGGCCTTGATGCTCTTGAAAGCGGGCGCGAAGATGCCGTGCTTCGCGTGCTCGAAGTCAAAGCCGCTGCGGGTGAGGCATCGACCGAGGTGACCGAGCTCGCTATGCGCGTATCTGGTGGGGCCGCGTTCCGCAAGGAGGTTGGAGTCGAGCGCCACTTCCGTGATGCGCGAGCGGCAACCGTCATGGCCCCCACAACCGATGTATTGTATGACTTTATCGGCAAGGCTGCCTGTGGTCTGCCGTTATTCGGCTAGAGGAAGGAGGGGAGTTCACTATGAATGACGAGACCGTTCTGCTGCTCGGGGCAGTAGCCTACGATCCCAAGGTCGTGACGATCTGGGAGGGGTTCAAAGACTATTTTGCGCGTCAGGGACTCAGGATGGACTACGTGCTATACTCGAACTATGAGCGCCAGGTCGAAGCGCTCATCAACGGACACATTCACGTGGCATGGAACTCTCCTCTCGCCTGGGTACGCGCCCGTCGTCTCGCCAAAGCCCGGGGACTGGAGGCTCAGGCCGTCGCTATGCGAGATACCGATAGTGATCTGACCTCCGTTGTCGTGGTGCGAGAGGATGGGCCTATCAAGGCAGTAACGGATCTCAAGGGACGAGTCGTTGCAGTCGGCTCGGTGGATTCACCACAGGCCACGCTCCTTCCGCTTGCACATCTCCATACTCAGGGTCTCGATCCAGGCTTGGACATCGTGGTTCACTATCATAATGTGTTCGTCGGCAAGCACGGGGACCACATCGGAGGAGAGCGCGATGCCGCACAGGCCCTCATGACGGGTTCTGCCAGCGCGGCGTGCATGCTCGAATACAACTATCACCTGTTTCTCCTGGAAGGAACGCTGCCTGCCGGGACAACACGCATGCTCGCCCGCACCCCTTCCTTTGACCACTGTAACTTCACCGTCGTGTCAACAGCCCCACCTGAACTGATCGCCCACTTTCAGTCGCTGCTTATCGACATGTCTTATGAGGACCCGGATGTGCGACCACTGTGCGACCTGGAGGGATTACAAGCGTGGTATCCAGGAAGAGTAGACGGCTATCAGGCCCTTGAGGCGGCTGTAGCGCTTGCCGGTTTTTACGATCAGCAAGGGAACGTCACGGCAACCGGCTATCAATTCTGAGGAAAGAACGCCGTATACATGAGAGGAGGGAGATAAGCATGCCGTTAGCCCATACCAATCCGCAGGGCGACGGGGGAGACCTGCTCCATCGTCTCTGGATCTATACCAACTACGACTGCAATCTTTCCTGCAGTTATTGCGTGGCAGAGTCCTTTGTGGGGGCCGAGCGCAACGGACTCACGCTCCCACAGGTCTTCCGCCTCATCGATGAAGCGGTTGAGATAGGAATGACGGAGATCTTTTTTACCGGGGGTGAACCATTCATCCTGCACGACATCTTCACGATGCTGCGCTACGGTCTGGAACGAATGCAGGTCACCGTGCTCAGCAACGGCATTCTGCTGAAAGGGCAGCGCCTCCAACAGCTCAAGATGCTGCCCTACCGCGAGCGCCTGACGATCCAGATCAGCCTCGATGGCTCGAATGCCGCTGTACATGACTTCTATCGCGGTGCTGGAAGCTGGCAAAAAGCGATAGACGCGATCGGGCGGCTCAAAGCCGAAGGCTTCCATGTGCGTTTAGGAACCACGCAGACGCCTGAAAATAGCCAGGACCTTGCTGCCATGTGCCGGCTTCATCGTGCGCTTGGGATCCCCGATGAAGATCACATCATCCGTCCTCTCGTCCGTCGCGGCTTCTCGGCAAAGGGCATGGCTATTTCGCTTCCCGCCCTCGAACCAGAAGTAACGGCGAACCGCGAGGGGGTCTACTGGCACCCCGTCGCGACCGCCCCCGATCTGCTGATCTCACCCCACCTCTTTCCCCTGCGCGAGGCCGTCGAACAAATCAAAGAGATCCGGGAGTCCCTCCTTATGGTCACCGGAGGAGCATCCAGCCGCTTTCGCTGAGGATGAGCTCTCTGCGCTCCGTGCGAGTGCCTGACGCGAGATCACCTGTGGCTATGGGTGCCAGAGGGCAGGGGGCGTCTGCTACAAGTGTTTAAAAGCCCTGCTGTTGCATTTGTTGCAAGAGGCATTTTTAGCAGGGGAGAGGGAAAGATGTGTTTCATTTCAGCAAGGAACGCATACTTATAAGCTACTGTTGCTCGCCCTTCATATCCTTGCGGGTGACTGTCAGGTAGCCGACGAAGCCGATGATCAACATCGTCAAGACCAGGGCCACCTTTGCGTCACTCAGCCCGAGACCACCCAGATACGGTTTCCCCAACCAGTCGGCAAACGTAGCGCCGAGCGGCCGAGTCACAATGTAGGCAAACCAGAAGGCCACGATCTCGTTCAGACCAAACAACCAATAAGCCAGAGCTGGGAGAGCGAACAAGGCCGCAAAGAGGACAAAGGTTGTCGCCCTAAAATAGGTGTTCTCGGTAACCGGCTTTGGTGACCACATCCATTATATTTCTTAGCAGTATAACACAAGCAGCATTTAGCAGAGTACTTGAATGAAACAGAAAGGTCCCCGTTAGCTCCTCTCGATCAGAAGCCCTTCTTGTTCAGCTGGCTCGCACAGGGAGAGGGGCCAGGGAAGATCGCATTGTAGGTAGAAGCAGTGTTGGAAAGACCATAAATTGAATCTTACGCAACCTTGCTGATGAGTAATGTGGTATACTAAAAAGTTGAACATTTTTTCGCTTTTTCAGAGCTTTTTTGAGGATTCAAAAACCATTCTATGATCATTTTTCCAGACCTTCCTCACGTCGAAATAGAAGGAGTAGAAATAGCTGAGGAGATCACCCTGACCTTACGGACGATCTCCCCAGCTGCTCCTTGCCCCTCATGTGGGACCGTATCTTCGCGCATCCAAAGTCGCTATACACGTGCACTCCGTGATCTTCCTTCGGTTGGACGTCCGCTTCGTCTCATTCTGCATGTGCGTCGTTTCTTTTGCAAAAAGAATACCTGCGCGCAAAAGATCTTCGTTGAACGGCTTCCAGAGCTTTGTCGCCCTCACGCTCAGCGCACCTACCGGCTCCAAAAGGCCCTCTGTGAGCTCGGACTCAAAATCGGGGGCCAAGCCGGAGCGGATGTGGGAAGTGAGTTGGGCATCAGCGGAAGTCGCGATACGATCTTGCGTCTGGTTCGCCAATCACACCCGTCAGCTCAATCAGCCCCACAAGTTATTGGGCTGGACGACTGGGCACGCAGGCGCAGACTGCGCTATGGAACCCTGATCTGTGATCTGGAATTGGGCCTGCCCATTGACCTGCTTCCCGACCGCTCGGTCAAAACGGTCTCCGCCTGGCTGCTCAAGCATCCCTCCATCAAGGTAGTCAGCCGCGATGGGTCCTCGGAATATGCGTCAGCTATTCAAAAAGGGGCTCCCCAAGCTCGACAGGTAAGTGACCGCTGGCATTTGGTGAAGAATCTAGCCGCAGGTGTCTCAGTGCAACTGACCCAAAGCCTGACGCAACTGCGTCGTGCTGAGCAGGCAGAAGCCAAGACCCTCGACGAGCAGCAACCCTCACCTGAACGTCAAAGTCATCCCAGGACACGCGCTGAGCAACGAGCACAACACGCTCGTCAAGCGGAGCGAACAGCTCGTTACGAGCAGATGATGGCACTGCAACAGCAAGGGATGAAAAGCATTGAGATTGCGGCTCACATGGGCATGGCACCACGAACTGTTCGGGAGTGGCTTGATCGTGGAGATATTCCTTATTCCGGTTCTCGCAAGCCTCGAACAGGTCTTATCGATCCCTACAAGACCTATCTCCTGGAACGCTGGCAACAAGGGTGCCGCCGGGGAGTACAACTGGAAAGAGAACTGAGAGCAAAAGGGTATAAAGGATCACCACGAGCCATCTATCGCTACGTGGAGACGGTAGATGCGTTGAGCTTTTCTGCCCACAAAAGCGGTTCCCCAGAAGCTCCGAAACCACTCAATCCCCTCTTGACTCTCTCGGCACCACAGGCCACCTGGCTCTTTTTCCGCAAACAGGAGGACTTGAAGGAAGAAGAACGGGAGACCCTTCGACAGTTAAGGCAGATGAGCCCACACCTTGAGACCACCTATCAATTGGTAGAGATGTTTCTTCACATGGTCCGTGAGCGTACAGGAGAACAGCTTGACGCCTGGCTGGCAGCGGCGAAAGCCAGCCATCTTGAAGCGTTTGAGTCCTTTGTGACGGGTGTGCAGCAAGACAAAGATGCCGTTCTTGCGGGATTGGACACCATCCCGTGTTGTGTGTACAGAAAGAGCTTTTCAAAGAGGTGTATTTGAGAAGATACTACAGGCATAGAAGTTCCTTTAGAATACTTCGATCATTTTCCCAAAAGGAGCGTGTTATGCCTGTACCCAAGAACCAGCCTACCACATTAGACACTGATGGTTCAACACGGCAGTCCTCATCACCCGTTCTTCCAGAGCAGGAGGAGTTTCGCCAGCATCTGCGTCGCCTCGCCGTGAGCGCCGTCCAGGTCTTGCTTGAACAAGTGATGCGCGAAGAACTGGAGCAGTGCATTGGAGCGTCATGGGGAGAGTGCACGCCCAATCGCCGGGGCTACCGCAACGGGACCTACACTCGCGATCTCGTCACCCCTACCGGGCGCATTGAGGATCTCCAGGTTCCCAGAGACCGCGAAGGGGAGTTTCACAGCCAGGTGTTTGAGCGCTACAACCACAACGCCCCCGAGGTGGCCGAAGCACTGACCCAAATGTTTGTCAGCGGGGTCAGCACCCACAAGGTGGGGAAAGTCGCGGAAAAGCTGATGGGAGCCGCCCCCAGCGCGAGCGCGGTGAGCCGTCTCAATCAAACGTTGACCGAGCAATATGAGGAGTGGCGAGAACGCCCACTGCAAACCCACTACCGCGTTGTGTACCTGGACGGCATCCATTTTACCGTTCGTCATGGGGAACAAACCGACTCCACCATCATCTTAACCGCACTGAGTGTGGATCTGGAAGG